>WNFR01000920.1_pt1 | contig 30155 bp, 26 predicted proteins | sample 5400221 | NCBI WGS metagenome assembly WNFR01 (sample SAMN13153357, study PRJNA577476) | soil metagenome | isolation source: 40 cm soil under Madrone tree | place: USA:California | collected 2016-06-14
ATTGCCAATCGAAATCGGACGCTTCCGATTTCGATCATTTAGCGTGCCGAAGTCGGGCAGGCCCGACTTCGGATCAAGCCGGGCAATGACACTGGCAAAGTCAACCTAATGGAAGTCTTCCCCAGCCCTCAAAAGGCGGGTGACGGGGGTTCCGCCGACCGCTATACACCGTCTTTGGATGGCCACCCCGATCGCGGATACCTGTCTGCCGCAACAAAGCCCCGTCGATGTATCTCGATATCTTTCTCATCGTGGTGATGTTTATCTCCGGAATGCTCGCGATGGTGCGCGGCCTTATCCGCGAGGTCCTGTCGATCGCCGGATGGGGTGCGGCTGCGGGCGCGGCGTTTTTGGCCTATGCCAAGCTACTGCCCGCGGCCAAGGCCTATTTCAACAATGATTACGTGGCGATCGGCGTCACCACGGCGGGCGCCTTTATCGGCACGCTGATCATCGTGTCGATCATCACCGTGAAGATTTCCGACAAGATACTGGACAGCCGCATCGGCGCCCTCGACCGGACCCTGGGCTTCCTGTTCGGACTGGCGCGGGGGTTGCTCATCGTCGTGGTGGCATTTGCGTTCTACGACTGGTTTCAGCCGAAATCGCAGCCGGGGTGGATCGCAAACGCGAAATCGCTCGTTGTGCTGAAGAACCTCCGTGACGATATCATATCAATGTCGCCGGACATCGAAGCCTGGTACTCGCGATACAAGAAGCAGAAGGAAAGTGCGGGCGACCCTCCGGCATGACAGGCGGCCCAACAACGAGCGCGGGCATTAGTGTCGTAATTCATCCATTGATTGTGAACGACTGTTGCTTTTTTAGCAACGCAGCAATTTTCGTTGCACAGAGCGTGACGATCGCGTGACGAACCGATCATGAATCGGATAAAAGAACGCGACACCGACAGAGGCGAATTGATGATGGACCCTCAGCTAGCCGGCCGCGTCACTGACTGCGACGGCGCAGGCGATCATCTGTATCGGGACGGCACCGGCGACGATTGGATGTTGGAGCATCAGGATCTCGACCTCGACGGCGACCAGCTTCGCGAGGAATGCGGCGTGTTCGGCATCTATGGCCATCCGGACGCCGCAGCAATCACGGCGCTCGGTCTGCATGCGCTCCAGCACCGCGGCCAGGAGGCCGCCGGCATCGTCAGCTTTGACGGCCGCCGGTTCCATTCCGAGCGCCGGCTCGGCCTCGTCGGCGACACGTTCTCGCGCCGCGAGATCATCGACCGCCTGCCGGGCAGCATAGCGATCGGCCACGTGCGCTACTCGACCACCGGCGGAACGGTGCTGCGCAACGTCCAGCCGCTGTTCTCCGAACTCAATGCCGGCGGTTTCGCGGTCGGCCACAACGGCAACCTCACCAACGGGCTGACGCTGCGCCGCCAATTGGTGCGCGACGGCGCCATTATGCAGTCGACCACCGACACCGAGGTGATCCTGCATCTGCTGGCGCGCTCGGGCCACCGGCGCTTCATCGACCGCTTCATCGACGCGCTGCGTCAAGTCGAAGGCGCGTATTCGCTGGCGGCGTTGACTAACAAGAAGCTGATCGGCGCCCGCGATCCGCTCGGCATTCGCCCGCTGGTGATCGGCGAGCTGCGGGGCTGCCCGATCGTGACGTCGGAGACCTGCGCGCTCGATATCATCGGGGCGCGCTATGTGCGCGATGTCGAGAACGGCGAGGTGGTGGTCTTTTCCGAAGAGGGCACCCAGTCGCTGCGGCCGTTTCCGCAAATGCGGGCGCGGCCATGCATTTTCGAATACATCTATTTCGCGCGGCCGGACTCGGTGGTCGGCGGGCGCAGCGTCTACCAGATCCGCCGCCGCCTGGGCATGGAGCTTGCCGGCGAGGCGCCCGCTGCAGCCGAGGTGGTGGTGCCGGTGCCAGACTCGGGCGTGCCGGCGGCGATCGGCTATGCCCAGGCGGCCGGCATTCCCTACGAGATGGGCATCATCCGCAACCACTATGTGGGCCGCACCTTTATCGAGCCGACCCAGTCGATCCGCGAACTCGGCGTGCGCCTCAAGCACAACGCCAACCGCTCGGTCGTCGCCGGCAAGCGCATCGTGCTGATCGACGACAGCCTGGTGCGCGGCACCACGTCGGTGAAGATCGTGCGCATGATGCGCGAGGCCGGCGCTGCGGAGGTACATTTCCGCATCGCCTCGCCGCCGATCACCCATCCGGATTTCTACGGCATCGACACCCCGGAGCGGGACAAGCTGCTCGCCGCCAATCACACTGTCGCCGAGATGTGCGAGATCATCGGCGCCGACTCGCTCGCCTTCCTGTCTGTCGAAGGCATCTACCGCGCCATGGGCGAGGAGCGCCGCGATCCGCTGCGCCCGCAATTCACCGACCACTGCTTCACCGGCGACTATCCGACCCCGCTCACCGACCGCGCCGACACCGCGCCGCGACAGCTTTCGCTGTTGGCGGAGGCGAGTTGACCGCGGGCGTTTTGTCCGACCGCATCGCCCTCGTCACCGGCGCCTCGCGCGGCATTGGGGCCGCGACCGCGCTGGCGCTCAGTAAGGCCGGCGCCCATGTGGTGGCGGTGGCGCGCACGGTCGGCGGGCTCGAGGAACTCGATGACGCCATCCGCAAGGCCCGCGGCAGCGCCACGCTGGTTCCCCTCGATGTCACAGATTTCGAAGGGCTCGCCCGGCTCGCAGTCGCGCTCAATGAGCGCTACGGCCGCCTCGACATTCTGATCGGGAACGCCGGCATCGCGGGACCCTGCTCCCCACTTGACCACCTCACCCTCAAGGACTGGGACGAGGTGATGAAGGTCAACGTGACGGCGAACTGGCAGCTCATCTGCGCCATGGACGCGCTGCTGCGGCGCTCCGGCGCCGGCCGCGCCGTGTTCCTGACGTCGGGCGCGGCGCACCATATGCGCCCCTATTGGGGGCTCTATGCGACCTCCAAGGTGGCGCTCGAAGCGGTGGTGCGGACCTACGCGGCCGAAACCGAAAGAACCGCCGTGCGCGTGAATCTGGTCAATCCGGGCCCGACCCGCACCCGCATGCGCGCCCAGGTCATGCCCGGCGAGGACCCGATGACGCTGCCGCCGCCGGAAGAGGTGGCGGAAAAGATCGTCGCGCTGTGCATGCCGGGATTTTCCGAGACGGGCCGGATCTATGACTTTCCGACTCGCAAGCTGATGTCGTTCCGCGCGCCGGAGTAGTGCAGAGCCTGTAGCCGACCTGTAGCCCGGATGGAGCGAAGCGTAATCCGGGAACGGCTTATCCCGGATTACGCTCCATCCGGGCTACGAGCTCGCTGCCTTCGTGGCCCGTAGCGCCACCATAATGGCGAGCGAGAGCAGCATCGCGGCAACCAAGTGCGGCGCGCCCGGCACGCTCCACTCCTTCGCGGCATCGATCGCGAACGCGAACGTCAGGGTGAACAATCCCGGCCCGATCAGGTTGGCGACACCCATCAGGCTCGCATTGGCGCCCTGCAGCTGGCCCTGCTTGTCCGGGCCGATGCACCGGCTCATTAGGCCTTGGGCCGACGGGTTGGCGAGGCCCCACAGCGCCATCAGCGGAATGCCGAGCCAGAAAACCGGTCCGGTCGGCGCGAGGCCGAACACCGCAAAGCCAGCGGCGCCGAACCCAAGCCCGATGACGAGCGCCCTGCGCTCGCCAAATCTCTTCACCACCGGGGAGATGACGCTGCCCTGCACCACGATGGCGGCCAAGCCGACGCCCGCCATGGTGAGGCCGACGGTGCGTTCGTTCCAGCCATAGCGGTACATCATGTAAAGCACGCCGATGCTTGGCAGCGCCGCATGGGCGAGATTGCCGAGGAAGTTGACGGTCGCAAGCCCGATCAGCGCCGGCTGCGAGGTGAGGAGCGCGAGCGCGCCGACCGGATTGGCGCGCCGCCACGCGAACGGCGCACGCCGCTCGGGCGGCAGCGATTCCGGCAACACCAGGAGGCCGTAGAGCGCATTTGCCAGGCTCAGGCCCGCCGCAATCCAGAACGGCAGCCGCGGATCGACCGCGCCGGCGAGCCCGCCGAGCGCCGGGCCGAGCACGAAGCCGATCCCGAACGCGGCGCCGAGCAGGCCGAAGCGCGCGGCGCGCGCCTCGGGCGGGGTCACGTCCGCCACATACGCGTACGCCGTCGAGATGCTCGCCGCGGTGATGCCGGAGATTACGCGGCCGAGAAACAGCCAATTGAGCGACGGCGCCAGCGCCATCACGATGTAATCGAGACCGAGCCCGAAATTCGAGATCAGGATCACGGGCCGGCGGCCGAACCGGTCCGACAGCGCGCCCTGCACCGGCGAGAACACGAACTGCATCAACGCCCACACCGTGCCGAACAGCCCGTAGATGCGCGCCCCCTCCGCCGCATCGCCGCCGACGAAATCGACGACGAGCTTCGGCAGCACCGGAATGATGATGCCGATCGCCAGCATGTCGAGCAGCACGGTGACGAACACGAAGGCGAAGGCGGCGCGGCGGGGGCGGCGGGCGATGGTTGCGAGTTGACCACCCGCCGCTTGTCGATCGAGTTGCAAGTACACCGCCTCGCCGGGCTAGCACGGCATTTCTGAAATCGGCCCTTGGCCTTCGAATCTCTGGTCAGGGAATTTACCAGGGAATTCCCTACTCAGAGACGCCGACTTCAAGCCGCCGCTTCCGGCTCGTCCATCCAGAGCAGCGATCCAGGGGTGGTGAGCATCTCGCCCGTCTCGAGCAGCGTTTTGAGGCCGGAGAGCACCATCGGCCAGCCGCCATAGAGCTGCGTGTTGGCATCCTCGCGCAGCTGATCGTGAATGACGACCAGCCGGCATGAATCGCCGATCGGCTCGATCTCCCAGGTCACCCGCGAGGTCCCTTCGCTCCTCACGTCGTCGTCCCACACGGCCCTGAAACTTTGAACGAGCCGGCGCGGCGGATCGACCTCCAGGTTCTCGCCCTCCGCGATCGGCTTTCCCCTGCCTGTTCCTTGATAGCGGGAGCCGGGAGTCCAGTCCGAGGTGATGATGGCGCCGAAAGTGTATTTGCGCCGCATGTCGGTGTCGGTGATCGCCTGCCACAGCCGCTCGGGCGTCGTTTTGATATAGATTTCGAACACTTTCTCCATCGTCCTGTCCTCTAATTTGTGCTTGAGCTCACCCAGCTTGGCGGCCCAAGGCGCGGTGTACTTGTCCACCCACCGGTCGTGGATGAGCTGGATCGGGACGGCGTTCAGGAAGTGCAACTTCTCGCGCCCACGCCGCCTCGTCACGACGAGGCGAGCCTCCTCGAGCACCTTGAGGTGTTTCATCACACCAAAGCGGGTCATCGGCAGCCGGCCCTCAAGCGCACTCAACGTCTGCCCGTCCTGCTTGAACAGCTCGTCGAGCAGGCTTCGGCGTGTCGAGTCTGCCAGGGCTCTGAACACATCATCCATGCGGCAGACAATAGGTGACCGTTTAGTCACATGTCAAGCCTATCCGGCGCGGCCGTCACCTTCCCTGCGGCGCCTTCCTCCCCGCATACGGATTAGCCTTCTCCCGCAGCGTCAGCCGTATCGGCACCCCCGGCAGCCCGAACGCCTCGCGCAGCGCGTTGACCAGATAGCGCTGGTAGCTGTCCGGCACGGCGTCGGCGCGGGTGCAGAACAAAACGAAGCTCGGCGGGCGGGTCTTCGGCTGGGTGATGTAGTTGAGCTTGAGCCGGCGGCCCGATACGGCGGGCGGCGGATGCGCGGCCAGCACGCCATCGAGCCAGCGGTTGAGCGCATTTGTCGGGATGCGCTTGTTCCACAGCGCGTGGATAGCCGTGACCGCCTTCATCAAGTGATCGAGCCCGGCGCCGGTGAGGCCTGAGACCGCGACCACCGGCACGCCCTTGACCTGGGCCAGCAGACGGTCCGCCTGCTCATGCAGCTTGGCGATGGCGCCCGGCGCGGCCTCCTTAAGGTCCCACTTGTTGATGCCGAGCACGAGCGCGCGGCCTTCGCGCTCGATGAGATCGGCGATGCGCAAATCCTGCTCCTCGAACGCGACAGTCGCGTCGATGAGCAGGATCACCACCTCGGCAAAGCGGATCGCCTCCAGCGCATCGGCGACGGACAGCTTTTCGAGCTTAGCCTCGACCCGGGAGCGCCGCCGCAGCCCGGCGGTGTCGTGAACCAGGAAGCGCTGCCCGTGCCAGGCGAGCGGCACCGCGATGGCGTCGCGGGTAATGCCGGCCTCGGGGCCGGTGATCAGGCGCTCTTGCCCGAGAAGGCGGTTGATCAGCGTCGACTTGCCGGCATTTGGCCGCCCCACTACGGCGATGCGGATCGGCTTTTCGGGGACGGGGGCGGCGGGGCCGGTATCGTCGTCTTCATCGCCACTTGGCGGTGCGGTTTGCGCCGGCAGCGCGGCGCGCAGCGCGTCGTAGAGTTCCGCAAGACCCTCGCCGTGCTCGGCCGAGATCGCCACCGGCTCGCCGAGGCCGAGATCGAAGGCCTCGTAGGCGCCTGCAGAGCCGCTGCGACCTTCGGCCTTGTTGGCGACGAGGATCGTCGGCTTGCCGGCGCGGTGCAGCACGTTCGCAAAGACGCGATCGTCCGGCACGATGCCGGCACGGGCATCGATGAGGAACAACACCGCATCGGCGTCGGCGATTGCGGCCTCGGTCTGGGCCCGCATGCGGCCCGCGAGGCTTTCGGGCCTCACCTCCTCCAGGCCCGCCGTGTCGATGATCGTGAAGGTGAGGTCGCCGAGCCGCGCCGCGCTTTCGCGCCGGTCGCGGGTCACGCCGGGGGTATCGTCGACGAGCGCCACACGCCGGCCGGCGAGGCGGTTGAACAAGGTCGATTTCCCGACATTCGGCCGGCCGACGATCGCAACGGTGAAGCTCATGGCTGGCAAGTAGGATGGGTTGAACGGCAGCGAAACCCATCATGGGCCTGTGTCCGCGCAGGTCGGCGATGGGTTTCGCTTATCGCTCAACCCATCCTACGCGTGAGCTACCTCGGTGCGCTACCGCCCCGGCGCCGCCGGCCACGCGGCTTGTGGCTGCGCCGTCGGCCACGGTGCGGTCGCGGCCTGAGGGGCGGGCTCCGCCGCGCGCGTCGGGGCCGCCCCATAGGGATCGGACTGCGCCGGCGGCTTCGGCGCGGGCTTGCTCGCCGTGCGCTGCGGCGTCGGCTTGGGTTCCGGCTTGAACTCCGGCTTGGGCTTCTTCGGTTTGGCGGCCGGTTCGGTGGCCGCCTCCGCCGCAGCCTTGGCGGGGTCAAGCCCTCCCCCCTCCGGCTCGTGATATCCCCTCACCAGCTCGGGCGGTACGCCGGGGGCGACACCCGGGACGCCCTCGGGAAACACCGGCTTGCGGTCGCCCGCAAGCTTCTTCTTGCTGTCGAATATCTCGAACGAATCGAGCGAATCGCAAGCCGAAAGAACCGGACCTGTCGCCGCCACCATCGCGGCGAGGACCAAACGCCCCCATACTACCCTCCCCCGTTTGCGAGGGGGGGTAGGGTGGGGGTGCGTCGGCGCGCGCATGTGGCGTCTCCTTAAGGCTTGCCGGAGTCGGGGAGGAGAGAAGCGAGCACGTCCATGCGCGAGCGCACGCTCGAGGGCGCTTCCGGATCATTCTTGGCCGCCTCCGTCCAACGGCGCATGGCGGCGGTGTCGTGGTTGCGCCAAGCCGACAGCGCCAGCAATTCCCGTGCCGTGTGGCGGAACACGCCGGAGGGCGCAGCCAGCGGCTCAAGGCGTTGGGTCATCTCGTCGAGCTTCGCGGTGTCGACCAGCAAAAATGCGGCGCGAATGGCGGCAAGCTCGCTGATGGCCGGCTGCGCGGTCGTTTCGCCAGCGATCTTGTCATAGGCCGCGACGCCAGCCTTGGGGTCCCGGTCGGCAATCTCGGCCGCCTCGCGCAGCCGCGCCAGCACCCGATAACCGGCGGTGCCGTCGACGGCGATCTTGGCGAAGGCTGCCTCGGCTTCGCCGTGCTTGCCTTCCTCGGCGAGCCGGGCGGCGGCATCATAGGCAGCTCCCGTCTCGGCGGCTTTGCGGATCTGCCAGTAGTCGTAGCCGCGCCAGGCCGCAACCGCGGCGATCACCAGGATGATCGCCGCCACCACATAGTTGCCATAGCGGTCCCACAGCTTCTTGAGCTGTTCCCGGCGTACTTCCTCATCGACTTCGGTGAAAATATCGGACACGAAACCTCTCCGCCGTTCGGCGCATTGCCGTGCCCCGGCTGCCTATCGCACGCGGACCAGCACGCTTTCGCCAGACAAAAAGCGACGCCTGCCCGAATTCACATGGCGGCACCATAGTTTAAGGCGCACAAACGGGCAAAGCCAGAATCGCCGGAGCGGCCTTTAGGATAGCGTTGTGGCGACGGCGTGGCAAACACGCGCCGGCAGGCTGCGACCTTAGGTCTTGGGATGGCCCTACGACTCCACCTTCTTCGCCGCGAAGTACACGTGCTCCGGCCCCGGAAACCTGCGGCTCCTCACCTCCGCCGCATAGGATGCGACTGCGGTCTCGATCGCCGGGCCCAGGCTGGTATAGCGTTTGACGAATTTCGGCACCCACGGCGACAGGCCGAGCATGTCTTCCAGCACCAGGACCTGGCCGTCGCAGGCGGGGCTCGCCCCGATGCCGATGGTGGGTATCGCGATCTCGCGGGTGATCTCCGCAGCGAGCGGCTCGGCAAGCGCCTCCAGCACCGCGGCGAACGCCCCGGCCTCCGCAACCGCGCGGGCGTCGGCGGCAATCGGCGCCCAGTCGGCCGGGTCGCGGCCCTGGGCCTTAAAGCCGCCAAGCGCATTGACGGACTGCGGCGTCAGGCCGACGTGAGCCATCACCGGCACGCCGCGTTCGACGAGAAAGCGGATCGTCTCCGCCATACGCTGGCCGCCCTCGAGCTTGATGGCGCCGCAGCCGGTCTCCTTGAGGACCCGCGCCGCCGTCATGAAGGCCTGCTCCCGCGACGTCTCGTAGGAGCCGAATGGCAGGTCGACCACCACCAGCGCGTGGCGCGACCCGCGCATCACCGCGTGGCCCTGCAAGATCATCATGTCGAGCGTCACCGGAATCGTGGTCTCCAGCCCGTGCATCACCATGCCGAGCGAATCCCCGACCAGGATGACATCGCAGTGCGCATCGAGGATGCGCGCCGTATGGGCATGGTAGGACGTGAGCATCACGATCGGGGCTAAGCCCTTGCGGGCACGGATGTCCGGCGCGGTAAGGCGCTTGTGTGCAGGCTGGTTCGGCGCTGCGGGGTTTTGCGTGGAATGGATCGACATGTCAGGTTCCAAATGCGGATGTGCCGAAAACGTGCCGCCCGACCACGACGGGATGGAACACGAAGCCGAGCGCGAGATAGAGGACGATGCCGACGACAACCGCTGCGATGTCGTTCTTCAATCCGCCTTCGGGAATCGACAGGCCCCCCGGATCGCTGCGGTGTTTGAGGGTGATCCGATCATAGACGGCCCAGGCCAGCACCGATCCGAACAGGATGATCCCCCCGACATCGCCGTTGACCAGGAGATGCGCCACCGCCCAGGTTTTCACGCCAACCAGCATCGGATGTTTGAGGACACGCTTGATATTGCCCGGAAGATAGGCGGCGGCAACGAAAATGCAGGCCGGCAACATCAGGGCTTCGGTGATATGCTTGGTCCAGGCCGGCGCGGTCCACAGCACCAGCGGGCCGGCCGCGTCGTACATGCCGAAGCCCTTGCCGGCGACATAGAGGCCGGCGATCGAGAGTGCGGCGAACAGGCCCTTGTAGGGCCATTCGCCCAGTTGCTTCACCGCGGCGGCGCGCTGCGGCCGCAGGGTCACGAACACGTGGGGACCGAGAAACAGGATCAAGCCGAGAACGAGGACCATGAGGCCCATGGTGATATCTCCGCCGGGGGTTGAATTTTCGCGCCGCAGTAGAGGCGAAGGCGGGCGCGGAAGCAAGTCGTGCACTTCTTGTCATTGAGTTGTATCTCGGATGTTCACAGAGTCACGATATCATGTGTCGCACGGCTGCTTTGTCTCCGCCGCCGTGCTTCTATGCAGGCGATCGGGCAGCCAGGGGGCATTCGCATGACCGACGTGATCGGTAAACTGACAGCCGAGCAGGCCTTGGAAATCGTCGAGCGGCTGTGCCGGAAAGGCGGCGACATTCGCGACGCGATCGTCGCCGAGGCGATGAACCTGTTGACGCAATTCAGCCTGGACGGCACAGCCGGCGAGGTCTTCGACGCTCTTGACCTGATCGATGCTCAGGATTGCCTGGACCAGACGGGCTCCTTACGCGACGGCTATACGTCGCCCGACGAAGCGGCGGTCGACATCATCGAGGAAGAGCTGCAACCGTTTTTCGATCAAGTCGAACGCTATCATGAACTCGGCATGCGTGAGCAGGAAGCGACCTATTGCATGGCGGTCATTCTCGGAGTCTATCGCTTTGAGCACGAGTCCAAATCGGAATTCAAGAAGCTGGCCGCAGACGTTCCGGCCGAATGCGCCGGTAACCTCATGGAGGATTGGCGCGGGCGCAATCCGGAGCAAGCCGGCATCGCCGCGATGCACGCGTTCATCCGCGAGCGCTGTCCGAAGTGGGCGAGTTGGTTGAGAGAGGAATAGGGCTGGCGGGGACTGCTCCCTCTCCCCGCTTGCGGGGAGAGGGTCGGGGTGAGGGGGCGTATCCGCGAGTCTGAGCTTGTGGAGAGGCCCCCTCACCCGGAATGAGCGCGAAAGACGCGCTCATTCCGACCTCTCCCCGCAAGCGGGGAGAGGTAAGCAAGGGTCGTTCGCTCAATTCCGCCCCGGATAAATCACGCTTTGATCCTCGAACCTCAGAACGGGCATCGATCTCGTCTCGACCGAGCCATGAAGCTCCTGCGGCGCAACCGCGGAGCCGGTTTGTCCTTTGGCAGATGCCGTCGCGCCGTTCGCGGCGTACAGCCAAAATACGACCCCCATGGCCGCGAGCGCGGCGCTGAGACCTGAAATGATGTGCCGATGAACGACCGGCGTCGGCATGGAGATGCGTCGCCATTTTTGAAACAGCACAAAGCCGGTCAAATACATGAGTAGAAACACGAACGCGCCGACCCAAATCTCGGCGGCGGCATCGCTGCCGAATGTCGCAGACAGAATGTCCATCTTGCCCTCCTTCGGAACATGTTTCCGACCGTGGGACAGAGGATTTTCTACAGCGGGAGGGAGGAATTCGCTGTGATCCGGCTCACACTCGATTGAATATTCTGTTGGAGGGATCGTCAGCGCGTTTTTGCAAGTTGCGCCTCGGCTTCGGGCAACCACCTCTCTTGCGCCGGGGTTAGGCGATTTTCCGCTTTCAACTTGCGCAGTGTGGCGACAATGAAAGCAAAACGGCGGGGTGCTTCATCGCCATTCGCTGCAAGTTTCCAGTGTGAAACGACGAGATCACACTGCCAATCGGCATTGCCGGGGTCGGCCTGCGCCAGACGCTCCGCTATGGCGAGATCGGCGTGGAACGATTTCAGCGCCTCCGGCAGATTGCCCTGCCTTAAGCACGCCGCCGATTTTGTTGTAGGACACCGACAGATCGCGCTGCCAGCCCGCGTTGCCGGCGTCGGCTCGCGCCAGACGATTTCTGATGGCGAGCCCGTCGCGGAACGATTTCAGCGCCTCCGCCAGATTGCCCTGCGCCACCAGCACGTTGCCGATCTTCTCATAAGACACCGACAGATCGCGCTGCCAGCCCGCGTTGCCGGGGTCCGACTGCGCTAGCCGGGAGATGATGGCGAGCCCGTCGCGGAACGATTTCAGCGCCTCCGGCAGATTGCCCCGCGCCTTAAGCACGTCGCCGACGCGCTCGAAAGACACCGACAGATCGCGCTGCCAGCCCGCGTTGCCGGGGTCCGACTGCGCTAGACGGGAGATGATGTCGTGTGAGGCGCGGAACGATTGCAGCGCCTCCGGCAGATTGCCCTGCACCTTAAGCACGTCGCCGATCTTGTTGTAAGACACCGACAGATCGCGCTGCCAGCCCGCGTTGCCGGGGTCAGCTTGCGCCAGACGGGAGATGATGTCTTGCCTTGCCTTGTAAGACTTCAACGCAGCGGCGAGGTCGCCTTGCGCCATCTGAACGTTGCCGATCCTTTCATTGCTGATACCAAGATCAAGCTGCCAGCCCGCGTTGCCGGGGTCGGCCTGCGCCAGACGCTCCGCAATCGCAAGCCCGTCGCGGAACGATTTCAGCGCGCCCGCAAGGTCGCCGCGCTGGACGCGGATATCGCCGAGACCGAGCTGCGCCCACAACCGGTAGAAGGACTGGCCCTCGCTTGCGAGCGACAAAAGCCGATCGAGCCGGGTCTGTGCCGCATCGAGAGTCCCGCGACCGATGAGCAGGTAGCCAGCCCACACAAGGCTGTCCAAGTCGTCCGGATCGTATTGCAACGCTCGCTCATAAGCCTCCAGCGCCTTCTTGGGATCACGCAGGCCGGCGATGGCGCCGAGGTTGCGGAAAGCGGCGGCTGCATCTGTCTTGTCCTGCATGATGCGTGACGCCTTGTCGTCGGCGACGACTTGAAACAGCGCTTCCGCTTCGGCGATCCGGTTTGCTTTCAACAGGTCGAGGGCGCGTCGCAATCGCGCATCGCCGGCCGCCGCCCCTTCCTGTGCGGCGGCGACCGCAGCGGTGATGGCCCGTTCCCGGTCCGGAGCCGCCGGGCCAGAGGAGTTCGATGCCAGTTGATGAACCAGAGCCTTGATTTCGTCGAGCGTCCGGCCCTGTGCATCAATCTTTGCGGCGGCGCGATCAACGCGGGCGTCGGTGTGCTTGCCGCGGATGAGTTTGTAAAAGGTGTATATTCCGACCAACCCGCTCGGGACCGCAATGAGCGCCACCACGGTGCGAACCAAGTTGCTGTTGGATGGATCGCTCGCCCAATCAATCCACGCGTTTATGATTTGGATAAAGTCCATCATCATGATTTGCAAAAATTCCCCCACGCTCGATCAACCAATCGACATCGCAATCAGGCGGCGGTCGAATCGCGCGCGTCTCAATTCAATCGCGTCAGGTCAATCGTCGGAATTTCGGCCGACGGCCTGCCAACATTTCGTATCAAATGCTTCGTCTACCCCTTTTACGTGCGGGCCGCCAGCCGCCTGACCGGAGCCAAAGGACGCGTGACGCGGGTTACGGTCGCGTGGGATGGGTTGAGCCGAAGCGAACCCATCCTACTCGGCCGCAGCATAATTTCCTGAAGCATAATTTCCTTGCCAAAATAGGACTATTGTGGTATGAAATAAATGATTTCTCGAACGCAAAAACCTATCGCCTTGCGAACGGTGCCATGTCCTAAACTGATCGGCGCCGATCACCTCGTTTTGGCAAAAACAAAGCCAGCGGTATTGTATTGCCAAATGCGCCAAGCGGAATTGGAGAATCCCGTGTTTGCTCAGATGAATTCCCTGTTCGATCACACGAATTCCCTGTTCCAGTGAAGAACAGGGAATCATGCGCAATGCACTGGGATTGCAGCGCAAATCGACTGGGAAGCGGACGGAACGCACTGAAATGGTCGGAAGTTTCGAAAATTGCCTGTTAATTTCCCTGTTCTCAGGGAATTGACATTCAGCACAACGGGTCGGAGTTCCACAGCACCGTCGAAACTCCGTTTTTGTCCTGACCAAGGGCGGAGGAGGATAAGCCTTCGCTTTGAGCAACATTACGACAGGATATATTCACCATCATTATGAAACACCTGCTCCCGGCCTTCCTCGTCGTTTGCTCCGCATTTTTCGTCGCCACCCTGGGCACCCAAGCCGTCGGCCAGGAATGGCCGACCCGCCCGGTCAAGCTCTACGTCCCGTTCGGCCCCGGATCGACGCCCGACATGGTCGCACGCGTGATCGCCGACCGGCTGGCGCAGAAGCTTGGCCAGCCGTTCGTGGTCGAGGACAAGCCGGGTGCGAGCGGCAACCTCGGCACCGATGCGGTTGCCAAGGCCGAGCCCGACGGCTACACGCTCGGCATCAGCATCGCGGGGCCGCTCGCCATCAATGCGCTGCTGTTCGGCAAGCTGCCCTATGATCCGGCCAAGGACTTCGCCTACGTCACCATGGTGGCGACGCAGCCGAGCGCGCTTGCGGTCAACGCCCGGCTCGGCGTCAACACGGTGGCCGAGCTCGTGGACCTGCTCAAGCGCAATCCCGGCAAATACAACTTCGGTTCGATCGGCAACGGCTCGGTGTCGCATCTCGCCATGGAAGCGATCGCGCTCAAAAGCGGCACGCAGATCGTGCACGTCCCCTACACGAGCTCGCCCCAGGCGATGACGGCGCTGCTGCGCGGCGACGTCGAGATGGCCTGCCTGCCGGCGATCGCCGTGACGCCGCAGCTTTCGTCCGGCGCGGTGAGGATTCTCGCGGTCTCGACCGCTGCGCGCTCGGCGCTGCTGCCCGGCATTCCGACGCTGCGCGAGAGCGGCATCGACGTCGAGGCCGACGCCTGGAACGGCCTCATCGCCCCGGCCGGGACGCCGGACGCCATCGTGGCGAAGATCGCGCGCGAAGTTGCGGAGGTCATCACGGCGCCGGAGGTCCGCGACAAGCTCGCCACGCAATTGATGGAGCCGATCCCCGGGACGCCGGCCGCCTTCCGTGCCCGCATCGACGCCGACCTCGCCCGCTGGACGCCAGTGATCCGGGCGGCGAACATCAGGATCAATTGAGAGGACCGGCCCGCTGCGTTCTCCACGCTACGATGCTGTCATCGCCCGCGAAAGCGGGCGATCCAGTAACCCGCAGCACCTCAATAGAAATGCGAGTCTAGGGGTTACTGGATGCCCCGCTTTCGCGGGGCATGACACCGCAATGGGAATGAACCTTCAGAGACACAACGCTATAGTGGATGTCAACCGCGTTTCGCCGCCTTCACATCCTTCACATCCGTGAACACGATGCCCGGCGCACGCTCGCGCGTATAGTCGAGATAGAACTGGCTGCGGGCAAGATAGACGAGATCGCCGTCGAGGTCGTCCGCAATGCCGGCGCGGTTCGCCTCGGCGAATTCATCGAGCCTCTTCCTGTCCGCCGCCGAGATCCAGCGCGCGAGCTGGAACTCGCTCTGGTCGAACTCCACCGGCAGGCCGTATTCGGCGGCGAGGCGGTCGCGCAGCACGTCGAGCTGCAGCGGGCCAACCACGCCGATCAGCGCCGGCGAGCCGTCGGTCGGGCGGAACACCTGGACCACGCCCTCCTCCGCCATTTCCTGCAGCGCCTGCTTGAGCTTCTTCGCCTTCATGGCGTCGGTCAGCCGCACGCGGCGGATGATTTCCGGCGCGAAGCTCGGCACGCCGACGAAATTGAGGGTCTCGCCTTCCGTGAGGGTGTCGCCGATACGCAGGCTGCCGTGGTTCGGGATGCCGACCACGTCGCCCGCGAAGGCTTCGTCCGCGATGGCGCGGTCCTGGGCGAAGAAGAAGTGGGGCGCGTGCAGGCCGATCGACTTGCCGGTGCGCACGTGCTTCGCCTTCATGCCGCGGGTGAGCCGGCCGGAGCATAGCCGTGCGAAGGCGATGCGGTCGCGATGGTTGGGATCCATGTTGGCCTGGATCTTGAACACGAAGGCCGTCATCGCCGGTTCGTCGGCCTCGACGCGACGGGCATCGGCCTCTTGCGCGCGCGGCGGCGGCGCATAGGCGGCAAAGCCATCGAGCAGGTCGCCGACGCCGAAGTTCTTCAGCGCGCTGCCAAAGAACACCGGCGTCAGGTGGCCCTCCCGGAACGAGACGAGATCGAACGGGCGGCAGGCTGCCTTGACGATAGCGAATTCCTCGGCAAGCGCGGCGGCGTCGAGATTGGGATTGAGCGCCGCGACTGCGGCGAAGTCCATGCGTCGCTCCGGGCCGACCGCGACCCCGGTTTTGGGTCCTACTGTCTTGGGCGCCCCGTCGTCCATCAGCCGCACGGCGCCGGTGACAATTTCCATGGTGCCGATAAAGTCGCGGCCGCGCCCGATCGGCCAGGTCATCGGCGTGGTGTCGAGGGCGAGCGTCTTCTCGATTTCATCGATGAGATCGAAGGGGTCGCGGCTCTCCCGATCCATCTTGTTGATGAAGGTGATGATCGGAATGTCACGCAGCCGGCAGACCTCGAACAGCTTGCGGGTGCGCGCTTCGATGCCCTTGGCGGCGTCGATGACCATCACGGCGGAATCGACGGCCGTGAGCGTGCGGTAGGTGTCCTCGGAAAAGTCCTCGTGGCCGGGCGTATCGAGCAGGTTGAAGACGGTGCCGTCATACTCGAACGTCATCACCGAAGTGACCACCGAGATGCCGCGCTCGCGCTCGATCTTCATCCAGTCGGAGCGGGTGGTGCGGCGATCGCGCTTGGCCTTGACCTGGCCGGCAAGATTGATGGCGCCGCCGAACAGCAGAAGCTTTTCGGTGAGCGTGGTCTTGCCCGCGTCGGGATGGGAAATGATGGCGAAAGTGCGCCGCCGCGCCACCTCGGCCGCGAGCGGCGAGACCGCGGCGACCGCCGGGACGGTGCGGGTGGGAGCGCTGAGGGAGTGGTCCATGGACGCGGATGTCGCAGATCGATGCCGGGAAATCAAGGCGGGCGCCGGTGCGCCACGCATTCTTCAAATCGCGAAAGACCCGCGGCATCACGACGCTCCGCCATCCTGGAACGGCGCCAACGAAGAGGGGAACGTCGGTCTTGGGCCCGGAACATTGCGAGCGGTCGCCAGTTTCCTAATCAACACCGTTGGTCCACCAAGAACGGAGTGGAATCATGACTGACCCACGCTACACCGATCCGCGCCGCAACGATCAGTGGCGGCGTTCCGACGGGTCTGGCGGCGCCGGGAACATCTGGCCGTGGATAGCCGCGGCGCTCGCCGCTCTCGGGGCTCTCGGGCTGCTCATCGGATATCAGCGGAGTGAGCACGCAAGCACGCAATCCAGCCCGCCGACGACGACCGGTTCGGCCCCATCGCAGTCGCGACCTGCGCCTCCGGCCAAGTTCGGTGATATGCCTACGACACCTGCGCCCGCCCCCAATCAGTAACTGCGGATGCTTCGAGCGGTTGATGACCAAGTGAAAACACGGGCGCCGCAGTCCCGCCGTGGCGCTCGTGCTGCTTGTTTCGCCCGCCCATGAGCTCAGATCACAACAAAGGTGCTCCGGCCGTGCCCCGCATACGGCAGCTGTCGGATTCGCCCAACTTTTCCGGAGCCATGGCAGGGCTTGTACCGGCCACGCCGAAGAGGCGGAACGTTGCTTGGCGCAGGAACATTGTGGTCCATTGGCAGTTTCCTTGAAGCACCACCACGGTTGGCACCACGAACGGAGGAGAATCATGTCTGACCCCCGCTACAACGATCCGCAACGCAACGATCAGTCGCGCCGTTTCGGCGCCCAACGGTCTAACGGAGCCGGGTTCTGGCCGTGGCTGACGGCGGCTCTCACCGCTCTCGGCACCCTAATAGGGCTGCTTATCGGATATAACTGGGCTGATCATAGGAGCGCTCAATTGAGCCCGCCTGCAACAACTGGTTCAGCCCCGTCGCAGCAGCGACCCGCGCCTCAAGTTCCGTGATAGCCTGCGCCGGCAGCACCGGCAAAGGTCGAAGAGCCAGGAACCTTGGTCGTGTGCAGGAACATTGTTGTAGGTTCGCAGTTTCCTCAGCACCACAGTTGGCCCCCCAAAAACGGAGGAGAATTATGTCTGAGCCCCGCTACACCGATTCGCGCCGCACCGATCCGTTCCGTCGATTCGATGTCCAGGGGTCCAACAGCGCGGGAACGATCTGGACGTGGTTGGCAGCAATCATCGCCGTCGTCGTGGTTCTCGGATTGATCATCGGATACAGCCGGACCGACCAGGCGAGCATCCAGTCCAACGAGCCCACGACGACTGGTGCAGCCCCATCGGCGCTGCGATTTGCCCCCAGGACCGGTGACGTCCAGACACCTCCACCTGCGGCGCCCGCACCTGCGACGCCGGCGTCGGACCCCGATCTGTAACCGCGCTGAGGCTTCAAGCGGCGGTGAAAACGCGAGTGCCCCTGTCCACCTTCGGCGCTCGTGTAGCTTATTCCCGGCTGAGCAGTTTAGATCACGACAAGGTGCTCGGGCCGCGCTCCACGTACGGCAGCCATCGGGATCGCGTGATCGAACGTCACCAGTCGTCCCCCGTGCTTCACGGCCAGCGCAAGCAGGTAGATGTCGGTGAGCTGCTTGGGGCCGAGAACGCGGGTGCGTTCGATCAATCGTTCGTCGAGGAGAGAAATGTCGTCTGGCCAGAAGGCGTGGCCTTCGGTTTCCGTGTTTCGGCGTCGGTGATCGAACGCTCGGCCAATCGGGATCGGAGACGAGTAACTCGGCTGCGATATCACTCGAACGAAGCCATTTTGCGTGAGTGGACAGGTTGCTCAACCGTGATCGCGATTCTGCGACCACCACTGGTGAATCCGCGGCTTGTGAAGATGGTCCGCATCTATGGCGGTGAAGGCGTGGGTAATCAGCGCCGTGGCCGCCTCGGTCGCGAAACCCTGCCCCTGCGAGCCTTTGTTGGATGGCCCAGAACAAGGCGAGTTCCATCGTCCTGCCCGCCTTGCTGTTCTCCCCGAATGATCGAAGACGCTGGAAGGGTTCGAAGGAGGGAACGTAGCCGACGAGCCCGATGAAATGATCATCGTCGCGGGAGACTGCGCGCTCGCCGAGGGGCGGCTGATAGAGCCGTTCGAGTTCGCAATAGCCCGCAATCGTCCAGGTCAGCCAGGACCGTCGGCGCGCGATGATTTCCTCGGCGCCAAGTTGTCGGATCACTCCAGCCAATGCTGGCGAAGAGATCGCAGCAGCTCTGCAGATCGTTTGGCTCGAGCAGGCGAATGCGCAGGCGCGGCGTTGCCAGGACGGGCATTGCGAATGGGTTTCCGGATGCGTTCAACATCTCGTCATCACTACACCGGCAAGTTATCGTGCTTCCGCGCCGGCATCTCCACCTTCTTGCCCCTGAGCATCCCCAGTGCCCGCGCCAGCCGCTTGCGCGTCGCCCGCGGCATGATCACCTCGTCGATATAGCCGCGCTCGGCGGCCACGAACGGGGACAGGAAGCGGTCCTCGTATTCCTTGGTGCGCGCCGCGATCTTTTCGGGGTCGCCGAGGTCGGAGCGGAAGATGATCTCCACCGCGCCCTTCGCTCCCATCACGGCGATCTGCGCCGACGGCCAGGCATAGTTGATGTCGCCGCCGACGTGCTTGGACGCCATCACGTCGTAAGCGCCGCCGAACGCCTTGCGGGTGATCACGGTGATCAGCGGCACCGTGGACTGGCTGTAGGCGAACAAGAGCTTGGCGCCATGCTTGATGAGACCGCCGTATTCCTGCGCCGTGCCGGGCAGAAAGCCGGGCACGTCCACGAAGGTGACGATCGGGATCTCGAAGGCATCGCAAAAGCGCACGAAGCGGGCCGCCTTGCGGCTGGCGTCGGCATCGAGCACGCCTGCCAGCACCATCGGCTGGTTCGCCACGAAGCCGACCGTGCGCCCGGCGAGGCGGCCGAAGCCCGTCACCATGTTGCGCGCGAATGCCTCGCTGACCTCGAAGAAGTCGCCCTCGTCCACCACCTTGAGAATGAGCTCCTTGATATCGTAGGGCTTGTTGGGATGGTCCGGCACCAAGGTATCGAGCGAGGGGTCCTCGCGCTCGATGTCGTCGAACGACGGCCATTCCGGCGGGCCAGCGGCGGCGCTGGACGGCAGAAAGTCGATCAGCCGCCGCATCTGCAGCAGGCATTCGACGTCATTCTCATAGGCCCCGTCTGCCACCGAGGATTTGGTGGTATGGACCACGGCGCCGCCCAGCTCCTCGGCGGTGACCACCTCGTTGGTCACGGTCTTGACCACGTCGGGCCCGGTGACGAACATGTAGCTCGTATCCTTCACCATGAAGATGAAGTCCGTCATGGCGGGCGAGTAGACATCGCCGCCGGCACACGGGCCCATGATGACGGAAATCTGCGGGATGACCCCGGATGCGATCACGTTGCGCTTGAACACCTCGCCATAGCCGCCCAGCGCTGCCACCCCTTCCTGGATACGGGCGCCGCCGGCATCGAACAGGCCGATGATCGGGGCCCGGGCCTTCATGGCCATGTCCTGGATTTTGGTGATCTTCTGGGCGTGGGTCTCCGACAACGAGCCGCCGAACACCGTGAAGTCCTTGGCGAAGGCGAATACGGTGCGACCGTTCACGGTGCCCCAGCCGGTGACGACGCCGTCGCCCGAGATCTTCGTCTTGTCCATGCCGAAATCGGTGGCGCGGTGCTCGACGAACATGTCGAACTCCTCGAACGAGCTTTTGTCCATCAAGAGTTCGAGACGCTCGCGGGCGGTGAGCTTGCCGCGCGTGTGCTGGGCCTCGATGCGTCTTTCACCTCCGCCGGCGCGCGCGCTGGCGCGCCGGCGTTCGAGGTTTTCCCGAATGTCTTTCATGTGCGGCTCCGCCTCGTCGACAAGGCTCTACCATGGCACGCTTGGCGGCGGAACCGTGGCCTAGAGCATGATCCCGAAAAGTGGGAACCGGTTTTCGGAAAAGCTCATGCTCCAACAATACGTGCGGACCAATGATCCGGTCGGATGCCGCGGATCGTCAGGTACCTGCAACCGCCCCCTTCCCTGCTTGCGGGGTAAGGAGGGGGCGGTTTCGCAGTCGCACAGTCCGGGACTATCTGCCTAAGCGACCCGGGTTCGCGACCGCGAAGATGGCGTCGCTCCGACCGGGCTACCGCCTATTGCACGTTCTTGTTCACATAGATGGAACCGTAGATCACCACCAGCCAGACCACCGCGATCGAGACAAGCCCAACAATCAACGCCGTCATGTGTCCTCCCCGAACGCCCCTGCATCCGCTCCATCAGCCGAACAGCCCGAGGGCGGAACTGTGGCCACGCGCGATCGAAAATGTACCGGCCGAGGCGCGGACCTTCTTGGCGGCATCTTGCCGAACGAGACGCTCTAGGTGGAAAGGCTAGCGTCGAGCCGGAACATTGGTCAATGGCGCCGTCGCCCACGAGCACGGCGAACGGGATGCATGGAAGGCGTCCGGTGTCGATCGAACGCGATTATGCACCGCAGCAAAAAGATAGCATCAGTAGATCAATCATGGTGCCTGAGACGGGGGCAGCGCGGCATAAATTTTACGTAAATACTATATGTTCTTAAGCGGTTACTAGGCCTCGAATTTACGCTCCGGAGCCTTGTGCGTTGCACGAAACGTACTTACCTTTGGCGTGGAAGTATGACCTGAAGCGATCGAGTTGCCCAATGTTAGTGCTGAGGCATCTCCCGTAGAAAAATCGGCCGAAGTTTAAGCTTTCGCTTTTTCAGGATTGTTGGTGTTCGTCCGCTTTTGCTTTTCACCCACGAAGGGGTGGCGCTATGTACCGCATATACCGGGCAGCCGCGATAGGGCTTGCGTTGGCGACAAGCGGATTTGTTACCGCGAATGCCAGTGTCCCGCTCCCGGTGGTCCAGCAGGCGAGTGGAATTCCCACGCTCGCTCCTGTTCTCAAGAAAATCACCCCGGCCGTGGTCGGCATCTCCATCAAGAGCCGTGCGCCAGACGGCAATGCCCCGCAACGCAAGCCACGGGATGCCAAGCCCGCGGCCGTTGACCAGCAGGTGCGGGCTGCCGGATCGGGCGTGGTCATCGACGCCAGCCAGGGTCTCATTCTCACCAACAATCACGTCATTGACCGTGCCGACGAAATTACCGTTCAACTCGCTGATGGCCGGGAACTGGCCGCCAAGCTGGTCGGCGGGGACCCGGATACCGACGTTGCGGTCATCAAGGTTCCGGCCGAAAACCTGACCGCGATTCCGATCGGCAACTCCGACCAGATCGAGGTGGGCGACTTCGTGCTGGCCATCGGCAATCCGTTCCTGATCGGCCAGACCGTGACTTCGGGAATCGTCAGCGGCTTGAACCGGACCAACGTAGGCCTCCAGCAGTACGAGAATTTCATCCAGACCGATGCGGCCATCTATCCGGGCAATTCCGGCGGTGCGCTCGTCAATCTGCGCGGCGACCTGATCGGCATCAACACCGCTTTCGTCGGCGCAACGAATTCCAATCCCGGCATGGGCTTCGCGATTCCCATCAACATGGCCCGGGTCGTGACCGATCGCATCGTGGAAACGGGTGACGTCCGCCGCGGCAAGCTCGGGATCACCTTCGAGGATCCCACTCCCGCCGTGTTGCGCGAGTTCAAATTCGCCGCCGCGCCCACCACGCCGATCATCACCAAAGTCGATCCGGGCTCTCCGGCGGACCTCGCCGGCCTCAAGGCTGGCGACGTGGTGACGGACCTCGCCGGAACGCCGGTGCGGGATACCTCCCACTTGCGCAGCCGTCTCGGTCTCTTATGGCTCGGAGATTCGGCCGAGTTGACCGTGGTCCGCAACGGCAAACAGGCCGTGATCCGCGCCACCATCGTGGAGCCGCAGCGCGGCAAGGCGAAGTAATGCGGTCGCTCTTTGCACGCGCTTCGCAACCGGCTTTGACGTGCGGCTAGTCGGTATCTCTCAGCCTTCCTCCTAATTCAGCATCCCCAGCGCGCGCGGCAGCCACAGGGCTATTTCCGGGATGTAGGTCACCATCACCAGAAACACCAGCATGGTGCCGAGCCATGGCAGCACCGCGATGGTGAGTTCGGTAATCCCCATCTTGGTGATGCCGGAGGCGACGTAGAGATTGAGCCCGACCGGCGGATGGCACAGTCCCACCTCCATGTTGACCGCCATAAGGATGCCGAGGTGAACCGGGTGCACGCCGAGCCGAGCGGACATCGGAAACAGGATCGGCGCCATGATCAGCACGATGGCGGCCGGGTCCATGAAATTGCCGGCCGCCAGCAGGACGATGTTGGTGACAAGGAGGAACGCCACGATGCCGAAGCCCTGCGCCGTCATCCATTCGGCCATCGATTGGGGAATCTGCTCGGAGGTGAGCAACCACGAAAATACCGCTGCGTTGGTGATGATGTAGAGGATCATGGCGCTCATTGACGATGCTTTAAGCAGCACCGCCGGCACCTCGACGAGCCTCATCTCCTTGTAGACGAACACCGCGATGAAGAACGCATACATGGCCGCCATGGCGGCGGCCTCGGTCGGCGTGAACAGGCCCGAATAAATGCCGCCCAGAACCAGGATGATCAGGAACAGGCCCCAGAAGCTTTCGCGGAAAGCGCGCAGGCACTCGCCCCAACTCGCGCGTTTCATGCGCGGATAGTCGTTGCGCCACGCCCGGTACCACGTGGTCATGCCCAACATGGTGGCGAGCATCAGGCCGGGCACCAGCCCGGCGATGAAGAGTTGCCCCACCGAGGCGGAGTCGACGATGGCGCCGTCCGGGCCCTTGGGCTGCATCCCGCTGGTCGCAACCGCAAAGATGACGAGATTGATCGACGGCGGAAACAGGATGCCGAGTGCGCCTGAGGTTGCGATCACGCCGGCGCCGAACCGCGGCGGGTAGCCATTCTGCACGATGGCCGGAAGGATGATGGAGCCGATGCCGACCACCGTTGCGACCGACGAGCCGGAAATCGCGGCAAAGAGGGCGCAGGCGACAACGCCCGCGAGGCCGAGGCCGCCATACCAGTGCCCGATCAACGAGGTTGCAAAGTTGATCATGCGCCGCGCGACCCCGCCGGAGGTGAGGAAATTGCCGGCCAGGATGAAAAACGGGATCGCCATGATCTCGAAGCGGTCGATGCTGGTGAACAGCTTGAGCCCCACCATCTTGGGATCGACGCTGGAAAGGATGAACAGATAGGTGAGCACCGACAGGCCAAGCGCGATCGAGATCGGCATGCCGGTCGCCATCAGGGCGAGCAACAACGCAAACAGCAACGCCGCCCGCACCGATTGCGACAGCTCGATGATCTCGAAACGCGCGAGCACGCAGATCAACGCGAGCACGACCGGTATGACCACGATGAGCATCGCCGTGATGCTGCCGGAGCGCGGGCGCGTAAGGGTTTCGGAATGAGTCGTCATTGCGCCGGCTCGGCAAGGGGCGGCACCGTCGGTGCTGGCGGCTGGCCCTGGTATTCGATGCCGTGCGCCTGGTGCGGCACGTAGCCGGAATACTGATACCGCCACATCACCTGCAGAAAGCGGAAGCACATCAGGTAGGAGCCGAGCGGGATGCACAGATAGATCATCCAGCTTGGCCACTCGAGCTCCGGCGACACTTGATCGCCATCAAGCTCGTAGACATAGACGGCGCCGAGCGTTCCGATGATGCCGGTGAATAGCGCGCCGCAAGCGAGCGCGAACATGATCACCGGCTTGCGAGCCTCGGGCGAAAGCTGCTTTACGAAGACATCGACGCCCACATGGATTCCGGTCCGCACGCCGAGCGCCGCGCCGAACTTCGCCATCCATACGAACATGTAGGTGGCAAGCTCCTGCGCCCAGGACAGGTTAAGCGAGGCGAGCGAGAGATAGACCCAGTCGGCCGCGTCGCCCAGCCAAACCAGGCCGTGCGCGTTCGCCCAGTTCGCGAGCCCCACCGAATTGCTGGCGCCGTAACGGTGCACCACGGCGACGAACGTGATGCAGGTGGCGGCAGCGATGAGGACGCAGATGATCCACTCTTCGAGCCGATCGAGAATGCGGTCGAGCAGGTCGAGCACGGTCCCTCCGCTCCGCGTTATTCTTCTCCCCTCCCCCTTGTGGGGAGGGGTCGGGGGTGGGGGTCGATGATTTGGGCACTTCCGCGCCTAAACCTCCCGACCCCCCACCCCGACCCTCCCCCACAAGGGGGGAGGGAGAAGAAGCCGCACACGAGGTGCAATTGCCTGGCGCCTGCGGGGCGACCAATCATCTTAGGGAGGCTCAGGACTGCGGCGCTACGAACCCGGAGGCCTTGTAGATCTTGTCGATGAAGTCCTTGCCGAAGCGACTCCACATTTCCTTGTGGACCGGCATCAGCTTGGCGACCCAGGCCTTCTTCTCCTCGTCGGTGAGGTAGTGAAACTGGAGCTTGCCGGTGGCCTTGATCTTTTCGAGCGCGTCGTCGTTGTCCTTCGCGGCCGTCTCGTTGAAATAGTCGGTCGTTTCTTTAATGGCCCGCTGCAACGGCGCCTTTACGTCGGCCGGCAAGCCGTCCCAGAACTTCTTGTTGGTGACGAGCGCATAGGTGAGCCGTCCGTGATAGGACACGGTGAGGTATTTCTGTACGTCATAGAACTTCTGCGTCCAGATGTTGGACGGCACATTGTCCTCACCGTCAGCAACGCCGGTCTGCAGCGTCTGGTAAAGCTCCCCGAAGGCGATGATCTGCGGGATGGCGCCAAGCTCCCGCGCCACGGCGTCAAGCACCTTGGAGCCCTGGATGCGCATTTTCATGCCCCTGAAGTCCTCGGGCCGGATCAGCGGCTTGTTGGCCGTATAGACGTGGGCGCCGTTGTCCCAGTAGGCGACCGGCAACACGCCCTTGGCCTCAAGCTTTTTGTTGAGATCGGCCATCATCGGGCTCGCCATCATCTGGCGCGCGCGCGTGTCGTCGCTCATCAGGAACGGCAGATCGAAAACGTCGAATTCCTTGATGCCGAGCGGGCCGAACTTGGAGATCGAAGGCGCAAGGAGCTGCACCGAGCCGAGTTGGAGCGCTTCGAGCTCCTCCTTGTCCTTGTACAGCGAGGAGTTCGGATAGACCTCTACCTTGACCCTGCCGTTGGTGTATTTCTCGGCAAGTTCCTTGAACACCAACGACGCTTTGCCCTTGGGGGCGTCGGGCGACACCACGTGGCTGAACTTTATGACGATCGGCTGCTGGGCGAAGGCGCTACCCGCGAGCATGACGCTTGTCGCCGCGACAGCGATAATCGCAAAGAGAAACTTGTTGCGCATGTTTCCTCCCAATCTATTGAACTGCTCGCTATCTCGCCCGGTGATCCGGCTGGTGTCGAGCTTATTTTGCAGCCATTTCCGACCGTCATTTAAGCTTACTTTACCCCGACTGGACAAGCGGCACCCGCGCGCACCTTGTCGCCCCCCCTCCCTACCCTCGCCCGCATGCGGGGGAGGGTAGGGAGGGGGGACCGCGGGCGTCTCGCCCGCCTTTTTACGGAGAACAGGCAGTTTTGGAAGAAAAGAGCGGGCGGGACGCCCGCGGTCCGGTCGCCTCCTTCACGAGGCCTGCCGCTACGCCACCCCTAACTCCGCAAAAATTTCCTCGTTGTGCTGGCCGACCGCCGGCGGCGGCGTGTCGATGCGCGGGCCGTCATGGGCGAAGGTGAACGCCGCAACCGGCACACCGAAACCGCCCTCGATGCCCGGTGCCGAGGCATGGCGGTGGATGACGCCGCGGCTTGCGATCTGCGGATCCGCTGCGGCCTCGCCCATGGTGCGCACCCGCGCCGCCGGGATGTGGCGCGCCTGCAAGAACTTCTCCCATTCGTCGGCCGTTCGGGTCTTGAGTATTTCGGTCAGCACCGCAGTCTCGCGCGCGTGGTCCAGCTCGCGCTCGTCGTTGGTGCGCTTGATCAGGTCGGGACGCTCCAGCACCGTCCACAACCGGCGCTGCTGGCGCAAATTGCTGGCCCCGACCATCAGCAGGCCATCCTTGGTCTCGTAGGCGCCGTTGGTAGCATGGGCGTGGCGGTTGCCGTGCGGCTTCGGATGCGTGCCGTTGCGCAGATAACCGGCGAGGTGCGAGCTCATCAGGATCATGGCGACATCGAGCATCGACATGTCGATGCGCTGGCCGCGGCCGCTGCGCTCGCGCTGGAACAGCGCGGCCGACAGCGCAAAGGCGCCGGTGGTGCCGGTCGCATAGTCGATTGCCGGCGCCCCGAACATCACGGGATTGAAATCCCCGGTCCCGGTCATCGCCATGATGCCGGATGTGGCCTGGATCACATGGTCATAGGCGGTGCGCTCGCGATAGGGCCCGGTGTGGCCGAACGCCGAGAACGAGGCGTAGATGAGGCGGGGATTGATGGCGGACAACGCCTCATAGCCAAGTCCGAGCGCTTCGAGCGCGCCGGGGCGATAGTTCTCCACGAACACGTCTGCGGTTGCCACCAGCTTCTTGAGGATGTCGCGGTCATGCTCGGTCTTGAGATCGAGCGTGATGGCGCGCTTGTTGGAGGCTTGGGCAAGAAACGCAGTGCCGAGCTGTGCCCGGTTGAGCGCCTTGTCGGTGCCGTTGCCGCGGCTCTGGTCGGGATCGTCGGAATGCTCGACCTTGATCACATCGGCGCCCAGCACTGCCAGCTGGTAGGTCGCAAACGGTCCCGCCAGCACATGCGTGAGGTCGATCACCCGGATGCCTTCGAACGGTCGCGCCATCGTCTAACTCCATGTCGCATTGTCGTAACGTCAGCATACAGGTATCGCGCTGCGGCAGTCGGAAAGACGCACAGAAAGGCGACCGCACATATCATTGGCCGCTCGGTCGTCGTCCTGACGGTCGCCTTTCTCTAATCTTGGGCGGTGATGCAACGATGGAACCAAGACTTCCCTGTCCCAGTTGCGGGTTTCTCGTATTCAACGAACCGCCTGGCTCTCATGACATTTGCCCCATTTGCTATTGGGAGGACGACAACGTCCAGCTTCGTTTTCCGGATTTCGCTGGTGGTGCCAACAAGCCGTCGTTGATGGAAGCCCAACGCAACTTCGCTGAGTTCGGCGCATCCGAAGTCCGTCTTCTTCTATTTGTGCGTTCTCCCACGGAAGAAGACATCCGGGATCCCGACTGGCGGCCAGTTGATCCGCTGCGCGACCTCTTCAATGCTCTTGATCACCATGACGGAACCGACGATTGGCCGACCGAACCTACCCGTCTCTATTACTGGCGCCATGATTTCTGGAGATCAGGTCTTCGGGGTCGCGACAGCTGATCCGGCATGGCGCAGCCCCGCTCAATTTGTTCCCTATGTCCCCATCTCCGCCAGCACGCGGGCCGCGGCTTCCATCTCGGCGAAACGGTAGGCGCGGCGCTTGAGGCCCAGCTCGTCGCGGCCCCACAGCTCCATGTTCCAGTCCTCGTCCACATGGGCCGCGGTCCAGGCGGCGTCGAGCCCGATGTCGCCGCGCGCCAGCGCGAGCGCGATCAATGCCGAGCCCGTCAGCGTGGTCACCGCATGCACGGCGCCGAGCCGCCACGGATCGCGTGGGATCGCAGCGCTGGCGCGGACGATTGTCTGGTCGGGCTGACGGAAATGGGTGATGCCCTGCACGGTCGCGAGCTCGGCGCCGAGTGTCGCTTTCGCCCAGGCCAGGATCGGATCCCAATGCAGTGATTGCCGCGCCACTAAGCGCTCAGGCGTCGCAGCGCGGTAGCAGACGAGATCGGAACCGAGGTACTTGACGATGTCGCCCGCCACGTCGTCCTGGACGGTGGCCACGCCGTCGATGAGGGTGTTGGCGAGCCGCGTCGTCGGCATTGCGGCCGGATCGATGAACTCCGCCTGTGCGCGCCATTCGGCGGCGATCGCCTCGCCAAGCGGCCGGCATGGCGCCGCTAGCGCGCGGCGCGCCGGGGTCTTGATCGGACGGCCGTCGAGCGCGACCGCAAAACCCGCCGGATCGTCATGCACCGTCACCTCGTCATAGAAGCGCCGCTTGAGAGCGCGCATGTGACGCCGCGCCGCCACGGTCGGATCGACCGGCTCCAGACTCTCCAGGGCAAAAATCTCTTCGAGCACGTCGCGCATGCCGTTGCTTCCGCTTAAGCAATGATCACGCCTGTTCGCCATGGGCTGATGCGACGATCACCGATATAGTTATCCGCAATAGGAGGACTATGGCGTTGCGCGCGTTCCGTCTCCCCCCGTCATGCCCGCGCTTGTCGCGGGCATCCACGTCGACTGCTCCGGTCTCGAAGCAGCTGTTCGCGACGGAGCTTCAGCGCGGCTGCGGCACGATTCGCAGGTAAGGCCGCGGCGCCTTCCAGCCTTGCGGGTACGTCTTCTTGGCATCGTCATCACTCACCGAGCCGGCGATGATGACGTCCTCGCCCTGTTTCCAGTTCGCCGGCGTTGCCACCTTGTGCTTCGCGGTCAGTTGCAGGGAATCGACCACGCGCAGCACCTCGTCGAAATTTCGTCCCGTGGTCATCGGATAGACCAGGATCAGCTTGATCTTTTTGTCGGGGCCGATGATGAAGACGTTGCGCACGGTCTGGTTGTCCGCGGGCGTACGTTGCGAGGCGTCGCCCGATGCGGCTGCCGGCAGCATGTTCCAGGTTTTAGCAATGTTGAGATCTGTGTCGCCGATCATTGGGAAGTTCGGCGCGAAGCCGGTCGTGTCCTTGATGTCGACCGCCCACTTGCTGTGGTTGGCGACCGGATCGACCGAAAGGCCGATGATCTTGACATTGCGTTTGTCGAATTCCGGTTTGAGGCGGGCCATGGTGCCGAGTTCGGTGGTGCAGACCGGCGTGAAGTCCTTCGGATGGGAGAACAGGACGGCCCACGAATCGCCAATCCAGTCGTGAAAGCGGATGTGGCCTTCCGTTGTGTCGGCTTCGAAATCCGGGGCGGTATCGCCAATTTGAAGAGTCATTGCAAAGACCTCCGCATTTTAATGGTTTGGTCACCTTGGCGGCGACCCGCAGGCACCCATATAGACCTTGAGGAAAGACAATTAAATAACTTGTTGACGGCAAAGAATGCCCGTTTCGCGCGTGCCCCGGCCGGCGGAATGAAGTAATCGCAAGAGCGTACTGGCGCATAAAAAAGTTTCAGGCGGCCCGCTGGCGGTCGGCGCTTGATCGGTGCAGGCGCTGGCTTGCGTGGCCATCGAACCGACGCGGACGCCGGTGCGACTAATTTACAAGTTGCACGTTAATCGGTGGTTCATGCGCAGCATTTTATGCAGCGCCAATGCGCGGGATGAGCATCATGGAACCAGCTTTGGTCAAAATCCTCGATCCGTCGCAGTTGCCGGCCCACCAGGATCGGAGTTTTCAGAACCTCATGGGTGCCATCGAGCACTCTAAAATTGAGGTGCCGGAACTCTCGGCCGCAGCGCTCCGCGACGTGCTCCAGGGTGTTATTACGGGCGAAGGTCCGACGGTCACTGGCCGCGTGCATTTCTCTCGCACGCTCGATCCGGACGATGCGTCGCTGTGCGCCCGGATCCTGACAGCGGCGGGCGGCAAATC
>WNFR01001612.1_pt1 | contig 30141 bp, 21 predicted proteins | sample 5400221 | NCBI WGS metagenome assembly WNFR01 (sample SAMN13153357, study PRJNA577476) | soil metagenome | isolation source: 40 cm soil under Madrone tree | place: USA:California | collected 2016-06-14
GCACGGTCACCCGGTGTGTGGGTACGGTGATGTCCGCTATAGTGTTCGCCGAAAGCGTGAATCCGGTCGCATACAGGGCGAAGTATCTCGGCGCGTTGAAAGCAGCCGCGTTGTCGTAGCCGTAGATTGCCAGGGCGTAGTCACCGGGCGCCACCTGGAAAGCATAGGCGCCGGTGTTGTCGGTGGTCACCTGGATCGCGCTGCCCCCGCCGCTTGCTGACAAGTTGACTTGCACGCCGCCCAGCCCGTTGCCGAAGCGGTCCTTTATCCGGCCGTTCAATCCAGCGACACCTGAAGGAACCAGGACAAAATCCAGAACCGTGTCGCCGCTGATTACTCGATTCAGCGCAATGGATGTTTGAAAGCCGCTGCCAGCCGGTGGTGTCACTCTTACGTTGTATGTCCCAGCGGCAATGGAAAGCGTGTAGTAACCGTTCGAATCAGTTGTCGTCCCGGTCACCACGGAGCCGTCGCTCGCGTTAATGACGTCAACAGCTGCTCCAGAAAGAGGAACGCTTGACTGATTCTTTACTGTGCCTGAGACCTGGAAAACGCTGGCCGAGGCGACGCCAGCTAACACGAGCAAGCCGACACTGGCCCCGATCGCTGCAACGAGTTTTTGGTATACGTTTTTCATGGTGGGGTCTCCTCTCATACGTTGACGTGAGGTCAACGATTTCTGCATTGAAGACTATGATCGAGTAGGATTCTGGCCCTCTGAATCGGACGACTATCATGGTTGAGCCCTCAGCTCGCGCACCGCTGCGCTGACCGTACCCGCGGAATCAATTGTCGCGCTCAACACTATGATGACCGGTTGAGAGATACTTGTCCCGGGGACCGCAAGATCCCCTTTACAAACCAGGACAAACTCAGGTGCGGGGGGTTTGCTGGCGCTCAACTTAACGTTTCCGCCACCCATGAATTCATAGGTTCTCCCGCTTACTCTCCCTTTGCCGGTTCCACGCAGGTGGGCAGCTACCTCGATATTGTTCCCGCCAAAGGGATCAAACGAAACGCGAAACACCGCCTCGGCATCGGAAAAACGAACAGCTTCGTTCGTTTGAGGGACGAATATATCTTTCGAAACTGGTATTCGGGTGGTCGTCGAAACTGTCCGCACCTCTGCCAGAGCAGGCGTCATGCCTTCGGAGCCGTACAGACCAGTTGTGATCAGCAGCCCGCCGAATATCAACAGCTTTGCGACATTTCCGAAGCTTCTCATCTGCAACCTTGTTTCCATTATTTCTCCTCCTTCTCACTTTCAGCCGGACGCACCAACAGCTACGCGCACCGATAGTCTGATGCTCATCGCATCGCGGCAAAGAAACTGTTCAAGTGACACGGCGGCGGTTGGTCTGCGCTAGGTCAGATCACGACGCACATGCATCAATCACGACCGCTTATTGTCGGTATTCACGAGTGCGAATTGGAGACACGGGTCCTTTCAAGCTCGAGAGCTTCAGTAGGAATCCACGATGGGCCCTCTGTAGCCCGGGCAGGGAATTCAAGTTGCGCTCCATTTCATCAATGTCGGCTTCCAACTGCAGGTTCAGCTGACCGAGGGCTTTCGCCGTTGCCCCGAAGCTCTGTTTGAGCTCGCGGATTAGGTACAGATAATCACTGTTGCCAATTCGCCGTTGTAAGTAACCTTGGATAAAATCTTCCGACCTCTTAACTATCTCACGCGATTCTGGTAGCGCTTTCAAGCGTTCAGATTTCGAATAAAGGTCGACTTGCCATCTGACGTTTTGAAGTATGTCGGCGGGATCGCCTTGGGCCAATTGGGCCATCGTCGTCGCAGAATCAAGTTTGTTTAATAGGCTAAGGTGCGCGGTTCCGGCGCGGGCTGTCTCACCTGAATGCAGCGTTCGACTCAGGGCCTTTAATGCCTCTTGAGTTCCGAATAGCTTCTGATTTTTCTGGCGCGTATCCAATCGTTCCACGATAGCCTGCAAGGCCTCAAGATTCTTTTGCAGAAACTGAGTGTACTGGCTGGCTTCAGTTGCCTGATCGCGTAGCAAGTGGTCGGCTTCCGCGGCTTGTTCTTTCGCGCCTTCAATTTCAAAGAGCGCCGCCAGGCGCGAGAATACCGATCGATGAAGCTCAAGGTTATAGCGAATGACTTCTTCTGATTTTGACGGCCGCAAAGCGATCGCAAAGCCATTAACCGGCGCATTGCCTACCATCTCGAGAAACGACACGGGCAAAGTCTCGCCTTCTTTACCAACTGAGGCATTGAAGGTGATGCCAATCCATCTGTTCTCGCCCGGTTGCATGTTTTCAAACGTTATCGTATCCCCTGACTTAAACGGCCGGGCCCGGCCACCGATCATTTCAATCCGAGCGTCTCGCAAACGCTCCTGGACGTCAGGGCTGGCCTCATATCTCAAGGTCATATCGCGTGAAAAAGATGCGGCGTTATGGACGATCGCGTATCCAGAGGCAGAGCCGGGGGCGCCGGTCCCCGTCGGAAGGATCTCCATATTGCGTTGCGCCTTGTTGTTATCATTTATGATTCTGAGGTCAGTTGTTGGCCAACCCGGCGCGCTTCCCGCCAATGAAGGCGGCACGAAATCATCTCCTGGTGCGGTTATCTGAACTCCGATGCACAGATGCGTCGACGTAGTCGGATCCAGGTGCCAGGGATATCCAGTGGTCATCACCGCCTGGGTGGCGCCCGGCGAAAACGTCAAAGTTGGATCCATCGCCGTTCCGGCATCAACGTAATTGAGGCCGGCGCCGAAGTTTGCATATAGAAAGTGGAGACTTACGTCCACGTCCGCCGTGCCCGTTGAGGCCGCCTTCCGGCTAACTCGAGCGAAAGCGAAGTTGTCGCCAGCCGCACCGGCGCCGTTTCTGGGATTGTCATGATCGAAGAAGCCTCCCGAGTTTGGTGACGGCATTACGTTATTACGTTGATTCCAAACATCGCTGTTGATAAAGAACCACGGATTCGTGGATGGCTCGAGTCCCGTGTCGAATGTCGTCGAGTCCTGAGACCAATCACGAACATAAAAATCCGACGCCGGAGGAGTCTCAGTCACTTGGAAAAAGAACGGATCAACCGAAGCTGATACTGTTCCTGTTCCCAAGAATGGAAGCAAGGTATTTGTGGTCCAATTGACATTGCGTTGGTACGTGACACCTTGGGGAAAGTTCGTCAAGACCGGAGTATTGTTCGCCGGAAATATGCCGTAAAAGTCTTTGCCGATGGCCTGAAGATGAACGTAATCGCCCAAGTACATGCCCGTAGTAACGACAGGCGAGCCCGCCGGCGTATCAGCGAGGATCATATCAACCCAGGTCATGCCATCAGTCGAGCGCTGCAGATGTGTCTGCCATCGTTGACTCGTTCCCGACCCGGTCAATTGCTGATAGAGAAACCCGATCTTGCCCTTGGTGTTAATAGCAAGCGCCGGATTCGTGGCATTCGTGATTGTCAGTAAGTCTCCGGACCAACCAGCTCCTCGAGTCTCAGACCTGCGCACATGCAACGTGTAATCGCTTGTGCTGACCCGATCGGCCCACGCTACGTACACCCGGTTGCTGTTAGTGGGATCGACCGCAATGCTTAGATTCGAACCCACGAAGCGAGCCTGTCCAAAGCTGGCCTGCGCTGTGTTTGCCCAGGGCACCGTGCGTCCTGTGACCACGCGCTGTCCTACCAATCCATCCCCCGGCGACATCGCAGGTTCACTTAAGGGATTGAATGGGGTTGAGCTTGTTCCCCACGCGTCAGCTCGCACCACTACCACGTCCGCCGTGATGGTGGCAAAAGGGCTAAAGTCACCGCTCTCGCTCGTCCACCGATAAAATACGCCATAGACTGTTCCATCGGCGTGAATTGCCGTGCGGATTGGGGGTCCATCCTGACCTGCAGTACTACGCGCTTCGAGAACAAAAGGGCTAAATCCGGCTGTTCCTGATGTGGTCGCGGCGTCAAGCGTTCTGTCAACTGTGGCGGTCTGAGTGATGGACGAATTCAGGTTATTGTTGTTGCCGATATACACGCGATCGTGGCCAAGACCCTCTCCGCCAAGGACCGTGGTTGATTGGACGTATGGCTGATCGACGTTGAACCTGTCGACCAGGGCAGGGGTCAAAGGCGTTGTGTTCGTGTAATCATTTGTGCGGAGGATATTCAAGCGCAAGTAAGCGTCGCCTCGTAACATACCTATGTAAAGAATGCCGCTCGTGCCTCCAAACCGCAGGGTAATATCATTTGTGCCGTAGGTGCTATTGTTGCCTGGTAATCTAAATCGGAGATCCCACGTATTGCCGCCGTCGGTTGAAGTGTAATAAGGCGCGTTCGCCCCCATAGGATCGGGCGTAAATGCCGAGGCGGCCATTTGCAAAACGTTTGCCGGATTCACCGTCAGGTTTGGCTCACTGTCAATTACCGTCTCACTACTACGGCTGTTGGGAATTATGTTGACGACCCGAACCTGGGCGTGACTGGCGGTGGTCGAGCCTAATGCTAATGCTGTCAGAAACAAGCTCAAGAATCTGTAGAACCGAATGCTTTTCATCATGTCCTCCGATTGGCGAGGTTTTCAAGAGACTGCAACTAAGTGAAGATAAACGTTAATCGCTACCGAGCCTTAACAAGCCGCCTGATCCGATCCAGTTGTTTTCTTGGTTGAATATCTCTGACGTCCAGGGCGGTATATCCTTCCACCTTCAGGCCTTCCTTTTCATTTAGGTGAAGAATCCATATGCCATCCTGCCCTTCTTTCAGCTTTGGCGAATCGTCCCACATTACGTCCGTGCTGGAAGAAAACAAGACTGCGACCGAATTATTTGCCTTGCCTTTTTCGACTGACTCAATCTGGATGATCGCCTTCATGAATTGCGGGTTGTGTTCTGATATTGAGAAGCGTTGATTCTGCTCAGGGGCCGGCTCGATGCTGGTGACTCTTCCGAGGACGACAAGATCGGCGCGACTTATCAGCTCGCGGAGATCCTGATCCGCATTCTTCTGGATGGCTTCAGAGATCCCCTGACGCAGTTCTGCGTCATTTGCTTTAGCTTCGCGTCTGCCAATTTCCTGAACCGCTATGCTCCGGCCATAGGCCAGACCACGAGTAAGAAAGACATATTGTTCTTTCGGTTTGACTGAGTTAGGTTTCTCCAGGACCACGGTAATAGACAAACCCGTGAGGTTGTCAGGCATCGCCGGGGCCTCAATGATCTCATCGATTTTCACTATCGCCGTGTTGTCAGCGGCTGGGACCGAACTCATCGTAGTGGCGCTGGTTTTCTCGACGGTCCCTCTGAAAACAAATGGAGCGTTGCGGATCTGCTGCTGCAAGCTGCCAAGTCTCGATCCCTTGTCCGGACAGGCGGGAACTGCCAGCAGCGCAAACAAGACGACAAACCGGATCATGATTAGCCTCCTTGGACGGGACCTTGGGACCTGTATGAGTTACGGATCCGGCATGGGCTGGAATTGGCGAGTGTGCGAGGAGCAAGCTCGGGAGATTTCAGCCCAGCGTGCCTAAGAACGTTCTCACACACTATTCCGGCCGTGTCACTAATGTCAAGACATTTCTTATGTTGAGGTGGTTAGCAAGATAGACGCAGATGGGCGCGCTCCTTATTTTCTGTAAGACATAGTCAGGAGAATTGCCTCGCGCGAGGAACCGAGTGAACAAAAATCTCATTGGATTCTGGATCTGGCTATCGGGGTTCGAGTCCCTGCCTCCCAGCCAATCAAATCCAACCAGTCTCTTATCGCCGCCGCCGCCGCCGCCGCCTGGTTGTAACTTAAACCATTAAATTGCCACCGCGGCAACTTATTAGTTCCAATGGCCTCCGGCAAGTTATTGGCTCCAATTGGAGATTAATACTTGTTGGTGAAATGTATACAACCATCGTGGCCTTCTATTGACGCTGTTCTAGAAGCATTCCAGAATTCCCCCCCGCCCGACCATGACCTGAGACAAACAACTCACCTCGAGGATTGGCGCTAACGAGACTCTACGCGATTAAGATACTTGCTGATGCCAATAAAGCGATCAACGAGATCAAGGGTAGGGCGAAGGTATATCGCAATTGCCGACCGCGCAGCATTTCGGAGACGAGTTGGCGCATTATTACAAGTATGCAAACGGTAGGACTTTATTCTAAATATGAATATCCTAGCAGAATAACAGACAGTAAGGTCTATGCCGCTTGTCATTAAACATTTCCCGCTAGTTTTCTGAAAATAACTGTTGACAATTCCTGGGCAGTAGACGTACTGTTGCCGCGGTTCAAGTCGCAATTTTTGCTGACGAGGGTCCCACTCCCCCAATTCCTTGCGAGAGTCTCACTCCCGTTAGCCTTCCATCCACGGATAGTCGTATAAGGAGTAACAGCGTGCACGCTCCCAGTGCTGTGACAGCTCCTATTATCTATAGGAGGCGCATAATCGCCGGCGGAGAAGTACGTCAGCGCAACCGCCAGATTCGTTGCGACGTAGCTCGGCACGCGACGCGGGCCGCATTAATCGCTTTCCTTTTCGTACTCATTCCGTCAGCCACATATGCTGGAACGTTCGTAGCTTTCGGGCCGCAGCAATATATCCGTCAGGACGCAAAGCCGACGGCAATCGCTAACACTTTCACCGTTCTCGATCCGGCTACCTCATTTACCTTGCGGGTCGACAGCAGTGGGGTTTCCAGCGCAATCATCACCCTCAATGGCGTGGTCATTTTCAAGGAGAGTGATTTCAATGCAAACGTCAAACTTCTGACGAGCGCGGTGACACTCCGGACGACTAACCAATTGACGGTTGAGCTGCGCGGCAGCCCCGGCGAACGCTTGGGGCTTCAGATCATCGGAGTCGATAACGTGCCGCCGACAATTACGGGCACTGTGACTCCCGCACCAAATGCGGCCGGATGGAATAAGTCCAACCCCATCGTAACCTTCACTTGCTCTGACAAAACCAGCGGGGTCGCTTCATGTACAGAGCCTGTGACCGTTACAACAGAAACAGCAGGTCAAAGTGTCGTGGGAACCGCTGTCGACAAGGCAGGAAATACTGCCGTGGCGTTTGTGACGGTGAAGCTCGACAAGACGATTCCAGACCTTGCCGTCGTCTCGCCTGTTAACGGAGCGAAGGTCTTTGCTTCACCGCTTGCTGTAAGCGGAACGGTGGGGGACGCCCTTTCGGGCTTGGCAGGTGTTACGTGCAACGGAGTGCCCGCCACGGTGAACGGAGCTAGCTTTAACTGCGGCGTGACTCCCACGCTTGGCGCGAATTCGATCAACGCAACAGCCATCGATGTCGCTGGGAATACCGGCACGTCGACGCTCAGTCTTAGCTACGCGCCGGTTCCGACGGTTAAAATAAATTCACCCGCTAACCTGGGTTATCTCAATCTCAGTCCTACTACCGTCACGGGTACTGTCGACGACCCAACTGCGACGATCACCGTCAATTCCATTCAAGCGCCTGTGGCAAATGGCCTGTTCAGCGTGACGCTCCCGCTGGCCGAGGGGCCTAACGTTATAACTGCTACCGCGACCTCAGCCGCGGGAGCTGTCGGGAACACGAGCATAGAAGTGACCCTGGATACGACGCCGCCTCATGTGACCATCACGTCACCTCAGGACAAGTTCGTGACAGCGGATGCCTCGATCACGATCGCCGGCAACATCAACGACATCGTTGTCGGCACGGTGAATGAGCAACAAGCGCAAGTGACCGTCAACGGAGCCGCGGCCCAAGTGGCCAACCGGCTGTTCCTGGCGATGAACGTTCCGCTCAACATGGGAGACAACGTCATTCAAGCGGTGGGCCGGGACCGAGTCGGTAATGCCGCTACGACTCAGATCACAGTCACCCGCCAGGCGCCATCACCTTCGCGGATTCAGTTGATCTCCGGTAACAATCAAACGGGCGTGATTGGTTCTGTATTGTCTGCGCCATTGGTCGTTGCCGTTACCGATTCAGGAGGCAACCCCTTTCCAAACAAGTCGGTGATCTTCAAAGTTATCGAGAACGATGGGCTGGTCAACACTGGCGGTCCGCCGGCGCCGACCGTGATCGCTACCACGAACGCACAGGGGCAAGCGCAGGTGCAGTGGAAGTTAGGAATGCGGGCCGGTGCCGGCGGGAACTCTGTCGAGGCCTATGTAGTTGGTGTGAACGGCACAGCCATCTTTACCGCCACCGGTACACTGGGTCCCGCAGGAAAAATTGTCATTGACACAGGAAACAGCCAGATTGGCGAGGTCAACCAACTGCTGCCGAAGCCTTTGATTGCCGTCGTTGTGGACAACGGCAACAACCGGCTTGCTGGGGTTCCGGTCACGTTTAGCGTGAAGGGTGGCGGTGGCAACTTTGGTGGCCAACCGAGCCTTACTGTCAATACAGATTCCGACGGTCGCGTTGCAGCGACCCTAACGCTCGGCTTTCAGGAAGGCAACGCCAACAATCTTGTCGAGGTCAACTTCGCATCGAACACGAGTTTTCCCGCGAGCTTCACTGCTTCGGGGCGCGCGCCAGGCGATGCGACCAAGACGACAATCTCCGGCGTCGTGCTCGACAACAGCAATGTGCCGATTCCCGGTGTCACGATCCGTGCGGCACTGACCAATGCGCTGAACGCGAATAACAACATCATCCAGTCGTTAGCGGCGGTTCAGACTGACGCGCAGGGCCAGTTCACCATATCGCAAGCGCCAGTTGGCTTTGTCAAGCTTATGGTCGACGGCTCGACGGCTCAACTTCCGGGCAAGTACCCGACCCTCGAATATGACATGGTCACGGTCGCAGGGCAGAGCAACACCGTGGGCCTGCCGATTTATCTTCTGCCCCTCAATCCGAACAATCAGCTCTGCGTGACCGCGACTACAGGTGGCGGAACGCTGACCATTCCGGAAGCGCCGGGCTTCTCTCTAACTTTCGCTCCGGGACAGGTGACCTTCCCGGGTGGATCGAAAGAAGGTTGTATCAACGTCACCGTGGTCCATGGCGACAAGGTGCCGATGGTTCCCGGTTTTGGACAGCAGCCACGCTTTATTGTCACCATTCAGCCCGCAGGCGCGATCTTCAATCCTCCTGCGGCGATTACTCTTCCTAACGTCGACGGCCTCAAACCCAGGGCCGTGACAGAGATGTACTCGTTCGATCACGACATTGGATCCTTCGTGGCGATCGGCACGGGAACGGTCAGCGACGATGGTCAGGTCATCCGATCGAACCCAGGTGTTGGTGTGCTGAAGGCCGGATGGCACTGCGGGGGAGATCCGACCGAAGGCGGCAGTTCCGCAAGCTTAAGCGTTTCCTTTAATCCAAATAGCCTTCGAGTTGCCGTGACTAAGAACTTCTCCGTTACAGCTAATGGAGCGCCGCCCCTTGACGGCAAATACATTAATTGGGTATCAGATGACCCAACTATCGCTTCCTTCGTGACGACGCCGGACTGCCCTGGCCAAGCAAGTTGCACAGTCCAACTCACTGCCAAGAAACCAGGCACAGTCACTATTCACGTTACCTTCATTTGTACGACTACGGGTAAGTCAGTCAGTGCCTCGATGAGCGTCAAGGTAATGATTCCCACGGGTGAAACGACCGCTTCGGGCGGATGGGGCACGGGTACTTCGGCAACCATCCATCTCTGGAACCAGACTCTACAGCCAGCGGACGTTGATTTCTCGGGAATTCAAGTAACGGAACGTGATCCTGGAGGTGGTACTGACGGATGCTATTTTAATGGTTCAGCCTTCGCGCGGTTTGATTCTATAACGGGTGGTACGTGGACAGTGGGAGCCAACAATCTCTGGGGTGCCGACTATGTGGGGTGGTTTACCACGGCTGTCACATATTACAGGGCGCAGAACCGCGCTCCATGTAGCAATGGTTTTCCCCAAGCTATGGATGTCATTGCTCCGAGCGGCAATCTAAATTATAGAATTAACCAAGGATCTAACCAACTGAGCGGCACAATTGGTGTAACAACCGTTGGTAGCAGCCGCAACGGACAGTCTGCATCTAGGACCTGGCCGTAGAAGGTACGACACTTGACTAGGCGTAATCATCGAACAGCACTGACGAGTCTTCTCTTTTTCATCGTGGGCATTGGCGTGTTGTTTGCGGGCACTACTTCGAGTTCGTCGCTTGAGATGAAATCAGAGATCAAAGTTAAGGGCCCCAGGCCTCTGGCTGCTGCAATCCTGATTCTGGAGGCACGAATCAGGGTTCCCATAACTTATGAGGACCCGCCATATCGCTTTCAGGGTGATATAGCGGTTAGCCCTGAGGGTCCGTTGATTCCGAAACCTGGGAGCATTGACTTTGTATTTTCGGACCAACTCGAACTAGGCCAGATTCTCCGCTCCTTAGTGGAAGGTAACACCAAACAGGGAAACCCTGGCATCTTTGAAGTCAAAGCAGCGGAAGGCATTTATCACGTTATACCCGTGAGATACAGAAATGAAACCGGTGAGTTCGTCGCGCACAACTCAATCCTTGACACACGCATTTCAATATCTGCCCAAAACGCAACAGGCATCGACATCATCGAAATGATGTGCAAACAGTTGTCCGAGAGACTAGGTGGAAAGGTTGTCGTGGGAATGATCCCTCCCGTCCCGTTTTCTTCGCTACAGAAAATTTTCACAGCAGTAGATCGATCCGCGAACGATTGCCTCACAGAACTAATCAAGAAGACTGGATACAATTTGTCCTGGCAATTATTTTACGACCCAAAGCTAAGATGGTACGCACTCAATATTCATCCTGTGGGATATGGCGGTACAAATGCCAGCACGACTGCACAGAACGCGAGCGCGTCCAGGCTGATAGGACGCGATTGGCCGAGTAGTCAACTGATCGAACCCGCGTCTGGGGCGAGTCAGCGCTGTGCGTTAGAGAGACAATAGCTAATGAGAACGCGAGCATCTCACATTTTGCATACTGCGGTGGTTGCCGTATTCATATCGTGTGCAGCGCACAGTGCCTTAGCTCAGCTCAACCAGGACTGTACCGTCAGCGTTCTCAACCGCACAGTTCAGGTGAACCCAGACGGCTCGTGGGTGCTGCCAAACATTCCTGCCAACTTCGGTCAAGTCAAGGCCCGTGCAACCTGCGTCCGCAGTGGTGTTACCTCATCTGGCGAATCGGACTTCTTCACGATCACATCGAACAGGATGAACGCCATTCCTCCGATTATCCTTGGCGCCTCCACACAGATTCCGGTTTCGCTTAGTGTTGCTCCGACGAACCCATCTTTGACTGCTTTGGGGCAGTCGCTCCAGCTTGTCGTCACCGCAACCTACCCTGACAGTTCCACCAAAGACGTCAGTGCTGCGAGCAGCGGCACCAACTACACGACCAGCAATCCGGCGATCTCAACTGTGAGTGCCGACGGACTCCTAATAGCGGTGGCGAGCGGCACGGTTGTCATTCAGGCGAACAACGATGGCGCCACCGGCATCATCATCGCGAACGTCACTCTTTCGGGAGTTGACTCAGACGGCGACGGTATTCCCGATGACGCCGAAATCACGTTGGGTCTTGATCCCCATAATCCAGTCGATGCGCAGGAAGATTTCGATCGCGACAACCTCACAAACCTTCAGGAGTTCTTGCTGGGCACCGACATTCGCAAGGCGGACACTGACGGCGATGGCTTGTCGGACGGTGATGAGGTCAACACTTATCACACCAATCCGCTGCTTGCGGACACCGACGGCGATTTGATTACCGATGGCGTCGAGGTTCAGACCGGCTCGAACCCACTGGACAGAAACAGCTACGACTTAGAGAAGGCGAGCGCCAGCTCAATCCTGAAACCAACCTCCTTCGTTTTGACCACGAGCGTTTTGTTCCCAAATGCTTCGCAACAGTTGAGTTGGAAGGTCAACCTTGTCGATGGCAAGACCACGCTGGATCTGACTGAAGATCCGCGCACGACCTACGCTTCCAGCGATCTGACGGTTTGCAACTTTGGAGCGAAAAAAGGACAAGTCTTCGCCGGCAATGCCGGGAACTGCGTCATCACGATTACCAACAGCACACTGAGCGCAACGGTTCCCGGAACCGTACAGTCGTTCACGCCGACGGCGCTCTCGTTCGTCGACATTCCAGGTTTTGCCAACAATGTGGACGTTAGCGGCAACTTCGCCTATGTGGCGGCCGGTTCATCCGGTTTACAGGTTGTGGATGTGAGCGATCACGTGCATCCGCACGTAGTGGTATCGCGCAGCTTGCCCGGCAATGCGAACGACGTGGTGATCGCGGGTAACTATGCCTACGTAGCGGCAGGGAGCGCAGGTCTGCAAATCGTCAACATCTCTAATCCGCTTTCGCCTACGGTATCGGGATCGCTTAACACCGGAGGTGTAGCGTGGGATGTTGTCGTTAAGGGTACGCAAGCCTATATCGCAAATGGAGCAAACGGCCTGGTCATCGTGGATGTCTCCATGCCCTCGTCACCGGTGCTGCTCGGTTCGCTTAGCCTTCCTGGTACTTCCAAAGGCGTGGATGTCGATGCGATCCGCCAGATTGCCGTTGTAGCTTTAGGCACAAATGGTTTAGCAGTCGTAAATGTCGCCAATCCGGCTGCTCCCGCTCTCTTAGGGACGCTGCCGGGCGGTGATGTGCGTGACTTGGCGATCTCCGGCAATTTCGTTTTCCTGGCTGACTTCTCGCGGAGCTTCACATCGGTTGATCTGACGAATCCGGCGTCACCCGTCCTGCGTGCCTCCACAACGCAGAGTTTGGGCGGCCTGCTGGAGGACGTGGTGGTTAACGGCAGTATCGCGGCGGGAGCGGATGTGTTCTTTGTAAATGGTGTGCCGATGATTGACGTGAGCACTCGGGCAAGTCCGCAGCCGCGCCTAATTCTCGATTTCCGTAACTTCCGCGATGACAACGGCACCGGCATTGCGATGGATCAGAGTTTTGTTTATTTGACTGCCGAAGCCGGAAGCATTTCAGAGAACGGCAGCAACGGGACGACCCGGCTCTACATTGGACAATACCGAAACATCCAGGACAACCTCGGGGTTCCGCCGATTGTTCAGATCACCTCACCGGTTAATGGAAGTCAGGTCATTCAAGGAAGCACAGTGACCGTGACGGCGAACGCGACTGATGATGTGGCCGTCGCCTCGGTTAGCTTCTTTTTGAACGGACAGTTGGCGTTTACTTCGACGACGGCGCCTTATCAATACACGTTCACGGCCCCGAGCACGGGTTCCACTTTGATACTGGGCGCGACGGCAGTAGATTTCGGCGGGAATCTCGCACAAGCGCCCAACGTCACGCTCAACTTGATTCCTGACCCGTTGACGACAGCGATTGGGATCGTTGTCGACAAATCAAACACCTCGGTGGTAGGTGCGACGGTAACCTGCCTAGGGCTTTCGGGACAGAGCGGGGCCGATGGCGCGTTTTCCATCCCCGGTCTTCCCACAATCAACGGGCCGATTCGATGCGGCGCCACCTTCCAAGCTAACAATCAGACACTACGCGGCACCTCGGTCGCCGTTGCTCCGATACCCGGTGGTACGACAAATGTGGGCACGATTGTAATCGGCGTTGGCAACAACGTTCTGTTACTAGCCGATGTAAGCGCGCCGAGTACAACTGCGCTAGTCAACGCCCTCACTGCGGCGGGAAATACCGTGACGGTGCACGCTCCAGAATACACCTGGGACACCACTAATCCTGCACTGACGGACTTCAGTTGTGTTATTCACCTTGATGGTGCCACATATGGCACGCCACTTCCGCCCCAGTCGCAAACCGCTTTGGAGGATTTTGTGAGCAATGGCGGTGGATTTATCGGATCACAGTGGGATGGATATGAACGTTCAATAGGCACTCAAACGGGTATGCCAAACCTGGTTCTACAGTTGTGGGCCACTATCACGAGTCAGAACTGTGGAGGTTGCATCGTTACCTATAATGTAGTTCCCGGACAAGAAAATCATCCCGTCTTGGCGGGCATACCATCCTCATTCACATTCTACGCTGATGGTCATGACGCAAGTACCGCAGTCCAATATGCGACGAACCCCTCGACGGTTCTCATGACCGTGCCGGCAGGTGGCCCAGCCGTGCTTATTAGGCAGTTCGGGAATGGTCGTGTCGTGAACTTCAGTTGGGCACCGAACTACAGCACTACTTCAACTCTGCTGGATCCAAACGTGCAAAAGCTCTACATCAACGCAATTAACTGGGTCACCAACAAACAATAACGGAGCTCTTTGGCATGGTCACACCCTCAAACTTGCCGAGGCAGGCGCAATCGCAGGCTGCGTAGACATATGGAGAGGGTCTCTTTGAGCCTTCTTTCAAACTGAAGCGCGGCGCCTAACCGTTCCAATCGCCGGCTAGTCGATCGTACTTGGACAATTGTGACATGAGAGAATTCGAGTTCGGAGTTAAGCTGGGTATATCCACGTTGAGATCTTGGCGTTGGCTGTTGAGTTCTGGCACCTCTGCCGTTTTTCTTGGCTTCGTGATTGGACACTCGTTCGCCCAAAGTCCAATCTCGGCAACCCATGCCGAGCGAGAGCCGAAGCCTCCTTTAGGACAAGAGGTCTCTGTCCCATCGCATCTCCAGGACGGTCAAGAATTCACAGTACCGCTGGAAAAGCTGCTTGCTCACGGCAAGCTCTTATTCAACGCCAACTGGACTGAGCAGGAAGGTGGTGGCCGACCGCTGACTAAGGGGACGGGCCGTCCGCTCTCTGATCCCTCACGCCCGCTGACTGGCGCACGCGCCTTCAACCGGATCTCCGCGCCAGATGCGAATTCTTGTGCCGGCTGTCACAACACGCCCTACGGAATCTCGGGCGGGGGCGGCGATTTCGTCACGAACGTTTTCCTGTTGGGCCAGCGCTTCGATTTCATGACGTTCGATCCCAACGACAAGCTTGCGACGCGTGGCACGATCGACGAAACGGGGCGGGCTGCCACGCTGCAGACTGCCGCTGATTTGCGTGCGACGACAGGAATGTTCGGCTCGGGATATCTCGAGATGATTGCTCGGCAAATGACGGAGGAGCTGCAGCACATCCGAAACACCATCCGTCCGGGCGAAACAAAAGAGCTGGTCGCGAAAGGTATCCATTTTGGAAGACTGACGCTGACGAAGGCTGGTCTCTGGGACGCTTCGCAGGTCGATGGTCTCGGACGACTGAGCCTGCTCTCGAAGGGTTCAAACGATCCTCCCAGTCTGGTCATCCGACCATGGCACCAGGCAAGCAACGCTGTCTCTCTCCGCGAGTTTACCAACACGGCGTTCAATCAACATCACGGAATCCAATCCACCGAGCGCTTCGGGCTGGATGCTGACCCTGACGGCGATGGTTTCAAGAACGAATTGACTCGCGCCGACATAACCGCAGTGACGGTTTGGCAAGCGACGCTTCAGGTACCAGGTCGCGTCATTCCTCGCGACGCCGAGATCGAGCGCGCCGTCCTGATGGGCGAACGTGCTTTCGAGCGAATCGGCTGTGCCGCTTGTCACGTTCCTCGCCTGCCGCTCGATAAGCAAGGTTGGATCTATTCCGAACCCAATCCGTTCAATCCGTCAGGTAACCTGCGCAGTGGTGAGACGCACGACCTGAAGGTCGATCTTTCGAGCGACGTCTTACCCGCGCCGCGCCTGCGGCCAGACTCCTCCGGAACCGTTTGGGTCGAGGCCTACACCGATTTCACACTTCATGACATTTGCGAACCCGGCGAGGCTGAGACAATCGACATGAATCAGTCGGTATGGTCGAAGAAGTTTAAAGAGGGCAACTGCCGTTTTCTCACCAAGCGGTTGTGGGGCGCGGCGAACGAGCCGCCCTTCTTTCATCACGGCCTCTTTACTACGCTTCGCCAGTCAGTGTTGGCGCATTCCGGCGAGGCGTTGAGCTCGCGCCGTGCTTTTCAGGAGCTTTCAGCTTATGAACAGAATTCTCTCATTGAGTTTCTCAAGACGCTCCAAGTCTTACCTCCGGGAATCAAAGACTTGATCGTAGATGAAAACTTCAAGCCACGCGAATGGCCGCCCGCCGACACGAAAGGAAAGTGATGGCGCTACAAGTTCTTAATTTCCGCTTGCTTTTGATTTTGGCTCTGGTGGTCGCCAACGCTGTCGTTGTGGCTTCGCAGCAAGAACCTCCCAAGGCAGTGCGAGCCGTAACCATCCAGCCATTCTCGGATTTCCAATGCCCGTTTTGCGCGCAATTCGCTCCAGCCGTTCGCGAGTTGCAGAAGAGAGGCGTTGAAGGCGTCTCAACGCCATTCCAGTTGAAGCAGCTTGTCCAGTACGAAGAGCGTCGCATGCAGGCCATGTCCGAAATCACCGACAGTTTGATGAGCAGGGACCCGCGGACGCTCCCGTAACTCTGGAATTCTTTGCGGATTTGCAGAGCCCCGTGACCCGGCCAGCTATCAACGTGGTGGATGAGTTGCTGCGGCGGTATCCTTCGTCCGTTCGACTCCAGTTTCGAAACTTTCCGCTGGCGTTTCATCCGCTAGCTGCTCTAACCCACGAAGCGGCTATGAGCGCGGCGTCACAGGGTCGCTTCTGGGAGTTTGTAAGCTATGTCCTGATTCATCAAGATTCGCTTCGCGAGCAGGACTTAGGTTTTAGCGAAAAGGTGCTTTCATTGGCTGTGGCGAAGCAAGCTTCGCGTCTGTTGAATTTTGGCAAGTGATCTGTGACCTTGTTTCAATTCATTTCATCGGGTTCTTGCGCATTATCCGATTTATTGTGTTTATGCTCTGTCGACGACTGACTGTGGGGGGAAAAGTGCGTCGGTCTTAAACCGAAACAGTCCGTAATAGGTGCATACAGGTGCATAAGTAACGGGCTGCGATCCGCGGTAAATGTTAGTAAATGTGGTCACAACGTAACAGGCGCACTGTTAGGTTGCAGGTTTTATAACCTCAAGGTCGAGTCGATATGCCGTACTAGAGCGCTTCTGGCGACGGTTGGAAAGAAACTGAGTATTTCTGTCGTCGGCGTCATAAACAAACTGCCAAGAGTGTCCACTGCGGGGAGGCGCAAGCACGCTTCAAAGTAAGGGCTGGATGTACAATCCAGTGCTGTAAGTGGGATTTCGCGGGGCCTAAAGACAACTTCGCTTCTGCATTACAGCAATGCGAGATGGCCAAAGCATTTCCGTTTGCGTCCAGGTGGAGTGTTCACCATAAACGTCGAAACAACCACCGAAGAAAGAATATTGTGACCACTACCCAGAACACTATCGCAAAAAGTTTGGCAAGGAAATCCTCCCAAAATGGGTTCAAAACAATCGGCTTGACCCAGCGGCGACGTTTTGTCGCTCGATCCAGTGCGGCTCGGATTACCTCACCGTGAACAAGTAGTCGATTTGCCTCGATGTTCTTAATCCAAATCTCTTTGTCAGAGACATCCGACTCAACAATCTCTTTAGCTCGGTCAATGCAACGATCGAGATCGTGCGGCTGGTATCGTAACCTTATCCCTTCGATGACAGTCCATAAGTGGCCGCTCAACCATTCACAAAGCTTCTTGGAATCCTCTGGCACCACGCATTCGCAGATGTCGTCTGCGTCAACCGGTCTGAGAAGGATTCGAGCAGATCCCCAATTTTGTAGATGCATGTGGCAACGACTCATTCCCAAAGAAATAAAGACGTTCACATCGGTCGATAAATCGCCGCGAGACAGCGCAAAAGCCAGGAACAGTCCAGATAGCAAACCTTCTATCATTGCTGAACCTGCTGGCGTGAGAATATCGGTCGCATAGTTTGACTGAAGCGAAACAATGACACACCCGGCCGCGATCGCAGAAAGGTTTTCAAGTATTTCGAGAATGTTCCTGCGAATGGCGGCGAACAAAATATTGACAATATTTCTTGGCGGCATGAGGTCGTTTAGTCGGATGTCGGCCCATAGAAACAGCAATATGATGCAGAAGACCGGAAAAAACAGATACGCGCCGATTGTTAAAGCCGGATTGTTTATCACGCCATCGCGAGCATCTAACACAAGCATCACCACGAATGGTGATAACACCACAAGACTAAAGAGAATGGCAGTGACGATTAGCCACGCTCCTCGAATGAGAAAAAATGGGCCGCCAACTACGGCATTAATCCAAAACCCGCGCGAACCTTCCGGTGAAAACAGAGACACAACTCCATTTCTGCGGTCACGAAATCCTCGCAGCATTATCGGGACGCCGAATCCAACGTAAGCGAGGATGACGAATTCGAGTACTGCACTGAATCGCCCCGACATCAGCGACGAGCGAAAGGCGAAAACGCTCGCGAGTACCGGCGCAAAAAGGCTGACAATGAAAATGAAAACGCTGAACTCTTCGTTTTGCTTTTTCGCTTGTCGATACAGTTTCAATGCTTCACGTGGGTTTTCATCTTCGAGGGTAATAGCTGCCAGGATATGTTCTCTGACGGAAACTCGTTGGCCCTCGCCCTGAAAGATGTCGTCAAAGTTCCAATAGAGAAACTGGCAGCCTCCAAGGAAGAACAATAGGCCAAGACCGAATGGCAATATGAGAATTAGGTGCGGTCCCGGCGACAGGCATGCGATTTCGGGGTGACGGGGATCATAGTACACGTAGACTTGATTGTGGGCTGCATAATCTGTTCGAACTAGTTCATCTGCCTGCTCTTTGGCGTAGACAGGTTCGTTCCTGTCGTAGATGTATCTTCCGATGTACTTCTTAGCGTTGACCGAATACTCGTATGAGAGATGTACATACCCACTTCCAGGGTAGGTAGTGCCTTCAACGGTGGAGCTTAAGATTGTCCCTGTTACCATTGGCCAGTCCATTCTCATAACACCTTCTCCCAGAGGAATACCTGCCGTGAGAAGCAGCAAACCAAAGGCGATAGCTAATAGAGGTCCAAAAATGTCTATCAGCCTGAATTTGTGGCCTTTGATGACTATTTGCATATGGTCAATCCCTGGTGAATGCAATGACCAAATTCGGAATTCATCTCTTGATGACCTAAGCCGGCTTGTTCGGCCCCGTGTTCAGCAGCAGCTCCACGAGACTCCGCGTAGCTTTGTAGTTAAGATTTCGTGACCAGTTCGTGCGGCGCAAGCGTGGGTGTTCACTTCAATTCGTAGTAAGGCGGCGCGCTCGATTGAACGCCTTTTCGGAATCACAGGTTTACGCCGGCGCGGCTACGAATCTCTTCGTCCTTGAATTTCCGTTCGAAAAGGGACGCAGGTGTCGTGCCGGGGCGTTGTCGGTGAGCCGGTAGTGATAGTCAGGGTTTAATGGGGGCATGATTAGCAGGTACTTCGTAAACGCCGTCATGAGTTCTGAGAACAATCACCGAGCGTGTGCGCAGTTTTTCGACCGTGCGCGTTTCTCAACAGCAACAGGAATTCGACAACATCCTTATCTTACCGGCAAGAACTTGTGAGAACTACGGCGTCGAAGTAAAGCGCATGCGGTATCGGAAACATCGCGGACATGAGCGAAACGGTGCTCGCACACGGCAAAAGTTGCAGCACGTCCATTACGCGTCCAATAAGCGTTCCCGTGAGTCCTTCAAGTGCGGTAGAGTGCTATCCATGCCGCGAAATTACAAAGAATTACAGTGAATCGCGTCTCTTTCACGGCGGCGACACCGTTCGACTCCCCCAAAGGTCTGAATTCCCCAACCTAGTCGGCTACTGTCGGTGTGCGGTGGAATCTGAATCGAGACAAAAATTGAAGCCGAGCCGCTCTTTCGCCAACCCGTTGGTGCTAGGGAAGAGCGCCGGAATGAGAGTCTGAGCCTGGAACGAAGGGCGGATTCGTTAGAAGCTAAACCTGATGCTGATGAGATCGAGCTTCCGACGTAAGATGGAGGAAACAGCAACCCTTGTAGTTTTCACAATGACAGCACCGGTGGCAGGCTGAAAATCTTGGTTGTAAACTTGCTGTAATCTTCCGTGTGCTATATGCGCGCACGTGCTTTGTATTCTGCTCAAACGACTGTTTTCCGTGGAAAATGCTGGTTATACTTTGGAAGGCTTTGTATGCAGCGGCCGAACTAGTCTTCATAACCTCAAGGTGGGCGAGTTCAGCAGAAGAGTCATTTTGTGGAATTACAATTGGCTTTAAGAATCATCAGGGCCTGATCTTGACTAGTGCGCAATCGGAACGACCGCGCTGAAAATGCTTTCGAGCGACGCTCGCTACGATTTAATAATTGTTGTTGACAATGATTTGCGAGGGCTTAGTGGGGCATTCTAGACATCAGTGGAAGGTCGTTAGAGTCACTCCCTTTTCCGGTGAGCACCGCTAACCTGCGCGCAGTTTGTACCGCAAGCGCCGACTTGTTGCGTTTAGACTGCATCCGAACCAACATTTGAAAGGCGTTCACTGCATAACCGGAAGGTTCTGTTTTCTCAAAACTGACGCAAGAGGACTCGATCGCCAGTTCTGCCTCGCGATATTGTTGAAGTGCGTAGAGGCCTTCACCCCAAACATAATCACCGCACGCGTGACTTTCCGGATCCTTTGAACTCTTGAGAGAGGATCTCAAGCTCAACGCCACGAAGCGTCCGGTTTCAGGGTCAAGTCTCACTTAGCGTCTTACGAGGGCTACAAGCGCAGCCCGGATCGAACTCTCTACCTGAATGCGACTCGCAAGTTTGAGGGTTTGTCTTTCGTCTAGCTCTTCCGAATGATGGAGTTCAGCTAATTCCAGAATGCGGATTGTCGACTGTGATTGCAGAGCGTTGAATAGAGGTTCAGCGTCGTCGGCGTTGGCCACATCTCCTATTAGCCGAATTTTTGCAGACGCGATGAATTTTCCGTAATGCTGACTAGCTTGAATCATATTTGACAGTTCTTGCAGATTGTCGGAAAAGCGAAACTTTCTGGCTACTTCTACTAGCTGCGATAGATTTCTCTGTTCAAGAGCGTAGCCGACTTTGGTAGTGAACTCAGAATTTTCCGCAGGCTCAACCGCCTGGCGTTTATCGAAATACGGATGATTTTCAAGATCCTCTTCGCTGATAATCTCGCGGAACATCGGATCCAGCGGCATAGTCGGATCCATTCGCTTACACAAGTGGTAATGAAGCCAGGCCTCTTCTCTTTTACCTTGACGCTGTAAAACACGAGCAAGACCGTGCTGAACGTCAGCAAGAAACAGGCTGTGGTCATGCATTGCCACCACCGCATAACGTGTATCGTAAGATGATGAGCGGCCCTCTAAAATTAAACGGAATATATCCTCCGCTTTTTCGCATTGACCAAGCTTTTCGTAGATAAGGCCCACCATCGCCATCGGCTGCCCGTCATTCTCGTTGGTACTTGCCGATACCAAAGTCTTTAGGGCTTCTTCAAAACGCTCAGTCCCAAACTGCGCGTTGGCCAAAAGGAAGTGCGCATGTCTATGAGACGGGTCGGCGCTAATGCTTTCCTCGCCCACGCTTCGGCAGTAGCAAAGTCGTTACGCTTGTTTGCAATGCACCCGAGGCTATAAAGAGTCTCAGCGTTCTGATCATCAAGCAGAAGAGCTTCACGATAAGAGGCTTCAGCCTCAACCAGTTTGTTATCACGAAGAAACTGATCGCCGGTTTTGATCTTGCTCTCTATCTTTTTTGATTTGCGGAACATGAGTGAGAACTTAAACCGTTAGTCTGTTGATAAGTAACGATCACTCGTCCGAACTTAAATGTCAGGACAAACTCTATCGAAAGCTAACCTGAAACTCCAGCAAGGCCCCACGAGGAATCTGTGTCGCTCCAGCTAAACTGAAATCCACCGAAAAGTTGTCCTAGCGAAATCAGACGATGCCAGTCTTGCCGACACACACACTGAAGGATGATTTCAAAGTTTGAGCTAGATACTGTCAATAATAACGACGAGGTTTAGAATTCGCTGTACGTTGCGTTTGGACAACTGAAACCAAAGAACGGATTGCTCGTTACGAGAAAAAGATGGAAGAATGTGATAACTTCTCCGACAGCGGCGCGAGAACGAGTGGGTTCGTAATAAGAGAGATCATGCTCTGCAGAATCCATGAAATACGAAACGACTGATGACTTTAGATTTGTGCTCCCGTAGCTCAGCTGGATAGAGCGTCTGCCTTCGAAGCAGAAGGCCACAGGTTCGAGTCCTGTCGGGGGCACCACCACTTTTTTGGTGTGCCTATGGTGTGCCAACTCATCTCTACTGAATAACGGGTGGGGCTACTCAGTGAAACAACGGGAGAGACATAACTGAGTAAAACTCTACGTATTGCTAGTCACGGCTACTCAGCGCTACTCACGAAAAGCACCAAATAAAGATTCGAAGTCAGACGCTCTATCCAACTGAGCTATGGGTGCATGGCGAGGTAAATAGTAAATCGTGAGGCGTGAATAGTAAACGTCGCAAAAGAGCGAGGCCTGCTACGAACTTGCTCGGCAACCAGTAACTAGCCCCATCCCGCCCTTCCGCCTACCAACGCGAATCGAAGCATCACTTCGTATTCATTTTTTCATTGGCTCTGCGGGCGGCGTCATCCCACCCTGGAACTCGTGTCGAATGAAATGGACCATCGCGTTGATCTCTTCCGGCTTCAGCTTCTCTCCAAAAGCGGGCATGCCGTCACCACCCTTGGTAATTTGTTTGGTGAAATCTGAATCGGGGTGACGCAGCGCGTGACCTTCACGCAAGCTCGGCACTTTTAGTTTCGTACCGTCGTCGAGTTTCACCGGCCCGCCTTCTCCGTTCGCGCCGTGACAGAGCTTACAGTTCTTTTCATAACTTGCGCGCGCCGCCGCAAACTGGTCCGGTGTCGAATTAGCCGCCGGTGAACCATTGTTTGGGTTCGGCGTGCTCCCTGTCTTGCCAGTTTGGCAGGCCGTCATGAACAGCAGCGCAATCGGAATCAGCACGAGTGATAAACGTTTCATCCTCGAATTCTCCAGGTAGTCGTCGATTGAGTTTGGTGAAAGCACCGGCAGTATATCATGCCAGGTGAGCTTCCTTTTTGTTTTTGTCCTCAACATTCAGAATGAGACACCAGCCTTCTGTCTGGTTGCAAAGCACTAAAGACAAAAGGCAGAATAGGTGCGCGCCACACTCAAGTTTCTAAGCGCGACAAGTTTAGACGAGCGAGACTCCCTTTTTGATCGAAAAATTTCAGCGATGACCACTGAACGCGATCAGACGAATAACTCTACACGCGGCTCTCTCCGGCTGGCGCCGAACGTTGAAGAACTGGAAGAGCATAAGAGCAAGCTTCCGCGACAGTTTGTGAACTTCACTTTCTATCGCGCCCGGCCCGAATGGCGCATGCTTGACGATGGCCAGAAAGTTAATTGCAAGCAGGGTTTCGTTGAGACCGTCGATGACTTTCGCGGGCAACTATTGATTCACACCTATTCCACTGTTGGATTGCGCACGAATGCGGACTTCATGATCTGGCGCATCGGCTCGGCGCTCGATCCCATACAGGAAATGACTGGCCGGCTCAATCAGACTTCAATGGCCCGCTACGTCGAGCCGACCCGCTCATTCCTTTCCATGACCAAGCGATCCATGTACATCGAGAAGGATTGTCCGGAGCAGGCAGAGGATCGCGTGCACGTGGTGCCGGGACAGTCGGATTACCTGTTTGTCTGTCCGCTGCAAAGAACCCGCGAGTGGTATGCGCGCCCGCAGGAACAGCGCCAGGAGAACCTGATTCAGGAGTTGCGCGAAACCAAGGCCAGCTCATTCACGCTGCGCGACACACCGATGTTTACCTGCCGGCGGCGCACCATTGCCGAATGCCTGGATGCGCTGGGCTGACTACTTTCTCGCTCCCCGCCGAAGTGTTCGCACCAAACAAGAAAACCTTTTGGTCGTGGCTGACAATCGCATTGGTTCTGACGGCGACGGCCTGGCAACTACACCACCAGGGCCGCGCGTGGTGGTGTTCGTGTGGTCGCGCGTTCCTGTGGACGAGTAATGCCTGGAGTTCGCTGACGTCGCAAACCTTTCTTGACCCCTACAGCTTTACGCACATCCTGCACGGGTTGATCTTCTGCGGCCTGTTGACCCTGCTCATTCGCGGACTGTCGACCAAATGGCGGTTCTGTATCGCGATTACAATCGAAGCGGTCTGGGAATTGATCGAGAATACGAATACCGTCATCGAACACTATCGCGCCGCAACCGCATCGCTCGGTTACCAGGGCGACACAGTCATGAATTCTTTGGGCGATGTCATGTGTTGCGCCATCGGGTTTATGATTGCCCGTAAGCTCGGGTGGTGGCGCTCATTGGTTCTTTTCATGGCGACTGAGGCACTATTGCTAATCTGGATCAAAGATAGCCTGCTTCTGGAAATATTGATGCTGATTAACCCGATCAACGCAATCAAAGTCTGGCAAGTAGGCCATTGAAAATTCTCTACGGCCTGTGTGGTGAGTCTTTCTAACGGCTTATTAATCACAGAGACCTGAGAGGTCACACAGAGGGCCGCAGTGAAGGCGACACCGCAACCATTGAGACGAAGAAATCACAGCGCCATGCATTCCTACCGCCTTTTAATTGTTTTCCTGGCCGGCGCGGTGCTCATCTGCATCTGTTTCGATCGTTTGTCTCGCGCTCAGGGTGCTCAACCGCGTGCCAATCACGAATATCTCTGGTACGAAGCCGAAAACATGCGCGGCCTGACCGAAACTCCACGTCACGAGCCGCTGCTAAATCCATCGTATCTCGATTTGCCGGCGGCCAAGGCGCCGGGTTGGTCAATCAGCGGCCCCGGCGTCTCGGCTGAATGGACGCAGGGCGGCGAGAGCGAATGGAATTCAGTGGGAGCGGCCGCCGACGAAACGCACGGGGTCATCTGGCAGGACGTCGAGATTCCGCGAGCGGGCGAATATAAACTGTGGGTGCGCTATGCCGATTGGGCGAACCAGACCGAAACCTTCCTCGTGCGCGTGATCCAGGAAGGACGCGAAGTCGCGCGACATGAGTTTGGCTCCCGCGATGTAATCGACAGCCATGATGAAGTCAGCATGTATTGGGGCTGGGCCTTTACCTGGGATGGCGCAGCAGCGACCGTCACGAAGGGACCCGCGCGCATTTCGATCGAACTCGCTAAAGCAGCCCAGGCCCGGCGTCAGGTCGATTGTGTTCTGCTGACAAATGATCTTGCCTATGTTCCGCAGGGACGCCGCAAACCTGATTTCGCGGCGATGCGTTACCTGCGTGATTGGGCCGCCACGCGCGCGCCGCTCAAGCCGCTAATGGAAGCACCGGACCGAATCGATTTGCCACGATCGTGGGCCCGCCCGAAAGTCGCCGGCCGCGACTTTCTAATGCCCTGGAACATTGCTAAAGAGTTCTGGACGCTCTACGCCAAGCCACCGGGCGAACGCCCGCTTTATCCTTTCAACGCCGAGCCGATCGATGAGTTTGTCAAAGCCTACGCGGGCAAGCGGGATGTGCCCATCTTTGGTTCGAAGCTCGTGGTCCCGACCGTCTACATCAACGACCTGCCCGAGCTGCTCAAAGACGGCAGCGCCTTTCGCCGTTATCTCTCTGAAACGAAATCGCCCTTTGCCGTATTGATTAATTACGGCACGGCGAACTTCGCTTCCGACGCCGAAGCGCAAGCTGCGTGGAAACTCTTGAACGGAGAGTTGCGCGATCAGTTTCTCGGCTGGATTTCCGGAGAGAGCGTCGGCTTTGTCTGGGGTGAAGCGCCGCAGTATTTGAAGATAACGCCGGACATGACCCGCACGCAGTTGCTCGCAGCGCATCGCCAATTCTATACGGACGCGCTGGCGCGAAAGTGGAGTGCGATGTTCAAGACCCAGACCGGAGCGATGTGGGACAAAATGATTCCGGCGCAATCAACTTCCAGCACCTCGTTTGCGCACGCGCTCAGTGAATGGGGCGTGCGATCGATTGGCATGGAAACCGCGGCCGTGCAGCCGATGATCGCGATGCGCCTCGCTTTCAATCGTGGGGCAGCGCGACAGTTTGGCGGCAACGTTTTCTATTATCACGCGCCGAACTTTGGCGACAGCGCGACGGTGTTCACTAAGCAATTGAGCTTTGCCGGGCCAGACAATTTCTTTCATTCGCGCTATGGCGCGACCATGGGTCCATCGCTGTCCTGGTATCGCAAGAGCTACTATCTCTATTACATGTCGGGCGCGTCGGCGATCTATCTCGAGCAGGGTTTCGATCAATTTTTTAAGCCGGGACCGGGCGAACATCCATTTCAGCTTAATCCGCTCGGGCACATCACCGATGAGTTCATACGCTTCGCCGAGAAGCATCCCGATCCGGGCACGCCATATACGCCGATCGCCTTTCTGCTCGATCCGGCGCACGGTTGGGAGATGACTGACTATCCGCAGTGGCCGTTCGAAGTCTCTCAGATCAGTCGCAGCGATCGGGCGCTGCGCGAATTGTTCGGCGCCGCCTACTATCCCGGACCAGTGCGCGAAAGCGAGCCTGCCAGCGGCGAGCGCCAGGCCTTCGTGCCGGGAATCTTTGGAAATATTTTTGACGTTATCGTCGCTTCACCATCCCAAAGCACGACGTCCAAAATCCAAACTCGAGTAAATGCCGGGAGCGCGGACGTCCCGTCCGCACCGACCGCCGCAGGCGCGAACCGGATTTCGTCGCCCAGTGACGCGATCGAATCGTATCGAGCCGTGGTGGTCGGGGGAACGATCAATTGGACGAGCACTTGGATCGCGAAGCTTGATTCATACGTCCGCAACGGTGGCACTCTGGTTCTTAATTCCGCTCAAGTCAAAGGCCTGCCCGCCGATCTATTCGGCGTTCGGTTAACCGGCGGCGCCGCCGAAGCGCATAACGCGAAATGCTTGTCTGCAAACGAACCGGAACAGGATTTGAGCGGACAAATATTTCGCTACGATCGCGTGGAACCCAAAGGCGCCGAAGTCCTAATGGCTGTGCCCACCGGCGATCCGCTGGTCACCGTAAACAAACTCGGCCGCGGTCGCGTGGTCTTCGTCGCTTTGCCCGACCTCCTGGGCGAAGACGAACGCCTCACTCCTTTTGTGGCCCACTTGCTCGCTCATCTCGCGAGTGAAGCGACGCCGGTTCGCATCGAAGGCGACGTCGAATACATGATCAATCGCACGGCGCGCGGATGGGTAGTGACACTCTTTAACGACAACGGCGTGTTCAAGCCGCAGCAGGGAATGGCCGAGGTCGATCGCGGCGCCAGTGTTAGTGTGACCGTGAGTTTGCGCGGCACTGGAATTTCGGACGCTAATGAGTGGACTTCGGATCGAGCGTTGACCGTCAAGAAACAAGCCGGGACCGCAGACAGCGTTACTCTCAACATCGCGGCGGGCGGGATCTCCGTGGTCGAGTTGCGAAGCCGGAATTAGTGGCCTGCGCATCTTGCGCATGATTTACTGACGAACGGTTAGCGCGATCCTCTTATTGCGCTCCGGCGGCCGAGGTATTAAATTCAATTTACCGGATATGTCTCCAATTGCGCGTAAGTTTTTCGTAGGCGGCGAGGTGCAGGGCGTGGGTTATCGTTTCTTCGCTCAGCGGGCCGCCGCGCGGCATCAGGTCGTCGGTTATGTGAAGAACCTCGATGACGGCCGCGTCGAGGTAATGGCCGAAGGTCCGGCGCAGCAGGTCGAAGAATTCAAACATGAATTAGCCACCGGCCCGCGCTTCTCGTCCGTAGATCATATTGAAGAGATCAACCTGGACCCATCGGGATTGTACTCGGCGTTTCGGATTGAACATTGAGTAGCATGGACTTTGGTTTGTCGATTGATGAGGTCAGTACCGGGAGCGGTAGCGACCGGGTCATCGTCGTGGCGATCGACGATTGCGTGGATTGAAACCCGGTCGCTACCGCTCCCGGTACCGACCTCATGCTTCGGCCACGTCCCATCAAGTGGTAAGCTGTCCGCCACGACTGAAACTGTGAGCCATTCGATCTCGTAACAACACCAATATGGAAGAGCTCAAGCCCACCCTCGTGCTGGACCACGTCTCAAAAAGCTTCGGCGATTTTACTGCGGTCAGCGACCTCAGCCTGCAGGTTCGGCCCGGCCGCGTCTTTGGCCTGATCGGTCCGAACGGCGCCGGCAAGACCACGACGATTCGCATGATCGTTAACATCACTGCGCCTGATTCGGGACGAGTCGAACTCTTCGGACAGACCATGAGCACCTCCTTGCAGGACCGTATCGGTTACTTGCCCGAAGAGCGCGGTCTTTACAAGCGAATGAAAATAGGAGAACAGCTTCGCTTCTTTGCCGAGTTAAAGAGCCTGCGGGGCGCCGAGGCTGAGAAGCGGATTGATTTGTGGCTTAAGAAGTTGGATCTTTTCAGTTGGAAAGAGAAGCGCACCAAGGAACTTTCGAAGGGTATGCAACAGAAAGTTCAATTCATCACCGCAGTGATTCACGATCCTGATTTGGTGATTCTGGACGAGCCATTTTCCGGTCTCGATCCGGTCAACGTCGAACTGATGAGAGACACGATCCTGGAACAGAAGGCGGCAGGCAAGACGATTATTCTGTCGACTCACCAGATGGAGATCGCCGAAAAACTTTGTGACGATGTTTGCATGAGCGCAACGCTGTGGCGTTGCAATTCCAGGGCGGCGATGGCTTGCTGAACGATCCGGCGCTGGTCGCCAACATTCGTCAGCACGGCGACGACACAGAGGTGCTGCTGGTTCCCGGCGCTAGTCCGCAGGAACTGCTCAGACGCCTGGTGGATGCGCACGTCGCGGTTACAAAATTTGAATTGGTCGAGCCGAGTCTGCACGATATCTTCATCGAGAAAGTCAGAGAAGTCGAATGAGAAAATTTCTCGCGGTCGTTAAGCGTGAATATGTTCAGCGAGTCCGGACCAAGTTTTTCGTGGTGGCGACTGTGTTGGGTCCGCTGATAATGGCCGGATTTACCGTAGTGCCGGCCATGATGTTGGGCATGAAGTCCGGAGGGCCGACCCGCCTGGCGATCGTGGACCAAACCGGCAAAATGTACGAGCGCGTAGCCAAAGAGCTGATGAGTGGCAAGAAAACGTCTGACGACGAGGATGAACAGACACCGAATCAGCCACCCGTCGGAAATAACAATCCGAAGCAACGCGTCGAACAGTCAGGCAAGTTGTTTCGGGGCAGTTACCTGGTTGAAGATGTCCCGCTCAAAGGGCGCGCGATCGACGACGTCAGAAAAGATCTGGAAACCAGAATCGAGAACCGCGAACTTGATGGCTATCTCGTGCTGCCCCCGAACCTGCTTAAGGAAGGGCAAGCAGAATTTCGCGCCCGCAATTCCGCCGACGTCTTCACTAATAACTACGTCGCAGGCGCGATTAGCAGCGCGGTTCGTGGACAGCGCCTGGCAGAGGAAAAGATAGACGAGAATTCTGTCGACGCGGCATCCGCGCGCGTGCAACTCAAAACTACCGGAGCCGAGGGCAGAGAAAGCAAGGGCGCGGCCAGCTTCTATCTCGTCTTTGGTGTGGGCTTTCTAATCTATATGACGGTGTTGCTGTACGGCCAGTTTGTTCTGGGGGCTGTGATTGAGGAAAAGGAAACGCGCATCGCCGAGATTCTGTTTTCATCGATCCGGTCATTCCCGTTAATGATGGGCAAACTCGTCGGCGTTTCCCTCGTCGCGCTGACACAACTGGGAATCTGGGCGATGGCGTTTCTGATATTTTCAGCTTGGGCGGCCGGCGGATCATCGATCAAGCTGCCACGCATCCCGCTCATAATGTTTGTATATTTCGCCGTGTTCTTTCTAATGGGCTTTTTTATTTACGCGACTGTCTATGCGGTGGTAGGTTCGATGGTGACAACGACGCAGGAAGGCGGGCAGCTCGCGTTGCCCGTGGTGTTAATGCTGGTCTCGGGACTCTATCTTTCCTTTAATATTATTCGCAGCCCAAGTTCACCACTGGCCTTCTGGGCTTCAATGTTTCCATTCTTTGCCCCGATTACGATGCTCGTGCGTATTGTCACTGAAACGCCTCCGCTCTGGCAGATTCTGTTGTCGCTGGCGATTGGATTCGTCACCATAGTTGGATTGGTCTGGCTGGCGTCGCGCATCTATCGGGTGGGTATGTTGATGTATGGCAAGAAGGCGACTATTCCCGAGGTTTGGCGCTGGGTGAGACAATCCTGAACATTTTCGATTTTTGATTGCTGATTTTTTGATTTGAAATCCTTCGCAGATGT
>WNFR01001073.1_pt1 | contig 30133 bp, 32 predicted proteins | sample 5400221 | NCBI WGS metagenome assembly WNFR01 (sample SAMN13153357, study PRJNA577476) | soil metagenome | isolation source: 40 cm soil under Madrone tree | place: USA:California | collected 2016-06-14
CCGCACTTGTATGAATTGATGACACTGATCGATCGTGTGATTGCGATAGGGATCTATGCCGATGAGCTTCGCGCCGTTTGCAACTGCCTCTTTGATTTGAGGCCAGAGATGAATATTCGAAGAGAGTGTGTTCGTTCCCCAAAGCACGATCAGCCGCGCGCGATGGAAGTTCTCCATGTCGGTGCCGATAGTCGCGCCCACGGTGTAACGCATTGCGTCGCCGCCGGCAGCTGAGCAGATCGTGCGTGCGAGCTTGCTCGCGCCAAGCCGATGAAAGAATCGCCGGTCCATGCTGCCGCTGTTGACTATGCCCATCGTGCCGCCGTAGCTGTAAGGCAGAATCGCTTCGGGGCCGTCACTCGACTCGGCGATCTCTCGAAAACGACGAGCGATTGTGGCGAGTGCTTCCTCCCAACTCATGCGCTCGAAGCGGCCTTCGCCCTTGGCGCCGATTCGCCGCATCGGATAGAGCACGCGATCCGGGTTGTAGACGCGTTCCAGATAGCGCGTGACTTTCGTGCAGAGGAAGCCCTGAGTAGGCGGATGATCGGGATCGCCCGAAACTCGCGTTGCGCGGCCGCCTTCGACTTCGACCAGCATTGCGCAGGTGTCCGGGCAATCGTGCGGACAGGCGGCGTGAATAATTTGCTTCTGTAACATCAGTGTCTGACCTCGCGTAAGTGGTCGCTTCTCGTCAGCGAATTGTCTCAGCTAGAAGATGGCACTTCAAATGGCAAGAATTCATTCTTGTAGGATTCCCATAGATTTCGCAGATCGTTCAAGAGGGTGAGGAACTCATTACTCTCTCGGACCGGGTTCAGATAAGGGTCATCCCGTATGAACGGATAACACGGCCACCCATTGTCTACCGCGCGGCGGAGCCATTCGACCGCGCGGTCTTTATCTCTTAACTGCGCATAGACGAGAGCAAAATTATATTCGGCATGATGAAAGTGTCCGAGCGATGAGCCGATACTCAGACATTTCTTCAGCAGTAATTCGGCTTCTTCGGCATTTCCCTTCAACGCTTCAAGCAGCGCCTTATTGCTGATGATCCACGTATCCGCCGGAAAAAAGTTGAGCGAGCGTTGGACCGCTTCTTCCGAATCGCCCATTGAGCCACGATACAGATGCGCCAGCGGAACTACAGAGTTAGCGCTAAAATGGCGGGGGCTATCTCGCAACACCTGATCAAACTGTTTGATCGCCTCATCGTATTGGCCAGCCCAGAGGTAATCAATCCCCAGGTAGGTCTCCGCAAAGCTGTTTTTCGGATCAAGCTCTAAAGCCTTTCGATGCAGCCGCAGAGCCTCATCTAGTAGCCCGATATGGTTGAAGACCAGACCGATGGCTGTATATGCGGGCGCAAAATTTGGGTCGAGTTCCAGCACTCGCCGATTGTGCTTGATCGCCTGGCGATGATTGAAACCTTGAGAGGGCGACCAGGCCAGGCGAGCAAAGACGTATTCTGCCTCCGCGACATTAGGGTTGATGGCAATAGCCTTCTGACAAAGCTCTCGCGCCCGCTCTTCCCAAAGAGGGTTCGAATCATAGCTGAAGCATTTGTAAGTGTACATGTGCGCGAGGGCTGCATAAGCCTCGGCGTAGTGCGGGTCAATTTCAGTGGAACGCTGAAACATCTCGATAGCGATATCAAGTTCTTCTCTCGTGTTTGTGTTGAAATGATAACGACCCTTCAAATAGAACTCGTAGGCTTTCGGATCAACCGTCCGCGCCCTCCGGATCCGAGCGCGCTCTTTCGGCGTTAGCGAAAGTGCCAGACTCTTAGTGATCTTTTTGACGAGGCGTTCCTCAACGTCTGAAATGTCATTCGGGTCTGTCGTGATACTCTGCTGGCCGAGCAGTGAGCCTGACTCTATATCAAACATCTGCACAGAGATTTTCAAGCGGTCTCCGGCGCGTCTATAGAAACCGTCAACGATTGTGTCTACCTGAAGGTCACGCCCAACCTGTCTGGGGTCTATGTCGAGTGTGCGGTACTTTGCAACGTAGCTGGTCGGTCGCACGGTAGCCACATCCTTTGTCGCCAGACTGATGGTGATTTCCTGCGCCAGCGCAAAGCCGAGAAAGTGCCGTAGCGGTCAGTCGGCTCCTTCGCCAAACATCTTCCTACAATCTGCTGAAACGCGGGCGAGACTTGCGGGTTCACGGAAGCGATTGGCCCCGGAGTTTGTTCGATAACCGCGGAAAGCGTTTGCATCGGCGTGGCCCTCAGAAAGGCGCACTGGCCCGTCGCCATTTCGTAGAGGATGGCCCCAAAAGAGAATTGGTCGGAACGAAAATCCACAACCCGACCGCTCGCCTGATCAGGTGACATGTAAGCGAGCGTGCCCATTATGACTCCAGGTTGCGTTATTAGGCTTTCGGTCTGCGCATCGCTGTCGAGTGCGTCTCGGTCTTTAGCAAGCTTAGCCAGGCCAAAGTCTAAAATCTTCATATATCCGTCGTCGGAGATCATCAGGTTTGCAGGCTTCAGGTCACGGTGCACGATGCCCGCCGCGTGCGCCTTCGCCAGGCCATCTGCCACTTGCGCGGCAAGCCCAAGCATTTTGCTGATCGGCAGCGGCTCGGCGGCCAGCATCTCTTGCAAGGTCTTGCCATCAATGAACTCCATGGCGATGTAGGTGATAGCTTCAACTCTATCAATCTCATAAATGGTGACGATGTTCGGGTGGCTCAAAGCCGATGCCGCCCGCGCTTCGCGCCGCAACCGGCTTAGAGACTTTTCATCTGAAGAATGCGCGTCGGGCAATACTTTGATGGCAACATCCCGGCTCAGCCTGGTGTCTCGCGCGCGATAAACTTTTCCCATCCCTCCTGAGCCAAGCGTAGAAACGATTTCGTAAGGTCCGAGACGATCACCTGGCTCCATAAAAACCTTTAGGGAAACCCACGCTTGAGATAGTGACAGCGACAGCTTAATTAGATTAAAAAGCGGAAGTCAAATTGCTTTCATGACGAGCGTTGTAAGGGGCAACCCGCCATAGTATCCTGTGTGGCCTGAGCCAGAGGACTAAAACATATGAGGCTGTGGGGTGGCAGGTTCAAAGGTGAAGCCGATGCCGAGTTTGCTCGGTTCAATTCGTCGTTCAGCTTCGACCGGCGCTTGATCGAAGCCGATATTGAAGGGAGCCTCGCGCACGCCGAAGCGCTTGCCGCCGCCGGCATCCTGAGCGAAGGGGAAGCGCGCCGCATCGCCTGGGCCCTCAACGAAATACGGCGCCGGGCGCGGGAAGACAAAGGCTACCTTGATAGCCGCGATGCCGAGGATGTGCACAGCTTCGTCGAAGCCGAGCTCGTCGAAGGAATCGGGGATACGGGTTATAAGCTACACACCGGCCGGAGCCGCAACGATCAGGTTGCGACCGACCTGAGACTATTTCTGCGCGGCGAAACCGATGCGCTTCGCGAGTTGATCCGCGACCTTCAGCGCGCGCTGGTAGAGCTTGCGGAAGCTAATCGAGACTGCGTGATTCCCGGCTACACTCACCTTCAACGAGCTCAGCCGATTCTGTTTGCTCATTACTTGCTTGCTTACTTCGAAATGCTGAAGCGTGACCGGGCGCGTTTCGTAGATGTTCGTTCGCGCGTGAATCAATTGCCGCTCGGAGCCGGCGCGCTCGCGGGCACGGGGTTCCCGCTTGATCGCGAGATGGTAGCGCGACGATTGGGCTTTGACGGCTTAAGTGAGAACAGCGTCGATGCGGTGAGCGACCGGGACTTTGTGATCGAATTCATCGGCGGGGCGGCGATCGCGATGATGCACCTTAGCCGGTTGGCTGAAGACCTGATCATCTACTCGACGGCCGAGTTCGGCTTCGTTGAGCTGTCGGATGCGGTTTCCACCGGATCATCGTTGATGCCGCAGAAGAAGAACCCGGACTCACTTGAGTTGATACGCGGCAAGGCCGGGCGCGTGTTTGGCCATCACACGGCGCTGCTTGCGACGATGAAAGGCTTGCCGCTCGCGTACAACAAGGACATGCAGGAAGACAAAGAAGCGCTGTTTGATACGATCGATACGTTGGGCGGTTCGCTTGCCGTGATGGCGACTGTTCTGAGAAACGTGAAAGTGAACAGCGCGCGAACACGTGAAGCCGCGACGATCGGTTACCTGAACGCGACCGACCTGGCCGATTATCTTGTGCGGAAGAGTCTCGAGTTCCGGAAAGCGCACGAGCTTGTCGGGCGAGTTGTGATGCACGCGATCGAGCGCGGTAAGCCGCTCGAGGATATCCCGCTGGAAGAATACCGTGAGTTGTCGGCAGTGTTCGACGATGACCTGTACGCGTCGCTGAACCTCGAATCGTCGATTGCAGCCAAGGCTGCGCTCGGCGGAACTTCACCTGAGCGAGTGAAAGAAGCATTGGCTAAAGCTCGAAAGGAAATAGACCACGGATGACGCGGATTTGGCGGATTCTCACGGATAAACAATAGGCCGCGGATGACACGCGTTTGACGGATTCGCACGGATAAAACTATGGCTTTGATGCATGAGAACCTGACCGGACAGATTATCAAAGCGTTCTACAAGGTCTATAACGAGTTGGGCTATGGCTTCCTGGAGAGGGTTTATGAGAAGGCCCTCGCGCTCGAGTTGGAGTCCATGGGCCTGGGAGTCGGACGGCAGCGGCCAATCAAGGTCTATTACCTCGGCCGAGAGGTTGGCGACTACTATGCGGACCTCATAGTCGAAGGTCTGGTCATCATCGAACTCAAATGTGCTGAGGCAATGTGCGAGGCCCACGAAGCCCAATTGCTGAACTATCTGAAAGCAACCGACATCGAGGTGGGCCTATTGCTGAACTTTGGTCCGAAGCCCGCGTTTTGCCGGAAGATCTTCACCAACGACAAGAAGCGTCATCGAGAGCTACCCGCAACGACTGATGAAGAATCCGTGTGAATCCGTCAAATCAGAGTCATCCGTGGTCTATTTTACTTTCGGTCTTCGATAGACCACGGATGACTCTGATTTGACGGATTCACGCGGGTTCATGACAGGGAATCCACATATGCGCGACAACACGTTGGAACCCGACTGGAAGCATCACGGAGTTCGTATCGTTCACGCGGGTGAACTCGATACGAACACGCCTCAAACGCCCGGCATGAATCGCGCTGCTGCGATAACTCACGCGCGAGCCGGGGCGAACAAACTCTGGGCGGGCACGGTCACCATCCATCCCAACGCCAAGACCGGAGCGCATCATCACGGCGAGCTCGAGAGCGTCATCTACGTCGTCGAAGGCCGCGCTCGAATGCGTTGGGGCGATCATCTCGAGTTCACCGCTGAAGCCGGCCCCGGGGACTTCATCTATGTCCCGCCCTACGTTCCTCACCAGGAGATCAACGCCAGCACTGATGAGCCGCTCGAATGCGTCCTTGTGCGAAGCGGTCAGGAGCCCATCGTGGTGAACCTCGAGATTCCTACCATCGAGCCTCCCGAAGAAGTGGGTTGGATCGACGATGTGCATCGGGCTGATCGGGCCGAATAAGTACAGGGCCGAATAAGTACTATTGCGAAATCGTGTTGATTCAAAGATAATCGGGGCCCTGCAGCAATGCTCCCACCCATTGCGTTAGTCACCATTCGAAATCATTGATTTGCATGGTCGGCGGAGGTCATGATGTCTGGCAACAATCGCGCAAAGACCGTCTCCCTGGGGTTGTTCGTAATAGTTGTTGCGGCAATGTTTCTTTCGGGCAATCGCGCCGTTCAAACTGCGCGTGCTTCTGCAAGCGGTCCTATCGCCGGTGTTACGGGCGCCCCATCTGAAAGCGACTGCACGCTTTGCCACAACACACCGTCAGGGGAACGCGGCCAGTTCACGATCACAGCGCCGAGCACTTATATCCCGGGAAAGATTTATCAAATAACGGTAACGCACGTGAACACCGACGATGTGACCCCGCGAATGAAATGGGGCTTCGAGCTAACCGCGCTGACCGTCGCAGGCGATCTCCCGGTGGGTGACCTTCAGAGCCTTCCCAAGAGCACTCTCACCCAGGTCATTACAGGTGGGCAAGGGGGCAACCGCCAGTACATCGAGCACACCTATGAAGGAGGATTCGAGGGGCAGCTTGGAGGAGCGAGCTGGACATTTACCTGGACAGCGCCAGCAACGGATATGGGGCCGGTCATGCTCTATGCGGCAGGGAATCAGGCCAATGGCGACTTTGACAATACTGGCGATCAAATCTATCTCGCGCAGGCGACGATCAATCCTGACACCTGCAGCTATTCTCTTTCATCCACCAGCGGCTTCTTTTCAATGTCGGGAGGAGCCGGTAGCGTGAACCTCACAGCGCCGGCGGGATGCAATTGGATGGCGGCGAGCGATACGAGCTGGATTACACTCACTTCGAGCGCGGACGGAACCGGCAGTGACGCAGTCACGTTTGAAGTGAGAGAGAACTTCACATCAAGCGCGCGCTCGGGAACGCTGACCATTGCGGGTCTCACCTATACTGTAGTGCAGGATGGTGGGTTGGGGGAGGATTGCAATTACGGCATATCCCCTACAGCAATCGCGTACCCGTCGGGTGGAGGCAGCGGAACGATCAATGTGATTTGTGAGAGCCGCTGCGCGTGGCAAGCAGTGAGCAATGCGGGATGGACGCAGATCACTTCGGGCACTCCCGGCATAGGAGATGGTATGGTCAGCTACACCGTCGCCGCCAATCCAGGCCCTGGAGGCCGTAGCGCCACAATAACCGTCGCCGGACTGACTTTCAGGATCAAGCAGAAGTCACCTTAAGTCGAGCCGGGCGACAACGGCGCAACCAAGCCCCCTCTTGTCAGGAATCGTAGCCGCACTCGCGCACCGGCTTGCGAAGCCGGTTCAAGCGAGGTAACACAGGACGCCCACTCCGAACCCGCTCACTTCGTCAGCTCGACACTCAAAATCGGCACGTCCCAGTGCGCAAGCAGAATCTCGAACCTGCGCTGCTCTTCGAGTTTGTAGGTCTCCTGATCCGGGAAGAGTTGCCTGATGATCGGCTCTTCGCTGGCCTGATCCGATGCGGCCGCCATATTCTTGAAGACTATTGTGACGCGATAATCCCACCGCCCGTCTTCGGTCGCATGATATCTCGGCTTGACGGCTGTCACGCTCAGTATTCGCCCGGTCTCCATTTGTTTTTTGAGCACCGGAAAGTGATTCTTCTTGAACAGGCGAATGAACTCGTCGGCGTAGCCCCACTTCGCTTTGTAGTAGTAGTCCGCTACAAAGGGTTCATCATCAGCCTTGGGTCTTGGTGTCTGGGCCTTGCTGGCCGATTCCAATGACACGCAGACGATCAACGCCAGCACAAGAAGTGTGGTGAGGTGAATGGCTCGTTTCATCAGGGTTCCTCCTCAGAAGAGTTCTTAGAATGCTCGGTCAGTTGGTTATCATCGTGCCTGCGCCTTCGTCGGTGAAGACTTCGTGCAGCAGTGCGTTGCGCTTCGAGCCGTTGATGATGTGCGCGCTGCGGACTCCGCGGCGGATCAGATGAGCGATTGCGGCGATCTTGGGAAGCATGCCCGATGACACCACCCGGTCCTTAACCAGCCGATCGGCTTCCTCAACCGTCAGCCGTGACATTCGAGATGACGGATCGTCGCGGTCGAGCAGAATCCCGTCAACATCGGTGAGCAGTATTAGCTTCTCTGCTTGAAGATGGACTGCGATTTCCGCCGCGATCGTATCGGCATTGATGTTGTAGATGTTACCTTGCTCGTCCGCGCCTAGCGAAGAGATCACCGGCACATATCCGTTTTCGAGCAACAGACTCAGCAATCGCACGTTGATCTCGACTATATCGCCGACGTGGCCAAAGTCGATCGTCTCTACTTCGCCGGTCTCTTGATTGAGCACTTTTTGGATTTCGCGCCGGCGGGCGTGAATGATGTTTCCGTCAACGCCCGACAGCCCAACCGTCTCGCAACCGAAGCCGCGCAACGCCGAGACTATGTCCAGGTTGATCTGCCCGGCAAAGACCATCTTGGCGACCTCGAGCGTCTCGGTGTCAGTAACCCTTCTGCCGTTGACGATGCGTTGCGTGATGCCCAACCGCTCAGCGACCGTGGTGAGCTGCTTGCCGCCGCCGTGAACGACAGCCAGGTGGATGCCTACCTGCTGACAGAGGGTTATCTCTTCTGCAAGCGAGTTGAGTTGCTCCTGATCTTCGGTGATCTTGCCCGAGAGCTTGACGACGAAGATCTTGTTCTTGAAACGCTGAATGTAAGGCAGCGCTTCACGGAGGAGATCGAGTCTTTCGTTGATCATGGCTAAACTAAAGTATCGACGCCAGCACAGCCTTCTGTACGTGCAGGCGATTCTCGGCTTCATCAATAGCCGCGTTCTGCGGCCCGTCCAAAACACCATCCGTCACCACAACGTTTCGCCTCACCGGAAGACAGTGCATGAACCAGCCGTTATCCGTCGAGCGCATGACTTCTTCGTCGATGCGCCAGTGTTTGTATTGCCGCCGAAGCTCAATGTCTTCCGCGGAGCGACCGTAGAAATCCTTGCTGCCCCAACTCTTCGCATAGACGATCCGGGCGCCTTCGCATGCTTTGCGAGGGTCGCGCGATATTGTCACGTGGCCGCCGCTGGATTTGGCCCGTGCTTCGATCTCGGCCATCGCCTCATCGCCGAGGTCGTATTCGGGCGGACATGCGATGGTCAAATCGAGCCCGCACTGCGCACCGATCAACGCGAACGAATTCGGCACGGCCATCGGCAGCGGCTTGGGGTGATAGGCCCAGGAGAGCACGACTCGTTGACGCGAGAACCCACCGAGCTTCTCGCGAATGGTCATCGCGTCGGCCAGCGCCTGAAACGGATGATGTCGCGATGATTCGAGATTGAAGACCGGGACATCGCTGTGCTCGGCAAAGCCCCGCACCACCGGATCAGTCATATCGTCGTCAAAGTTCTTCATCTCGGGAAACGCTCGTACGCCAATCGCCGCGACGTAGCGGGATAGCACGCGCGATGCTTCTTTGATGTGCTCGGTCTTGTCGGAATCCATCACGACAGATTCTAGATGCTCGAGGCTCCATGTGCCCTTGCCGACATCCAGCGTCACGGCGTTGCCGCCGAGTTCATACACCGCAATCTCCATCGAAGCGCGAGTGCGAAGCGACGGGTTAAAGAAGACAAGCGCGACGCTCTTTCCGTGAAGCGGGCGCTCGCGATAGTCGCCAGCCTTGATCTTCTCGGCCAGGTCGATCAGCGAAGTCAGCTCATCGGCCGTGAAGTCGGCAGTGCTGAGAAAGTCTCGTCCTTTCAGATTCATAGGTTTCGAGTTTGGTTCGCCGAGGATTGTCTTCGCGTCTTGGCGAGGCTTTCCCGGGAGCGCAGGCATCCCTGCCTCCCTCTTTCTCGCGAGACGCCATGCAGGCAGGGATGCCTGCGCTCCCAGGAAAGACGCGCCAAGACGCCAGATCCCCCTCACTATCCCAGGGCTAATTTGCTCAACTCATCCAGGAACAAATCAATCTCAGGCTTCCGCAGCGTGAGCGGCGGAAGCAGCCTCAATACGCTCGGATCATCCGACAGCCCGGTGATTATCTTTTTCTCCAAGAGCGCCTGCTGAATGGGCTTGGCGATTCCTCCGGGGAACTTGATCCCAATCAAGTACCCGAGCCCGCGCACTTCCTCGACCAGCAGCATCTTGTTTAGCTCAGCAAACAAGTACTCGGAGTTCTCGCGAACGTTCTCCAGCAACCGTTCATCGCGAATCACATCAACCGTCGCTTCGAGTGCTGCGCACGCGAGCGGACCGCCGCCGAAGGTTGTTCCCAGATCGCCTGTATTTATCTCGCCGGCGATCGCGTCGGTCATTAACACCGCGCCCATCGGCACTCCGCTGGCGATGCCTTTGGCGAGCGCGATCATATCCGGCACAACACCGAATCGGCCCGCGAAGAAAAATTCACCCGTGCGCCCCATCCCGGTTTGCACTTCGTCGTAAATCAGCATCGCGCCGGCCTGGTCGCACATCTCGCGAAGCGCCTGATAGAACTCCGCCTCGGCCATCCGCACGCCGCCCATTGACTGAATAGGTTCTAGTATGATCGCCGCCGTCTCTTCGTCTAACAGGCCCTCGACCGACGCGACGTTGCCGAAGTCTGCATACACGTGACCTGCGAGCAGAGGCGAGACGTTCTCGCGATACTTAGCAAGGCCAGTAGCCGAAACCGAGCCTGGTGTTCGGCCATGGAATCCGCCCTCAAACGAGATGATCTTCTCGCGGCCGGTCAGCATCCGCGCGATCTTCATAGTGTTTTCGTTACCTTCGGTGCCCGAGTTGACGAAGAACGCTTTGGTGAGAGGCTCGGGTGCAATTTCGACTAGCTTCTTCGCAGCGCGCGCGCGCGCGTCGTTGTAGACAAGATTCGAATAGAAGATCAAACGGGCCGCCTGATCGGCGATGGCCTGAACGACTCGCGGATGCGAGTGTCCCGTCGAGACAACGGCGTGCCCGCCGTAAAGATCCAGGTATCGCTCTCCCGTTGTGGTGTAGACCCAGACGTCTTCGCCGCGCTCGATGACGAAGGGAAATTTTTTGTAAGTTGCGACCTGATACTGCTCTTCGATGTCGATCAGGTTTTCTAGTTCTGGTTTCGTCGTCAAATCTGTTCTCCTGGGTTAAAGCGCAATCGACTCTCAGCTTTCCACGCAAGCCGGTTAGCGGCCAAGCGCATTTGCGGTGGTAGCTGGCTGCTACAGGCGACTCGATCAACCCTTCGGACGCAAGGGATATTTCCGCTGGTGAGTTCGCTATATATATCTCTGAGGTTCTCTTCCAGTTCTTCTTTCGTTTCGCCTTGAGTTCGGTAGTCTGGGTATTCTTCCAGGTATCCCAGCCACATCTGCTCATCTTGCCAGTAGACGTACTTTGTCGTGTTCATTGTCTTATTCCCCTCCAACCTTTGGTTACATCTCTCAGCAACGTTGCGAAGGTCGAGCAGAAGACCTCTAGTTCTGTGCTTCTGGAATATGTCGTGCGCGTTTCGTCGGCTGAGTCAACTCGCAATGCCCAAGTCTTCGGTATTCCGCGGAATCCTCCCCTGTTGGCCTCGAACACCGCGCTCGCTTCACGTTCGACGGCCCAAAGGTGAGTCTATGCGCCCACCTCTACATACGTCGAATAGCTGCTCGGCTCTGGAATGTCATAACCCTCTGTCCGCAGCCCTTCCAGATGAAACTCAATGGCCTGTTGAATACTCTGCTCGACTTCTTCTCGCGTTTTACCGGTCGAGCCACAGCCGGGCACATCAGGGGAATAAGCCGAGTACCCGGTGTCTGTCTCTTCCACGATTATCAGATATTTCTTCATTGCTTCAGCCCTGCCTGCTTCAAGATGTTATTCGCCGTTCCTGGCGCCAGATCGTCGCCTGGATTACCGGGCACTGTAACCAAGCCCGGTTTCATCGCGTGCTTGTATTGATGGTGGCTCCCTTTGGTTCTTATCCAATACCAGCCGTCCTTCTCAATGAGCTTGACGAGGTCTCGTATCTTCACGCCTCAACGATAGTTCCGACGCGAGGAGCGGTCAAATTCTTCGCCAAACGCCAGCGACTCGCCTGCTCATTCCCTTTAGTAGGATCGGGTTCCGCCCATGCCACATCGTCTCTTAATATGCGGGCCATCGTCCGTCCTCCCCCACGAGCCATTCGTCAGCCAGCGCCTATTCCTCGGCCGTGAAGTTTCGCGCACTCTCGCGCCAGGCGGGTGCTATCTATGCGCGCAATCTTTTCCTCGAGCGCTTGCTGAATGACATGGCTTCTGTTGGGGAAGACGTGGGACCTCACCAGGCTATCTAGCCGCTTCAGAAGAGATTGATCTATCGATATGGTTACCTTTGCGACGCTCATAGTCCCAGTGTGAGTTTCGGTCATACTCTCGGTCAAGCGAGAACGAATCTAACAGGCTATGGATTACTCCCCGGAAGCACCAGTCCTTCACGCTCCTCTATACCAAACATCAGATTCATGTTTTGCACTGCCTGGCCCGCCGCGCCCTTCACCAGGTTGTCGAGCGCGACGAATACGATTACGGTATCGTTGTGCGCGGCCCACCCTATGTCTACAAAGTTTGTGTTCTTCACCCAGTTGATATCCGGCGAGCCTTCAACCAATCGAATGAAGAACTCATTGCCATAGAACTCTCGAAATGGCTTCCCGACTTCGTCATGCGTCGTCGATTCAGTCGGCGTCACGTAGATCGACGCGAAGATGCCGCGCACCACCGGAATCGAGTGAACTTGGAATACGAGATTGCATTCGGATGACCACTTCGGGTTTACCGACCCGAGCAACTGTTCAACTTCAGGCTGGTGCTGATGCTCGAATGTCTTGTAAGCGTAGAAGCTGTTCGCTCGCTTTGGGTGATGCGTATTGGCAGCAGCTTTCGCTCCCGACCCTGACGAGCCGGTCTTCATATCGGCGATGACTTTGCCTTTGACCAGCCCGGACGCGACCAATGGAGAGAGACCCAGTTCGAGTGCGGTGGCGAAGCACCCGGGATTCGCGATGCGTGTTGCCTCTCTGATTTTATTGCGATTCACCTCGGTCAGGCCGTAGACGAACTCACGCTGCGTCTGCATCGCCGTGTGCTCGCGCCCGTAGAATTGTTTGAACACCTCGGCGTCGTTCAATCGGAAGTCGCCTGACAGATCGATAGCCTTGACTGAGCGGGGCAGGGAAGGCGCGATTTCCATCGCCTGTCCGTGAGGCAGCGCGAGGAAGACACAATCGAGTCCATCGAGATTGCCAGGATCTGGCATGGTGTCGAACTTGAGGTCCGTGAGCTTCGCAAGGTTTGGATGCACTGCGTCGATACGTTTGCCCGCGTGCTCGTTTGCGGTGACAAGCCCCAGTTCAACCTCAGGATGAAAGAGCAGAATGCGAAGGAGTTCGCTTCCGCCGTACCCCGATCCTCCTAGTATGCCTGCCTTGATCAATGCTTTCCTTTCTCGTGGACCTCTGCGTCTTTGCGAGGCTTGGCGTCTTCGCGCGAAACTGAGCTTAAGTACTTGAGCGATCGGTTCACGCAAAGACGCCAAGCCCACGCAAAGACGCCAAGCCCACGCAAAGACGCAAAGACGCAAAGAAAACTACCTCTTAGCCCACCCTGACAGTTTCGTCTTGATCAAACCCGCGAGGCGCTCTCCGCCGTTCACCGCGTTCGCCGCGTCCAGGCCAAGCTCGCGCTTTACGTAATCCGTGCCCATCTGCGAGTCGGCCACCGGACCCGAGATCACATCTATCTTCACACCATGCCTGGCTAACAACTCGCGACCGCCCCACGCTCCCACGAAATCGCCCGCGCAAAAGACAAGCGCCGCGGTCGCGTCCATCAATTCTCGATCATTGAAGATCGTCTCGACCCCGTAACCGCCCAGGATGCCGTCGCCCAACTCGATCACTATGCAGTCCGGCTCGATCTCGGCGAGTTTCGAGATCACGCCCTTTGCCATCGGCGCGAGATTCGCGAGTCCGACGGTCGATGGAAGCCCGCAGTCCAGAAAACTCATCGTCTTGACCGCGCCGTGGTCTTCCATATTCAAAGTGTCACGCAAGCAAGCTACTCCCGCGAGCTTTGCCGCTGCCACACGACCGCCCTCGCGCGTGAGGCGCTTGATGATCTCGGTTGCGGCGTAGGTTTTGCCGGAGTTCATGCAGGTGCCGGCGACCACCACCAACGGAGCGAGGCATTCCAGCCTTTCGCGCGGCGCGACTGCGCCTTCGGCGATGTTGAGAATTCGCCCATCCCTCACCGGCATGCCTATCACTTCGGCTTCGATTGGATTGCTCAAGCTATGATGATGACCGAGACAGCGGCCCACCAACCCGCCGAGGTTGAGCAGATGCAAATGATCACCGGCTGCGATGCTTTCCGGCACATCACCAACGAAGCCCTTCAGCGCCCGTCGATAGCCAAGCACTCCAGCGATGATGTCGCCAGGGTTGATCTTTGCCATTCGGCCGGTGACGAGTTCGAGCGTATTGTAGGTGGTATTGTCGGTGAGAGTGCGAACCACGACTACATTGCCGGCGCGAGCTTCGCAGCGTGTTGTTATTTCAAGCTCGTGGGCGAGACCGAGATTTACGGCGGACGATGCGATCTTGTCGACGCGCACGAGTCGAAGCTCCGTATCGGGGATCGTCTCTGTGCCAAGAACAGCGGTAGCATTCGGTTCGGGTTGGGTCGTGTAAGTGCTCAATTCAGATTCTCCTATCAGGCTGCTTCGGTGATCTGGTATCTGGTTTCTAGTTTCTGGTTTCTAGTTTCTGGTTTCTAGTTCTTAAGTCCAAGTTCAGTTCCAAACCAGAAACCAGAAACCAGAAACTAGAAACCAGAAACTAGAAACTACAACCACCCTTACTAGCAAATTAGCTGCGCCTCTCTTCCGCCATCTTTCTCATTCGCAATCGCAACGCGTTCAGCTTGATGAAGCCTTCCGCATCGCGCTGGTTGTACACCGAGTCGCGCTCAAACGTCGCGAACTCCTCTGAGTAAAGCGAGCACGGCGAGCGGCGTCCGACGACGATGCAGTTTCCCTTATACAGCTTGAGGCGGGCAGTGCCAGTCACGTTCTTCTGACTTTCATCGACCAGTGCCCGGATGGCTTCAAACTCCGGCGTGTACCAGAAACCGTAGTAAATCATTTCCGCCAATCGCGAGTTGAGCGAGTCTTTCAGGTGCGCGACTTCGCGGTCGAGCGTGAGCGATTCGACGGCTCGGTGCGCCGCGTGAAGGATCGTCACACCTGGCGTTTCATACACGCCCCGCGACTTCAGACCGACGAATCGATTCTCGACCAGATCGACTCGGCCGATTCCGTGTTCGCCTCCCATTCGGTTCAACCGGTCGAGAAGGGAAGCTGCCGATAGAGTCTCGCCATCGACGGCGACGGGCACGCCCGACTCGAAATCGATCTCGACGTATGCTGGCTTATCAGGCGCGTCCTCGGGCGAGCGGGTGAGTATGAATATCGAGGCGGGCGGCTCGGCCCACGGGTCTTCCAGAATCCCGCCTTCGTAACTTATGTGCATCAGGTTGCGGTCCATCGAATAGGGTTTCTCTTTCGTCGCGGTGATTGGAATCTTGTGTTGCTGCGCATAAGCGATCAGGTCCGAGCGCGATTTGAACGGCCACTCGCGCCACGGAGCGATCACTCGAATGTGCGGATCGAGCGCGTAATAAGTCAGCTCGAACCGAACCTGGTCGTTGCCCTTCCCGGTGGCTCCGTGCGAGACGGCACGAGCGCCTTCCTTGTGCGCGATCTCGATTTGCTTCTTGGCGATGAGGGGCCGCGCGAGCGAGGTGCCAAGCAAATAAACGCCTTCGTAGACCGCGTTGGCTTTGAGAGCGGTGAACACAAAATCGCGGACGAACTCCTCGCGCAAGTCCTCGACGTAGAGCTTCGACGCGCCGGTTGCGAACGCCTTTTCTTCAAGCCCGCCCAACTCTTCGGCTTGACCCACGTCGGCGGCAAAACAGATGACTTCGCAGTCATAAGTCTCTTTGAGCCACCGCAGAATTACTGAAGTGTCGAGCCCTCCCGAATAAGCGAGCACGAGCTTGTCAATTGTTTCCGTTCCAGTTTGCATCTATGAGTTCTCCAAATTTTCAACGAGGCCACAACGCCATAACCCCCGAGCGTAAGGCACGCTTTTTGACGCCTCGCGCTCGCGATGGGGAGGGCGCGAAGAGCTTGACGATCTTCTTCATAGCCAGCCGCTGGGCCGCCGCGTTCTTGACTGCGATTAGAATCGTGTCGTCGCCCGCCACCGTCCCGACTATCTCGTCTATGCTCGCGCGGTCGATTGTGAGCGCCGCCGGTTGAGCCAGCCCGACCTCGGTTTTTACGACGATGATGTTGTCACCCGCGGTGTCGATCTCGGTGATCGGCCCTTCAGCTTTCAAAGCATGTTCCGGAGCGATGTAATAACCATCCAATTTCGTCAGCCCGAGTTTGCCTATGTCCCGCGACACGCTCGACTGAGTTGCCGCGAACCCTCCCCGCGAAAGGTGCGCCGCAAGCTCTTGCTGAGTCGATATCGGGTTCGCGCTTATTATCTCGAGGATCTTCTGATGCCGTGTCCCGTTTGCTGTTCTATGCATTGAACCCCTCTCTAAGCACATATTATGCATTTGAGACGCATAAAGTAGCACAAAAGTCTAAGAATGGTCAAGCGTGAACTGTGGACTGGTGAGGGTTGGGTCTATCGCTGGCGGATACCTGCGAAGCAAAGACGATGAATCAGGACGGCCTGATCATTGCTGTGACTTGGACGAACAGGCGGACGTTATTGTTACCCGGCGTCTCCGAGCGCGATTGCTCATTCAAGAGCCGAGTCGATGGCGGCCTTCGAGATCTATTGACCCTTTTGGCGGAAGACCAGTAGGTAAAGGCCCGCCCCGATGAGCGGGAACAACAGGATCAGGATCATCAACACAACCTTTGTTGTCGTATCGCGGTTGGAATTCACTACGTCCGTCAGTGCGAATATGTCGAGGATGATGATTGCAAGTCCAAAAAGCGTACTCAGCATTTGGGTTCTCCTTTTATTGCGTTGTCGCTCTGAGTTACGAGCCGGGCAAATCGAAAGTTCGACAATAAGGTACCAGTGCTTGGGTTAAGGTTTCTTCTTCTCGACGGGCCGAAGCTTTTCGAGCAGCTGGAATGATTCGTTGGCGATGAAGCTCCCGAACGTCGAACCGAACAGCGAAATCGTCGACTCGTACGTCTTGTGCCGATATTCGTCCTCAGTGATGATGTAACCAAGCGCATCGTTGGTGAGCCCGAGCAGAAAGGTCTTTTCAAACCCGAGCAGCTTGCCGCGCTCCTTGACCTGAAGATTCAGAATGCTGCCAAGCTCGCCTGGAATAGCGACGAACGCAATACGATTGTCGAAGGAGATCGCGTTGATTTCTGACTCATAGCTCGGCGGGTAGGTCATTCCGGCCGGAAAGATCGATGTCGGGACAATCTTGAGCGTTAGCGGAGTTCTAACGAGCTTGATGTCCACCGAGTCCTGCGGCTTGATCATCAGCACAATCTTGAAGGCTTCCGCCGCGAGGATGGCGCCGACGTTTTCCGCGCGCTGCCAGCCGTCATCGCCCTGAAACGCGTGGGGTGAGATCGTGCCCTGGGCGCCGTTTGCGAAGATCGCCATCGCGTCGCCGCCCAGCATCCGCTCGAGCGCGTTTCGCGCGTACCCGACGAAGTCAGCCGAGAAAGTCATGTTGTCCGCGCCAAGCACCGTGGGGTGCGCCGCAAAGTTCATCAACACCGCCATCGGCTTCCCGGTCGCAACGGAGTCGACGCGAATCAATGCGACTTCAGGATCGACCGGACCGTTGGGCGGCCACGTCGACCTGAAGCGTGAGATGCCTCGAGCTTCCCCGGCCCCGATTGCAATCCGCGCGGGCTTGAGAGTCTTGTTCGCGGCGATGATGGCTTCGGCGGTGCGCTGTTCGTAGAACGCGCGAACCTTCGCATCGAACTTCCCGGCAAGCACATTCGCCAGCAGAGGCAGCATCTCCATAAACGCTCCGCCGCCCGAGTGCGTGTGCGACGACATAATGTAGATGTGGTCGGGAAGTATGTGTGTAGCCTCGGAGGCGATGCTTCTGATGCGATCGACCATTCCGTGATCAAAGCCCAGATGATCGACGCTCACTAATGCGATCCTGTCGCTGCCGTTATCGATGATCAGCGCTCGTGCTTCGGTGGGATCGTGCACTCCGGTTGAAGGCTGAGCGCGGCGCGCGCCGTATCCCGCGAGCGGAGTTCCAACCGGTGGCGTGATGTCGGATTTCCCGACGCCGGCCGTAATCTTTGTTTGGGCGCTCGCCGATGCGAGGCAAAGAAGAACGAGCGAAACTGCCGCGATTGTGACCCGAGCTTTTTTCATATTGAGTGTGGAGACAGGCAAACCCCAGATGTTTTAGGCGATCGTTCCACCGCCGTCTACGACCAGTGTGTGGCCGGTAATATACCCCGAAGCCGGCGCCGCAAGGAACACCGCCACACCCTTCAACTCGCCTTCGCCGCCGACGCGGCCCATTGGAACGCCCGCTTCGATCTGAGCCTGGGCGGCCTCCAGAACTTTTTCAGTCATTCGCGATGGAAAGAAACCCGGCGCGATCGCGTTGACTCGTATGCCTCGCCTCGCCCACTTCGCGGCAAACTCGCGGGTCATCGCGATCAATCCGCCCTTCGCCGCGACGTAGCCCACTATGTGCTGGCCGCGTTCCATCGAGCCTACCAGTCCGGCGATCGATGCTACATTGATGATGTTGCCGTTGCGGCGCTTGAGCATCTCGCGTCCCACGCGTTGAGAGAAGAGAAACGCGCCGGTCAAGTTGATTTGAAGCACCATGTTCCATTTTTCGAGCGAATGCTCTTCGATGGGTTGTCCCCAGGTCACACCTGCGTTGTTTATCAAGATGTCGATCTTGCCGTAGGTCTCGATTGTTCGGTCGACTGAGGCTTGAACTTCGTCTGTGTTTGCCACGTCGCACAGCGTGCCTTCACACCTGAAGCCGCGGTCGCGAAACTCCTCGACGGTGGGCGTCAGCCACTGCTCGCGCCGCGCTAAGAGCATGAGAGAGGCGCCCGCCTCGGCCAGGCCTTCCGCCATTTCTTTGCCGAGTCCGCGCGACCCGCCCGTCACCAGCGCGACTTTTCCGGAGAGGTCGAATAGCTCTTTCAATGTTGCCACCTATTGCGTCTCCTTTGTTATTAGACGGCGACTGACATCCAGAGTCACTTCTTTCATCTTCGCTTCATCCCAAAGCGCGTCCATCTCGATGTGATCGGAGTCTGCCGGTTTGCGGCCCTGCTCTCGAAGCCGTTCTTCGATGTAGCGGAATCGCCGTCTGAATTTTCTGTTCGAAGACTTTAGCGCGCTCTCCGGATCAATGCCGAGCAGGCGCGCCACATTCACCGCGACGAAAAGCAAATCCCCAACTTCTCCGGCGATCTCCTTATCAGTGGGCTGCTCATCTCCAACCGCCTGCTTCAGTTCTTCCACTTCTTCGTCGAGCTTTTCCAGCACCGAAGCGACGTCGGGCCAGTCGAAATCCACGCGAGAGACTTTGGTCGTCATCTGAAAGGCTTCCATCACCGCCGGCAGCTTCGTCGAAACGCTGTCGAGCATCGAGCCTTCTCCGGCGAGCTTGCCCTTGGCTTCAAGCTCTGCTGCCTTGATCGCTTCCCAGTTGCGCAGCACTTCGCCGGCAGTCTGAGCCGTGTCTTCGCCGAAGACGTGCGGATGACGGCGGATCATTTTTGACGAGATGCGCTCGATCACCTCCGCGATTGTGAAGCGATTTTCTTCGGTCGCGATCTGGCTGTGAAAGACGACCTGGAGCAGCAGGTCGCCAAGCTCGCCCTTGAGTTCTTCATCGTTGCCTTCATCGATGGCTTCGACGGCTTCGTAGGCCTCTTCGAGCATCATTGGCTTGAGGCTTTCGTGCGTCTGCTCGCGGTCCCACGGACAGCCGCCGGGCGCGCGCAGCCGCGAGATCAACTCGACAAGCTCGGTGAATTCTTCACCAGCTAATTTTCCGGATGAGCCGGACACGCACCGAATCTACAAGATGAATGCGGAAAGAGCAATTGCATTGACCATTTGTTATTTTCTATTTGTCATTTGTCATTTGATCCTTGAGAGAGATGTCGTCGACTGACAAATGACAAATGACAAATGACCAATGGCAAATAATGGCAAATGACAAATAGAAAATTATAGAAAATAGAAAATGACAAATGGCAAATGACCCTCTCCAGTGTTAGCATAACTGCGCTTAATCAATGTTGAGTTAATTCCCAGGATGAGTCGATATGGCTGAACGAGAAGATGCCGGTTTTAAAGTTACAGACCGAAGAAAGTACAACCCTGACGGGAGTCCGCGCGAATCCGCCGATTCAGAAACCGCGACCGTTGCGGCCGAAGCTGAGCCGCAAGCTCGAATTCGTGAATCGGCAGCGAACAATGTCGTTTCGTTCCCTGCTGAAGCGGCGAAGAAACAACCCGAACCTTTGTCTCAAGCCGCGGCCGTCGGGAGTGAAACCAACGCCACCGGACCCGCTTCGACTGCCGCTCAGGCTGCGGTTAGTCAGGGCGAGAAGGATTACAATCAAGCTCGCGGCCCGCAGTCTTCGCGGCTACCCGAAGCTTCGTTTCTCAGCCTGGCGAATATGCTTGCGGTCGAAGCGGCCATGCACCTGGGTTTGATTCAAAATCCTGGTGAAGAAGCGCCGCCGGCGGATTTGGAGGCGGCTCGTCACCTGATCGATATGCTGGGCATGCTTCAAAGCAAGACGCGCGGCAACCTCACCGCGGAGGAAGATAATCTGCTCGAAAACATACTTGCCGATCTGCGTATGCAGTTCGTGGCGCTTTCCAAGAGGCAATGAGGATCACCTTTCTCGGCACGGGCACATCCGTCGGCGTTCCGTCCGTCGGCTGCGAATGCAACACCTGTTTGTCGGATGACCCGCGCGACAACCGGCTCCGCACCTCGGTGCTGATCGAACATCGGGGTCAGAACATCCTCATCGATGCCTCGACGGACTTTCGCCAGCAAGCACTTCGCATAGGCCTCAAGCATCTGGCCGCGATTCTGTTCACGCACTCGCACGCCGATCACTGTTTCGGGTTGGACGACACGCGGCCGATCATGTTTCGCGACGGCGCGATTCCCGTCTTCGCCACCGAAGTCACATGGCAGGGGCTTCGCCGCATCTTCTCTTACGTGTTCGAGCCCGCTCCTTATCCAGGAGTACCTCGCATAGTCCCGCATCAGATCGAAGGCGACTTCAATCTGCTTGGCCTCGACGTCGCGCCGTTAATGGTGATTCACGGGCAGTTGGCGGTGACTGCGTTTCGCATTGGCGGCTTCGCGTATGTGACCGATTGCAATTTGATCCCCGACGAGACGTGCGCGCGGCTGATGGGATTGGCCTTGCTGGTGATTGACGCGCTTCGGTTCAAGAAGCATCCGACTCACATGACGCTGGACCAGTCGCTCGGCTACATTGATAGACTCAAGCCGCAGCGGGCGTTGTTGACGCACATTTCGCATGACATAAAGCACGCGGAAACGAGTGGGCATCTGCCCGAGAATGTTGAGATCGCTTATGATGGGTTGGTGGTTGAAGTTTAGGAAGAGACGGACGACCGAAGACAGACGACCGAAGACAGACCGGAGACAGGCGACCGATGACGGTCCGTTGTCATCGGTCATCGGTCATCGGTCGTCGGTCGTCGTCGGTCGTCGTCGGTCGCCGGTCAGGTTTGACTTCGTGGCAATCCGTTAGCTCCGTTTTACCTATGAGAATCCTCCGCGACATAAACGACAGCGCGATCAACACGCCGACCGTCCTGACCTTCGGTGTGTTCGATGGTCTTCACCTCGCCCATCAGCTAATAATGCGCCGCGTGATCGAGCGCGCCCGGATCCTGGAAGTGCCCGCGACTGTTGTCACGTTCGATCCGCATCCGCGAGCGGTGTTGCACCCCGAAACCGCGCCGCCGTTGCTTCAGACGTTCGAGCAGAAAATGGATGGCATTGAGCGGCTGGGCGTTGATCAGACGGTTGTGCTCGAGTTCACTCCGGAGCTTTCCACATTAAGCGCCGAAGAGTTTTTGATCAGGTTCATCTTCGGCCGGCTCGACGCGCGTGAGGTCTATCTCGGTCAAGGGTTCGCGTTCGGACACAATCGTGAAGGTAGATTCGATCTCCTGAGCCGGGTCGCCAAACGGTTCGGCCGCGTTGCGGAGGAGGTTCCTGAAGTGCTCATCCACAATCACCGCGTAAGCTCGACGATGATCCGGAGGCTGTTGGGCGCGGGGCGCATCAACCTGGTGCGGCGAATGCTGGGCCGGCCTTACGGCATCGAGAGCCGCGTTATCGAAGGGCGCAAGATCGGCAAAGCTCAGCTTCGATACGCGACTGCGAATCTGAAGCCTCACAACACGGTGATTCCAGCTAACGGCGTGTATGTCACACTGACGTTTGTTGAAGGAGCCTGGCGCCAGTCGATCACGAACATCGGCAACAAACCTACATTCGGGGGCGAACCCGAAGTGACGGTAGAGACTCACGTGATGGACTTCGATCGCGAGCTGTACGGCGAGAAGATTCGGGTGCGGTTTCTCCACAGGCTGCGAGGCGAAAAGAGGTTCGAGTCGATCGATGCGTTGCGAGATCAAATCGACCGCGACTACGGTCGCGCGGTTCGCTACTTTCAGATGGATAGGGTTCGGCGAAACATCCATTCTCGATGACTTCGGATTCACGATTATTCCCGGGCAAACACTTAGCAGTTCAATCTCATCGACTGTGAATCTCATCATATTGCTTTCGGGCCCCTGGGTGAGGTATAAAAGCGCAGACTCTGAAGCATGAGTAAGAAAAACTTCCCCCTCCCCCGTGAACAAGGTATGAGGACAACCGGGCCACTAACGAAAGGGTGCGTTTTTGCCACGTTGCTAACCGCGCTCCCGATGGTTGTCGAAACAAGCCGTTCGATGCAGTCCTCCGAAGTGCAAAGAAACGAGCGGGGAGTAGGGATTCGACCGGGCGCGGCTGTTTCGCAATGGCCAGGCAGTGCAAAGCGGTTTGCGCTGATCATAGGAGTCGATCAATATCGAGACAGGCAGATCACGTCGCTCCACGGTGCAGCCAATGATGCGCGGGCGATTGCCGATGCCCTCGTCCGTTATGCGGGCTTTCCTGCCGGGCAGGTCGTTCTACTCGCTTCTGATCAAGTCGCTGAGCGGCAGCCGACTCGGAATAACATTTTGCGATATCTCTCGAACCTTAGAGGGATGGTGCCGACTGATGGACTGCTACTGATCTCATTCGCGGGGCATGGCATGGAGCGAGGGGCCAAACCATATCTGCTTCCTTCGGACGCGGTGGCAAGTAACGACATGATGCTGCTGGAAGACACGGCAATCAGCGTCGATCGAATAAAGGAATCCGTTCGCGCAACTGGAGTGGGGCAAGTGGTCCTAATCCTTGATGCGTGCCGCAACGATCCAACGGCAGGCCGCTCGAATGGCGACAACCTGCTGACACCATCCTTTACACGAGGGTTCAGCTTTGACGTTCGCAATCGTGATGTGACTGCGTTTGTAACTCTGTACGCAACGGCGGTAGGCCAACGCGCATACGAATACGCTGAGAAGGACCAAGGCTATTTCACGTGGGCGCTTGTTGACGCGTTGAAGGGTGGAGCATCAAACAGCAAAGGTGAAGTTACACTCGGGAGCTTGGTGAGGTATCTACAAGAAACCGTGCCAAGCCGAGTGCGTCTCGATCTAGGCGCAAGCAAGGAACAGAAACCTTTCGCGAACATCGAGGGCTACAAGGCAGATGAGTTGGTGATAGCGGTGACATCATCAGGCGCGGTCGCGTCGCCGACTGATACCCCGTCCGCGAAGCAGCCGGTAATAGAAAAAGGAATCGCCGATCAGAAGGGTTCGAGCGCCGCGGAAAGACCTATGCGCGACAGAGGCCCAAAATCAGGAAGGGTCTTGATAATTGTCACGGAGACAATTAGCCGGAGAGTAGCTGAAGAGCCGACTGTTGCGAGAGATCTCTCGCAGCGAATTGCCGGGAATGGCGTGAGCACGACACTCGGCTCGGAACTGACACCTTCAGACCTTGCACGCATGCGAGGCGCGCTTCAAAAGCTGGAATCTGGACACAAAAAGGCCGCAACCTCAATTCCGTTCGCTCTCGTCGTGACTGGAACGATCTCCGTCACGTCTCTCGATTCCTATCAGGGGCTTTTTGTCGCGGTTGCGAATGGAACGATCAAGGCAGTTGATTCAGACAGCGGGTTGACCGTAGCGCGGGAGAGCGTCGCTGATGCTCGCGGCTTTGGCAATACACAGGAACAGGCGGCCAGGAATGCTTTGAGAAATGCCGGTGAGAAAGTCTCTGACTCGTTTATCAAGCAAGTCTTGCTGAACGCGCAATAGTCGATTTGTGCTTTTTTCGAGGAAGACAAACTGTGAGGTGAGTCATGAGTAAAAGAATCTGGGTTTGGATAATGGTTTTGATGACTTTTATCTCCACCGATGTGCCTGCTCAAGTTCCCGAAAGCACCCCGAAGCGCCCGACGCTCAAGAGGAGAACCGAGGGCGATGCCCAACAGAGCAACCTCGATCAACGAGTTGCAGATTTGAGCGAACAAATCTCAACGGAGATGACAGAGAACCGAAAGAGGACGATAGCTGTCGTCGAGTTTGTTGATCTTAAGGGTAGTGTCACGGACTTCGGCCGATACCTATCAGAAGAATTGATCACCCGCCTATTCCAGACCAAGAAGTTTACGGTGATTGAGCGGCAGATGCTCAACAAAGTGATAGCCGAACAGAAGCTGACTCTGACGGGCACGTTTGATCAATCCTCCGCTAGACAACTGGGTCGGTTGCTCGGCGTTGATGCAATCTGCTCTGGCACTGTAGGAGACTTGGGTCAGAGGCTTAAGGTCAATGCGCGGTTAATCAGTACTGAGACCGGAGCAATATTCGCCGTCGCATCAACCGAGATTCTCAAAGACGAATCCGTGACCAGATTAATGGCGGGTGTAACGGTGTCTAGCAACAGGCCGACAGACACTCCAAATACCAGAGGAAGAAATGCGGCTCAAACGGTCGAAGCTCACTTCTTTGCGTTCGAATTGCAGCAATGCGCGATATCGGGCACAACTATTATATGCGATTTATTGGTTACAAACAGGGATAAGGACAGGACGGTAGGATTTGGCGACAGGTCAAGGGTATTTGATAACTTTGGAAATGAGTCACAGGCTAGGCGGGTTCGAGTCGCAAATAAGGAGGACTATATTGTCTTCAGTACGTTTGTCTCCAGCGTTCCTACGCGATTGAGGCTTACGTTCGAGGAGATCTCACCTCAGGCAAGCAGTTTAGCGCTCTTGGATATTCTCTGTGCATTGCAAGAAGGCGAGTTTAACGTCCAGTTTCGCAATGTTCCATTAACACGGTGAGAGTTTATTCCGTCTACAGGCTCAGTTGCGTTTGCCTGGTATCGGTGGTTGTTCGCGGATTCTCAAGGACGGTGGGAGTTGGAGAATGATGAAATCGAAGGTTCTGATTTCTGTGTTATTTCTCGTCGGAAACTTCACAAATGTATTCGGTGCTCAAAGCAGTCTTGATCAACGCGTCAGCGAGTTGAGTCAACAGATCGCAACCAAGATGTCTGCAAAGCAGAAGACGACGATCGCTGTCCTGGAATTCGAGGACTTGCGAGGGCAAGTCACCGACTTTGGCCGCTACCTCGCCGAAGAATTAATTACTCGGCTCTCGGACAAGGAGAGGTTCAAAGTTATCGAGCGACAACAGCTCAGTAGATTGATTTCCGAACAGAAACTCAGCTTGACCGGCGTACTGGAACCCACAGCGGCAAGGCGACTGGGTAGATTAGTCGGTGCTGACGCGATTTGCTCGGGAACAGTAAGCGACCTTGCCCAGAGTCTCAAGGTTAACGCGCGGCTCATCAGCACCGAAACCGGTGAGGTTTTTGCCAGCGCATCAACCGAAATCTTCAAAGATGAATCGGTGATGCGATTGCTGACGGGCGGAGGGACTGCGCCCTCCGCCAACAGTTCCTCGCCTTCAACTGGCGCCGAAAAGAGCCTGAGCGAGAAGATAGATGCTAACGGCCTTACCTTTGAGCTAAAGTCGGTAAGACGCATTGGCGGCGCCATTGTTTGCGAGTTGACCGTGACGAGCAATGAATTGGATAGAGAATTCCAGGTGGATGCTTGTGAGATATGTCATCCCTCAACCATGACTGATGACTCCGGCAATCATCATAGGGTCGCGATGTTCCGGCTTGCCAATAAACCCTCGGACTATAGCCTTACGTCAATGCTTGTCGCGGGTGTTCCGGTTAAGCTGACACTCAGGTTCGAAAGCGTCTCGCCGGACGCTTCCAAAATCGCTCTGCTCAACGTGAACTTCTGGCTTTCTCACAGTACGCTTACAGCGCAATTCCGCAATGTTGCCATCACGAAGTAAAGCTCGGCTCAGCTAGCTAGGTGAAAGTGTTTTGCCTGCAGATTCTCAAGATAGTGGAGGCTGGAGAATGATGAAATGGAAGATTGTGATTTCCGCGCTGTTTCTCGTCGGAAATGTCGCACATGTATTCGGGGCTCAAAGCAGTCTCGATCAACGCGTCACCGAGTTGAGTCAGCAGATCGCAACCAAGATGTCTGCAAAGCAGAAGACGACTATCGCCGTCATCGAATTCACAGACCTGCAAGGTAGACTGACAGACTTCGGGCGATTTCTCGCTGAAGAACTGATAACCCGACTCTATGACACGGAGAAGTTCAAGGTCATCGAGCGGCAACAGCTCAACAAAGTGATAGCCGAGCAAAAGCTGAGTCTAACCGGCGTTGTTGACCCTGCATCGGCCAAGCAATTGGGGAAGTTGCTGGGCGTTGATGCGATTGCTTCGGGCACGTATAGCGACCTAGCTCAAAGCCTCAAAGTGAATGCGCGGCTCATCAGCACGGCTACGGGCGAGATATTCGCAGTAGCTTCGACCGAGATATTCAAGGATGAATCGGTGACGCGGCTGCTCGGCGCCGGATCATCGGCCCTTGGTACATCGGCCGCGACTGAAACGAAGCCCGTTTCGTTTGGCAGCCCTCCGAATAAATCTGCCGCGCAGAGACTTACTTCCAGGGACTTTACGTTCGAGTTGCAGTCTTGCAGGGCCTCTGGCGGTACTGTGACCTGTCAATTTACCGTTGCGAATGATTCCGACCAGGACAGGGACTTTGCGCTATACACTGGTAACAATTCCCGGGCTTTCGATGAGGCTGGGAATGAGTATCCCGGCCAGGGAGGTCAACTGGGAAGTCGAGAGAATGACTTGTGGGTCAACATCGTCCTTGTGCCGGGTGTCGTAACGAAAGGCTGGGTGAAATTTGAGAATGTGAACTCAGAAGCTACCAAGCTAACCGTACTGCGAATTGGTTACGCTTGGAATGGAAACAACTACGTTGATTTTCGAAACGTGGTTTTGAAGAAGTAGGACCTCACTCGCCCGCGCATGTGGCTCGCGGTTCTTCTACGACTCCTGCGGCTCGGGATTACGAGCGGCTTGTGATGACGTACCGCTGTGTTAAGATGAACCATTAGCACTGCCGCGCGCTGCAGCCAGCACTCTTATGTCGATCAGCATTCCTCAAACTCCGAGCGTCACTGGACCTTCTGCTGGGAAGCCCGATGATTTGATCTGGCGCTTGAGCGTCGGGCAGTACCATGAAATGATCCGCACCGGGATTCTCACCGCGGATGATCCGGTGGAACTGCTCGCAGGATGGCTTGTCTACAAGATACCTAAGAACCCCCCGCATCGCATTGCCACGCGACTTGCGCAGCAAGCGCTGGAAGCAGTTGTGCCGGCGGGCTGGTACGTAGACGCTCAAGAGGCGATAACGTTGAACGACAGTGAACCAGAGCCGGACGTGATGATCGTGCGCGGCGAGACCCGCGACTACCGGGATCGTCATCCGGGCCCTGAGGACGTAGCTCTGCTTGTTGAAGTGGCCGACTCGACGCTCGCGCGCGGATCCCGGTCTATTGGATCATCAACGTCCTGGAACGCGTGCTTGAAGTTTATTATGAGCCGTCGGGGATGACCGAAGACGCGGACTACAGACAGCGGCGGGACTACGGGCAGTCGGATTCCGTGCCTGTGATCATTGATGGACTTGAAGTTGGCCGCGTTGCCGTGCGGGACCTGTTCCCCTGATTGTCACAATCATTGGCGTTTGATTCCTGCCACTCCTGCCACAATAGCTTCCAGCATAGACGTTTCACCCCTGCCAGGGCATTTCACGTATCCGGTATGGATCTCTCGCTCCTTTGGGATAATAAACAGCGACCGGGCCTAAGTTCTTAGTGAGTCGGCCAATTCACCTTGTAACCCGACGAATTCGGTTGTATAAAAACCAAGCCGGTCTTTTGAGCGGATCAGGCTTAAGCAGACCAATCGTCATCGTACACAAATTAAGCGAGGTGGCTTCAATGAAAAAACCTATCACCGTCACCGTGAACGGAGTCGCGCACCACGACGAAGTTGAACCGCGACTTTTGCTGGTTCACTACATCCGGGACGTTCTAGGACTCACCGGCACACACGTCGGCTGCGAGACCTCGATCTGCGGCGCCTGCACGATCATCCTCGATGGGCAATCGGCTAAGTCATGCACGATGTTTGCTGTTCAGGCGGATGGCGCAAGCGTGACCACTATAGAAGGCATGGCGGCGAGCGGCGATCTGCACCCCGTGCAGGAGGGCTTCTGGGAGCAGCACGGTTTGCAATGTGGCTACTGTACGCCCGGAATGATCATGGCGGCCGCGCAGATGCTGGAGCGCAATCCGGATCCGACCGACGCCGAGATACGACACGGTTTGGAAGGGAATCTGTGCCGCTGTACTGGCTATCAACACATCGTCGAAGCGGTTCAGTACGCCTCGCGAAAGATGAGGGACCAGGCAGCGACTGGTGATTAGCCCTTGTTCATCGTGAACCCTTGCGTCTTGGCGAGTCTTGGCGGCTTTGCGCGAAAACCCTTTATGCGAATTCAAATCGCTGGTTGCGCGAAAAGACGCAAAGTTCCGCCAAGACGCAAAGCTGGAACCAGGAGCGAAGCGGGAGTGACGAATCGGAGGAATCATGGCTAAGTACGTCGGACAGAGAGTCAAGCGCACCGAAGATCCCAGGCTGATTCAGGGACTCGGCCACTACGTCGATGACATTAAGCTTCCCGACACGCTGCATGTCGCCTTTCTGCGATCGATGTACGCCCACGCGAAGATCAAAAGCATCGACACAAGCGAAGCCTCCCATGCGCCCGGGGTTGTCGCCGTCTACACCGGAAAAGATGTAGCCGCCAGGGTCGGGCCGGTGCCATGCGCGGCCGCGCTTCCAGACTTGAAGGTGCCCGACTATCGAGTGCTGGCGACCGATCACGTCGTCTTTGTGGGCCAGCCGATTGCGGTCGTGGTAGCCACCGATCGTTACGCCGCGCGGGATGCCATCGACCTGATCATGATCGACTATGAAGAACTGCCCGCGGTGGTCGATGTCGAAGAAGCGGCGAAGGGTGGACCCCTGGTCTATGAAGAGTATGGCGATAACATCGCCTATAAGCTCACCGCCGGCGAAGGCGATATCGAAGCCGCGCTCAAGTCATCCGATCGAGTGGTCACCCAGCGCATCGTACACCAGCGGCTCGCGCCTATCGCGATGGAAGGCCGCGGCGTGCTGGCCCGCTACTATCCGGGCGAGCAAGAGCTGACCATCTGGTCGTCGACCCAGATACCACATCTGTTGAGGACCCAGCTCGCAATAATGATCGGGATGCCGGAGAGCAAGTTGCGAGTGATTACCCCCGAGGTCGGCGGCGGATTCGGGTCAAAGCTGAACGTTTATGCCGAAGAAGCACTCTTGGGCTGGATATCCATGCAACTCGGCAAACCCGTGAAGTGGATCGAAACTCGCCGGGAGAACATTCAAGCGACGATTCACGGGCGCGGTCAAGTCGGCTACGTCGAAATGGGCTGCAACAACGACGGGACAATAACAGGTCTCCGCTACAACGTGTTTGCCGATCTAGGCGCGTATCATCAATTGCTCACCCCGGCTATTCCGACGTTGACCGGATTGATGCTTTCGGGCTCTTACAAGATTCCGGCAATCCAAATGAACGTGACTGGCGTGTTCACCAACAAGATGGCGACCGACGCCTATCGAGGCGCCGGGCGACCTGAAGCTACTTACGTGGTCGAGCGCGCGGTTGATCTGGTCGCGGCCGAGCTTGGAATGGATACGGTCGATGTGCGCCGCAAGAACTTTCCGGCTCCGAGCGAATTTCCGTTTAAGACGGCAACCGGTTTGTTCTACGACAGCGGGGACTACGAAGGGGCGTTGAACAAAGCGCTCGCGATGGCCGACTACAAGAGTCTGCGGGAAGAGCAAAAGAAAGCGCGCGAGCAGGGCCGGCTGATCGGCATCGGTATTTCCACATATGTCGAGATTTG
>WNFR01001853.1_pt1 | contig 30124 bp, 19 predicted proteins | sample 5400221 | NCBI WGS metagenome assembly WNFR01 (sample SAMN13153357, study PRJNA577476) | soil metagenome | isolation source: 40 cm soil under Madrone tree | place: USA:California | collected 2016-06-14
TATGCACGTCCATGCCGATATATTTGGTGCTAGTCATAAAAGGGTGTTCCTTTCTGGAGGGGTTGAGCCGAACACTCAAAACCTACTCCAAAAGGGGCGCCCTTTATATTGCGTTGTAGGGTCACGTGTCGGCCACCCGCTGCTACATGCCTTCAAAGTGGGCATCTAGGACCGAACAAATTAGCCAGGTTCCCGTAGTCGACTTTGGATGCTTCGCGCGGGTCGCGCATCGGAATGGCCCAGATTACGGGATCTGGGGCCTACTCAAACTTTTGGCAAATTTTTGGCAAAACGGTTTTTTGATGACAAGTCCCCTGGAAGGGGAAAGTGAGAATCGCCTCGTATATATTGGTGATTTGAATGGTGGGCCTGGGTGGACTTGAACCACCGACCTCGCCCTTATCAGGGTAGCGTGGTTAGGTTTTACAACTTACAAGACCGCGGGGACTGCCAAAGCTTGCGGAAGTCGTACAAGACACCAGGCACTGTGGGTTGAAGTGTGGGTTGGAAAAAGTCCACAAATCGGGCGCAGTCCTCATATCCATCTCCAAGAATCCAATTTTCTGAACTGTAAGAAGCAGATCTGCGGTTTGCGCCTAGACAAGCGCTGACTCATACCTGCTTTAAGCCGAAGTGACGACTTGATTCTGCGACTCCATTCTTGGCCAGAGGCCGAGGGAGTCCGCAATGTCCGCGACAAAGGGCACGCTCTTTCATAAGCGCAAGGAAGGGGAGCAGGTCAGTGCGGAGACTATTTCGCTATTGCCTCTTTGCGCTGTTCACGCGATAAAGGAGACATTGCACTTGATGCCGCTGGGGAAAACTTCTCATTCATGAAAAGGACGGCAGTTTTCGCGATATCACTCTGGCTTTTTACGCCGATTCTGGCCATTGCACAATCCTCGAACCGCACCGTCGTTGTCATCAGTCTTGATGGTTTTCCGGCCTATGCGTTGAAGGATCCCCTTCTGCCCGTTCCCACATTGCGACGGTTGATGGCGGAGGGGGCTTACGCGGATTCGATGAGGCCAATCAATCCGACCGTTACCTGGCCAAACCATACCGCAATGGTTACAGGGGTAAATGCCATTCAGCATCAGGTTTTGTTCAATGGTTTATTTAGTGTCACGGATCCTCACCAGCCACCGAAAATCGAGCCATGGCGCCCGGAAGAGCTGATGGTTCACTCCCCCACCGTTTACGATCTCGCGTTCCAGGCCGGAATGATCACCGCCCAGGTGGATTGGGTCGCCATCTACGATGCGAAAACAATTACCTGGCAGTTCGCCGAAAAGCCTGACCCTGAAGGAAAAATTGAACGCGAACTCATTGCTGCGGGTGTAGTGACCAAAGAACAGTTGGGTTCCTTCAGCGATCAGAATTTAGCCTGGCAGGATCGCATCTGGACAGACGCCGCCGTCGATATCCTGGAAAAACACGTGCCGAATCTTCTGCTCGTGCATCTCCTCACACTCGACAGCACGAATCACGAGTTTGGCCCCGGCAGCGGCGCGAGTTACACCGCCATGGCGTTCCTGGATGACCGCGTGAAGCAGATTCTCGGTGGTATCGAAAAATCCGGCCGCGCCAGCCAGACCACTGTTTTCATCGTCTCCGACCACGGCTTTCGCGGCGTTCAACAAGAAATTCGCCCGAATGTTTTGCTGCGGCAAAAAGGATTCGCCAAGGCGAGTGGAGGCTCCGTCTGGGTCATTCCGGATGGCGGCGTCGCGATGGTGTACTTGACTGATGCGGCCCAAAGAAATGCCTTACTGCCACAGTTGCGAACGCTCTTCCAGAATCTCGAAGGTGTCGATCACGTCTACGATGGGAGCGAATTTGCCTCGTTAGGCTTGCCAACACGTGCGCAGAGCGATCAGGCTCCCGACTTACTTCTTTCCGCGAAGCAGGGCTATCCGTTCGGCGATGCCGCGACTGGCGACGTGATATCGCCTGCTAAAGACCGCGGTGCTCACGGCTATCTGAACGGTGATTCTTCCATGCAGGCGATTTTCATCGCATCGGGAGCCGCCATAAGAAAGGGTGTTCGGCTCCCGCATGTTTCCAACGTAGACGTAGCGCCGACGATTGCCGCACTCCTGGGACTGGATATGAAAAGCGCGAGCGGCCACACGATTCGGGAGATCCTTGAGGCATCCGGCGTACACTAAGGATTCAAGGGGAACTTACAGTCCTTGGCCCAACCAATCAGCCAACTCATTCGAAGAACCATCGCGGGCTTAGTCGTGCTCTCGGTGTGTCTTGCGGGAGCTGGGGACCGAAAATATTCTTTTGTTTCAACCGTGCTGGCCCAAGCCCAGGATTGGGAACCTTCGATCCGCAAGTTTGAAGAGCAGGACAAAGTCAGTCCTCCCAAATTGGGGAGCATTGTTTTCACAGGCTCCTCGAGTATCGCTCGATGGGAGACGCTTGCTGAGGAAATGAAGCCCCTCGATGTCATCAATCGAGGCTTTGGCGGTTCGCAGTATTCCGATCTCAACCAATATGCGAAACGAATCGTCATTGCCTATCACCCGCGCGCGGTCGTGATCTATGAGGGTGACAACGACCTTGCGCCTGAATCTCCGAAGACGCCGGAATCGGTTGCCAAGGACGCCCGGACGCTCGTCCAAACCATTCGCGCTGCGTTACCGGAAACTTGGATCTACCTGATTTCCATCAAACCATCCAAGGCGAGATTGAGCGCATGGCCCAGAATGAAGGAAGCGAACCGGATGATCAGAGATTTCACGCGCACCCAGGAATATGTCCAGTACGTTGATGTCGCCTGGGCTATGTTCGATCCGGAAGGAAAGCTTCGCGCTGACCTATTCGTCGAAGACGGGCTGCATCCAACTCCGAAGTGTTATGCATTGTGGACGTCGATTATAAAACCTCTACTTCTCCAGCGATTTGGGCTCAATAGCCATAGAAGCCAGAGGTAGAGATTGCTTACAAACATATCTGGGTGTTGTTGGCGAAGCGTTTGTCCAAGAAACTATACGAATGAAGAAATAGTCTAAAAGGGAACACATAAGCGTCTAGGGTGATTTCTTTGATGGCTGTAGTTTTGACTTGGCAATTGCATCTGCCACGATGGACGCCATAATGGTGTAACCCGCCTCGTTCGGATGAACACCGTCGCCAGAAAATTCTGGTTTCAACCCGTGTTGGTCATTGACCATCGCTGAGTAATAGTCCAGATAGCCGATGCCTTCTGTCGCCGCGTACTCCTTCATCCATTGATTCAGACCAAGGATTTTTTCGATCGGCCGTATCTCCGGCCTCCATGGATAAACGGCAGCAGGCAGAACCGAAGCCAAAATTGGGCGAACCCCATTTTCCCGCGCAAGATCCACCATGGATTTCAGATTGTCCTCAATCGTTCCCAGGGAGGTCGGGCCCGTATTCTCTGCAATGTCGTTGGTGCCTGCCAGGACTACGACGATACCGGGTTTGAGAGCAATTACGTCCTGCCGAAAACGGAGAAGAATCTGCGGGGTGGTTTGGCCGCTGACCCCGCGGTTCACGTAGGGCTTACCCTTAAAGAAAACTGAAAGATCCCAGGCCTCAGTGATGGAGTCGCCCAGGAACACCACCCGCGTTTCACCTTGAACAGGAACACCAAGCTTTGCGTTTGCCTCCCGATACTTAGCCAAGTTGGGCCAGTCGTGCAATTGCGATTCCATTACTTGTCGCTCTCGTCTCAGGGACTCGCAGCGATCGGCAACTTGCTGCGCGGTTGCGGTTTGTAGTAAAAACACGCTCGGAAGAAAAACCAAAGTGAGTTTCATCATGAACCGTGACACCTCGTGGTGGATCGTTCAGGTGACAGAAAAATCGAGGAAGCTTGAATCTCCCTTCCGACCTGGAAATCAACAAGATTCTACGCCGGTTTCGCCTGCTAAGCAGGTGTGCCACCTCCTATTTGGTAGCCCGACAACTCCGATTTATCGTTCGCGACTGGAACCGAACGGTGTACCATCCGAGGAGACGGGCGGCTCGCATATGCTGAGATAAATCGTTTGTCTAACTGGGAAGGGAACTTTCAAAAGACTGAGGAGGTCGCGGTATGAGCAAAACTGGTTTTTCGCGCCGTGGATTTTTGCAGCGAAGCGCAGGAGTAGCAGGAGCCTCGCTGGCTGCCAAATACATTCTGCTCGACCCCGATCCATTGACGGCTCTGCCGCGCATGAACGCCCCCAGCGACAAAGTTCGCTTCGGAATTGTTGGTGTTGGCATGGAGGGGACGGGACTGCTGACAACCGCCATCCAACTGCCTGGCGTAGAATGCGTAGCTGCCTGCGATCTTTACGACGGGCGTCATGAACTGGCGAAGGAAATCGCCGGAAAATCCATTAAGACGACGAGGCGCTACAAAGAATTGCTCGACGACAAAGAGATCGACGCCATCATAATTGCGGTTCCGGATCACTGGCACAAACAGGTGTTTGTGGACGCCGTGAGCGCGGGGAAGGACGTGTACTGCGAGAAGCCCATGTCCCACAGCCCTGCCGATGGGTTGGCGATGGTCGCGGCCGCAAAAAAGACGGATCGCATCACGCAGATCGGCGCGCAGCGTACGAGTTCGGTCTTGTGCGCGAAGGCCAAGGAACTTTATGACAGTGGGGCGATTGGTGAACTAAGTCTTGTTGAAGGGAGTTTGGGGCGCAACGATCCCACTGGGGCTTGGGAATATCCGCCCCCCGCGGATCTGTCTCTCGAAAATCTGGATTGGGACACATGGCTGGGTACAGCACCGAAGAAACCGTTTGATCCTTATCTATTCGCCCGTTGGCGCTGTTGGAAGGAATACGGAACGGGTCTGGCGGGAGACCTGCTGGTCCATTTACTCAGTGGCATGCAATTTGTTTTGGGGATCAATGAAGCCCCTAAGCGAACGTCGGCTTTTGGCGGAATTTACCGCTGGAAGGATGGAAGGAACACGCCCGACGTGCATCCCGTGCTTTTCGAATACGCGAAGGTTCCGGTGTATATGAGATTGACGCTTGGGACGGAGACTGCGGAAGTAACGCGTTTCATGGGGTCGAAGGGAATTCTTGAGCTTACCGAGTTTGGATTGAGTTACACGCCGCAAGCGGGGGTCGACCTGGCGCCCAGCTACTACTGCTACGGACTTCCCAGCCGTCTGAGGAACGCGTACTTCAAACAATGGCACGATGAGCACGATCCGAAACCCGGGCAAGAGCCTGCTCCGAAGAGTGAAAGCTATCATGGGGATGACTATGACGATTTGAAACCGCACCTCTGGAATTTTTTCCAGGCGGTCCGATCGCGGAAACCGCTCGTACAAGACGTAGTGTTCGGCCACAACGCGGCACTTGGGTGCCACATGGCAAATGAGTCTTATTACCGGAAGAGCTCTGTGTATTGGGATGCCGATTCACAAACCATTAAGTCCTAGAGGGCGGATTGGCAGAAATTGCTGCGAGGAGAAAGGATCCAAAATCCTATGAAGCTCAGAAGAACCGCAAACGTCCTGGTGGTGGCCAGTTTGTTGTTGGGCGCAAAGGCATATTCTCAAGCCGGAAAACTCGAAGGAAAATCCTCCTCCTCCTCTGCTGTCGAATCCGGGGAGGTTTTTCTGGGCTGCTGGGATTTGACGCTGAGGGCGCCGGATCGCGAATATCCATCCTGGCTGGAAGTTCGGCGTGAGGGAGGGCAGTTGAAGGCCGACATGGTGGGCCGTTGGGGAAACGCCAGACCACTCCCCAAGGTTGAGCTGTCAAAGGACAGACTTACTTTCGTTTCTCCCAAAGAGGAAGAAGCGAGTCCGGCCGACATGGTTTTCGAAGGCACTCTCGTTGGAAAGACGCTCTCGGGGACGGTAAATGGACCCGACGGAAAGATCTGGCAGTGGACCGGCCGGAGAGCGCCAGCCTTGCAGCCAAGCGGTGAACCCAAGTGGGGAAAGCCGATCCCCTTGTTCAACGGAAAGGATTTGAGTGGATGGAAAATGAAAGGAGCCGGAACGACGGTATGGAAGGTCAAGAGCGGCAATTTAATTACGCCCGGAAACGGTCCCGAGCTGATAAACGATTCCAAGTTTGAAGATTTCAAGTTGCATGTCGAATTCAAGGCCGATGCCAATTCCAACAGCGGGGTATACTTGCGCGGCCGGTACGAAGTTCAGGTGGAAACAGATTCTGCCGAGGAGCCGCCGAGCCATCATACGGGGGGCGTGTACGGATTTCTGGCTCCTGTACCGGAACTCCCCCGCAAGCCGGGAGAGTGGCAGAGCTTTGATATCACGCTGATCGGGCGATGGATCACGGTTGTTCAAAATGGCCAGACCATCATCGATCACAAGGAAATCCCGGGCATCACTGGGGGCGCCCTTGAAAGTCATGAAGAGCTGCCGGGACCCATCTATCTTCAAGGAAGTGAAAAAGGGCACGTAGCATATCGTAGTATCATCATCACCCCAACGGAGAAATGAATCCGATCAGCACGGGACGCCGGGCCCAATGACTCACTTCTTGCGCGACATTCTTCGACAGCCGAACGAGTTAAAACGGACCATCGACTTTCTCTCAGGAGCTGGTCGGCCCGCTTTGGACGCAGCGACGACTGCAATCCGCAGCGCTCGCCATGTCTACTTGACCGGAATCGGCAGCAGTTGGCACGCGGCATTATGTGCCGGGACTCTGTTCAATCTCAGCGCCAGCCCGGTATACCTGTATGACGCTGCCGAGTTGCTGGAGTTCGCGGAATTTCCACCCGATGCTCTGGTCATAGTGATTTCCCGGAGCGGGCGCAGCGTCGAAATTGTCAAGCTGCTTGCGAAGGCGCGTGAAAGCGGAGCGACTGTTATCGCCATCACTAATTCCGCAGAGGGGCCCCTGGCGCGTGGTGCGCAACTGTCCATCGCAATTCCCATCGAAATGGACCACGCGATTTCCGTCAACACGTATTCCACACTGGCCGCGACTGCTGGAATTCTGGCAAGCGCCGCTGCCGGGACCTGGAGTGCAAGTCTTGCTGCTGAGCTTTCAGCTTTATTCACAAAGACCGACGCGGCAATTTCGGGTTGGCAGGCCCAGGTTGCAAAGACGAGCTGGTTTGCACGGCAGGCCGTTACTTATTTTTTGGCGCGTGGATGCAGCGCAGGAAGTTGCCAGGAGGCGCGGCTGCTTTGGGAAGAAGGTGTGAAATCTCCTGCAACGGCAATGAACACCGGCAGCTTTCGCCACGGTCCGCAGGAAATGGTTGCGGCAGGCGCGCGATTTGGAGTGTGGATCGACGCGGAACGAATGCGCGAGCAAGACCTGGCGGTAGCTCGAGATCTGGGGAAACTGGGCGTCGCCGTTATGTTGATCGGCCAGAATATTCCGGAGGATGCGGGTGACCTTGTGTTCCAGTTACCGAGCGCGCCGCCCGGCTGGCAATTCTTAATCGACGTTATTCCCGCCCAGCTCGCGGCGGAAAAGTTAGCGCAGCTTTCTGGAGTGGATAGCGACACCTTCCGTTATTGTTCCTTTATTGTGGAGGACGAGTACGGCCTGTTGCCGGAAGGAAATACGTCGCAGGATCAGAAAAGATAGCATGGCTCACGGAAGCCAGCGATCACGCGAAAATCAGATTCAAAGCGAGAAATTGTGATTGGCGCCGTTGACATTGGGGGAACAAAGATAGCTGTTGGTGTGGTCGACGACAGCGGAAAGGTGCTGTCGCGTCTAGAGTCTCCGACCGACGCTCCAGGCGGGTACGCAAACGGGCTTGCACGAATGGTCGAAATGCTGCGCCGGACCTCTCGGGATGCCGGCGTGGAGATTTCCGGCATTGGAATAGGTTCCACGGGGGTAGTACATCCGGAGACCGGCGCATTTGGAGATGTTGATCTACTGCCGGGATGGCAGGGTAACAATCCGGTGCAAGACTTGACGCGGGAATTCAGGGTCGCAGTTGCGCTCGAAAACGATGCCGACGCTTCCGCGTTGGGCGAAGCAGGCTGGGGCGCGGGGAAGCTGAAATCGCGACTGATTTACGTCACTGTGGGCACTGGCATCGGTGGCGGAATTATATTAGACGGGCATCTCTATCGCGGGGTCGGTATGGCCCACCCCGAAATCAGCCACCATGTGATTGATCCGTCGGGGCCCGACTGTTCGTGCGGTTATCGAGGTTGCTGGGAATCGCTGGCGACCGGCCCTGCGATGGCCACGTGGTTCAACGCGAACGCCCCGGGAGATCGACACTCACCAAAAAACTTGAGCGCCGCACAAATCTGCCAATTGGCGAAAAGTGGAGACGAGTCGGCCAGGCGAGCCGTGGACCGAGAGGCCTATTACCTAGGTCTCGGCTTGGCTAACCTGATTAATCTATTCCTGCCGGAGGTGATCGTCTTAGGTGGCAGCATGATGAAGAGTGCGCCGCTCTTTCTTGATGGTATCCGCAAGGTCATTCACCAAGGTTGCCGCTTCGTTCCTCATGAAAAGACGGAACTGGCCCTGGCTTCGTTGGGGGATGACGCCAATCTTATTGGGGCCGCGCGTGTCTGGCACCATCGCTACAGGCAGGGAGTCGGCCCCGCTTTATGACGTTCCACCAAAGCAGCGGCCCTTTTTCCAGGCCGGTCTAGCCTATCCCCGCGTTGCAGGACGTGCAGCAATCAGTTCGGAAAGTGAATAAGGCAACTTATGGCGAGAAACCGCTACATGGTCTGCTTGGTGTTCGTTACTTTTTTCGTGATCTCCTTGCTGACCAATATTCTTGGCCCCGTTGTGCCGGACATCATCAGTAGTTTTCAGGTGAGTCTGACTGCAGCGGGATTTCTGGCTTTCGCTTTCTTCATCGCCTATGGAGTAATGTCCATACCGGCAGGTTTCCTGGTCGAACGATTTACGGAAAAACCAGTGATGGTGCTGGCCTTTCTAGCGGGAGCGTTGGGATCACTTAGTTTCGCTTTATTCCCCGGGTACCGCGTTGCGATCATTTCCTACTTCACCATCGGCGCCGGTATGGCCGTTCTGCAGGTTGCCATCAATCCGTTGTTGCGGGTAGCAGGTGGCGAGGAGCACTACGCGTTTAATTCGACGTTGGCACAATTGGTTTTCGGAAGCGCATCCTTCATTAGCCCACGAATTTATTCCTATCTCGTGCTGAACTTGAAGGACTCTTCGCACGGTCAAAATTTCGTGTTACGCATTTTGGGCAAGCTGACCCCGGCGGATTTGCCGTGGGCCTCCATTTATTGGATTTTTGCGGTTTCGGCCCTGATGATGGTGGCGATCTTGTTCTTTACAAGGTTTCCAAGAATCCTGCACACGGCCGAAGAGCGCGTGGGGTCCTTGGACATGTACCGATCCCTGTCGCGGCAACGGCTTGTGTGGCTCTACTTTACGGCGATGTTCGCTTATGTCGGTTGCGAGCAAGGAACCGCAGACTGGATGTCGACTTTTCTGCGCCAGTATCACGGTTTCGATCCTCACACCACGGGTGCGGCGGCGGTTTCCTGGTTTTGGGGTCTGCTCACCGCCGGCTGTGTGGTCGGGATGCTGTTGCTGAAGATCTTTGATAGCCGGAAAGTGCTTTTTGGCGCGTCTGTGGGAGCTTTGTTCTGTCTGTCTGCAGCCTTGTTTGGACCCGCAAAGACATCGGTAATTGCTTTTCCGGCGATCGGTCTGTTTGCTTCGGTGATGTGGCCTATTGTCGTGTCCCTCGCGCTCAATTCCGTCGCGGAGTTTCACGGTTCTTTCTCCGGCATTTTAGGAACTGGGATCATAGGCGGAGCGGTGGTGCCGGTGATCATTGGGCGCATCGGAGACTACGCTGGACTGCGGAGCGGCCTGGCATTTCTTTATGTCACGTTTGGGTTTGTTCTCAGCGTTGGCCTCTGGGCCAGACCGATGATCAACAATGCCACCATTCGTCTCAAGAAGGCGCCTACTGAGCTTGTCGATTGATGGAGGCCGTTCCGCGAAGATCAACCCAGGGATCCACTTGTTCAACGGACATCATCACCTCTGCGTCTCGGTCGCCAGCACAAGCAGTTCGTGATTGAACTTTCGGAACTCAGTCACATCGCGTACGTAATCGGTGAAGGAAGGCATCACCATTCGGGCCAGGGCGCCGGTGCGATCTGGCGCATGCCGAGCCGCTTCCGCTAGCAACTCGTAGTCCTCGATACCCTCCCGCATCACCTCAAGACGCACCGATACGAACACTCCCTCGTGTTTTGGGTCAGGGTAAACGATAGCGTTGTCACCCGCGGGCAAAAAGAACCCCCCGCCCCAATCAGGTTGCACATTTTCGAACGGCTGATCCGTCCAGAAATTTCCGCCCCAGTGCAGGTAACCCGTAAGCCCGTACCGATAGTTGACCCAGGGCAAGAGCCGCACCTTAAGCGATGGGAAGTCGATAAACCGATTGACATACTTGCCGCGCGGATCCAGACAAATGTAATACCAACTTTGGCCGCCATGCGCCTTGTGCACCGCAATTGCATCCAGCCGATCATCGAATGTGCCGAGCTTTGGCGCCCAAATCGTGGTTTCTTCCTGTTCGGAAATATCTTCGTGAAGACTTATAGCATCCAGCGTTGGCACTCCTGGCAGTTCTTCGCTGACGATATGCACGAAGCGCTGGTAGACAGGCATTTCTGTTCCATGTGGTTCATCATGAATGTGCTGGATATAACGGCTGAGCCAGCCTTTCTGTTTCAAGTGATTGCGAAGTTGCCGCAAAAACTCCCGGAGATTCTGTTCTGCGCGCGGATCCTCTGCAGGTAGTTCCTTACTCACAATCTTGCCGTTTTCAACCAGGTCCGTCGGGATCACATAGGGCGAGTCATATCCACCGCCGAGCCGTCCACTCAAGTGGCCCCCCTCGATCAGGCGAGCCATGCCGGCCTTGTCAAAGATTTCAATCCACCGGTCGACTAAGCCGAAATCGTACTGGACGGCCCCGTCCGCCAGTTGCGCCTTAGCAAGAGTTCGCACCGGAACAAACACAACATTTTGTTTATACTCCGCCATCGTGCGTCCGATGTTCTCCAATATCTTCCAATAGCGATCCGGGTCGGACTTCAATTGGGGATAGTGCTTCGCCATCCGTTCTTGTTCGAACCAGAGCCAATTCGTTACCCAGAGCTTCTGTTCTTTCGGCACTGTCGCTAGGAATACTTCTACGTGAAACAGCAGTCTTAATTTCTGCTTACCGGTGTCGATCTGGATCTCACCTCGATAAATACCTGGGCGCGTGTCCGCCGGTGTAAAGACGGAAAGCCATACTGTCTCGGTGCGGGATGCTTCCAGAGTGATATTTTTCTCTAGTGGGAACAAAGGATCGGGATATGGACCTAGTTCCGGACGCACCACCTCGTCCAAGGGTGTGTCGGCAGGATGAGAGTTCACGTTCACAATTCCCACTCGGTATGCCTGGACATTAAGTGTTGCCTTCTCCAAACGTGGAGAGATGACGCGCACCTGGACTACACGGTGTGATTCGGAACGCAATGCAACTTGCAGACTGGTGTGCCCATTCCGGGCTGATTCCAGAGCCACCTCAGACTTTGATGTTTTTGCTGGGCTGTCGGCAAAAATCTTTACCAGGGAATCAACGAACCATGCTGCGAAGTTGTCTCGCTGCGCCGCATGAAGTGGCAGAGGGAAAAAGCAAATACACCAGAAAATGATTTTGCGCATACGCAGCGTGAATTATGGCTTCCAGTCCCAGGAATAGGCCGAAAAACCAGTGGGCCGCAAAACATCAAATTTAACAAGCAGCGGCACACCGGCTTGGCTGAAGGTCAACGCAGCGGTGGACTCCGCTCCGGAAGCGATTTCAGGAAGTTCTATCTGCTGGCGTTCGATCGGGATTTCGCCTTCGCCGTAAAAAGTTCCTCTGAGCTTGTAGCCCCGAAGCTTGTACATCGGAACGTCACGCCGCGTCTTTAGCCTAAGCTGGAAGGTATTCAGATGGTTCTCCACGGTTAACGATTCGACCGGACTTGATTCCCGTCGCAAGACATCGTAAGAAGCTTTTTGCGCGCCGCACACATTCACAACGCCATGAACATTTTGCTTCAGGGCCCCCACGCCGCTATGCCCGACATGTGTGCGGTAATCGTTGTAGCAGAAGAAAATGGCCCCGGCCACGAAATCCTTCGAGCGGAAAACCGCGTCGTGGGATCGCAGAATTTCGATCCTGTGCCCGTCCCCTTCGGGACGATCTTCCGTACAAGCGCAGTATCCGAACTCGGAAATGACCACGGGCTTGCCGGGAAATGCGGCGTGAATGTCATCCAAATGTTTTGCCACTGCCGCGGGAGACCCCGAAGCCCAGCTTCCGAAATATTCATTTGTCTCGATGAAGTCCATCAATCCGGCTACGTCGCGCTTCGGCGTTTCGGACAAGGAGTTTGAAGCATAGGACCAAAGTCGGTTGGGATCCAGCCTCTTCGCCTCCTCCAACATTCGCTTGGCGAATTGATACGCGGGAGGATTTTGCCCGCCAATTTCATTGCAAAGTCCCCAGGCCACAATCGAGGGGTGGTTCCGATCACGCGCGATCATTTCCCTTAATTGTTCCAGCGCGTTTTGCAGGATATCGGCATTGGGTTCTGCTCCCATGCCGGCAAATGTATCGTAGCCCCACGCGGGGATTTCGCTTTGCATCAGAATGCCGTTCCGATCGCAGTAGTCGAGAACTCTTTTATCCTGAGGCCAATGAACGCGTGTGAACACGCAATTCAAGTGTTTCAAGTCGTCGTGATCGTGCGTGATCCATCGGCTGGGTTCCGCCATTCCAAATTCCGGATTGCTCCCCGCCATGCGTTCGACTCCCATCAGCCGCACGCGCTCCCCGTTCAGATAAAACCCGCTGTCCTTCACCTCTAGTTTCCGGACACCGAATGTCACCATGGCTCGATGAGTTCCTTGTCCGCCAGCGATTGAAAAAATAAGCCGATAGAGATTCGGATGATCGAAATGCCACAACTTCCCCTTGGGCAGTGTAGCTCCAAATTTTGATGTCTGGGTCGCCCCGCTCTTGATGGCGAGCCCCGGGGTATCGGAACTGGTCATCACTGTGGAGCCTGTCGCATCCTCGATAATTTGAAAGAACACTCTTCCAATCCAGTCTTTCGAACTCGTGTTTCGAAGATAGGCGGTAATGGCAATCTTCGCGTCCCCACTTGCGAGATCGAGAACAGCCTCGGCATCAACGCGCTCGACAAAAGTTCTCGGCGTAATGAGCATTTGCACCGGCCGGTAGATACCTCCATCATGCGCCCAATCACCGGAACGTCCTCTCGGCACCATGTGCTCATCGAACGCATTCTCAACTCGCACTGCAATGGTGTTGGAACTTCCCGGTCGTAGCAGGTGAGTGATATCAAACACGAACGCGGTGTAGCCTTTGCGGGCATGCTCTCCGGCCAATTGCCCATTTACCCAGATTTTGGCTGTGTGGAATACGGCCTCAAACTCGAGTCGTACCGTAGAGTCTTGCCATTCACTTGGAGCGTCGAAAGTTCGTTGATACCAGGCGACCCCTCGATAGTCGGTAAAAGCGGGGTCTACTTGCCAAGTGTGAGGCACATTCACCCTGCGCCAAAAACTGGTAGATTCGTGGGTTTCATACCAACGCTGCTGCTCACCGGCGACCTCAGGATCGGTACGAAACCACCATTCGCCGCAGAGACTCACTGCTTCTCCCAGGGTCATGTCCGCCGCGTTGGGGCTAGGCGCAGGTGCAGGCGGGCCAATGGCCCCAGCGGCCAGGGCCCCGGCTTGAGTCAAGAATTTCCGACGAGAATGCACCGCTACACTCCGCAGTTCCGGCCAATTGGTACGTATTTTTTCTTCAGGCAAAAGACCGAATCTTTCCAGGCTAAAACAGCTTTCTGCACACAAGTGATGTGATTTGGCTATACGCCGTTTCAGGTTGTTATTGCCGGGCCAAAATATAGTTCCCCTTCAAGCGGATATCCGCGGAAGAACTGCCCACCATAACACCATACTCTCCCGCCGGCGCGTACCACGCATGCTTGTTCGTGTCGTAGTAGGAGAAAGCTCGCCGGTCCAGTTGCACACTTACCTGTTTCTTTTCCCCGGGCTTAAGCCTGATTTTGGCGAAGCCTTTCAATTCCTTTAGGGGCCGCGGCGGGCCATCCTGCGGATCGCCGACATAAACCTCCGCAATTTCCGCGCCCTCACGGTCACCCGTATTTTCCACCTGGAAGGAAACTTCCACGATCGCTCCGGCGTCCTTCCCCAGAGGTCCTATTCTCAAACCGCTGTAGTTGAATGTGGTGTAGGAGAGTCCGAACCCAAAAGGGAATTGCGGCGTTACCTTGTTTTTGTCGTACCCACGGTAACCTACGAAAATTCCTTCCGAGTACTCCACATGCTTGTCGCCTTTTTGCGGGAAATAGCTGTGATAGGCCGGGTTGTCTTCCCACTTGCGCTCAAAACTAGCCGGCAATTTCCCGGAGGGGTTAAAGTCCCCAAATAGAATCTGAGCCAGCGCCCGCCCTCCTTCCTGTCCTGGATACCAGGCCTGGAGCAAAGCGGCCACTTTGTCGAGCCACCGGCTCATATCCAGGTTGCCACCCGCGTTTACCACCACCACTACATTTTTGTTGATTGCCGCGGCTTGTTCGATGAACTCATCCTGTCCTCTGGGCAAGCGAAATGGCCGGTCGAACCCCTCGGACTCCGTATTGGGGCCGAAGCCCATGCAGAGAATAACGGCATCGGCGGCGGCCGCCACTTTTTTCGCATCCTCAGTAAACTCAAGCGAGGCAGTTCCAATGCCAAACCGCACCGTCGCGGTGCCGATGTCTTCGAAGTATTCCAGACGCAACTTATACGCTTTGCCGCCCTGCAGGTGCTTCACAAATGTATTCAGGGTCTCGGCATGAGGTTTCCAGTCGTCGATTGCCAGCTCTTCATCAATAAACAGCCTCACGCCGTCGTCCGCCGAGGTGTAAAACCGATAGTCGTCTTCGTTCTTGGGAACGAAATATCCGGTCCAGCGCACCGCGAAATGGTCGACGGGCGCGCCTTCTGCAAAACTTCCGGCGCCCCACCGGAAATCGATCCGCTCGTCCGTACGGGTAAGCGTCGGCGCGCCCTTGAATTCCGCGTTCGCAAAATACTCGCCTCGGAGCCCCGGCTTTCCACCCGGAGCGGTTACGAACTCGGTTTGCCCAACAATGGCGTCAATCGAAGGCGTTTCGAATAGACTCAAGACGCGCAGATCGCTTCCTGCCGCGTTACTGACGCCTTCCAGGAAGCTCACAGAATTGTATGGGGTCGTCAAAGAACTTCCCCCACCGCCGACGACCGGAGGATACGCGTTGGGCCCAAGAACCGCGATCGTGCGCAATGTTTTCCGGTTCAAAGGCAAAGAGTGGCGTTCATTCTTTAAAAGCACCATTCCGCTGAGCGCTTCTTCCAGCGCGATCTCGCGGCCTATTTGGCTATACAGAGGCATGCTGCCGTCTAGCTGCGGCCGGTCGAGAAAACCAAACTCAATCGCCGTTCGAAGAATCCGCCTCACTTTTTCATCGATCGTGGCTAACTTTACGTCTCCCCGCTGTAGCGCGGGCAAAAGCGTACTCGAATTCATGTACGCAGCAGATGGCATTTCCAGGTCCAAACCGTTGTTGGCGGCGCCGATTCCGTCGTGAGTTGCTCCCCAATCGCTCATCATAATCCCGCGGAATCCCCATTCTTTTCGGGCGATGGTTTCATTCAGCAGCCCGTTCTGGGTCATGTATACGCCATTCACCAGGTTGTAGGCATCCATCAGCGCGCTCACTTTCGCCTCTTTTACCGAGGCCTCAAACGCAGGGAGGTAGATTTCCCGCATGGTCCGCTCATCCAGATCTGAACTGTGATCCATGCGGCCGTACTCCGAATTATTGGCGATGAAATGTTTCGCCGTCGCCATGACCCCTTGCGATTGAATGCCCTCAATAACGCCGACCGCCGTGCGCGAGGCCAGAAAAGGATCCTCCCCGAAGTATTCAAAATTTCTTCCATTGAGCGGGGAGCGGTAGATGTTCATCCCAGGCGCAAGAATGATGTGCACTCCCCGCGCGCGGGCATCCTTACCCATCGAAATTCCCACGCGCTTCGCCAGGTCCTCATCCCAGGTAGCGGCCAGACCGATGCCGGCCGGATACGCCGTTGTCGGTCCGTAATCGTGAACTCCCATGGGCCCATCGGACATCTTCAGCGAAGGTATGCCGACACGCGGAATGGGTTGTGTGAAAAAATCATTGATACCGCCAAGCAAGGCAATTTTTTCCTCTACGGTCAATTTACCAAGCAGGGTTTCGACCCGTTTGTCGATATCGATCTGAGTGGACTGCGCATTCTGGGCCGTGCCAGCGGCCTGCAACAGCATGGCCGCCATGAAAATCACGCCCAGCCTGGCGATCTCTTGCAGAGTCTTCTTAACCAGTTTCATTTCGATTCTCCTGCTTGCGATAGGCAATTTCCGGATTCGTTGAAACCGGAAGGGCTGCTTTTAATTTAGATTCTCCAAAGCCGGCGCTTCGGATTGGCGGCCGCGGTGGTTCCGCGAATAATCAGCTCGGGTGGGACGGCAAACTCTATCGGATAATCGCGAAATCCGTGGAGCCGCTGCAACAAAATTCGCGCCGCGGTCTCTCCAATATCTCGCAAAGGCTGCCGAATGGTCGTCAGTCTGGGTGTATGGTAAGCCACGCGTTGGATGTCGTCGAAGCCGATCACGGAAACGTCCTCAGGCACGTCCAGATTGGCATCGCGCAGGGCGCGAATTGCAGCCGCTGCGAATTCCAGCATTGGTTGACCGGCTCCCACGAGATATTCCATTGTGGAACGAGGAGAGTTTGGCCGGCGAAATATGTCATCAAGGAGATGGATCATGGGTTCGATGCAACTCGCTCGGAGGAAACCTACGAAATCGGGAAGGTCATGAAACCGCCTACTGAAACCGGTTTCACACTACCCTTTTTGTAAGCTCTCCCTATCCTCGCCGTCAAGTCCTTTTCTCTTAGCTTTGGAACCTGCTGGCAACTTAGAACTTTTCTGCTTTTTTCCTTTGTTGCAAACCAATTTGCGGACCGATCTTGCGCCTGCCGCAGTCTGGCCGATCTCTCCCTATTGCCGCCTTTTGTACATTCGTTGAACACGGCTCTACCGAGCAGTCGCGGTCGACCTGCGAACGACGAGTTCTGTTTCCAAATAGTAGTCCGCACCTTTTCGCCGTTTCAGCTTCAGCATCCTATCCAATGCCTCGAAGGCGGTCGTCCCCACGCGCTCGCGGGGCACCCGGATGGTGGTCAGCGGCGGCCGTGCCAGAAAAGCAAAGGAAATGTCGTCGATGCCGATAACGGAGATATCTTCCGGAATCCCCGCGCCCGCCTCTTCGAGAGCGCTCATGGCGCCCAGGGCGATAAGGTCGCTGCCGCAAAAGATCGCCGTGGGTTTATCGGTGGTTGAAAGTATGGCACGTACCGCCGAGGCACCTGCATCGACGCGGTAGTTGCTGTTGATCACCGGAAATGGGTTGAGGTTTCTTTTTTTCAATCCGGCAACCAGCGCGTGCTTGATTGTAATGGCCGTACGGTTGTCGTCTGGTCCAGCAATGACCGCGGCGCGGCGGTGACCGAGTCCTACGATATGCTCGATGGCCTGCTCGATACCCCGCTGATAGTCTATCGAAATGGTGCTCACGAGCTTCTCGGCTGGGCTCACGTTGCAAAACACCACGCCAATTCCCGCGTCTATGAGTTCCGAAGCCGTGGCCTTGTCGATCGAAGAGGTCATCACCGCGACTCCGCGGACGTCACTTTCGATCAGCTTGCGCAGTATGGATTTTGTTCGGGCTTGGTCGTATTGGGTGTTGCAAAGAATGACGTCAAACCCGCGATCCCAAGCGGCAGCCTGGAATCCACGAATGATTTCGGGGAAATACGGGTTGGCGATTTCCGAAATCACCAATCCGAATAAGTCGCTCCGGCCGGTGGCCAACCGCCGGGCATGTATGTTCTTGAAGTATTTCATTTGCCCGACGACTTCTAAAACGCGCCTCTCGGTCTCCACAGAGATGTAGCGGGTCTTGTTGAGGACTCGGGAGACCGTAGCAGGAGAGACTCCGGCGCGTTTGGCCACTTCCCTCATTGTGTGGCTCATACGTTTTCCTCCACGAAAATAGTCTCTGCTGCCAAGTTGACGCTGCGAGAGCGACGCTATCAAAGTGTTGGGCGGCGCTGGAGAGCGCTTTCCCCCAACGATAGTCACTAGTGCGCCCAACGTATCATGATTTACGGGCGCAGACTATGACCATCGAAAAACAAGATTGCAAGGAGAAAAAGAACTTGACAAGCCTCCGCCGGCACTGATAAACGGTTACCAAGTAACCGGTTTCTGAAATCGATTGCACACACTGCTTTCATCCGCGCGTTTTTGCCGGTGATCTGACGGTCGGCAGAATTTCATGCTTCGCTTGGAAGGCGAGGAGCTGTTTGAGATTTGGTCGCAGACGAAGCATGAGGATTTGTTCAGTGGTCGGTGCCTCTTTGGGGGTGAAATGCGATTCAATCTGTCCTTGCCGAGGTTTCTTTCCCTTAGTCTTTTCCTGGCATTCTTTGGAATAACGGCTCGAGGTGGAGGCAGAGCTATGTGGTTGTTGGTCGTCACACCAGGGCGCTTCCTGGCTGCTGCTGTTCTGCTTATCTTTGCAGGGTTTTCTCTCCACGCGCAAACCAATAACGGCGCCATCGCCGGATCCATTCTGGATTCCTCGGGCGGAGCTATCGCCGGCGCCCAAGTAACCGCAACTGGTGTGGAAACTCGCAGCGTATATAACACTGTTTCCAGCTCCACGGGCGCTTACCGCTTCAGCGATCTTGCCCTTGGCGCTTACAACGTCACTGTCACGGCAAAGGGGTTCAAGGTTGTCGAGCTCACCGGCGTAGTCGTTCAGATCAATACCACCGCATCGCTCGACGTTACCATGCAGCCTGGCGATGTGAAGGAAACTCTTACTGTCATAGCAGATGCCCCCAGGGTGCAAACGGAATCCTCGGACATCGGGACGGTAGTGGACAAACGGCAGATTCAGGACCTCCCGCTGTCGGTAAATGCTACAGGGCAAAGCGGCCTCCGTTCCCCAGAGGCATTCGTATTTCTCACGCCTGGAACCGCCGGTCCCGGCACAGCCGACAATGGCAGTGGGGTTTTCCAGGCAAAACTGGCAGGAGGCCAGAATTTCGGCAATGAGGTCATCCTGGACGGGGTGAGTACCGCGCGAAGCGACAGCGGTTCGGCGTTCGACCAGACGGCACCGTCGGTGGAGGCGTTGCAGGAATTCAAGGTCACAACTTCCACGGTTACGGCGGAATTCGGGCGCACCACGGGCGGAGTGGAGAGTTTTACGACCAAGCTTGGCACCAACAACTACCATGGGAGCGCTTTCGACCTTTTCCGCAACGACGACCTGAACGCTAATGAGTGGTTTAACAATTTTCGAGGCGCCCACAGGGATATAGACAAGAAGAACGACTACGGAGGCTCCGTTGGAGGGCCGGTCTGGATTCCCAAGATTTATAACGGGCACGACAGAACGTTCTTCTTCTTTTCCTGGGAGCAGTACAGGCAAAAGAAAGGGGCGACGGTCACCAGCACGGTACCGACGGATAACGAACGCAAAGGCGATTTTTCCAGCTTGTTGACAACTACGTCTTTGGGCACCAACCCCTGCGACGGCTCCACCATCTTTCAGGGCCAGATCTTCGATCCTTCTACAACGCAGACAATAGGTGGCCAGCAGTGCCGAACGGCATTTCTCAATAATCAGGTTCCCATCAGCAGCACCGTGGCACAGAATATTCTAGCCTTCGTCCCGGAACCCACATCGACTGACAAGAATCAGTATCAGAACAATTTCACTTTTTCTACAGTCAATCCGGTCCTGGACACCACCTACACGGTGCGTGTGGATGAGAACCTGACGGAACAGCATAAGATCTTCTTTTCCTTCAGCAAGCGCGACCAGGAACAGGTCAACGGCAATCCGAATCTCCCGGTTCCCCTAGACAGCGCCTCGTTCTCGCACCCATTCATTACGGACTACTACCGGGTGGGTTGGGACTACGCGATTAAGCCCACGCTGCTCAATCACCTGAGCGTGGGGCTCAATCGAGTCTACAACAACAACGTGAGCAGCTCGGCAAATGGAACGGACTGGCCGGCAAAGCTGGGTATCTCCGGCGCACACGGGCCGATCTTTCCACAATTTTCGTTCAACAACGGTACGCAAAGTCTTACCGCTTACGGGAACGCGCAGTTTGACGCGAACTACGTAAATGCGCTGGTGGTAGCAGACAGTGTTTCCTGGGCGCGAGGCCGCCATTCCGCTCGGTTTGGGGTTGACATTCGGGCTTATCAATATTCGATTATTGATGCTTCGGGCGAGTCGCCGAGTCTGAGTTTTAACGCCGCGCAAACGGCGGCGACTCCTAACCTCGTTGCCGGTACGACCGCAGGAACGGGGGATCCATTTGCCAGCTTCCTGCTGGGCAACGTACAGGGTTGGTCGGTCCGCGTAAGGTCAACGCAGCCGCGCTTCAATTCCCATTACGCTGCCGGTTACGCGCAAGACGACTTCAAGGCGCGAAAGAATTTGATGCTCAATCTGGGGTTGCGCTACGAGGTGGAGACGCCGCGCAGTGAAGCACACGGCGCGCAGTCCGTCATCAGCCTTACCGCTCCCAATCCCGGCGCAATCGGCCCCAATGGCCCGTTGCCTGGCGCCCTGATTTTTGGGAAGGATGCAACAGGGGCGAAGACATATTACAAAAATGTCGCACCGCGGGTTGGCTTCTCCTATGCTCCGGATAATTTATTTGGATTGCTGGGACCAACGGTACTTCGCGGTGGCTATGCCATATACTACGGCCCCTTGACTTACGGGGACTTTGGGCAAGCGCTGACCGACGGTTTCACGGCCTCGCCCAGCAAGAACTCCAACTTCGAGCCTGCAATCCTGCTCGATTCGGGGATCCCGTCGTACCCGCCGCCGCCAAATTTGGATCCGGCTCAGCTAAACGGCGGAAGTGGATTCGGCTTTGGTGGTCCAACCTATATCGCCAAGGATTACGGCAAACCCGCAATGGTTCAGAACTGGAGCCTGGAGATACAGCGGCAGCTTGCACCGGACCTGATTCTGAGCGCTGGATACGTGGGGACGCATGCGACCCGGTTGCGCTCCAGTCTCGCTCTCGTCAACAACCTGAATCCACAATTTTTCTCGATGGGAACGACATTGAGTCAGAACATTCCCACCGGAGCGCCATTGCCCTTTACAGGTTTTTCGGGGACGATCGGTCAGTCGCTGCGTCCCTTCCCCCAGTACGGGGCGATCGATTCGGATTGCTGCCTGGAGAATCTGGGCCAGTCCAGTTATGAAGCCCTAATGATCAAGGTCGAACGGCGATTCCGCAACGGCCTAAACCTCCTGGCATCCTATACCTACTCCAAGACGCTGACAGACGCGGACAGCGCGCTGCCGACTTTTGCACAGTTCTCTGGCGGCTCTGGCGGCGGGTTTGTTCAGGATTCCTACAACTTGAAGAACGAGAAGAGTGTTAGCTACCAGGACGTTCCGCACACCTTCGTCCTCAGCTACATCTATGAGCTACCCGTTGGGAAGGGCAAGAAATTTCTGAACAAAGGCGGAATTACCGACAAGGTCCTCGGTGGATGGCAAGTAGGAGGCATACAACGTTATCAGAGCGGACAGCCCATCAGCTATAGCTGCAGCGGTGGCCAGTTCTTCGAATTCATATCCGGCTACAATGGTTGCATCCGGCTTGATCGAGTTCCTGGCCAGCCCTTGCTAAGCCCGAATCATTCTTCTTTCGACTTCGCGGCGGCGTCTAACGGCAACTTGAACACCGGATGCGTGGAGAACAATGCTACCGGAGCTTTCACGCCTGCGGGAGGGCCCACCTTCTTTAACTGCGGGGCCTTTTCCGACCCCAATGCGCCGGGTCTGGTCGCGCAACGCGGGTATGTCTTTGGAAACTTGTTTTGGAGGCGTTGGCAGTATGGTAGACCAATCGCGCAAGGTGCAATTTACATTGCGCTACGCCTTCTGACCAAGACATCTAGGATAGCTCGCCATCGCCATGCGGCTTCCGTTAGGGGGCCGCGTAGTGTCCCTCCGTACGTTCCCCGGCACGAAAGGCGATGTACAATTAAAGGGCGACAATCGGAGTATGGCAAACCCGGAATGGCGCGTGGACGCTGACCGTGGAAGGCGGAAGGTTTACGGACGCATTGTGGGAATCAAAGTAGCGTTGACATTTGGTCTGATCCTGGCTTTGGCGCATCCTGCCGAAGGGCAGCTGAAGAGTCCAACCGAACGATTTCAGGAAGCCACGGAGGCGATGAAACAAGGCCGACTGGACGAGGCTGCAGCCGGGTTCGCTTCGGTGATTACAGCGGCTCCGAGTTTTGCGGAGGCCCATCTCAATCTCGGGCTGGTGCTGGAAGAGCAGGGTAAGAACGAAGAGGCAATCCGCAGCCTGAAGAGCGCCCTTCAGCTGAAACCGCGGCTGCGCGGCGCCAATCTGTTCCTCGCAATCGCACAATACCGGCTAAATCATTTCGATCTGGCGGCCGCTTCGCTCAAAAAGGATATTCTCTATGATCCGTCGAGCGCGAGCGCATGGATGTGGCTCGGAGTTGTGCAACTCGCCGACGGAAAGCCCGAAGAAGCAGCGCAATCCCTGGATAAAGCGGCGAGACTCGATCCGAAAAATGTGGACGTCCTTTACAACCGAGGCCGGGCGCACCTCCTGGTTTCAAAAAACAGCTACGAACAGATGTACAAGGCCGATCCGAACTCATGGCGCGTGCATCAGGTTTTAGCTCAAGCCTACGCCGAGTCCGGTCGGCATTCAGAAGCTATCGCCGAATACACGGTCGCTCTGCAGAGAGCCTCTAGTCACCCAGGGCTGCACGAAGAACTCGGTTCGGAGTACCTGGCTACAAACAAGCTTGACGAAGCGGAGGCAGAGTTCGCCGCAGAACTGAAGGGGGACCCGGAAAACGCGTTTGCTTTGTTCAAGCTGGGCGCCACTCAAATAGAAAAAGGCAGAGCGGAAGAGGGAAAGACGTCGATCGAATCAGCGTTGAGAAAGAATCCGCGTTTGCAAAACGGCTCCTACTATCTAGGGAGGGCTGAAATGCAACTGGGCCATAACGAACAAGCGATCAGCGCTCTGAATCGCGCCACGACTTCGGATTCCGACCCGGAGATCATCGAGCAGGCCTGGTTCCAACTGGGCGTCGTGTACCGCCGCTTGCATCGCCTGGACGAAGCCCGCCAAGCCATGGCTACCTTCCAAAAGCTTAAGGACGCCGAAGTCGAAGACCTGCAACGCAAATTCAAGAGCAAGCAAAACCTGAATCCTCCCGAGTCGCCCGGCAATCCATGAACTTACTGGGTATTATCCTCTTTGAAGGGTTGAATTTGCGTTTGCTCTTGTTGCTGCTCTTCACAGGTCTGTATTCCACCACCGGATGCGCGCCTTTGCTCGGGCAGCAAAAACATCCGGCTGGCAAAACGTTTCAAACCGAAATTAAAGTGTATGGAACCACGGCGGAAACACGAGGCGAACCCCAGGCGCAACACTCCATTCGCTTCGGGTCTCAACGCGCTCCCGAACTGACACTGTTTGTGAACGATTCGGTGTGACGATACAAAATGAACCATTGAATGTCGAAGCGAACTACCCCAGTCTGCTCATGTCTTCCAGCGAGCAAGCCGGATTTTTGGAGTCTGCCCTCGGCCCGGCATTCCGTGCGGCAGGCATCCGCACAAAGATATTCATCTTCGACCACAATTGGGATTTGACTCACTATCCGATCGAAGTTTTGTCAGATGCAAAGGCGGCAGCTTACGCTTCCGGCATCGCCGTCCACTGTTACGGAGGAAACGCGGCTGCGCAGTCCGAGCTATATGAACGTTTTCCCGATCTTCCCATTTGGATGACGGAATGCTCGGGGGGCGACTGGCAAAAAGGGAATTTGCTTGTTGAGCAAGTTCGCCTGATCATTGACTCGACACGGAACTGGTCGCACAGCGTAATCCTGTGGAACCTGGCGTTGGACCAGAATCACGAACCGCATCTGGGCGGATGCAAGAATTGCCGCGGAGTAATCACCGTGAAAACCGCCGATGGCATGGGCGAAGCGATTCCGACAGTAGACTTCACGGCGCTGGCTCACGTCAGCAAGTTTGTCCGCCCCGGCGCGCGCCGCATCGAATCAAACACGTTTGGTCATGGAAGCCTCGAAGACGTCGCGTTCCGAAACCCAGATGGCTCGCTGGTATTGCTGGTACTCAACAGCGGTTCAAAGCCTGTGACCTTTAACATCGGATGGGAACAGAAATACGCGGTGTATACGCTTCCGGGAAATTCAGCCGCCACATTTGCCTGGCCGTGTGCGAAGCAGTGTTAATTTTTGGGCCTTTTCAAATTTTGCACTTCTGCCGACTGAATTTCTGAAACGCGATCGAATTCTCTCTTCGCTGCATCCATGTTTTTCACTTGCTTGTAGTAGCGCCCAAGCTGGTAGTGGGCGGTTGCATCCTGCGGATCCAGCCGCACCGCTTCCCGCAATTCTTTTTGCGCTTCGTCCAGCCGGTTCAAATGGAGATAAGCGGTGCCGAGCCGCAGATGGCATCGCGAATTGGTGCTCGCCAACTCCACGGCCTTTCGCAGAGGGGAAATAGCTTCTTCGGCGCGGTCGAGGGTGACCAAAAGGCTTCCTAGATTCAAGTACGGCTGCTCGGCGGACGGAGCATTGTCTTTCTGCCAGGCGATCGCGTTGCGGTAAGCCGCAAGCGCATCATCCGTCTTTCCGCCGGATTCGAATATCAGGCCAAGATTATTTTCTGCCCTGGCGTCCTGCGGCTCAAGACGCAAAACATGTTCGAAAGCCGCGCGGGCGTCCGGGATTCGAGCAGCCGTGTAATAAGCGCGGCCGAGATAGTACCAGGCCTCTTTGTTCCCCGGATCCATCGCGACGGAGCGTTCCAGCCAGCGAATTGCCTCGGAATTGTCGTTCAGAAGTTCGTAATCGAGGGCCACAATTTTCAGGTCGTCGCCCGTAGGCGGTGTAATCTTCGCCGCTCTCGTGTAGATGTCCAGCGACTCCGCGGGCCGGTTCTGCCGGTTCAGTACATACCCGAGCAAATAGTAGCCGTTCGACGATTCCGGATTCTTTTCTAGGTAGCGCCGGAGAGCATTCTCCGCATCAGCAAATTTTTGCAGATGAATGCTGGCCTTAGCCGAATAGAGAAGCGCGTCGGTTTTGCCGGGCTCCGCGGATTCGGCAGCTTCAAATAACGAAACGGACTCCAGATATTGGCCACTCTGGAAGGCAGCTTTGGCCTTCTCGTACCTGTCCTCGGTTTGTCCAAAACTAGGCGACAGCAAAATAGGAAACAACATTGCGAGCGCAAGGCAGAACCAAGCCGCTCGGAGGCGAACCAGGCAACTCACGGAGTGCCCGCCGGGGCGTTGCGGCCAGGTACCGGTTCGCCAATCTGCAAGATCTGATCCGCGCGAACATCTTTGAGCATCTGGATGATTCCACTGGGCCAACGAATCTCAATCGCCGAAACTTGGGTTTGTTTGCCGAGCCCGAAGTGCACGCGCTTGTCTCCGGAAGAAAGATAACTGCCGGCAGTCGTGACCATCGCGTACTGCGGCCCGTCGCCGGTCACTATTTTTATTTGTGCTCCAATTGCGTCTCGATTGCTTTTGTGTCCGACAAGTTTCAGAAGCAACCAGTGATTGCCTGTCTGGATTTCGTTGTGGAGCACGTATGCCGGACCATCATTCGTAGTCACCACCGCATCCAACCGCCCGTCATTGTCGAGGTCGCCGATTGCCAATCCGCGTCCCACCCAGTTTTGCTGAAACACTTCACCGGATTCGCTGGAAACATCGGTGAAGCTCTTGCCACGATCGTTGTGCGCAAGCAGCAGGTGTTCGCGATAGCGAAGGGTCGGGGCTGTCAATTCGATCGTATCCAGATCGTGTCCTTGCGCAATCATCAAGTCTTTCCAGCCATCGTTGTCATAATCGAAAAAGCGAACACCCCAGCCGGAATGAAGCAGCGTCATCTTTCCGATACCCGTTTCCTGGCTCACATGATTGAACGAACCATCGCGGTTATTTTCATACAGAGAGTACCGCTGATTCGCCAAATCGGTGACCAGCAGGGAAGGCCATCCCGTGTTCTTGTAATCGGCAAAGTCCACGCCCATCCCAGCGTAGGTCCTTCCGTCAGCGTCGGCTGCAACCGCCGCTGCCAGCCCTACTTCTTCAAATGTGCCGTCTCCCTTGTTATGGTAGAGATATTCAAGCATCGAATCGTTGGCGAAGAACAAATCGAGGTGTCCATCCTTGTCGTAGTCCTCGAAGGCTACGCCCAAGCCTTTGGCGGGCTTACCCAGTCCAAGTTTTGCAGCGACTTCCGTGAATGTGCCGTCGCCATTATTGTGAAACACCAGCGGAGGAACCGCTTTGAAATTCTCGGGATGACAGTAGGCGCGGTACCCTTCCCGGTGTTCTCCACACCAGATATCCGCAAAATCCCACTCCAGATACCTCAGTACCACCAGGTCGAGATACCCATCGCCATCCAAATCAACCCAGGCGGCGCTCGTCGACCAACCCGATCCGGCCACGCCCGCCTTTGCGGTGACATCGGTGAAAGTCCCATTTCCGTTGTTGTGATACAAATGATTTCCGCCGAAACCAGTCACAAACAGATCTTCGTAGCCGTCATTGTCATAGTCTCCGACAGCCACGCCCATCCCATAGCCCTCGCCTTGTAATCCGGCCTTCTGGGTTACATCTTCAAAAGTTCCATCTGCTTTCTGGTGGTAGAGTCGATTCCAAGACTTCGCCCCGGACTTTTTCGGAATGGTCCCCAGCGGAGTGGGGTCGTCCAACGGAGCGCCATTCACCAGAAAAATGTCCAGCCGTCCGTCGTTGTCGTAATCGAAGAGCGCGACGCCCGGGCCCATGGTTTCAATCAAATATTTCTTGGAAGTATGCGATGCCTGATTGCCGAAATTCACTCCGGCTTTTTCCGTAATATCCACAAACAAACCCGGAGTCGCGCCTGAAGAGGGAGCGGCCACCTTTTTCTGGATTTCTTGCGCAGAAATTCGAACGGGCAAACCGACCGCCAGAGAACTTGCCCAAATCAGGCAAATAATGAACTTCGTCACAAGGCGAACTCTCACTGCGCGACAATCCCCTTGCCCTCGACAACCGCATAAATTCGGTCCACTGTGGGAAGTTCGATCATCTCCTTCGCGCCGCTTGGCCAGAAAATCTCGACCTTCTCAATCTTTGTGGCCGAGGCCAATCCGAAGTGCAATCTTTGATCGGAGCTGGAAGCATAGCTGCCGCCACTAAAAATATCCGCTCGCTGACGGACTCCTCCGGCCGTCAGGAACACTTTGGCTCCGATGGCGTCACGCGGACTCTTGGGACCACCCACGAGTTTCAAAGCCACCCAATGATTGGCGTTTTTCGTTACGTTCCGGAGCAGTGTAGGTGTGGCGTCCATATTATTGAGTACTACGTCTATATGCCCGTCGTTGAACAGATCCCCGAACGCCGCTCCCCGAGCGGGCACCACTACCGCCAAGCCGCTGCCTGTGGCGGGAGGAACTTCCTGGAATTTCTGGCCGTCTATATTCCTGAGCAGCAGTGGACGTTGCCTGTAAGTAGTGCCCCAATCAGTCTTATCCACTTCGGGGTAGACGTGGCCATTCGCAACAAAAATGTCGAGCAGTCCATCGTTGTCGAAATCGAGAAATCCTGTGCCCCAGCCCAGAAAGGGCAAGGTCAAATTGGTGATTCCCGCCTGGGAGCTCACATCCGCAAAGCCCCCTTCGCCGTCATTTCGGTACAGCGTGTTGTAATCGTCGGAGAAATTCGTGATGTACAGATCAACGTGGCCATCGCGATTGTAATCTCCAACGGCTATCCCCATTGCAGCCTGTTCCCGGCCATCGTCGTTGAGCGCGAATCCCGATAAATAGCTGACGTCTTCGAAGGTGCCGTCGTGATTGTTCCGGTACAGGTATTTGGGGACGGAGTCATTGGCCACCGCCAGGTCGATCCACCCATCGTCATCGACGTCGACAAAAACCGAAGAGAGTCCATAGTAGCCGCGGCTGTCGTCGACGCCCGCCTTAACACTGACATCGGTAAATGTTCCGTCCCTGTTGTTATGAAACAGGCGATCAGGTTCGCCCGGAAGTCCCCGTGGGCCGCACATGACGGGAACTCCGCGAAATTCGCAGAAGCCTTGTGGGAGTCCTCCACGTCCCGAAATCGGTGGATTGTTGATATCAAATTTGACATAACCGGGAACGAACAAATCCAGATAGCCATCGTGGTCGTAGTCTCCCCAAGTGGCTCCCGTGGACCAACCTCCCAAGGTGATTCCAGCCTTTTCTGCCACATCCGTGAAAGTTCCATCATGATTATTGTGATACAAGCGGTTCTTGCCGTAATTCGACACATAGATATCCGGCCAACCGTCATTGTCGTAATCGCCGACAGCCACTCCGAATCCCCAGCGCTCGTTGGCTACGCCCGCCTTATCCGTCACATCGGTGAACGTGCCGTCATGATTGTTATGGAGGAGCATGGCTCGCGGCGCCGGCTCTTTTCCTTTCAATGCCCCGACTGTAGAACCGTTCAAGAGATAGATGTCCAGCCATCCGTCATTATCGTAATCCAGCAATGCAACCCCGGATCCCGGGGTCTCCAGGATGGTTGTTTTTGTGGGTTCGCCCGATCGATGGTGAAATTTATCGAGGCCAGCCTGGTGAGTCACATCCATAAAATAAACTGGCGCACCATCTACAAATCCGCCCGCGGTGATTGGACGCATCTGGGCGTCCTTCACTGGCGGGCGCGGTGTGCCGGTACGCATCCCGCTTCCCGTATCCGCGTCGGGCTTGATAGGCTCCTGCCCGTTCGCCATAGCACAAAAGATCACAATGGATACTGTCACGAAGGGAATGCGAAAACATCTGAAATTACTTTTTGATATACATGTGAAGTAGCAGCGAAACATGGCGAGAAATAGTTTTGCCTCTCTTCCCGGAAGCCCCAATTGTCTCATGAGTCGCCAGGAAAAAATCTGCAAACAGGCAATCCAATTTGACTCACGGAAGCTGGACCGGCGTCTTATCAGCTCTATGTATTTAAAGGTGTTGCGCAGGAAGCGACTTGGCGTATTCTGATTATGCGCCGAACCGTTGGGCGGCACTTTCCATGAAACCTGCTTGGCTTAGGGGCGAGCTTATTTCCGGCGCTGCCTAGTTGTATTCTGTGTACTATAGTGACTCTGTGGTTCGCCAAAACTTGAGCCGGGACCAGAGACGCGGCGGTTCTTGGTAGAGTAGTCCTGAATACGATTATCGCTTCGATACAGCATGAAGGCTCTGGAGGGCACGAACCCGAGTGCGCGTGGGGCGCACATATTTATAAGGACAGCCCGAAAGTCGATCCGCACTAGGCCGCTCGATTGTTGCGATGGTGCAGTCCGCCGAGTCGTTCCTCAGAAAGGACCCGACCCGAAGCTCCGGAACGAATCCTGTCGTCTGGTGTCCCCTTCTCAAGTCCGAGACGCGTGCGGTCTTCATGATGGTAACCAACATATTCGGAGAGCCACCGCTTCAGACGGCGTTCATTCAGCGCAACAATGTGGTCCAGCAGGCCTCGTCTGCAGCTCCCCACCCACCGCTCCGCGACCCCATTCTGCCATGGGCTTCGGAATGAAGTTCGCTGGGGAATAATCCGGGTGGCTTTCACCGCTGCGATCACCTCGAACCCAAACTTCTGATCGCGATCAAGGATCAAGTATTTGTGAGAGGCTTCAAACGGAAACGCCTCGCGCAACTGCTGGGTGATCCAAGCGCTCGTCGGATGCTTCGTGACGTTAACGTGCAGGATGCGCCGCCGATCATGACTGATAACAAAAAAGCAATAGAGCACGCCAAACGAAATCGTTGGCACAGTGAAGAAATCCATCGCTGCAATCGCTTC
>WNFR01000925.1_pt1 | contig 30113 bp, 27 predicted proteins | sample 5400221 | NCBI WGS metagenome assembly WNFR01 (sample SAMN13153357, study PRJNA577476) | soil metagenome | isolation source: 40 cm soil under Madrone tree | place: USA:California | collected 2016-06-14
TGGGCGGGCCCCAGTACCGTTGCCGCGAGATGCACCAGTCGTGCAGGCGGTACCGTACCTGGGGTGTGGCAAGGCCCTTTGCGTGGAGCCATGCCACGATCTGCTGCCTGGCCTCGCCGCACGGGAGCCCGTCGAACTCTCCCGAATTGATCAGCACCCCGTCCTCCGTCACGCTCGGGAGCGGCTCGCCGGTGCGCACCACTTCGCAGATCGGAAGGTCGAACCGGGTCGCGAACTCGAAGTCGCGCTTGTCGTGGGCAGGCACCGCCATGATCGCCCCGGTGCCGTATTCCATGAGCACGTAGTCCGCGATCCAGATGGGGATCGCCTCACCGGTGGCCGGGTTGCGGGCGTAGGAGCCGAGGAACACTCCGGTCTTGGTCTTGTCGCCGACGCGGCGGGACACGAGGTCCTTCCCCTGCACCTCGCGACGGTAGGCATTCACCTGGCGCCGCTGCTCGTCGGCCGTGAGTTGATCCACGAGCGGGTGCTCGGGCGCGAGCACCAGATACGTCGCGCCGAACACCGTGTCGGGGCGGGTCGTGAACACGGGGATCTTGGCGCCGGCCGGGGTCTCGAAGATCAGCTCCGCCCCCTCGCTCCGGCCGATCCAGTTACGCTGCAGCGTGCGCGTCGAGTCGGACCAGTCGAGCCGGTCGAGGTTCCTGAGCAGACGCTCCGCGTACCGGGTGATGTGGAAGAACCACTGCTCGAGGAACCGCTGCTCGACCTTCGTGTCGGGATGGCGCTCGCAGTAGCCGTTGATCACCTGCTCGTTCGCCACCACGCTCATGTCCTTCGGACACCAGTTGACCGCCGCTTTCTTCCGGAACGCGATCCCCGCTTTGAAGAGCTGCAAGAAGATCCACTGCGTCCACTTGTAATACCGGGGGTCGGTGGTCGAGAGCTCGTGACGCCAGTCGAACATGCCGCCGAAGCGCCTCAACTGGCGGCGGAACGTGTCGATGTTCTGGGGGATGAGCTTCGCCGGGTGCGTGCCGACCGCGAGCGCGTAATTCTCGGAGTGAATGCCGAACGCGTCGAACCCGATCGGCTCGAACACGTCATAGCCGTGGAGCCGCTTGAACCGGCCGTAGATGTCGGCGCCGGTGAATGCGAACATGTTCCCCACGTGCAGTCCCTCGGCGGAGGGATAGGGGAACATCATGAGGTTGTAGAACGGCCGGCGTGGCTGGTCCAAGTCGGGCTCGTTGGTGTGCTCGCGCGTCCACCGCTCCTGCCACCGCGTCTCGACGACCGCCGGGTCGTAGCTGGGCACCTGAGTCATAAGTCCATGAAAATAAACAGGCTTGCCCCGCCGGGTAACCCTGCGTAGCTTCGCTCCCGACCCTCGACATGTCCAGCCGCACCCAGCAGTTCCGGCAGAGTTTCCTCCTCACGGGGGCCGTCGTCGCCCTCGTCGTGACCGGTTTCGCGCTGCTGTCGAGCCGCAGTGTCACCCGCATCGTCGAGCGGCAGGCCAACGAGCGCGGCCAGGACATGGCCACGCACGCCTCGTCCCTGGTCGGGATGTACCTACGGGAGCGTCGCCGGGAAGCGGAGGCGCTGGCGCGGTCGCCCGCGGTCGTGCGGGCGGCGCTCGACGGGTCGCACCAGGCGATCAGCCAACGCCTGCCCCAGCTCGACACGCCCACCCTGGAGCGGATGTTCAAGCAGCGCCACGTGTTGGGCGGGGATCCCGACCTCGCCGCCTACCTCCGCGACTACGTCCAACAGTCCGAGTTCTCCGAGCTCTTCTTCACGGAAAGCCACGGGTATTCGGTGCTCGCCTCGAACCGGACGTCCGACTTCGTGCAGTCGGACGAGGAGTGGTGGCGGCGGGCGGCGGCGGATGGCGTCTACGAGGGTGCGCCGCGGTACGACTCTTCGGCCGCCGCGGTGTCGCTCGAGTACGACGTGGCCATCCGGGCGCCGCGGGTTACCGCACCGGTGGGGGTGCTCAAGACGGTGTTCGCGCTCGACCGCTTGTCCCGGCTGCTCACGGCCGCCGACGTGGGTGATGGCGTGCGGCTGCAGGTGGTGGACGCGCAGGGTACGCTCATCGTGAGAGCGGGTGGGGATGGCGGTGGGGGGGGATCGAATCAGGCCGACCTGCTGCGTCCCATTCCCGATGCCGCCGCCGTGCCGCGCCTGGAACGCGCCGTCACGGCGACGGTGCCCGGGGTGGCGGGCGAGGAGCTGGTGGTGACGGTCCCGGTCGACAACGGCAAGTGGTGGGTCGTGTTCCGCCAGCCAAAGACCGCTGCCTACGCGGCCGCGCGCGCCACGGCGGCGAACATCGTGCTCTGGACGGTCGTGCTGTTCGGCGCAACGCTCGCGTCGCTATTCGCGTTTTGGCGCCGACTCAACCGGCGCGTGACGGAGCCGGTCAAAGCCGCAGGGGCGATCGCGAGCCGGGTGGCGGGCGGCGACCTCTCCGTGACCGTCGTGGCCCAGCGGAGCGGCACGGCCGAGGTGGGCGACCTCCTGTCCTCGGTGCACACCATGGTCGTGGCGCTGCGCCGCCTGGTCGGCGCGATCCGTACGGCGGCGGACGAGGCGGCGGCGATGGCCACCGAAATCTCGGCCTCCACAGAGGAGATGAGCGCGTCGACCGAAGAGATGTCCGCCACCTGCCAGGATCTGACCAGGCGGGCGGCGGAGCAGGCCCAGCTAGTGCGCGCCGCAGCGGACGACGCCACGAAGATCCTCCAGATCGCGACGATCCTCGCCGCAGGCGCCGACGACTCGGTGCGGCGCAACACCGTCGTCGCCGAGGTGGCGCGGCGCAACAAGGACGTGTTGGACCAGAGCACGGTGCAGCTCGCGACGCTGGCAGAAGAGGTGAACCGCGGTGTCGCGGAGGCCGAAGCGCTGGCGCGGGCCTCGTCCGACATCCAGAAGTTCGTGACGCAGGCCAAGGCGGTGGCCACGCAGACGAACATGCTCGCCCTGAACGCGGCGATCGAGGCGGCGCGCGCCGGGCCGCAGGGACGCGGCTTTGCCGTCGTGGCGGATGAGGTGCGGAAGCTCGCGTCGGTCGCCGCCGCGGGCGCGACCGAGACCGCCGACACGGTGCGCGGAGTGCTCGCCCGCGTGCAGGGGACGCGCGACCGGCTGGCGCAGCTCGCCCAGGGCACGGGCGTCGCGCGGGACGCGGCGCAGACGGCGGCTCAGGGCCTCGGGACGGTGGCCGCGGAGGCGCAGGCGAACGACGTGTGGGGCCGCGAGATCGCCAAGATGGCGGGCGAGATGCGCGCGCTCGTGGAGGAGATCAGCGCGCGGCTCGGGTCGGTCGCCCATGGCACCGAGACCCTGCTCGCGTCCGCCGAGGAGATCGCCGCCTCAAGCGAAGAGCAGAGCGCCTCCACCGAGGAGATCGCATCCTCCGCGAACCAGCTCGCCGAAGCGGCCGACAAGCTCACCGGTGCGGTGAAGTCGTTCCGCCTGCTGGCCGACGAGGAGCCGCCTCCCCAGCAGCAGGCGGCCGACTGATGCGGGCGTCGCGCCGGGCGGTTGGCCCCGCGCTGCTCGGTTGCTTCGTGGCGGTCGCGCCGCTGCCGGGGCAACAGACCCCGGCTGCGCTCCTCCGTTTCCTCCGGCAGAGCATCGGCCTCGACTCGGCGCAGCTCGCCGCCGTGGAGCGAGGCACGGCGGTGGTGAAGGTGCTCGACACCAAGAACCAGCGGGACGTCGCGGTGTTCGGCATCATCACCGCCGATGTGCCCCGGCAGCTGTACGTCGCCCGCCTGCAGGATTTCCAGAGCTCGCTGGGTACACCGACCCGCACCCGCTTCGGCATCTTCAGCGACCCCGCGACCGCGGCGGACGTGCAGGCCCTGGTGGTCGACCAGGATGATGTCTCGGAAGTGAAGGACTGCCACCCGAACGCCTGCAAGATCAAGCTGCCGGCGACGGACATGAAGCGGTTGCGCGAAGAGATAGACTGGTCAGGGGCCGATCCGCAGATGCAGGTGAACGCCTACGCCCGGCAGCGCTTGCTCGAGTACGTCACCGATTATCGCACTCGCGGGGACACGGCGATGGTGGTGTACGACAACCGTGGGAACGTACGCGCGAGCAGCGCCTTCGCCGCCCTGCTCGGCGAGTCCCCGTACGTGTACGAGTACGTCCCGTCATTCCACAACTACCTGACGACGTATCCGCGCGGTAAGCTCGACGGCTTGAGCGAGGTGCTGTTCTGGTCGGAAGACCGAGTGCCGCGCCTGAGGCCGATTCTCAGCGTCACCCACCTGGCGGTGTATGCGCCACCCGAGCTCCCCGGGGTGACGCTCGTCGCGGGAAAGCAGATCTACGCGAATCACTACTTCGAAGCCGGGTTCGACCTGACGACCGTCGTCGACCGCGAGCCGGCCGCCGCACAGCCGGGGATCTACTTGGTCTTGCTCCGTCGCTCGCGGTTCGACGACTTGCCGACCGGTCTGTTCAACATCCGGGGCAAGGTCATCGGCAAGCTGCGGGATCAGATGCGCGCCGACCTGGATCGCGAGAAAGCGACGGCGGAGCAGGTGCCCTAGTCCCCGAAGTTCACCAGCCGGACGAGCGCGATGTCGGAGACCTTCGCCAGCGCGTCCAGCACGCCGTTCGTGAGCGGCTGATCCACCGTGATGGCCGCGAGCGCGTCGTGCCCCGGGAAGGCGACGCGGGCCTGGTGGTAACTGCCGATATTGATCCCGGCCCCGCCGAGCAGCGTGCCCACGCGGCCGATGACCCCGGGCACGTCGCGATTCCGGATCACCAACATCCAACCCTCGGGCGCGACGTCGACGTGGTAGTCGTCGATCCGAATCACACGGCCGTGCTCGTTATCCATGACGGTGCCGGCCACCCGAGCCCGGCCGCGCGCCGCCTGGAGCGTGACGCCCACGGTGGTCTCGAAGCCCGGCTCCGGCGCTCCCGTGCGGCGCGCGTGGCGGATGCCGCGCTCCTCGGCGATGAGCAGCGCGTTCACGAGGCTCACCGGCTCGACGCTCATCCCCGAGAGCAGGCCCTCCACCGCCGCCATCAGCACCGGGCGCGGCGCCGTGTCGTCCTTCCCGCCATAATCCACCTCGACCGCCGTCACCGGCCCGTCGACGAGCGCCAGCGCCAGGCGGCCGAGCCGGCGCGCCAGGTCGAGCAGGGGCCCGAGCCGCCGCAACAGATCGCCCGAGATACCGGGCACGTTGATCGCGAACGAGAGATCGCCGACGAGCAGCGCGTCGCGCACCGCCCCGCAGATTTCGACGCTCACGCGCTCCTGCGCCTCGGCCGTCGAGGCCGCGAGGTGAGGCGTGAGAATCACGCGCTCGAGCTTGCGGAGCGGTGAGTCCGCGGGCAGCGGCTCGACCGCGAACACGTCGATCGCCGCGCCCCCGATGCGCTTGTCACGAACCGCGTCGGCCAATGCCGCCTCGTCCACAAGCTCGCCCCGCGCGGTATTGACGAGCACCGCCGTGGGTTTCATGAGCTTCAGCCGCGCGGCGTTGATCAGGTGATGGGTCTGCTCGGTGTGCGCCACGTGGAGCGTCACCACGTCCGCCTGGCCGAGCAGTTGGTCGAGCGGCAGCAGCTTCAGCTGCAGCTCGGCGGCGCGCTCCGGCGACAGGTAAGGATCGTGCCCCACCACGTGCATCCCGAACGCGCGGGCGAGCTGCGCGACATGGCCGCCGATGCGGCCCAACCCGACGATCCCGATGGTCTTGCCGCGGAGCTCGGTCCCCTCGAATCGCTTGCGATCCCATTCGCCGCGGCGCATCGCCTCCGCCGCCCACGGAATGTGGCGGGCCTGGGCGAGCAGCAGACCCATGGCATGCTCGGCGGCGCTCACCGTGTTGGCGCCGGGGGCGTTCATCACCGCGATGCCGCGCCGCGTGGCGGCATGCACGTCGATGTTGTCGACGCCGGTCCCGGCGCGCGCGATCACTCGCAAATTGGGTCCGCGCGTAAGCAGGTCCGCCGTCACTCGGGTCTCGCTCCGCACGATGAGCGCGTGCGCACCCCCGAGCGCCCGCTCCAGCTCTTCGCGCGGCTTGCCGGCGCAGTTCGCGACCTCGATCCCCGGCGTCTCCGCGAGCAGCTTGAGTCCGGCGTCGGCCACCTTGTCCGCCACAGCGACGCGGTAGGTCACGCCACGAGCCCGGCGAGCAGGTCCAGCAGCTGGTCGAGCCCGGCGACCGTGTGGTCCCCCATGTGCCCGATGCGGATGGTGGACTCCTTCAGGGGTCCGTACCCCGAGCCGATGGTCCAGCCCGCCTGTTTCAGCGCGCCGACGATCTGCTTGGCGCTCTTGCCTTCGGGCACCTTGAGGCACGACACGGTCCAGCTGCGGCGCCCTTCCCGCGGCAGGTAGGCGATGCCGTGCTGGTCGCTCCACTCCTCCACGCGGCGGCGCATCGCGTCGTGCCGACGCCAGCGCCCCTCAGCTCCGCCCTCGCGCTCGATCCGGGCGAGCTGCGCCTCGAGCGCATACAGCAGGGAGATCGCGGGCGTGTTGGTCGGCTGATGCTTGGTCGTAGCTTCCAGGAAGGTCACGAGATCGAAGTACAACCCCCGCGCGGGGAGGGTTCGGGCCCGCTCGAGCATGCGATCGGACGCGGCGGCGAGCGCCAGGCCGGGCGGCAGCGCGAGCGCCTTCTGCGAGCCGGTGAGGACGAAGTCGAGGCCTCCTCCCCAACGATCGGTCTCGACGGGAGAGCCAGCGAGCGACGTGACGGCGTCCACGAGCAGCAGCACGTCATCGAACTCACGCACGACGGCCGCGAGCGCCTCGATGTCCTGGAGGACGCCGGTGGACGTCTCCGAGTGGACCAGCGTCACCGCGTCGACCGGCGTTCGCCGCAGCGTGTCTCGCAGCAGGTCGGGCTCGACGGCGCACCCGGGCGGCACGTCGAGCCGGACGCACTCCTTGTCGCAGGCACGCACCAGATTCGCGAAGCGCTCGCTGAACGAGCCGTTGACGAGCGACAGCGCGCGGTGCCGCACGCCGTTCCGCACCGCCATTTCCATGAAGCCGGTCGCCGACGTGGTACCCACGAGTACCGGACGGGACGTCCGGAACAGCCGGGCGAGCGGCGCTTCGATGCCGGCGAGCAGCTGCTCCATCGCTCCCGAGCGATGTCCGATCATCGGCCGCTGCATGGCCGCGAGGACCTCGGGATGGACGTCGGTGGGACCGGGCAGAAAAAACCGCCCGAACGCGGGCGGCGGCGGGACGGAGGCGGTCATGCGCTGGCGCGGGCGAGATCTTCGACGAGCCCCTCGTCCACGACTTCTTTCGTTTTCACGAGGCGAACCCCTTCGTCGCCCCAATCCTTGAGCAGTTGCTCCGAGACATCCTTGTCGATCCCCTTCACGGCGTCGGTGACGACGAACAGCCGGGTATGGGGGCGGCGCTCGAGCAGGCCTTCGACCGCCGCCCTGTCGCAGACATCGGTCGCCACCCCGTACAGCACGATGTCGTCCGGCGCGAGCACGTCGAGCACGGTCGGCACGTTCTCGTTGGTGAATACGTCGAAGCGGTGCTTGTTGAGCAGGACATCCCCCTGGTGCGCCCGCAGCCGGTCGGCCAGCGCCTTCGCATCGGTCTTCGCCGGCTCAATGACGAGCGGATCCTGTAGCGCGGTCTCGGGAATCTTCTTCTGGCCGGGCGTGCCTCGCATACAGTGTGCCGGGAACGTACTCTGCCAGTCGGGCTTGTCGGAGATCTCGGGGTGACCCATCACATGATCGTCCGCGCTCGCCACGATGCGGATGCCGTGGCCGTGCGCGTAGTCCGTCAGGCGCTGCAGGTTGCTGATGACGCGCTGGGCCTCCGGCACGTACAGCTTGCCGTCGGGGTGCATGAAGTCGTATTGGGTGTCGACATCCCAGAAGATGACGCGGGCCATGGCGGGGGAAATCTCTCCGAGGATACAGGAAGGTGTCAACAGGGAGGGAGGAAAACGTTTTCCGTTGCGCGTCTGTGCGTCTAGTAGTTGCCTGTTCTACAGCCTGAGAACCACTGCAACCTCGTCACAGCAGGTCTGCCTCGGACACCTGTTGCAGTCCGCCCACACTTTGAGCGGAAAATGCTCGCGCTCGGCGGGCGCGAAGCCGACCTTCAGGAAGAAGGCCGGTTTGCGGGTCAGCGCGAGTACTTCGGCCAGGCCGTGCGCCCGCGCCTCGGCGATCAGCGCCGCGAGCAGCGCACCGCCGACGCCTGCCCGCTGCCAATCCTCGCGCACGGCGAGGGCGGCGAGCTCCGCCAGGTCGCGGGAGTACACTTTGAGCGACCCGCAGCCGATCACCTCGCCGGCCGGCGCTTCCGCGACGACGTACTCCTTGATGTGCCGGCAGAGATCGTAGTTGCTGCGCGGCAGCAGGTCACCGGTCTGGACATACGGGGCCATGAGGGCCTCGAGCTGCGGCACGTCCGCCAGCACCGCTTCCCGCAGCGCCACGCCGTACAGAGCCGGACTCCCTGCTCCCTGCTCCCCGAAGATGGGTAAGGCGCTCACGCCAGGATCTCCTCGAGAATCGCGACGCCCCGCTCCAGCTCCTCCACCGCGATGACGAGCGGCGGCAGCAGGCGGATCACCTGCGGCCCCGCCGTGACCACCAGCAGGCCCCGCTCCCGCGCCGCCGCGACGATTGGGGCAGCCGGCTCGGCCAGCTCGAGCCCCCACATGAGCCCCCGCCCACGCACCTCGCGCACCCGCGGCGCCCCGGCGGCGAGCCGCCCGAGCCGCGTGCCCAGCCAGTCCGCCTTGCGACGCACGTCGGCGAGGAACGCGGGGTCGGCGATAGTGCGGACCACCTCGAGGGCCACGCCCGCGACGAGCGGCCCGCCGCCGAACGTGGTGGCGTGGTCGCCCGGCTTGAGCGCCGCCGCGACGGCGCTGGTCACGAGGACCGCCCCCATCGGCAGTCCGCCGGCCAGTGGCTTCGCCAGCGTCAGGATATCGGGCACCACGCCGGCCTGCTCGTAGGCGAACAGGGTTCCGGTGCGACCCAGGCCGCACTGCACCTCGTCGAAAATGACCGCCACGCCGCGGGAGTCGCACAGCTCGCGTACGAATCCCAGCCAGTCGGCGTCCACGGGCCGCACCCCGCCTTCCCCCTGCACCGGCTCGACGATGACTGCCGCGGTGCGGGACGCCGATACGGCGTGATCCACGGCCGCCCAGTCCTCCCGCGCGACGATGCGGATGCCCGGCACGAGGGGCTCAAACGGCTTGCGATAGTCGGGACGGTCGGTGGCCGCGAGGGTCGCGAACAACCGCCCGTGAAACGAGCCCGAAAAGGCGACGATCTCGCTCTTGCCGGACCACTTGCGGGCGAACTTGAACGCGGCCTCATTCGCCTCGGCGCCCGAGTTGCAGAAGAAGGCGCGGTCGGCGAATGAGCGCGCGACCAGCTCCTCGGCAAGCCGTTCGCCGGCCTCGCTGCGGTACAGGTTGGAGACGTGGATGAGCCCCGAGCCGAGGGCCCGCTCGAAAGCCGCGCGGAGGGCGGGATGATTGTATCCGAGCGCGTTCACGCCGATGCCCGCCACGAAGTCGAGATACCGCGTCCCGTCTTCCGCGATGAGCTCGGCGCCTTCCCCTCCGACGAACAGAGGGCCGACGCGCGCGTAAACGTCGAGCAGGGCCTGCGCGGCCTGCGTTGCCGGCGGCGTCGGGGTGGCCGACGCGCCCGAGGGAAAGGCGGTCACGCCGGCTGTACGGCGGGAGCGAGAATCCGGGTGCCCGCTCCGGCGTCGTCCAGGAGATGCAAATCACCGATGCGGACGGCGCGCGCTCCGGCACGGAGCGCGGCGGTCGCCGCGCGGAGCTTGGCCGCCATGCCATCGGTCGCCACACCCAGCTCGATGAGCGTCTCGACATCGCCCGCCTCGAGCGCCGGCCGGATCGCCCCGTCCACCTCCACGCCCGGCACGTCCGAGACCAACAGCAACTCGGCAGCCCGGAGCGCACCGGCCACCGCCGCCGCCGCGTCGTCCGCGTTCACATTGAGGGGTGGCCCGTCCGCGCCGGAAGCGTTCGGAGCCATCGGGGCGATAACCGGTGTGAGCCCCGCGAGCAGGAAGCTCTCGAGCAAGGCCACGCGCACCTCGGCGATCTCGCCGACGTGCCCCAACTCGCCGGGGGCGGGCTGGGCGGTGAGCAACCCGCCGTCCACGCCCGACAGCCCCACCGCATCGAGTCCCGCGGCGCGCAGCGCCGCGACCACCTGCCGGTTCACGGGGCCGCCCATGACCAGCTCGACCACTTCCGCTACTTCCGGGGTCGTAACCCGCCGGCCGTCGCGCCGCTCCACCGGCAGCCCGAGCCGGCGCGACAGCGCGCTGACGGCCCGCCCACCGCCGTGGACCACCACGACGGGGTCGAGCCGCACGAGCGCCCGAGCGCACGCCGCGAGCCACGCGGGGCGTTCGAGCTCATTGCCCCCCAGCTTGACGACCCGAGTGCTCAGCACGTGAGCCCCGCGGTCTCGGGGAGCCCGAGCATGACGTTCATGTTCTGAATCGCCTGCCCCGCGGCACCCTTCACCAGGTTGTCGATCGCCGCGATCACCGTCAGACGCGGCCGACGGACGTTCGCTACGGCCGCGACGCCGATGGCCACGCGATTGCGATACACAACGTCCTTGAGCGACGGCAGCGCGCCATGCAGCACCGCCACGCACGGCTCGTCCGCGTACACCGATTCGTAGATCCCCTCCGCCGTGGCTCGATCGATGGCGCGCGTGAGCGGCACGTGAATCGTCTCGAGGATGCCCCGCTTGACGGGGAGCAAATGGGGTGTGAATACGAGGTCGCCCGTGAAACCGCTCTCACGCGCGAGGGCCGCCCTGAGCTCCGGCAAGTGGCGGTGCTCGTTGCCGGCCGAATACGCGCGGTAGTCCTCGGCCACCTCGCCGAACAGGAGGTCCCGCTTCAGCGTCCGGCCCGCGCCCGTGACGCCTGAGGCGGCGTCGATCACCACTTCCCGGGCCTCGTCGATCAGACCTCCCCGAGCGAGCGGGAGGAGTGCGAGCAGCGCCGCAGTGGGATAGCAGCCGGGGTTGGCCACGAGGTCCGCCGCCGCGACATGCGGACGGGTAACCTCGGTCAGCCCGTAGACCGCGTCGGGGGACAGGCGGAAGTCGGCGGACAGATCTACCGCGCGCTTGCCAAGGCCCCGGGCCTCCTGCACGTGGCGCGCCGATACGCCGTGTGGCAGCGCCGAGAGCACGATTTCGGCGCGCGCGATGGGGGCGTCCTCGATGCGCACGAGCTCGACGCCCTCGCGCCACTCGCCCGCGGCCGACTCGGCCGTCGCGAACGCGACCGAGGCCCGCGGATGGCCGGCGAGAAGCCGCAGCAGCTCCTGCCCCACGTAGCCGGACGCCCCCAGCACGCCCACCGGGACTTGTGCATGAATATTCATCGTTACGGAAAAATATTCACTCTGGCACGAAGTGCAAGACCCGGGTTAGCGTCCCGCATGATCGAGAAGCTGGTTGCGACGCTCGCCGCGCTGGCGCTCGTGCCGGCACTCGGCGCGCAGGCTCCTACGGCCGTCTCCCACTCCACGCCGCCCGAGCCGTTCTCGCTGGACGACGTGCTGCGCGTCCGGGACGTGCGCGAGCCCCAGATCTCGCCGGACGGCGCCTGGGTGGCCTACACGGTCTCGACCTCCGACACAGCCGAGGATCAGAACAAGAGCGCGGTGTGGATGGCGAGCTGGGACGGCTCGCGCAACGTCCGACTCACCACGTCGAAACAGGGCGAGAGCACGCCGCGGTGGAGCCCCGACGGACGGTGGCTCGCGTTCCTCTCGAGCCGCGAGGACGAGCACACACAGATCTGGCTGCTCGACCGCCTGGGCGGCGAGGGGCGCAAAGCCACCACGCTGCCGAGCGACGTGGACGACTATGTGTGGGCACCCGACGGCAAGCGGATCGCGCTGGTCGTGGCGGACGCGGATACCGCCAAGCCAAAGACCCCGCCTCCGATCGTGATCGACCGGTTCCAGTTCAAGCAGGACGAGGAGGGCTACCTCGGCAAGCAACGGCGGCACCTCTACGTCCTCGACGTGGAGTTGGGGAAGACGACGATGCTGACGTCGGGGGACTACGATGAGGTCTTGCCCGCCTGGTCGCCCGACGGCAAGTCCCTCGCATTCGTGAGCAAGCGACGTCCCGACTTCGATCGCGACAACAATTGGGACCTGTATGTGATCGACGCCGCGCCGGGAGGAGGCGTCGCGCCCCGGCAGCTGACGACGTTCGAGGGCCCGGACAACGATCCAGACACCGAGAGCCGGCCCGCATGGAGCCCCGACGGCCGCTCCATCGCCTACCTGCAGGGCGGCCCGCTCAAGCTCATCTACTACGCCGTCCAGAAGCTCGCCGTCGTCCCGGCCGCCGGCGGCGCGGCCCGCATTCTCACGGCGGGGCTCGATCGTAACGCGACGAACCCCGTGTGGTCGGGCGACGGGTCGTCCATCTACTTCCTGCTCGAAGACGACCGGACGGTCGGGCTCGCGCGCGTGCCGGCGGCGGGCGGCGCGATCGAGCGGCTCGTATCGGGCTCCCGGGTCGTGAGCGCGTTCGCCGCCGGCGCGAACGGCAAGATCGCTGTGCTCGCATCCACGGCGCTCGCGCCCGCCGAAGTGTTCGCACTGGACGGCACCACGCTGCGGCCGCTGTCACGCCAGAACGACGAGTGGCTGTCCCGGGTCAAGCTGGGCGCCGTACAGCAGATCAGCTTCAAGAGCCGCGACGGCACGGCGGTCAATGGCTTCGCGGTGAAGCCGCCCGACTTCGTGTCGGGAAAGCGATACCCGACGATCCTGCGTATTCACGGCGGGCCCGTGTCGCAGTACCAGCACGAGTTCGACTTCCAGCTCCAGACCCTGGCCGGCCACGGTTATCTCGTGGTCGTGGCGAACCCGCGCGGCAGCTCCGGCCGAGGAGAGCAATTTTCCACGGCGATCTTCGCGGACTGGGGGAACAAAGATGCCCAGGACGTGCTCGCCGCGGTCGACTATGTGGTGGCGCAGGGGCTCGCCGATCCCGCGCGGCTGGGCGTGGGCGGGTGGAGCTACGGTGGGATCCTCACCAACTACGTGATCGCCCAGGATCATCGCTTCAAGGCGGCGGTGAGCGGAGCGAGCATCTCCAACGTGCTGGCCGGCTACGGCACCGATCAGTATGTGCGGGAGTACGAAGGCGAGCTGGGCGTGCCGTGGAAGACCGTCGACACCTGGGTCAGGCTGTCATTCCCGTTCCTGCACGCCGACCGGATCAACACGCCGACCCTGTTCCTGTGCGGAGACAAGGACTTCAACGTGCCGCTCCTCAACTCGGAGCAGATGTACCAGGCGCTCAGAAGCCTCGGCGTGGAAACCCAGCTGGTGATCTACCCGGGAACACACCACGCCATTAACAAGCCGAGCTACCGGCGCGACCGGCTGGAGCGGTATCTGGTGTGGTACGACAAGCACCTGAAGTAGGGCGCAGCATGCTGCGCCCCTACATCATTCCACGCGCTCCAGGCGCGGGTTGGGCCGGTAGCTCCGGCCCACCTTCGCCAGCGGCTTCCCTTCGACCCGCACGACGTCCGCGGTGAAGTCGAAGCGGCCCTGGAACAGGCTTGATCCCACGCCGTACATGTCCACCGGCACCTCCTGCTCTTCGAACTGCCGGATCTTTTCGACGGTAAACCCACCCGAGACGACGATCTTCACGTGCTCGAACCCCTCCTCGTCGAGCGCCCGGCGCACGTTCCAGACGAGCTGCGGGTTGACGCCCGTCGGCTTGAAGGTGCCCATTTGCGGAATCACCGACTTGTCCACGAGGGTCTCCGACGTGTCGATCCGTACGCCATAGAGCCGCTCGCCCAGCGCGCGGGCCACCTTGAGCGCCGTCCCGACGCAGTCGTTCTCGAAGTCGACGAGGGTGATGAGACGCATGCCCCCGTCCATGAGGTCGGCGAACTTTTTCGAGGCGAGCACGGTGTCGCCGCCGTAGGCGGCGATGAGCGCGTGGGGCACCGTGCCGACGCCTTCCGAGCCCCACCACGAAGCCTGCGCGTCGGTCGATACGCCGATGGCGCCCGCGATGTGTGCCGCGTACCCGTCACCGGTCTGGACCAGCCAGTGGTCGTGCCGGGCCGGGAAGAACATCACCTGCTTCGGCCGCGCCGCTTCCACGACGCGGCGGGTGTTGGTCCCGACTTTCGTGCGGCGGGCGAGAACGCCCAGATACAGGGTCTCGAGGTGGGCGAACGCATCGTACGGGCCCTCGATGAGGAGCACGGTCTCCCACGGCGCGATCTCATCGCCGTCGTACAGGGCGTAGACCTCGAGCTCCGGCCACTCCATGCTGCACAGCTTGAGAATCGCAATCGCCTCGTCGATGCCGCCGAGGAAGGCGGGCGCCTTGCCGAACACCTGCATCGTCACGCACGGGCGCTGGTCGTCCTTGAGCAGCAGCTCGCGTGTGCGGACGAAGTATTTATCGGAGTAGTAGCCCTCCCGCATCTTCTCGACGGGGAGGTGGAAGATCGCAGGGTCGAGCCGTTGCTTCCGGACCATCCTTGGATAATACCGTGCTCAGCGCGCCGGTGGCCAGGCGAACGTGGCCATCAACGTGTCGCCGCCGACCAGGGCCACGCGGCGGGCGATGTTGTCGAGCCGGCCGCAGCGGACGCGCGCCGTCTCGGGCGACTCGGGCGCGATCACCCGCAGGCACACGACGTCCATGTCGATGGCAAGCGCGCTGTCGCGGCCGGTCCGGGGCGGCTCGGGCCGCTCCAGCGCGACGTCGAAGTCGAACGTCTCGCGGCCCAGCTTGAAGCTGACCCGGCGACCGGTCGTCTCGGGCACGAGATCGACGGCACGCTGGCTCGACGCCGTGTCGCCACGCACCAGCGTCATGCGAACCATCACGCGGCGCGGGGGGATCACCGCCTGGGCGGTGAACCCGACGGCACTGTCCATGACGGTCACTTCCTCGCTCGCTCGCGTCTCCCCCGCCGCGAACCCGCGGCTGACGGTGATCTCCACCCAGACCACCCGCCGCTGGCCGACGGTCGGCGGGCCGAAGGGGTACAGCAGGGTCGTCTCGCCCCACGGGATCCGGGACCACCGGCGGTAGCTGTCTTCCTCCCACAGCGGCAGCCCGCGACGTGACCGGCCGACCAGGCGCCGCGTGAAGAACACGCCGCCCAGGCTCACAGTATCCGGCTCGGGGAGGGTGCCGAGCAAGCCGTGGAGCTCCGTCGCACGGGCCTGCAGCGCGAGGCGCAAGTCCGTCTCCGGCGGGCCACTGACTGCGGCGCTGGCGAGCAGGCGCGTCTCGCCGGCTGCGCGCTCGACCACCCGCAGGTGGTAGGTCACGCGGTAACTCGGGGCCTGCGGCGCGGCAGTGACCCCTACCCACACGCCCACCCCCAACGCCGCGACGACCAGGCTAGCGCGCCAGGAAGGTCGCACGAGTGGTCTCGATCGATTCCGACCCCGGCCCGCCCCACCGGATGTGTCCCAGCCAGCCCGCCGTCGCGCCGGCGACGAGGCTCGCCGTCATCCACAGCGCCAGCGTGCGCCCGCGGATCCGCGGACGCGGTACCGTGCGCGCGTGCGGCTCGCCGGCGGAGCGGGCGAACGCGACCCGCAGCTCGAGATGGCTCACGCGCGCCTCGGCGCAGTGCCGGCATGCCGCGAGGTGGCGTGCCAGCCCGGCGCGCTCGGGGAGACTCAGCTCACCGTCCAGCTCGAGGTCGATCTGCTGCACCCATTCGTCGTGGTTCACGGCAGCTCCTCCCGCACCCGGTAGCGCAACGCCCGGCGCTGCATCCAGCGCACGGCCAGCGCATCCACCAGTGCGCGGAATACACGGTTCCACATCCCGTACTTCGTCTTCCCGAAGCGGCGGGGCCGGTGGTGCACGGGCACCTCTGTCACCCGACCCCCTTGCATCCTGACGAGCGTCGGCAGGAAGCGGTGCATCCCGTTGAACATCGGCAGCGCGCGCAGCGCCTCCGCGCGAAACGCCTTGAGGGAGCAGCCGGTATCGCGGATCGTCTCGCGGTTGAGCCGGTTGCGCACACCGTTGGCGATACGGCTCTGCAGCCGCTTCCAGCTCGAGTCCCGCCGATCCACCCGGTACCCGGCGACCGCCGCCGCTCCGCTCTGTTCGAGCTCGGCAAGAAGGACCGGAATGTCGGTCGGATCGTTCTGGAGATCGGCGTCGAGCGTGACGATGACGCGCCCGCGGGCCGCGCCGAAGCCCGCGGCGAAGGCGGCGGTCTGCCCTGCGTTCGCGGCGAACGCCACGATGTGAATCTCGGGGTGCTCCCGCTTCAGCGCCTTGAGCACGTCGAGCGAGCCGTCGGTCGAGCCGTCGTCTACGGCCACGATCTCGTAGCGCCCCCCCTCACCCCGGCTGGCGAGCGCCCGGCCGATCTCCTCGACCAGGACCGGTAGATTGTCGCGCTCATTGTACACCGGAACGACCAGCGAGAGCTCAACCGGGGCGGACATACTTGAGCTCGGGCGCGTCGGGATACCGGCTGACCAGCCGGGCGATGACGGCCTCCGCTTTCGCGGCGTCGTGCTGGTGCGTGCGGTAGATCTCAGCGAGGCGAATGCCCGCGAGCACGACCCGGTGGGGCGGCGGCGGGGGATCGGCGGCGACCAGGTGCTCGAGCATCGCCGTTTCGTCCTGGATGGTGATCGCGGTGCCGCCCGGCATCGACCCGCCGGTCAGCGCGTTGCCCACGAACTCGCCGAGGGGCTCGAGCACCCATCCGAACAACGAGTCGAAGAAGCCCCATGCGCCCCACAGCGCCAGCACCAACGCGGCGAGCCGCCATTCGATGTGCCCCACCGTAGTCGATACCACGACGAGCGCGAGGCCGGCGAGCACCATGGCCGCGCCCAGCATCCCGCGCACCACCCCGCGCACGCTCGGCGGATCTGTGACGTCCACGGGGAGCAAGTTGACAGCGCCCGCCCGGCGGCGCAACCTACGCACGCCCATTTCACCGGGAGTCTGCTGTGATCGATCTGCTGTCGCGCCGCGCGTTCCTCACCGCCGTCGGCGTCGCGGCCACGCGGGCGGGCGACATCCCGTTCCCGATGCGCCCACCTCGGCCCCTCCCACACCGGAGCCGCTGGGTGGCGAAGCCCGTCGCGGTCTCGAGCGCGAACGGATTGCGGGCCGTGCAAAAGGCGTTCGACATGCTGCTCCAGGGGGCGGACACGCTCGACGCGGTGATCGAGGGGGTGAAGATCCAGGAGCTCGACCCGAACGACGACTCGGTGGGCTACGGCGGCCTGCCCAACGCCGCAGGCGTGGTCCAGCTCGACGCCTCGTGCATGCACGGACCCACCAAACGCGCCGGCGCAGTGGGTGCGCTCGAGGGGATCAAGACGCCCTCCGAGGTCGCGAAGCTGGTGCTCAAGTACACGAACCACATTTTCCTGGTGGGTGAGGGCGCGAAGCGGTTCGCGCTCCAGTACGGTTTCAAGGAGGAAGATCTCCTCACCCCGCACGCGCGCGAAGTCTGGCTGCACTGGCGGGCGAACCTGAACCCGACCGACGACTACCTGGACGTGCCCGAGGCCCAGGACATGTCCGTCCGGCCCACGGGAACCATCAACTGCGACGCCGTCACCCCCCAGGGCGACATCTCCTCCGTAACGACCACCAGCGGCCTGGCGTTCAAGATCCCTGGCCGGGTGGGCGACAGCCCGATCATCGGCGCCGGCCAGTACACCGACAACGACATCGGCGCCGCCGGCTCGACCGGCCGCGGCGAGTCGAATATCAAGGTGTGCGGCGGCTTCCTGACGGTCGAGTTCATGCGCCGGGGGATGAAGCCCAGCGATGCGTGCCTCGAGACATTGAAGCGCGTGGTGCAGCTCACCGAGCCGCGGCTGCTCGGCCCCGACGGTAAGCCGAAGTTCGACCTCAAGTTCTACGCGGTGAACAAGCGCGGCGACTTCGGTGCTGCCTCGCTCTATCCCGCGAACTACGCCGCCCACGACGGTAAAGAGGCGAAGCTCCGGGACACGGCGTATCTGTACGAGCGGCCCGCTGCGAGCCGCTAGCGTCGCGCTCGCGCTGCTCGCCGCCACCGCACCGGCGCTCTCGGCGCAGCGGTACTGGCGCAGCAACCTCTACCCCAATCTGTCCCACAGCCCGGGGGACGGGTTGTGGGTCGGGCTCCACTATGGGCGGTACAGTCCTGTGGGCTTCGCCGAGCGGCCGGAGCCGAACTTCGCGTGGATCAACCTCGATGCGGGCGCCAGTACCCAGGGCAGCTACGCGTTCATCGTGGACGCCCAGGCGCCGGCGTGGTGGACAGGCTGGCGGGCCGGACTCACCTTCGGGGCCGTGCGCGTGAACCGACTCGGCTACTACGGCCTGGGAAACGACACGCAATACTCGAGGGACAGCCTCACGACCGCCGGGTCCTATTTCTACAAGGTCAGCCGCACCACCCAGTTCGCGCGCGCCACCGTGCAGCGCCGGGTGATCGGACCGCTGCGGATCCTGGCCGGCGCTTCGATCGACCACTCCGACTTCCGCGCGCTCCCGGGACGGAGTGTGTTTCACGACGATCTCGCCGCCGGGGTTGTCGATCCGGGCACGATCCCGCTCACCGACAAGGTGGTCCGCGCCGGCGTCGTGCTGGATACGCGGGACCACGAAATCGATCCGCATCGCGGCGTGGCCGCGGAAGTGTTGTTCGCGAGCGGCACGGGTTATACGCGCACAACGACCAGCGCCCGGGTCTATGTGCATCCATTCCAGCGGCTCGTCCTGGCGGGGCGGATGGCGGCAGAGGGCACCGGTGGGAACCCGCCCCTTGCCGCAATGGAGCTGATGGAGTCCTCGGAGCGGCCCTTCGTAGCGGTGGGCGGTTACTACTCGCTCCGGGCGTACTACAACGGTCGGTTCACGGGGCCCGGCAAGCTGATCGGCGGGCTGGAGGCACGTTACGCGCTGCTGTTGGTGCCGAGCCTGGTGGAGGTCAAGCTGGTGGTGTTTTACGACGCCGGTCGCGTGTTCGCCCCGGGCGAAGGGGTACGGCTCACGACCACCGGCCTGCACGGCAGCGGCGGCGCCGAGTTGGCGGTGCGCCTGCTGCGCAATTCACTCCTGTGCATGGGCTACGGTCACGGGAGCGATGGGGGACGGTTCTTGTTTGGGACCAGCTGGAGTTATTGACGCACGACGGGTGGCCCCGCCGGCAACAGCGACAAGATCTCCCTCAGCGTCGTTTCGCCCTTGTCCTTCGCGTACCAACGGCGCACCTGCGGATACAGCTCGTCCTTGGGTGTCGTCTTGCGCGCCTCCATCACCCACGCCTGAAGCTCCGACGGTCGCGATCCCCAGTGGCCGACTTCGTGCCACTGGTCGTCCAGCACGATCACGATGGGGATGGCGCGCGCAGTGCCGGTGAGATAGCGGTCCATTACCTCCGGGTGCTCGTCGCGCCGCAGGATCCGCATCTCCAGACAGTGCGCCTGGGCGCCGAGCTTCGCGACGTAAGGAACCGTGTTGGAGGCGTCGCCGCACCAGTCCTCGGCAAGCACGAGCAGGCGGAACTTCCGTCCCCGCTCGCAGGCGCGCTCAAACGCCCAAGCCGGGATGTGTGCGAGCCGGTACACCCCGGTCCACAGCGCGCAATGCTCGGTCGACTGTTTGACGAAGTCGTCGTAGGTCAGCGCCTGGTCCCACAGCGCGCGGAAGTCGAGATCACTCATGGTCACCCGAAAACGGCAGAACGGCTCGAACGGTTCCAGGCGGTGTGGCGTGAGGCCGCCGGGGGTTGCCGGAGCGACTGCGTCGTGTCGTCGCGGAGGGAACCCCCGGCGGCCTCACGCGATCTCCCGGATTTCGACGCCCCGCGTCGCGAGCTCGGCCACGTATTCGCCGAACGGCACCGCCTCGTCGGGAGTGCGCACGCCCTTGAGGGCGATGCGACCGTCCACCTGCATGAGGCCGGTGATGGCGAGCGAGTACCCGGTGGTCCGCATCATCGCGCTGATGCCGTGCGCTTCATCCGAATAGTCGAGCAGCTGCCACGCGACCGGCTTCCCGTTTCTTCCCCGCACCTCGACCCGCAATGCGACCAGGTCGCGCCCCTCGGGCTTCGTGAGCTTGGGGGACACCGTGGCGATGAACGCGTCGCGTGGCACGACTTCTTTCCCCTTTACCTTCACGGGCGTGAGATCGAGCAGGCCGAGCTCGCGGATCGGCCGCATGATGCCGATGTGCCCCGGGTAGCGCAGCGTCTTGTACTCCATCGTGCGGACCTTGCCCTCGTACGCCCACGGCAGCGTGGAGATGCCGCCCCCGGTGTGGAACGCCTCGAGCTGACCCACCGGTGGTGGAAACATCACGTGCTCGAGCTCGGAAAGGGCGTCTACGCGCGCCGGCTTGCCATCGCGCAGCACCCAGGACGGCGTCGTGTAGTAGTCGAGCGCGCCTTCGAGCGAGTACACGATCTGGTAGTTGAGCGGGGGCTCGGGGTGCTGTGGCAGCCCGCCGACGTAGATCTTCACGGACTCCGCGTCGCCGACCCGCCGAATCCCCTCGGCCGCGAGCACGTTGACCATCCCCGGCGCGAGTCCGCAGTCTGGGATCACCGAAACGTTCCGCTGCTTCGCCTCGGCATCCAGCTCCTTCTGCTGAAACACGATCTCCGTGTTGCCGCCCAGGTCGGCGCAGTGGACACCGGCGTCCACCGCGGCCCGGGACACCTGGAGATTGAAGTAGTACGGTGCCGCGTTCTGCACCGCCGCGTGACCGACCATGGCCGTGCGCAGCGCGGCGCCATCCTGCACGTCGAGCTTCAGGAGCGCGAGTCGTTTCCCGACGTGCGGCTTGAGGAAGGGGGGAATGCGCTCGGGCTTCAGGTCGGCGATCGTGACCCGCTCGACGCCGGGCTGCCGCAACAGATCGTAGGCGCAGGCGGATCCCTGGAGTCCGGCACCGAGCACCAGCATGCGCATCGCGCTACCGCCTTCGTGTGAACGGGAAAATGAGCGGCGGAAAGCTAGACGGTCCCGGCAGGCGACGGTAGGCCGCGTTAGATTCGCCTCCGATGACCCAAGCCGATGTCACCCGCGAGCGGCTCGTGCGCGCGGCGCTCGAGCTGTTCACGACGCAGGGCTATCACGAGACCACCACGCCACGGATCGCCAAGAAGGCCGGCGTGGCGGAAGGCACGATCTACCGTCATTTCACGAGCAAGCAGCACTGTTTCAACGAGCTGTACCGCACGGCGGCACGCTGGGCGGGACAGCTCGTCAAAGACGCCGACGCGCTCAAGGTGGGACCGCGCGAGAAGCTCGCCGAGCTCGCCCGCGGGCTCGTGACGGGGGCGGCGCACGAAGCGGCCGTCGCCCGGCTGTTCTTCATCCAGCGGCACGAGGACCTGTTGGACGAGGAGAGTCGCAAGACCGCGCGGGACTTCCGCCTCGGCCTCGAGAGCCTGGTCGCGCAGGGAAAGGCTGACGGCTCGGTGAAGGCGGGGGCCGCCGAGGTTTGGGCTGGCGTGTGGCTCGGCGTGGTGACGCTCGTGGTCGATCGGGTGTCGTCCAAAGAGTGGCCGGAGACACACGCTGGGGTGAAGCTGGCGTTGGACGGAGCCTGGGACGCGATTGCCGCAGGACGCGCATGATTCGCCTGCCGGAGCCCGCTCCACGACAAAGAAACGCAGTCGCTTCGCGGGCCCCGGCAGGCTCATCGTCGCGCACCGGTGAGGTCGTCGGGGTTCTGAGGAGCGACTGTGTCGTTTTGTCGCGAAGCGGGACCCCGACGACCTCACCCCCGGCGTAGCTCGAACAGCTCGATCTCCGGCGGCGCGAACACCCGGATCGGCACGCCCACGACGCCGATGCCGCGGCTCACGTATAGCTGGCTGTTCCCGCGTTGAAAGTGCCCCATCACGTATTTGGTGATCAAGCTCCCAGCCGACCAGCCGATCAGCGGCAGGTAGAACTGGCCACCGTGGATGTGCCCCGCCAGGGTCAGCGGGATACCGCGCGGGGCGGCCGTGTCCCACGCTCCGGGACGATGGGCCAGCAGCACGTGAAACGCGTCCGGCGGCGCGGCGCGCTGGGCCGCGTCCACATCGGCCCGCTGCGGATCGTCCGCGCTCCAGTTGTGCGGGTCGTCGATACCCAGGAGGGCGAGCACCGCCCCGTGCCGCTCGACCACGTGGCAACCATTCTGCACGAACACCTGGCCCGCATCGCGACAGCCCTGGATGACCTCGCGCTCGCCGGTGTAACGGTCGTGGTTGCCCAGCACCGTCACCACGCCGAGCGGCGCCGAGAGCTCGCGGAACGCGCGCACGTAGGGCGGGATGTAGGCGCGGGAGATGTCGATCATGTCTCCCGTCTGCACGATCAGATCGGGCCGGAGCGCGTTCGCCCGCGCCACGATCTCCTGCATCGTGTCTTCGCCGAGGTGAATGCCGGCGTGGAGGTCGGAGAGGTGAAGCAGCTTGAGCCCGTCGAGCCCGGGTGGGAGATCGGGAAACACGAGTGTGCGACGGGTGACCTGGGGGAGCCGGTAGGCGCTCCAGATGCCGTACGTCGACAGCGCGACGCCCGCGCCGGCGTACGCGTAAGTCGCACGGACAAGAAACCGTCGACGAGACAGGGAGCGGGGAGCGGGGAGCCGTTCCCCCCGAGGCGCCGACTCCTTCATTGCACGGGAGAGTACGGCTCCCAGCTCCCCGCTCCCCCAGACCACAAGCTTGATAAGGAGGTAGACGGTGAGAAGCACGCAATAGATCCATCCGAGCAGCTGCCACGCGATCCAGGGACCCGTAAGCGGGATCCGGCCCACGCCCCAGACGCTGCCGCCGAACAACACGCGCTGGCCCACGACCAGCCACGGGAGGTTGAAGAAGATGAAGACCGTGGCCAGCGCGACGCGCACCCGGTGCGCCTGGCGGGGTCGGACGGGGTCGGGAAGGCGCTCGCGCAGGTACAGATAGATCAGCACCTGCGGTGCGACGAACAGAAGGAGATAGATTAGGCGCGTGAACACTCCGTCGAGGCTCCTAGGGTGTCTGGTCGTGGCCGCACTCGCGTCTCCGCCGAGCCCGGCGGTCGCCGCGCAACAACTCACTGCCGCCGAGCGTGCGGCGGCGGTCGCCTCAGTGTGGGCGGAGGCGCGCTACAACTTCGCCTACTGGGACCGCGTGCGGGCCGATTGGGACTCGGGACTCGTCGCGCACCTGAAGCTCGCCGCGGAGCCGCAATCGGACCTGCTCTTCTACCGCCGGTTGCGGCGTCTCGTCGCGTTGCTGGGCGACGGGCGGGCCGCGGTGATCGCGCCCCCGACCCTGCGCTCCCGCATCGCGCGCCCGCCGTTGCTCGTGTCCAGCGTCGAGCGCCGGCCCTTCATCCTGGATTACGCAGCGAACGACGAGATGCGCGTAGCGCGTCCCCAGCGACTCGCCGAAATCCTCGCCGTCCAGGGTGTTCCGGCCGAGCAGTGGATCCGGGACTCCGTGCTGCCGGAGGTCTCGGCGGCCACCGCGGCCGACCGCTGGCAGCGCGCTGTCGCGTGGATGCTCCAGGGCGACAAGGGCACCACCGTCCACCTCCTCGTCCGCGTGCCGGGCGCCGAACCACGCGGTCTCAGCGTCACTCGCAGCCTGTCGCTCAATGACCGCTGGCCGCTCGACCCGCCGGCGTTCGCCACGGAGTCCCTGCCGGACGGCGTCACCCTCGTGCGGATCGCCTCCCTCGAGAACGAAGAGGTGGTGCGCGAGTTCGACCGGGCGTTTCCCGACTTCACCCGTGTGCAGGGGCTGGTGCTCGACCTACGCCGCGCCGCCGACGGTAAGACCGAATACGCCTACCAGATCCTCGCCCGGCTCACCGACCGCCCGTTCTCCGCCGTGCGCTGGAGAACGCCCCAGTATCGGGCCGTGTTCCGGGCCTGGAACCTGGGCGACTCCGCTACCACTTGGTACGGACCAGAGACGGGAACGGTTGCGCCGCGCGCGGACCATCCCCCATACGGGGGACCGATCGCGGTGCTGGCGTCGAGCGCCACCGCGGGCGCGGCGGAAGATTTGCTGGCGGCGTTCCGTACCGCGAGTCGCGGCGTCATCATCGGGGAGCCGAGCGGTGGGAGCCCGGGAGACGTCGCAACGTTCGCGCTGCCGAAGAGCTGGGCCGTACAATTCTCGGTCACCCGCCACGAGGCTCCCGACGGCACGGGGTTCGCAGGTGTCGGAGTGAAGCCCCACATCGTGGTGATACGGACCGTGAACGACCTGCTCGCGGGAAACGAGCCGGCGCTGGAGAAGGCGCGAGAATACCTCACGGGCGGGCTGCCGCCGCCTTAGTGTTCCAGATTCTCCCTGAAGAACCCCACGACCGCCTTCCACGCACTATCCGCGACTTCCGGCTTTTCACGGGCCCGCAGGAAGCCGTGGCCGACGCCGGGATACACGGTATACCGGTAGGTCTTGTGGTACGTCCGGATCGCCGCGTCCACGTCGCTCAGGCCGGCGTTGATGCGCGCGTCGTTCTCGGCGTAGACGCCGAGCCCCTTCGCCCGGATGCGCGCGATGGACATGGCGTCGGGGCCTGGCCCATAACACACGACGAATGCCCCGAGCGACGGGTTGTTAGTCGCATAGCGGAAGCTCTGGCCGCCGCCCCAGCAGAACCCGATGACGCCCACCCGGTCGGGTCGGGCCGCCTTGAGGCGTTTCACGTACCCCACCGTGGCGTCGAGATCCTTGGTCACCGTGTCGGGGTCGAGCCCGGCGATGAGCTTGCGCGCGTCGTCCGTGGACGCCGGAGTCCCGCCGCGGCCCGACAGCAGATCGGGAGCGATGGCCACGAAGCCGTCCTTGGCGAGCTGCTCCGTGGTCTGGCGGATGAAGTCCGACATGCCGAAGATCTCGTGGATCACCACGACGACCGGCGCCGGATCCTTGCGCTCGGGATAGGCGAGGTAGGCGGTGATCGTATCCCGACCGCTCGGGAATTTCACGTATTCGGTGTGAATGTCGGAGCGGTCGAGGGCGGTGGAGGGCGGTGGAGGGCGGTGCAGGTCGGGCAAAGCGAACAGCACTCCCGCCAGTACGGCAACACCGCCACCTACCTGCACCGCCTTCCACCGCCTTGCACCGCCGTCCACCGTCCTAGTGCCCATAACTCACCCTCCAGATCCGATCGCCCGTGTCGTCGCTCACCAGCAGCGCTCCATCCGGCATCACCAGGAGGCCGACCGGTCGCCCCCAGCGCGACCCGTTGGCAAGCTGCCACCCGGTGACGAAGTCGTCAACCGAAGCCGGCCGCCCGTTCTGCACGTGCACCCGCACCACCTTCGCGCCCGTCGGCACCGAGCGATTCCAGGAGCCGTGGTAGGTCATGAACGCGTCGCCGGCGTAGTCAGCCGGAAACATGGCGCCCGTGTAGAACGCAAGCCCGAGCGGCGCCGAGTGCGCCTGAACCGTCAGCGCGGGCGGCTGAACGCCCGAGCAGTCCGCTCCCGGATACTCGGGGTTGGCTTTGCCCGGGAGGTAGCACTGCGGCCAGCCGTACCACTTCCCCTCCTTCAAGATGTTCAAGTGCTCCGGCGGAGTGTCGTCGCCGAGGTTATCACGGTCGTTGTTGTTCGCCCACAGCTCGCCGGTCACGGGATTGAAGGCCAGGCCAACGGAATTCCGGAGACCCGTGGCGAAGGTGTGGGGACTCGAGCCGTTGAGATTGTAGCGCGTGACCGCTGCTCTCGGCGGCGCATCGTCGCACACGTTGCACGACGAGCCAACTGCGACGTACATCAAGTTGTCCGGACCGAAGACGACCGTACGGGTGGTGTGGCCACCGCTCGGCAGCCCCGACACTAAGGTCACCGCTGTGGTCGCGCCCGGGTCGAGCCGCTTCACGGCGGTCTGCTCGGCGAAATACATGGTGTCGCCGCGGAACGCGATCCCAAAGGGATCGTTCAGACCGGCGAGCACCGCCTGGGCGGGCGCGTCGGCCACGCCGTCGCCGTTCGCGTCCACGAGCCGGACGATCTGGCCCGCGCCAGGCAACGAGGCATACACCGCACCGCCGGGACCGAGCGCCAGGTAGCGGACGCCGTTCAGACCCTCGGCGAACAGATTGACCGTGAAGCCACGCGGCACGTACAACGCGTGCCCGGCGATGAGAACGGTGTCCAGGCTCCCGGCCGGGGGGGGAGGTGGAGGCGGCGGGGGCGGAGGCGGGTTCTCCCCTGCCGGCACCGCGCAGGCCAGGAGGACCGATGCAAGCCAGAGGAGTCGAGTCATGGCGGTGTCTTTCTTCGCATCGCTACCTCGCGCAGCGACGGACGTTCGCTGCTACCCGCCGTTCTTCGCGTACACACCCTGCAGCGCGCTCTCGCCGGGCGGCATCCTGTCCCGGCTTCGCAACGCCTGTTCCGCGGCCTGCTCCACTTCGGCCGTCACATCGGCCTCGATCTCCTCGAGCTGCTTCACGGTGATCCCGTCCGCCTTCGAGTATTCCTCGTACATCCCGATCGGATCCCGCTTGCCCCAGTGCTCGAACAGTGCGGCGGAGACCGTTTCGCGCGCCTCGCGCTCGTCGTGGGTCGCGTGCCCTCCCATGCGGAACGTCTCGGCGACGAGCAGCGCCGGTCCCCCGCCCACGCGGCATCGCTCGGCCGCGAGCTTCGTCGCCGCATAGGCGTCGAGCACATTGTTGCCGTCGAACGCGGCGCCGGGGATGCCATAGCTCGCCGCCCAGTCGTTGAAGTTGCCGGGCAGGTGATGCTGGTCGAGCCGGGTGCCCAGAGCGACCTGGTTGTTCTGGACGATAAAGATCGCGGGAAGCTTCTGGACGGCGGCGAAGTTCGTGCCCTCGTGTGCCGCCGCGGTCTTGGTAGAGCCGTCGCCTACCCAGGTGAGGGCGACGCGCGGCTCCTGTCTGATCTTGAACGTGAGCGCAATTCCGGTGGTGACCGGGACCATATCGCCCACGTGGGAGATGGGCTGCAGCACGCCCTGCGCCCAGGCGCCGACGTGGAGGTCGCGCCCGCGCGCCGGCGAGTCCTCGCTGCCGAGATAGGCGCGCAGCATGTCGCTGACGGGCAGCCCCAGCTCGCAACAGGCGGCGGCGTTCCGGATCATGGGCGCGACGATATCCGTCCCGCGCTGGAGCGCGTGCACCGGGCCGACGGTCGTCGCCTCCTCTCCGGTCCCAAGCCACGCCTTGGAGATCACGCCGGTGCGCACCCAGCGCTTGAGCTGAATATCGTGCAGCCGCGCGCGCAACAGCCCGGCGTACAACGCGAGCTTGGTCTCGACCGGGAGACGAGCGACGACGGCGGCCCGCTCGGGATCCCGCTCGATCGTCTCCCGGAAGCCCCGCACGAGGGCGGGGTCCGGCTTCCACTCGACGTACTCGGGCGGATCGAAGGCGGGAAAGCGCCTTATTTCAGCTTCTCCTTGATCTTCGACAGGAAACCACCGGCGTGGGATGCGGTGAGCGCGTCGGCGAACTCGAGCGCGGTGTTGTAGCGCCCGTCGGGGTTCGCTTCCATCGCCCGGGCCAGCGCGGCCTCCAGGCCCTCGGAGAGATCGGCGCGGAGCTGGCGCAGTCGCTGCGGCTGCCCGCGCAGCCGGGCGATCATCATTTCCTGGGCGTTCCGCCCCTGGAACGGCAACTTGCCTGTGAACATCTCGAAGGCGACGATGCCGAGGGCGTAAATGTCGGAGCGGGCGTCGAGCGGCTTGCCGCGGATCTGCTCGGGGCTCATGAACTCCGGCGTCCCGAGGATGATGCCGGTCGCGGTGAGCTTCGCAATGGCCGGATCGGCTCGGCGCTCCTTCGCGAGGCCGAAGTCCATGACCACCGCCCGTTCGCGACCGTTGTCCTCGGCCACGAGCATGATGTTCTCGGGCTTCAGATCGCGATGCACGATCTGGACCTCGTGCGCGTGGTGCAGCCCGGCGCACACCTGCCGCAGCACGTTGATCCCGGCGGCGACATTCATCGGCCCGCCCTTCACCTCGCGGTCCGAGAGCAGCTCACCCTTCAGGAACGGCATGACCAGATAGATCAGCCCGTCCTCGGACTCGCCGAGGCGCAGGATGCGGCAGACATTCGGATGGTCCAGTCGCATGGCGAGCCCGGCCTCGCGCCGCAACCGCTCCACCGAGCTCCGGTCGGTAGCGAGCTTGGGGGAGAGCACCTTGATCGCGACGTCGTACCCCGTCGCCACCTCGCGGGCGAGGTAGACGTACGACATGCCCCCTTCACCCAGCTTCTTTTGGACCTGGTAGCGCGAGTCGAGCACCTCTCCCAGGAGGGAGGAGGCGCGATCGAGCCCCGGCTTCGACTGCGGCGGCGTGCGGACGCCGGTGCCGCCCGTCGAGGGGGAGTCGGGCAGGGGCCGGGGCGTCGCGGACTTCGCCTGCACCTCCACGAGCATGTTGCCGTCGCGGGGGCAGAACCGGGCGCTGTCGGCATACACGGTCCCGCACTTGGGACAGCGGCGTTCGCTCATTGACGCACCAAGTTGCGCCCTTCGTTCTTCGCGCGATAGAGGGCTTGGTCGGCGAGGGCCACGAAGCTGTCGGCGCTGGTGACGCGGTCGTCGGGGAACGACGCTACCCCGATCGAGATCGTCAGGTTGAGCGGGTCTTCGCCCGGGTCGGCGAAGTCGTGGTGCATCACCCGCCGCCGCAGGCGCTCGGCGAAGATGGCGGAGCCATGAAGCGCCGTCTCGGGCATGACGACGACGAACTCTTCCCCTCCGTAGCGGGCGACCAGGTCCACCGATCGCGCCTCGCGCCGGAGGATCTCGCCGACCTGGCGCAGCACCGAATCCCCGGCGATATGGCCGCGCGTGTCGTTCACCAGCTTGAACCGGTCGATGTCCGCGAGCAGGATCGTCAGCGCGAGATTGTACCGCCGCGCGCGGTCGAGCTCCGCCTCGAGCTCCTCCGACAGGGCGCGGCGGTTCAAACAGCCGGTGAGCGCGTCTGTCGCCGCGAGCTTCTCGAGCCGTTTCTTGTCCGATACCGCGGTCTCGAAATCGTACGCCTTCTCGATCGCCGCGACGGCCGTGCGGATCACCGTCTCCGCGAACTGGGCATCGGCTCGCGTGAGCGGCGGGTCCTCGCCCGTGGTCCGTAGGAAGAACACACCGAGCTGCTGGTCCTTCATGGAGAACGGCAGCGCCACCGCTGAGCGGGTGGGCACCGTGATCTGCTCGCGCTGCCACCGCACGCGCTCTTCCTGGTACAGCGGATCCGCCGCCACGTCCTCGACCAGCACCGAGCGACTGGTGGTCAGCGCCCGTTGGATCTCAGGGTAGCGCACGAGCTCGATTTGGAGATTGCGGAGCATGGGGTTTTCGTACGCCGCCACGACCACGCCCAGCTGGTCGCCGGGCTTGGCCAGCACCATCGAGCACTTCGAGATCTGCAGCACGCGCGCGACGCGCCGCACCAGGATGTGATAGATCTCGTCGGGTTTGAGGGAGTCCGTGACCTCGTGCAGGATGTCGACGATCGCGGCGCGGCTCTGTGCCTCGTCGCGCGCCCGGGCCAGCTCCTGCGCCGAGCGGATGTGAGCCTTCACGCGCGCCAGGAGCTCCCGCACCCGGAACGGCTTGGAGATGAAGTCCGCCGCGCCCAGGCCCAGCGCCTTGACGGTCGCCTCCTCGGGAGGCATCGACGAGATCATCAGCACGGGAACGTCCCGGAAGCGATCGTCGGCCTTCATTCTCGCGAGCAGCTGGAGCCCGTCGACCTTCGGCATCATGATGTCGAGGAGCAGCAGGTTGGGGCGCTCCTCCTCGAGCTTGCCGATGAGGCCCTCGCCGCCGGGCGCGGTGACGACGTCGTACCCGTTCTCCTTCAGGATCCAGGTCAGCGTCCGCACCAGCGACTGATCGTCGTCGGCGACCAGGATCTTGGCGGCGGGCTCGGGCATCGGATCTTCAGTCCTCGAGCAGCGAGGGATCGACGTTGCCGCCGCTCACCACGAGCACCGTGGGGGAGACGGGATCGACGGCGCCGGAGCGCACCGCGGCCGTGGTCGCGGCGCCCGACGGTTCCACCGCCAGATGGCAGTGCTGCCAGAGAAAATGTACCG
>WNFR01000979.1_pt1 | contig 30110 bp, 31 predicted proteins | sample 5400221 | NCBI WGS metagenome assembly WNFR01 (sample SAMN13153357, study PRJNA577476) | soil metagenome | isolation source: 40 cm soil under Madrone tree | place: USA:California | collected 2016-06-14
CAGCGGAATGAGCTGATTCGGGTCGAACGGAATGAACGGTGTGGGCGGCAGCGGCGTCTGTAAAAGCACGTGTTCTCCTACGCCGCGCATCCGCGGCCCGTTTCACCCGGTAACGTCAGGGTCGCGGCTTTGCCAGCTGCTCGCCCGCCTTCTGTTGGCCGAGCAGCCGTTCGGTAAAATCTACTCGCTCCGCCAGTTCCGCCACCTCCCGGCGCAACTCCGCGACGCTTTCGACCAACTCCGCCTGATCTTCACCGGTTCCCCCGGGGGGCACCGGGCCGTGCCGCAGGCGCTCCGCGAGGGCTCTCCCGAGCGGGGAAAGCGAGATCATCCAGGCGAAGAAACCGCCCACGGCGATAATCGGGATAAACACGCCGATCATGCCCGGATTCATCGTTTGACGTCGCTCTGTTTCGACAGCAGCCGTTCCGCGAAATCCATGCGCTCCGCCAGCTCCGCGACTTCCTGCCGCACCTGCTGCAGCTCATTCAAGATCTCGTCACGCTCGGCGGGCTCCATGCCCGGCTTGCGATGTTCACCGGCGATGCGCTTGGAGATCGCCGACACAACCGGGCGAAGCACGAATACGAATCCACCCACGACTGCGATCAGCGCGAATACTTCTCCCGGATTCATCGCTCGGTCTTCTTGGCGAGCAGCCGCTCAGTAAAGTCGACGCGCTCGCTCAGATCGCCGATCTCCCGACGCGCCTGTTGAAACTCGGCGAGAATGTCCTCTCGGAGGATCTGCAGTTCCTCGCGGACACCTGCTTCAACTCCCCGGGGGCGAACGCGTTCGGCGAGCGCTCGCACCAATGGGAAGAGCAGGAGCGCAGACCCGACGATAGCCAACGTCGAGCTCAGGCGGCATCCGTCACCTCACCGGCGGGAGCCGCTCGGCTTCCCGCTGCTTCGCCACCAGACGCTCGAGAAAGTCCACGCGCTCGCCCAGCTCGCTCATCTGTTCCCCGAAATGCCGCAGCTCGTCGACCTCTCGCCGGAGATCCTTAACCTCTTCGGTAATCTGATCATCGGCATCCGCGCCCTGCTTTTTCCCGAGGATGCGAGCGGCGAACGCTTTACCCACCGGTGAGATGGAGAGGAGAAACAGCGTACCTCCACCAAACAGCAGGATGACTGCTGCCAGACCGACGATGGCGTCCGAGTCCACTCGCGCTCCCTTCTTTTGATTCAACCTACCGTCTAGTCTCCCGCCTGCAACACCTTGCGCAGGAATTCCCCCGTATGAGAGCCCTTGGACTGCGCGATCTTCTCGGGCGGCCCTTCCGCCACCACGCGACCACCCAGCTCCCCTCCCTCGGGTCCCAGGTCGATCACCCAATCGGCGGTCTTCACGACGTCGAGATTGTGCTCGATGACGACGACCGTGTTGCCCTTGTCCACCAGCCGGTGCAGAACTTCCAGCAGTAACCGTACGTCCTCGAAGTGCAATCCGGTCGTCGGTTCGTCCAGGATGTACAGGGTCCGGCCCGTGTCCCGTTTGGCGAGCTCAGTCGCGAGCTTCACGCGCTGGGCTTCGCCGCCCGAGAGGGTCGTTGCCGACTGCCCGAGGTGGATGTATCCCAGACCTACGTCGTTGAGCAACTCGAGTTTCGCCCTGATACGCGGCTGATGCTCGAAAAAGTCGAGCGCGTCGGCGACCGTCAGGTCCAGCACATCGGCAATCGACTTTCCTTTATAACGGACCTCCAGTGTTTCCCGGTTGTAACGCCGGCCCTTGCAGACCTCGCACGGGACGTAGACGTCGGGCAAGAAGTGCATCTCGACCTTCACGAGCCCGTCGCCCTGGCACGCCTCGCAGCGGCCGCCTTTGACATTGAACGAGAAGCGGCCCGGTCCGTAGCCGCGCAGCTTCGATTCGGGGAGATACGTGAACAGCTCCCGGATCGGGGTGAACAGCCCCGTGTACGTCGCGGGGTTGGACCGCGGCGTGCGGCCGATCGGACTCTGATCGATGTCGATCACCTTGTCGATCTGGTCGAGCCCCTCCAGACGTTCGTGCGCGCCGGGAACGACCTTGGCCCGGTAGAAGTGGCGCGCCAGCGACTGATACAGAATGTCGGTGACCAGCGTCGACTTTCCTGAGCCGGAAACGCCCGTCACCGCGACGAACGTCCCGAGCGGGAACTCGACGGTGAGATCCTTGAGGTTGTGGTGCTTGGCGCCCACCACGCGGAGCATCCGATCGGCGCTGGCGATGCGGCGGTGGGGCGGGATGGGAATCCGCAGCTCCCCGCGCAGATAGCGCGCCGTCAGCGAGTCGCGATGGCGCAGCACCTCGTCGAGCAGGCCCGCCGCGACGACCTCGCCGCCATGCCGGCCGGCACGCGGTCCCAGATCGACGACATAGTCAGCCGCCCGAATCGTTTCCTCGTCGTGCTCCACGACCAGCACCGTGTTGCCGAGGTCGCGCAGCTCCTTCAACGTCGCGAGCAGACGCGCGTTGTCGCGCTGATGCAGGCCGATCGACGGCTCGTCCAGAATGTACAGCACGCCGACCAGGCGGCTGCCGATCTGCGTCGCGAGGCGGATCCGTTGGGCCTCTCCACCCGAGAGCGTCACGGCCGAGCGCTCCAGCGTGAGGTAATCGAGCCCGACGTCGACGAGAAAGCGCAGCCGGTCGGTCACTTCCTTGAGGATGGGCCGCGAGATCTCTGGATCCAATCCTGCGCGGCCGTTGCCACGCAGTGGAATCTTCGAGAAGAAGTCGAGCGCCTCGCGCACGGGCAGCGCCACGACCTCACCGATGTTCTTGCCGGCGACCAGGACGGAGAGGCTCTCAGGCTTGAGGCGCCGGCCGCCGCATGTGGGGCACGGCTGCTCGACCATGTACTGCTCGAGCTGCTCGCGCACCGCATCCGACGCCGTCTCGCGGTAGCGTTTCTCGACGTGATCGAGCACGCCCTTCCATGCCGATTCATACGAGCCGTGCCACCGCTCGCTGTCGTACTGGTAGGTGATCGTCTTTCCGGGCGCGCCCTTGAGCAGGATCTTCTGCACGGCCGGCGACAGATCGCGCCACGGCGTGTTGAGGTCGAACTTGTAGGTCTTGGCGAGGGCCGGCAGCACCACCTTCCTGAGATACCCGCTCGGCTCCCCCCATGGCAGGACGACGCCCTCGAGAATCGACAAACTGTGATCGCCGAGCACGAGATCGGCGTTCACCTCACGGCGCGTGCCGAGTCCCGAACAACTGGGACAGGCACCGTAGGGCGAGTTGAACGAGAACTGCCGCGGCTCGAGCTCCGGCAACGACAAGCCGCACTTGGGGCAGGCGTAGCGCTCGGAAAACAGCCGAGAGCGCGGGCTGCCGGTCTGCCGCACGACTTCCACGACGCCGTCGGCCGCTTTCAACGCGGTCTCGATCGAATCGGCGAGGCGGCCGCGGTCCGAAGGACGCACTACCAGCCGATCGACCACTACGGCGATGTCGTGGTTCTGGCGCTTGTTCAGCTTGGGAACATCCGCCAGATCGTACGTCTCGCCGTCGACGCGGGCACGCACGAACCCCTGCTTGCGCATCGCCTCGAGCACGTCGCGGAATTCGCCTTTGCGCCCGCGCACGAGGGGCGCGAGCACTTCGATCTTGGTGCCGTCCGGCCACTCGAGCACCAGGTCGGTGATCTGCGACGCGGACTGCCGCTCGACGGGCGTCCCATCGTTGGGGCAATGCGGCGTGCCGGTGCGCGCCCACAGCAGGCGCAGGTAATCGTAAATCTCGGTGATCGTGCCGACTGTCGACCGTGGGTTGGCACCCGCGGTCTTCTGTTCGATGGAAATCGCCGGCGAGAGTCCCTCGATCGCATCGACGTCGGGCTTGTCCATGAGCCCGAGGAATTGCCGTGCATAGGCCGAGAGCGATTCGACGTAGCGGCGCTGTCCCTCGGCATAGATGGTGTCGAACGCGAGCGACGACTTCCCCGAGCCGGACAGCCCGGTGATCACCACGAGAGCGTTCCGTGGCAACTCGACGTCGATGTTCTTGAGATTGTGCTCGCGTGCTCCGCGAACGATCAGGGCGTCACCGGGCATAGTCTCGGAGGTTAGATGGGGTACCGCATTTCGGTCAACTCTCCCCATTTCTCTTGCCTATGCATGCGCCATTTCCTAGGTTAGCATCCCCTATGACCCCAAACGCGCAGGTGTCGACTTGAACCGCGGCGGCCCTCCCGGTCCCTCAGGGGCTGGGGGCGGTAGCGGGGGGGGGGGCAAGCGCGAGCGCCGCTGGCAGACCTCGCAGGAGCGCGCACGCGTCGCGGCCGAGTTGATCGAAGAAGCGGAATCGCTGACTCAGACGGGGGCGATCTCGAGCCCGAATGACGTCGCCCGTGACGAGCTGCCACCGCCGCTCCGGGTCGCTCAACCGGTAGCGACTCGGAGACCTGTGGACGTTACGGCGAAGCTGGACGATGGCGGGGCCCCAGAACCTCCAGCTCCGCCGGCACCTCCACCTACTCCGCCAACGGTGGCCGAACCGCGCAGCCCCCCTCCCACGGCGGACGACCCGCTCTACGTCGCCGCCAGGGAAGCCAGCGAGCGCGGTGAGACGGAGCGGGCGGCGGCGTCGTATCGCGACCTCTTGGCGCGCGATCCCAAGCACGTGAAGGCGCGCAACAATCTGGCGCTGATTCTCGATGCCCGCGGCGACCGCGACGGTGCGCTGGCGGAGCTGGACCGCGCGCTCGAGAGCGAGCCCGACAACCCGGCGCTGCTGCTGAACCGCGCCGCGATCCTCGGCGCGACCGTGCGCTATGCCGCCGCGCAGCGCGACCTGCAGCGGATATTGCGCGCCGACCCGAATAACGTCGAAGCGCTGTTCAACCTCGGGATCGTCCTGGCGCGGCGCGGCATGTGGCGCGAAGGAACGGACCAGTTGCGGCGCGCGGTCGAAGTCGAGCCGGGACGGGCGGCGGCCTGGTATTACCTGGGCGAAGCACTCAATCACATGGATGATCTGACGGGCGCGCTGGCCGCCTACGAGAGGGCGGTCGAGCTGCAGCCCGCGAACCCGAAGGCGCTGTACGGCATCGGCAAGGTGCTCGACCGGTTGAATCGCCCCGACGAAGCGACAGCAATGTACCGTCGCTCTCGGGAAATGACGGGTAGGTGATTCGCGTAGTCGTGGACGATCTCGCGTCGTTCGCCGCAGATGCCCTCGTCCGTCCCGCCACGACTCGTCTCGATCCTACAGCGGCAGCGCTGCGACGACTCGAGATCCTCGGTGGCGAGGAATTCCAGAACCGCATCCGCCTGAACCGCGAGCTCGCGGTGGGGGCGGCCGTCGTGACCGCCGCCGGCGGCGACCTGCCGGCGGCATTCGTCATTCATGCCGTGATTCGCAGCGAAACCGAGCCGGTCACCCGCGGCAACGTCGCGCGCGCCTGGCTGTCCACGCTGCATCAGGCGCAGGAGTGGGAGTTCGCGCACCTCAGTGCGCCGCCGCTGGGCACCGGCGCCGGTAATCTGACGCTCGAGGACTCCGCCGAAATCATGGCGACCGTATTGCACGCACATCGCGGGGATGCCCAGTTCCCCGAGCAGGTGTCGTTCATCGTCGAGCGCCCGGAAGATCAACAGGTGTTCGAGGCCGCGCTGCAGCGAGCGGTTTCGTGAATCGCCGGACCTGGGTGATCGCCGTCCTCGCCGCCTGGGTGCTGTCGCTCGGGTGGCTCGTGAAGCGAGAAGTGTTCCGCCCCACCGGCGCGCGGCTCGCCGCGGCGGCGATGGCGGTCGCGCCCGGCGGGCTCTTTTATCGGCTCGCGGTCGGCGGCCAGCAGGTCGGCTATTCCTCGACGACCATCGACACCCTCCCGGATCAGATCCGGGTCGAGAACGTCTTCGTGCTCGATGTGCCGGCGCTGGGAACGCTGCACCGCACCACCGCGCGCAGCACGACCATGTTGTCGCGCGCGCTGCGCCTGCAGACCGTCGAAGCGACGTTCGACGGTGATATGGGGCAATTCGCGGCGCACGGCCGTGTCCTCGGTGACACGGTGTTGTCAATTGCGATCGTCTCCGAAGGTGACTCGCAGATGACGCGGATCCCGCTGCAGGGGCCGGTCACGCTGCCGACCCTGTTGCCGCTGCGGCTCGCGTTCGGAGGTGAGCTGCGTTCGGGACGCTCGTATACCGCCCGTCTGTTCGACCCGCTGCTCCTGACCGGTCGAGACGTCACCGCCCGAGTGGCGGCAGAATCGACGCTGGTCGTGTCCGACAGCGCCGACCTCGATTCGACCACAATGACGTGGGTGCCCGAGCATTTCGACACGGTGCGCGCATTCCGCATCGACCACGATGCGAACGGAGTCCCGACGAGCAGCTGGATCGATGCGCAGGGACGCATCGTGCTTGCCTCGACCACGAGCGCCGACGATCAGGGATTCGCGATGGAGCGCGCGGCGTTCGAGATCGTCTACGAAAACTTCAAGCATCGAGACACCGCCCGCGTGGCCCGCGCCAGCGCCGCACCCGGCCCCGGCGAGATCGTGCCGCTGACCGCGCTGGTGGCCGGTGTACGCGGCGATCCGCCCGAGCGGCCAAGGATGCGCGTGCGCCGGAACGGGAGAGACACGCTCGAGATCGAGCAGGCCGCTGCGCTACAAGCGCACGCCGCACCCTATCGACTTCCTTCCAGCGATACGGCGCTCGCGCGCTGGCTCGCGCCAGAACCGCTGATTCAGAGTCACGACCCGCGCATCGCCGCGCAGGCGCGGCGCATCATCGAGCGCGAGCGCAGTCCGGCGCGCGTCGCCGAGCTCCTCACGCACTGGATCCACGGTACGCTCCACCGCACGACCCCGCGGGCGGGAAGCGTCCCCAGCGCCGAGAAGGTACTGGAGACCGCCCGGGGCGATTGCAACGAAGCGGCGACGCTCTTCGTCGCGCTCGCGCGCTCGACCGGGTTGCCGGCGCGGACCGTCGCGGGACTGATCTACCTGAATGGCCGGTTCTACTATCACGCGTGGGCCGAGGTTTACCTCAACGACTGGATCGCAGTGGACCCCACATTCGACCAATTCCCGGCCGACGCGGCGCATATCCGTATCGCGACGGGCGGACTTGCCCGCCAAGTCGAGCTCGTCCCGCTCATCGGCCGGCTGAAGCTCGAGGTACTATGATCCGACTGGAGAACCTGACCAAGCTCTACGGCAGCTTCGTCGCCGTCGACGATATCAGCCTGCACGTGCCGCGCGGCGTCCTGTACGGCTGTCTGGGGCCGAACGGCGCCGGCAAGACGACGACGCTGCGGATGATCGCCGGGATCCTGCGGCCCACGCAGGGCCGCGTGCTGCTCGGCGGCGACGACGTCCACGTCAAGCCGCTGTCGGCCAAGATGCGGCTCGGCTTCATCCCGGACCGCCCCTTCGTGTACGACAAGCTCACCGGCGCCGAGTTTCTGCGCTTCGTCGCCGGCTTGTACGGGCAGGAAGGCGACAGCGTCGAACGCCGCATCGCGGAACTGCTCGAAGTGTTCGAGCTGACGAGTTGGAAGGACGAGCTGGTCGAGGCGTACAGCCACGGCATGCGGCAGAAGCTGATCATCTCGAGCGCCCTGATTCACCGCCCCGAGTGCATTGTTGTCGACGAGCCGATGGTGGGGCTCGATCCGAAGGCCGCTCGGCTGCTGAAGGACATCTTCCGGCAATTCGTCGAGCGCGGCGGCACCGTGCTGATGAGCACGCACACGCTCGAGGTCGCCGAAGCGATGTGCGACCAGATCGCGATCCTCCAGCACGGCAAGATCGTGGCGGCGGGAACGGTGAGCGACGTGCGGCGTCAGCATCAAGCCGGCGACGCCAGCCTCGAGGAGCTGTTCCTGAGGCTCACCGGCGGCGCGCAGGTGCGTGAGCTTGCCGAGGTGCTCGGTCGGTGAAACAGCCTTCGTTAGCGCACGTGCTACAGCCGAAGTGGCGGACCGCGCTGCAGCGGCTGCGCGAGGAGCGGGCCAGCGGCGGCACCGGCAAGCTCGTCATTCTTGCGCTCGTCGGCGCCGGGTTCTGGGCGGGCGTCTTTGGTGTCCTGTACAGGATCCTGAAGGCGCTGCGCGCAGTCGAGGAGCTGGGACCGCTGATCCCTGGAAAAATCCTCGGGCTCATTCTGTTGTCCTTCATCTCGATCCTGGTGCTCTCGAACATCATCACGGCGCTGTCGAGCTTCTTCCTCGCGAAGGACCTCGACCTCCTCGTCTCGGCGCCGGTCGACTGGCTGCGTCTCTATCTCGCCAAGCTCGGCGAGACGCTGTTGCACTCCTCCTGGATGGTTGCGCTGATGGCGGTGCCGATCCTGACCGCCTACGGGGTCGTGTACAAGGGTGGTGTGCTGTTCGCGCTGTACGCACTCATCGCCATCGTGCCGATGCTGATCCTGCCGGCGGTGCTCGGCTGCGCGGTGACGCTGGTGCTGGTGAACATCTTCCCCGCGCGACGTACGCGCGATCTGCTGTCCATCATCGCGCTTGGCGCCGCCGGCGGCGTGATCCTGCTGTTCCGCGTGATTCGGCCCGAGCAGCTGGCCCGCCCCGAAGGATTCCGCAACCTGCTCGATTTCGTGATCCTGCTCCGCGGGCCCACGTCGCCATTTCTGCCGAGTGAATGGGCCGCGCAGGCGATCATGGGATTCCTGCGGCATGAGCTGGATCCGCTCCCGCTTCTGCTGCTCTGGACGACCGCCGCCGCATTCGTCACGCTCGGCGCCGTGCTGCATCGCGCGCTGTACGCGCAGGGGTTCACCAAGGCGCAGGAGGGTGCGGAGCGCTTCATTCGCGGCGGGTTCTGGCGCTGGACGGTGGGATCGATGCTCGGCTGGCTGCCCGTCGCGAAGCGCGAGTTCGTGCTCAAGGACATCAAGCTCTTCTTCCGCGACACGACACAGTGGAGCCAGCTGATCCTCCTTGCCGTGCTCGTCGTCGTCTATCTCTTCAACATGCAGGCGCTGCCGCTGCATCGCGGAGAGCCGGTCGGCTTTTTCTACGTCAATCTCGTGTCGTTCCTGAACCTCGGCCTCGCGGGCTTCGTCCTGGCATCGATCGCGGCGCGGTTTATCTTCCCAGCCGTTTCGCTCGAAGGCAGGCAGATGTGGCTGCTCCGCTCATCGCCGCTCGACCTGCGGGCCTTGCTGTGGTCCAAGTACTGGGTGGGGACGCTGCCGCTGCTTTTCTTCGGCCTGATTCTCACCGGCCTGACCAACGCGCTGCTCGAAGTCACGCCGTTCATGATGATTCTGAGTCTCGCCACGATGGCGGGACTGACGCTCGCGATCTCCGCGATGGCACTGACGTTCGGGACGCTCTATCCGCAGTTCGAGACCGAGAACGCCGCGCAAATTCCGACGTCCTTCGGTGGTCTCGTCTTCATGATGGCGACGATCGCCTTGCTCGCGGCGGTGCTCGGGACGCTCTCGCGCGCCGTGTACACGTACGTGCGCTCCGCCTGGGAAGGTCAGGCGATCGGGATCACACCGGAGATGTTGGGTTGGTTTGTCATGGCCGCCGCGCTGTGCACGGCGGCCACGATCATTCCGCTGCGGATGGCGCTCCGAAAGATGGAGACGTTCGAGTTCTAGCCTAGCGCCAGCTCACTCCGCCGACAATCTGAAACGAGCTGCCGCTGCCGAGGATGAATTTGCCCTCGATGTAGGGCCGCGTGCGCCCGCGGCGTCCCTCGAGTCCGGTGAGCAGGTTCAGATTGGTGTCGCTCCCGCTGACGCCGCCGGAACTCGAGTGGGACCAGTTCAATCCGCCGCCGACGTACCACGCGCCGTAGCGGGTGGGCGGCCGGTATTTCAGATCGAAATTCAGCGCCCACAGCGATCCGCCGCTCACGAAGTAGTAGTCGAACGTGGGATAGAGCGCGAGATCGGGCGTGAGTGGCCAGGAGAGCTGGGCGCCGAGGAGCAGATCGTCGCCGTCGAAGTTGTAGCCGACATGTGCGCCGTAGCTGGGACCGGACTGCGTCGCGATCGCGCGCCGGCGCCGCCGCTGCGCATCCGCCGTCGAAGCCGTCACCGCTACGAGCAGCAGCACGACCAACAATCGCGAGACCCATCGGTTCACGACGCGCTCCAGAGTTCAGGGATGCAGACTGATAGGAAACGGGAGGGGAAAACGCAATAGTCAGGCGGCGACGCGGGATCCACAGCGATTGCAGTAGCGGGCGTCACTTTCCAATACGGTACCGCAACGACTGCAATACCCCGGTGCGCTTCCTAACCGCCTGCCACAATCGGAGCAGAAGCTGGGTCCCACCTCCGGGCGAGCACCATGCTCGGGACACGAGACACGGGAAACGGGAAACGTGGTGGCACCTGCAGTTACGTGTCCCGTTTCCCGTGTCACGTTTTCCGCTTCGCCCCGCATCGCCGCCAACGCTTCCTGGGTGTACTTGGCCTTCAGCTGCTCGTAATCCGTGTCGGATAGCTTACCAGTGGCGCGGTCGAACTCGATCTCTTTCAACGCGCGCAGCGCCACCGTCTGCGGGCTCATGTCGTCGGCCGGGTCCTCGCCCTCATCGCTGCCCGCATCCCCGCTCGCCAATTCGACTGACGGCCGGAGAATCGGCAAGAGGACGAAGTAGGTCGCTACGGCGGCCAGCAGGATTCCGAGACTCAGCTCAAGCATCGAGCCGGTCGAGTTCGCGGCGGAGGCGTTCGAGCTCCGCGGGAGTCGCGGTCGGCGGTAGTGTCGGCCCCGCGGGGGCAGCGGCTTCCGCGTCACGCGTCCAGCGGCGCAGCGTCCGCACCAGGAAGAAGCCGGCGACAATAATCGCGAAACCGGGAAGCAAGTAGCCGGCGAGATTGAAACCCTCTTTGGGCGGCGCCATCAGCGCGACCTCACCGTACTGCTTCACGAACTCGTCGATGATCTGTTGCGCCGTCTTGCCCTGCCCCGCGAGCCGGAGGACGTCCTTGTGCAGCGCCGGGCTGTACGTGCAGGTGAAGTCGGTCGTGCGACACGTGTAGATGTCGAGCCCGCAGCCGCAGGTGCACCGGAGCTTCTTTTCGGTCGCCTGGATGCCGGCGTCAGTGTCGAGAGCGGTGATGGGGTCTCTGGAGCGGCCCGCCCGCCGGGGATCGTAGACGCGCCCCGCCTGCACCGTGTCCTGAATGACGGCGCCGGCGGCGGCTGCGGCAAGCGCGAAAAACCCTCTCCGGCTCACATGATCGCTCACCGTTCGGCCTCCAGCTTCACGGCGTATCCGGCCTGCATGCGCGGCGGACGCGGACCGGTTCCCGGAGGCGGACTAGCGCCTGGCCAGAGGACGATCAGGCCTCCAATCACGAGCACGAAGCCGCCGAACCAAACCCACCAAACGAGCGGGTTGATCGTGAAGCGGAAGACCGCCTGCTCCGTTCCATTCACCAGACCGGCGAGCACCACGTACAGATCCACGCGCAGCCCGCTCATGATCCCGACTTCCGTCGAGGGTTCGAACGTGGGATTCCCGAGGGCGTCGACATGCTGGCGCTTTTCGGTACGCATCCGGCCGATAGGTTTGCCGTCTCGACCGACGTCCAGGAGCACGGCCGTGACCTGACGATTCATGGTGTTGTACTGCGAGACGCCCAGGTGCGTGAACGAGTACACATGCCCATCGGGTCCCTTGAGCGACGCCGTTTCGCCCGGCCGCAGCGTGGCCTGCGTCTCCGTCTTGAAGGCCATCCCGGCAAACGCGACGAACAGGAGGACGATCGCGACGTGGACGATGTAGCCGCCGTAGCGCCGGCGGTTGCGGGAGAGCAGCTGGAAGAGCCCCACGATGACGGGCTCCCCGTACTGGCGGTGCCGGGCCCGCGCCCCGCGCGCGAATTCCTGGACGATCGTCGCCAGCACGAACCCCCCAATACTGAAGGCGATCAGCGCGCCGATGTCCCGCATACCCGCTACCAACAGAATGAGCAGCACGAATCCGCAGCTCGTCAGCGGCACGGCAAATTGGCGCCGCAGGTTGGGCAGCGATGCGCGGCGCCACGCGATCAACGGGCCGATCCCGGTCATCGCGAGCAGCGCGAGACCGAGGGGCACGTTGACCTGATTGAAGAAGGGCGGGCCGACCGTGACCTTGGTGCCCTTGATCGCCTCGGAGAGAATCGGAAACAGCGTGCCCCACAGCACGGAGAAGGCGATGCCGATGAGCAACAGATTGTTGAAGAGAAAGCTGGCCTCACGGCTCACCATCGACTCGAGCGTGGCTTCGGCCTCGAGCAGCGGCAGCCGGTTCACATACAGGATCGCACTGGCGATTGCGGCCACGAGGAGGAAACCGAGGAAGAAGTAGCCGACGCTCGACTGCGTGAACGAATGCACGCTCGAGATCACGCCCGAGCGCGTGATGAACGTGCCGAAAATCGAGAGCAGCCATGCGCCCAGAATCAATGCGAGATTCCACTTCTTCAGCATGCCCCGCTTTTCCTGGATCATGACCGAATGCAGGAAGGCCGTCATCACCAGCCACGGCAACAGCGCGGCGTTCTCCACCGGATCCCACGCCCAGTAGCCGCCCCACCCCAGCTCGACGTAGGCCCACCACATCCCGAGGATCAGTCCAATACTCAGGAACAGCCACGACACGAGCGTCCATTTGCGCACGGCGACGAGCCAGTCGCTGTCGAGCTTCCTGGTCAGCAGCGCGGCGATCGCGAACGCGAACGGAATCGTGATCGAGATGTAGCCCAGGTAGAGCATCGGCGGATGGAAAACCATCCCCGGATTCTGCAGCTGCGGGTTCATGCCACGCCCGTCGATCGGCGTGAAGCCGAGCCGCTGGAACGGGTTCGCGTCGGCGAAGAGCATCACGGCAATGAAGAAAGTCGCCACCGTACACGTCACCGCCGCGACATACGGCAGGTACGCGCGATGGCGCCGGCTCGTGAGCACCTGCGCCAGCACTGCGAACAGGCTCAACACGGTCGCCCAGAACAACAGACTTCCCTTTTGTCCCGCATACAGCGCCGACCAGAGGTAAAACGTGGGCAGATTGCGGCTGGTGTACGCCGCCACGTACTCGAGACTGAAGTCGTGGCGGAAAATGGCGATTTCGAGCGAGATGACCGCTACGACCAGCGCGCCGAGCAGTGCGAACGTCGCGTTGCGCGCGCTCTGTTGCAGGTCGTGCCGCGATTGCGCGCCGCCGACGAAGCCCGTGATCGCTCCCCACAGGCCGACCAGGAAGGCGAGCCAGAGGGAGAGGTTGCCGAGCAGACTCATTTATGCTTTGGGGACTGCTTCGTAGCGCGACCCGCACTTGGCGAGGACGTTGGTCGCGTAAATCACACCGTCTTTTTGAAGTCGTCCTTCGACGACGACCTCGACCGAGTCGGTGAACGTGTCGGGTGGCAGGCCCTTGAAAATGACGGGATAGTTGACCGTCCCGTCGGTGATGTGGAAACGCAGCGTCTGCGTCGCGATCTCTTTGGAGACGGTGCCGGGCACGACGCGCGCGCCGACCTTCAGGCCGAGATCGTAGAACGAGGGATCGGCCGAGACGCGCTGCGCCAGCTCGCTGGGCGTGAGGAAATACTGCCCCGTCTGCCGGATACCGGACGCCATCAAGTACCCGACCGAGCCGACGATCAGCACCGCCCCCAGCGCGAACTTGGTCCCTGCCTTCATGGGTGAATTATACCATCCCGGTTCCGGCACGTTGTAACGCCCACCACGCTGCTCCAGGTAAGATGCCGAACGTCGTGCCGCCGTTTGGGCTTCATCCAGCCCAGTGCAACGCGGTCTCCACGGCGCGGTGCCATTCGGCGGCGCGCGCCTGCACGGCCCGTCGCCCCGGCCCCGGCGCGAACTTCGTGAACACACGGCCCGCGAGGAAATCGTCAGCCGATTTCCACAGCCCGGCGCCGAGACCGGCGAGCCCCGCGGCGCCGAGCGCGGTCGTCTCGACGAGATCGGGCCGTGCGACGCTCACACCAAGCACGTCGGCCTGGAATTGCATGAGCCAATCGTTGGCCGCCGCGCCGCCGTCGACCAGGAGGCTCGACAGTTTGAGCTTTGCGTCGGCCGTCATGGCATCGAGGACGTCCTTGGTGCTGAACGCCATCGCCTCGAGCGCGGCGCGCACGAGATGCGCGCGGCTACTGCCGCGGGTGAGACCGACGATCGTGCCGCGGGCGTTGGGCTCCCAGTGCGGCGCACCCAACCCGACGAATGCGGGAACGAAGTACACACCGCCGGTATCGTCGATGCTGCGCGCCATCGCATCGGATTCCGCGGCCTGCTTGATGATGCCCAGCCCGTCGCGCAGCCACTGCATCGCCGCGCCGGCGATGAAGACGCTGCCCTCGAGCGCGTACACCGGCTCGCCGCGCGGACCGCAGGCCAGCGTCGTGAGCAACCCGCGCTTGGAGATGGCGCGGCGCTTCCCGGTGTTGAGCAGCAAGAACGCGCCGGTGCCGTACGTGTTCTTCGCCTGCCCCGGCTTCCAGCAGCCCTGACCGAACAGCGCGGCCTGCTGGTCGCCCGCCACCCCGCTGATCGGCAGCTCGGCACCGAAATGCTCCGCAGCGGCCGTCCCGAAGTCGCCGCTCGAATTCCGCACGTCCGACAGGGCGTCGCGCGGGACTCCGAACAGTTTCATCAAGTCGCGATCCCACGCGCGCTCTTGGATGTCGTACAGCATGGTGCGCGACGCATTGGTGTGATCGGTCGCGAACGTCTTGCCATTCGTAAGCCGGTTGATCAGCCACGTGTCGATAGTGCCGAAGACGACGTCTCCGTTGGCCGCACGTCGCGGCAGTCCTTTCACGTGCTCGAGCAGCCACTCGATCTTGGTCGCGGAGAAATACGGATCGAGCACGAGGCCGGTGCGCGACTTCACTAGCGCGCCTTTCTTCTGCTTCTCGAGCTGCGCACAACGCGCCGCGGTGCGGCGATCCTGCCAGACGATGGCGCGATGAACGGGGCGGCCGCTCTCGCGCTCCCACGCGCACACCGTCTCCCGCTGGTTCGTGATACCGATCGCGTCGGGCGTCACGCGGGCCTGGCGGATTGCTTCCCGCGCCGCGTCCACCGTCACGCGCAGGATCTCCTCGGCGTCATGCTCGACCTCTCCCGGCGACGGGAAATGCTGAGTGAACTCACGATAGCCGCGGCCGAGCACACGGCCTGCGTCGCTCAAGACGAGCGCGGTCGAGCCGGTAGTTCCCTGATCGAGCGCGAGGACAGCGGTCATGATGGCGACTCCCCCTCCCCTCCTGAGAACGGCGGTTGGACGATCCCGCGATCGGTGACGAATCCCGTCACGTACCGCGCCGGCGTCACGTCGAATGCCGGGTTCAGCGCGGTCGTGCCATCCGGTGCGATCGGCCGGCCCGCCACCGTCGTCACCTCGGCGGGCGAGCGCTGCTCGATTGGAATCAGATCGCCATCGGCCAGCGTGGCGTCCACCGTGGACCACGGCGCCGCACAATAGAACGGCACGCCGTGATGGCGCGCCAGGACCGCCAGGCCATATGTGCCGATTTTGTTGGCGAAATCGCCGTTCGCGCAGATTCGATCGGCGCCGACGAGGACGACATCGATCCGGGCCTGCCGCATCAGCGTGGCCGCCGTCGCGTCAGTGATCAGCGTACAGGCGATCCCGGCGTGCAGCAGCTCCCACATCGTGAGCCGCGAGCCCTGGAGCAGCGGCCGTGTTTCGTCCACATAGACGTGCACGTTCCGTCCGTGCTCGTGTGCCAGGTAGATCGGCGCGAGCGCCGTGCCGATGCCGCCGGTCGCGAGCGCTCCCGTATTACAGTGCGTGAGGACGTTGGCACCGTCGGGAAGAATGTTCAGTCCATGCTCGCCAATCTTACGGCACATAGCGCGGTCTTCTTCCCAAATGGCCGTCGCCTCACTGCGCAGCCGCTCCCACAAATCGGTGCCCTCGCCGGGCGTGCTCTCCGCGACGCGTACCATGCGATCGAGCGCCCAGCGCAAGTTCACCGCGGTCGGGCGGGCCGCACCGAGCAGCGCCGCACGGTCCTTGGCCCGTGCCAGGAAATCGGTACGCGGAGCTGTGCGCTGGTCACGCAACGCGGCGACGAGCCCCATCGCGGCGGCGATACCGATCAACGGCGCGCCGCGCACCTGCAGCTGCCGGATCGCATCCGCCACCGACTCGGCGCTCTCCAGATCTCGTGTGATCTCCGCTTCTGGAAGGGCACGCTGATCGATGATCCGAACGGCGCCACTGGGCGACCATGAGATTGCCTGGATAGGCATTGCGCAGAAACTACTGCGAGGACATGCAAAGACTAGGCACCTAGCTTTTGCATGTCCCCGGTTTAGGATATGTCGCCATGACCTACCAGACTCTCCTTTTCGAAATCCGGGATGGTGTCGCGTTCGTGACAGTGAATCGTCCCGACAAGCTCAACGCGTTGAACGATCAAGTGATGTTGGAGCTCGGTGATGCGGCCGAGCGCATCGCCACCGAGGTCGATATCAAGGGCGCCATCCTTACCGGCGCGGGCCCGAAATCGTTCGTCGCCGGCGCCGACATCGGCGATCTGTCGCGGCAGGGACCGTTCGACGGCAAGGCGCGCGCGCAGCGCGGGCAGGCCGTGCTCCGGCGCCTCGAGACGTGCGGCAAGCCGGTGATCGCCGCCGTCAACGGATTCGCCCTGGGCGGTGGCTGTGAGCTCGCGATGGCGTGCCACATCCGCATCGCCAGTGAAAACGCGAAGTTCGGGCAGCCGGAGGTGAAGCTAGGAATCGCGCCCGGCTACGGCGGCACGCAACGGCTGCCGCGGCTGGTGGGGAAAGGGGTCGCGATGCAGCTGATTCTGACCGCCGAGATGATCGACGCACAGGAGGCCTACCGGATCGGGCTCGTCAACAAGGTCGTGCCGGCGGCGGACCTGCTCGCCGAATCCGAGAAAATGATGCGGGGTATCCTCGCGATGGGCCCGCTGGCCGTGCGTCTCGCCATGGAAGCCGTCGATCAGGGCCTGGAGATGACGCTCGACGAGGGCCTGCTGCTCGAGGCGAATCACTTCGGCCTGTTGGCCGCGACCGAGGACATGAAAGAGGGGACGACCGCATTTCTCGAAAAGCGCGCGCCAAAATTCCAGGGGCGCTAGCCCTGCTGTTCGCCGCGGCCTGTCTCGGCGAACGCGAGCGGCCCGGCCCCCCGCAGGTTTCGTTCACGATCGACGACACGACAGTGGTCTCCAGCCGCGTTGACACCATTGGCGGTACGGTGCGCGCTCAGGATGGTGATGGCATCGATTCGCTCTGGGTCACGGCCGGATCCCAGCAGTGGTCCGAAGACGGGGGGGTCAACCAGGTCATCAGCACGCGTTACCGCCTCATCATCCCCTCCGGTACGCAGGCGGGCACCCAGATTCCGATGTCGTTCCGGGCACGCGACGCGGCCGGTTTTGAGGCCCAACGCGACACCTACGTTGTGGCTGTACCGTAACTTCCGCCACAGCCTTAACTGTTGACAGGACAATGACTTCCGTGTATTTTATGGGCTGTGACTGACCGCTCCAACCGCCCCCCAAAAAGCCGACCTGTGGCAGTCGCCGAGGCGCTCGAAGGGTACCTGAAACGGGCGGGTTTGGCGCGCCGGGTGGGCCAGGCGCAGATGATTCCCGATTGGCCGCGGCTGGTGGGTCCCCAGATCGCGGCCGTGGCCACGCCCGAGAGCATCACCCCCGATGGGGTGCTGTTCGTGCGGGTGGCCACGAGCTCGTGGATGAACGAGTTGCAGCTCATGACCCCCGACATCATGGCCCGCGTCAATGCGGGGCGTGGTGCCGGCCGCATCACCACGATACGCTGGCTTCTTTCACGCTAGGAACTTGATGCCGAAGAAGAAATCCGCTCCCCACACGTCGAAAGAAAAAGGCAACGGGGACTATCAGGCCGATTCGATCCAGGTCCTCAAGGGTCTGGAAGCCGTCCGGCGCCGGCCGGCGATGTACATCGGCTCGGTGTCAGCCCGGGGTCTGCACCATCTCGTCTACGAAGTGGTGGACAACTCGGTGGACGAGGCGCTGGCAGGCTTCGCGACCGACATCTCCGTCACGATCCATGCCGACAATGCCATCACCGTCGTCGACAACGGCCGCGGCATTCCCGTCGACATTCACAAGACGGAGAAGAAGCCCGGGGTCGAGGTCGCACTCACGATGCTCCATGCCGGCGGCAAGTTCGACAAGAGCAGCTACAAGGTGTCGGGCGGCTTGCACGGCGTCGGCGTGTCTGTCGTAAATGCGCTTTCCGAGAAGCTCGAGGTCTGGGTGGACCGCGACGGCAAGCGCCACCACATGGCGTTCGAGCGCGGGGACACCAAGAAGAAGCTCGAGGTCGTCGGCAAGGCCAAAGGCACGGGCACGACGGTGTGGTTCAAGCCCGACACGAGCATCTTCACCGAGACGCGCTTCGATTACGCCACCATCGCCAACCGGCTGCGCGAGCTCGCCTTCCTGAACAAGGCGCTCACGATCGTTCTCAAAGACGAGCGCAAGGGGAGCACGAAGGAAGAGACCTTCTACTATAAGGGCGGCCTGTCCGAATTCGTGAAGTGGATCGTCGGCAACCGCCGTCCCCTGCATCCCAAGCCGATCACATTCGAAGCGTCGCGCGAGGACGTCGAAGTCGAGGGCGCGGTGCAGTACGACGATCAGTACAGCGAAAACACGTTCACCTTCGTGAACAACATCAACACGCACGAAGGCGGCACGCATCTCACCGGCTTCAAGTCGGCGCTGACCCGCACCATCAACGAGTGGGCGAAACAAGACGGCGCCCTGAAGAAGGAAGACTTTACGCTGTCCGGCGACGACGTGCGCGAGGGGCTGAACTGCGTCCTCAGCGTCAAAGTCAAAAACCCGCAGTTCGAGGGTCAGACCAAGACCAAGCTCGGCAACTCGGAAGTCGAAGGCATCGTGAAGACGGTCGTCAACGAGGCATTGGGCGCATTTTTCGACAAGAACCCGAGCATCGCGCGCGCGATCATCGCCAAGGCGGTGAGCGCGGCCCGGGCCCGCGAGGCCGCCCGCAAAGCACGCGAGCTGGTGCGGAAGAAGAGCGGCCTCGACGCCGGCCTCCTGCCTGGCAAGCTCGCCGATTGTTCGCTCACCGACCCCAAGCTGTGCGAGATCTACCTGGTCGAGGGCGACTCGGCGGGTGGGTCCGCCAAAATGGGCCGGGATCGCAGCTACCAGGCGATCCTGCCGCTGCGCGGCAAGATCCTGAACGTGCAAAAGGCACGCATCGACAAGATTCTGTCCAACGAAGAAATCCGCACGATGATCACGGCCATCGGCACGGGCGTGGGCGAGGACTTCAAGGTGGAGGAAGCGCGCTACCACAAGATCATCATCATGACGGACGCCGACGTGGACGGTGCGCACATCCGCACGCTGCTACTCACATTCTTCTATAAAGAGATGAAGCAGCTGATCGACGTCGGGTACATCTACATTGCACAGCCGCCGCTCTTTCGTGTCTCGAAGGGCAAAGAAGAGTTCTACGCCTACGACGAAAAAGAGCGCGATACCTACGTCAAACGCCTGACCAATGGCGCCGAGAGCAAGACCACGATCAACGTGAGCCGCTACAAGGGTCTGGGCGAGATGAACCCGGATCAGCTGCGCGATACCACGATGGATCCTGCGAAGCGCACGCTGCTCAAGGTGACGATGGAAGACGCGCTCGAGGCGTCGCAGCTGTTCGAGACGCTGATGGGGGACGAAGTCGAGCCGCGCCGCAAGTTCATCGAGGAAAACGCGAAGTTCGTGAAGAACCTCGATGTCTGATGGCCGTCATCGGCGTCGTCGCGGTTCTGCTGATCGTGCTCGTGTGGTTCCTGTGGCCCAGTACGGACGCCGGACCGGCGCGGCGCGAGCGACCGGACGTCGATGCAGCGGAGTTGGAAGCCGCCGAGCGAGACGTGCAGGAGGCGGCCGACGAGGAGACCGTTCGCGACTGGGGCCCAGGAACGGGGCAAAAGCCCCTGCCCTAACTCAGCTCCTCAACGCCCGCCCGGGTAACGCGGTGCGACACGAGCCGTAACGGTTTCTGCGTCAGCTTGTCTCCGATCACAATCGCCTGCTTGAGCGCGTCGAAGCCGGTGCGGATGCCGTCGGCGTCCTTGGCGAATACCGAAGCGATCGGCTCACCTTCCAGCACCTTGTCGCCGGGCTTTACCGTGATGACGAACCCCACCGTCGGATCGATGGTGTCATCCACGGTGCGCCGGCCGCCTCCGAGCGCGATGATGGCGCGGCCGATGGTCCGAGGCTCGACGCGTTGCACGACGCCGGTGCGCGGCGCGGCGTAGACCTCCACCGCGAGCGCCTGCGGCAACACCGACGGGTCCTCGACGGCCTTGGGATTGCCGCCCTGCGCCTCGATGATCTGCTCGAACTTCTCCGCAGCGAGGCCCGACTCGATCGCGGTTTCGAGTTTCTTGCGCGCCTTCTTCGTGTTCTTCTCGATACCGCCCTGCAGCAGCATCTCCACACCCAGCGCGTAGGTCACCTCGAGGAGATCGGGCGGGCCCTCGCCGCGCAGCGCGAGAATCGCTTCCTCGGTCTCGAGCACGTTGCCGCAGGCGCGGCCCAGCGGCCGGTCCATCGCGGTAATGAGCGCGACGGTGGGGCAACCGCGATCCTCGCCCAACGCGATCATCGTCTGCGCCAAGTCGAGACCCCGTTCGACCTCCGGCAAGAACGCGCCGCTGCCGTTTTTCACGTCGAGCACGAGACCATTCAACCCTTCGGCGAGCTTCTTCGACATGATGCTCGCCGCAATCAGCGGAATCGATTCGACGGTGGCGGTGACGTCGCGCAGGGCGTACAGCTTGCGATCGGCCGGGGCGATCTCGGCGGTCTGGCCGATCAGCGCGCAGCCGAGTTTCTGCACCTGCGCCTTGGCCTCGGCGAGCGACAGGTTGGTGCGGAATCCGGGGATGGATTCGAGCTTGTCGAGCGTCCCGCCGGTGTGCCCGAGTCCCCGGCCCGACATCATCGGCACGGCGACGCCGCACGCCGCGACCAGCGGACCCAAGACGAGCGAGACCTTGTCGCCGACGCCGCCCGTGGAATGCTTGTCGATGCGCGGCGTCGCCCAGCCGTCGAACGACAGGCGATCGCCGGATGCCAGCATCGCGTCCGTGAGCGCGGCGAGCTCCTGCCGCTCGAGCCCGCGCATGAACACCGCCATCAGCAAGGCCGCGATCTGATAATCGGGGATCCGCCCGGCCGTGTATTCCGCGACGAGCGCGGACCACTCTTCGGGACTCAAGGTCCCGCCGTCGCGCTTGCGCTCGATCAAGGGGCCGACGATCATTCTCGAATGTTCTCCATCCTGCTCTCGCTTTTGGTCCTGCAGAATCCTGTCAATCACATCGCACTAGGCGACAGCGCCGGCCTGATGCATCCGGACGTCCAGCTACGCCACTACCAGGCGGCCCTCGCCATCGACTCGCTGAGCTATGAGGCGAACTGGAAGGCGGCGCGGGCGATCGCCGACGTCGCCAAACAAATACAGGGCAATGCCGATTCCCTCAAGCACCGCCGCGACAGCCTTTATTCTGTGGGCCGGGGCTATGCCGAGCGGGCGATTCGCGCGGATTCGACGAAGGCCGACGGACATTACGTCCTCTCGATGGTGCTGGGCCGCCTGTCACGGACCAAGGGCAGCAAGGAACGGGTGCGCTACGCGAAAATCATCTACGACGAAGCGACCCGCGCCGTCCAAATCGACTCCACCTACGACAATGCGCACCATGTGCTCGGCGCGTGGAATGCCGAGGTCAAGCGGCTGTCGGGCATTCAGCGCTTCTTTGCCAAGGCGCTGTTCGGCGGCGGCTTCATGGACAAGGCGAACTGGGACGATGCCGTCAAGCAATTCCAGACCGCCGTACGGCTCGCCCCGAACCACATCTACCACCGGCTCGAGCTGGCGGAGGTCTACACCGACCTCGGCCGCTACTCGAAGGCGCGCGAGCAGCTGACGGTGATCGCGACGCTGCCGGTGGCAGACGTCATGGATCCGCAGTACAAGAAAGACGCCGCCGACCTCCTGGCCGACATCAAGAACGAGAAGGACGAGACGTAGACGGGTATGATGTAGGGGGCGCCGCATGCTGCGCCCCTACCGACCTGACATCAGTTTTTCAATCGCATCGGTCGTGCGCGGCGCTCCCGCCGACAACCATTCCCCGCCCTTGGCGGTGACCAGCACGTCGTCCTCGATCCGCACGCCCAGCTGTTCCGGCTGGATGTAGATCCCCGGCTCGAGCGTGATCACCATACCCGGCTCGAGCGGCCGGCTGATCCCGACATCGTGCACGTCCATCCCGATGGGATGGCCGAGGCCGTGGTTGAAGAACTCGCGGTCATCGCACGTCTGCTGACCACACAAGTTCCCGGAGTGGTCGCGCATGTAGCGCCGCGCGATGCCGTCGAGCTCCCGCATGGTGATGCCCGGGCGCACCGCGTCGAACGCCGCCTGCTGAGCGCCGAGCACCAGATCGTAAATTGCTTTCTGCCGCGGCGTGAACTTGCCGTTCACCGGGAACGTGCGCGTGACGTCGGCGGTGTACTGACCCCATTCCGCGGCGGCGTCGATCACGACGAGATCGCCGTTCTCGGTCTTCCGGCGGTTGACGTCGTAATGAAGCGTCGTGCTGTTGGGTCCGCTGCCGACGATCGACGGATAGCCGACACGGTCGGCGCCGTTGCGGCGAAAGCCATCTTCGAGTGCGGCTTCCAGCTCGTACTCCCACATCCCCGCCCGCGCGGCTCGCATGGCTGCGATGTGGCCGGCGACGCTGATGTCCACCGCGCGACGCAGCCGCGAGACCTCGTCGGCGTCCTTCACGACGCGCATCGAGTCCACGATCGGTTTCAGGTCGTTGGGACGCACTACGTCCGTGCCGCGTTGCACATGCGGCGTGTAGTGCGGCTCGGGCCCGGCGCGGAGTCGGGCTTCGAGCGAATCGACCGGCAGCACCTTCGCGATCCCAGAGAGCCGCACCGCCACACTATCTGGTCCCAACCGTAATCCCGTCCAGCGCTCTTGCGATGGCGTCCGCGGCGGCAGAAACAGCACCGTCTCGAGCGAGTCCGGACCGCGCGCCGTCATCAGCAGCCACGCGTCCTGCGTCTCGAGCTCGGTGAAGTAGTAGAACGTGTTGTCCTGCCGGAAGTCGTTGTCCTGCACGTAGTCCTGCTCGATGTTCCGCTCGTGCGCCGACGGAATCAGCACGCTGCCGCGCCCGACGCGTTTGAGCAGCGCGCGCCGGCGGGCCGCCACGGCGGCGGTGTCCACGGGACGTCCCATGCCGGGCAGCTGGGGGATCACGGTGTAGGCCCCAATCGGCGTCGGAGATCCCGCTGATTGAGACGCAGCCTGCGCGCAGAGAGCGACGATGGCAACGTTCGTCAGGAGAATGGTTCGCATGAGGCGTAATCTACACGTGCTTGACTCCCCCTGAGTCCCCGAGCGAAACTATTGCACTCATGACCATCAACTCGGCTCTCACACACGCGGAAGCGGAACGGCTCGCCGCGCGGATCGCCGAGCTCGAGCATGAGCGGAAGCATCTGCTCGCCGTCATCGAGATTCTGAAGGAAGCGTCCAGTTCCTTACACTTTATTGACATTCTCCAGTCTATCGCTCGCAAACTGGGCGAGTCGTTCGGACTGGATCGGTGCTCGATCTTCCTCGGCGAGAAAGGCGGCAAGCAGGTCCGCCTCGTGGCGTCATACGAAGACCCCACGATCCGCAACTACGTCGTCGATCTCGACCGCTACCCCGAGCTCAAGCGGGCGATGCAAAGCGGCGAAACGGTCTTCATCCCCGACGCTGCGAACGACCCCTCGTTGCGGCATGTGAAAAGTGAGATGATCAATCGCCGCGTGAAGTCGATTACAGTCGTGCCGATCACATGGCGGACCGTTGCGATCGGCGCGATTTTCCTGCGCACCTACCGCGACGGCCCCACGTTCTCCGACGCCGATGTGCGCTTCGTGCAGGTCGTCGCAGCCCTCACCGCGCAAAGCCTGCGCAACGCGCATCGCTACGAGCGGCTCGCCCAGCGAACGCACGAAACGGGCGATCTCCTCCGGCACATGGAGCTGGAGCGCGTCGCGTTGCTCTCCTTCTTCCGACGCCTGCTCGACGCATTCGGGGGGCGCGAGGGTGCGTGGGGCGAAGGCCTCCTTCCCAAGGCCAGCGCCGAAGAGCTCGACCGCCTGGTCAGCGTGGCCATGGCCGTCATCCAGGAAGAAGCCAAGGGGCGGTGAAGCCGGCAGCACGCGCCGCTGAGCTGCGGCGGATTCTGGAACGAGCGAATCACGCATACTACCTCCTCGACAAACCGGAGATGTCGGACGCCGAGTACGACCGGCTGTTCCGCGAGCTCCAGGACCTCGAATCGAAGCACCCCGAGCTCCAGACTCCTGACTCGCCGACCCGGCGCATCGGCGGCGAGCCGGCGAGCGCATTCCGCAAGCACCGTCATCTCGTTCCCATGCTGTCGCTGGCCAACGCGTTCACCGAAGCGGAGCTGCAGGAATGGGAGGAGCGTAACGCCCGGCTCGTGCCGGAGGTCAAAACCGCCGGGTACACGCTCGAGGTGAAGATCGACGGCGCCGCCGTGAGCCTCACGTACGACAACGGCGTGCTCGTCACCGGCGTCACGCGCGGTAACGGCGTCGAAGGGGAGGACGTCACGGCAAACCTGCGGACCGTGCTCGACCTGCCGTTGCGCCTGCAGGGCAAGGGCTGGCCCAAGAAGATGGAAGTGCGTGGCGAGGTCTATCTGCCGAAGAGCCAGTTCGCGGAGACCAATAAGCAGCGCGAGAAAGCGGGCGAGCCGCCGTATGCCAACCCCCGCAACGCTGCCGCCGGCGCACTCCGCCAGCTCGATCCCAAAAAGACCCGCGCCCGCGGCCTGCGCGTCTTCACGTTCCAGGTCGAAGCTCCCGGTCTGAAGCTCGGTATCGAATCGCAGCACGAATTGCTCGAGACAATGCTGAAGTGGGGACTTCCGGTCGAGCCGCACCACACACGCGTCGACGGCCTCGCAGCCGCCCACAAGGCGATCGCGCAGCTCGAGGCGCTGCTGCCGACGCTCGACTACGGCGCGGACGGTGTCGCCGTCAAAGTCGACAAGCGATCGCTCTACGCCGAGCTGGGCACGATCGGCAATCGTGAGCCGCGCTGGTCGGTGGCGCGCAAGTTCGCGCCCGAAGTGCAGATCACGAAGCTGCTCGAAATCCGGATCAACGTGGGCCGTACCGGCGCGCTCAATCCGTACGCCGTGCTCGAGCCGGTGGAGATCGGCGGCGTCACCGTCTCGAACGCCACGCTGCACAATGCCGAGCTGATCGCGGCCAAGGACATTCGTGAGGGCGACTTGGTCGAGGTGACCCGCGCGGGCGAGGTCATCCCCCAGATCCTGGGTCCCGTGAAGGACCGGCGGACCGGTAGCGAGAAGGCCTACAAGATGCCGGAGCGCTGCCCCAGCTGCGGCTCGCAGGTCGAGCACCCGCAAGACGAGGTGATGACCTACTGCCCCAACATCTCGTGCCCGTCGCGCATCCTCGAATCGATCGTTCACTTCGCGAGCCGCAGCGCGATGGACATCCGGGGGCTCGGCTACGAGCGCGTGCGGGCGCTCCTCGACGCGAAGCTGATCGCCAATGTCGCAGACCTGTACAAGCTGACGTCGATGCCGTTACTCAACCTGGAAGGCTTCGCCGAGAAGTCGGCCCAGCAGCTCGTCGACAGCATCGCCGCCTCGAAGGACCAACCGCTCTCGGCGCTCCTCTTTGGGCTCGGCATTCGCCATGTGGGGCAGCAAGGCGCGAAGCTCCTGGCGCGGCATTTTGGCACGATGGACGCGTTGGCGGGCGCTTCCGCGGAGGAAGTCGGCGAAGTGCGCGGGATCGGACCCGCTATTGGCGAGGCCGTGGTCGGCTTTTTCACGGACACCCGCAACAAGGACCTGCTCAAAAGCCTGGCCAGGTCCGGGCTGACGTTGAAGGAAACGGCGACGGCCACGGGCCCACGGCCCCTCGCCGACCAGACGTTTGTCGTCACCGGCACGTTGCCCACGCTCTCGCGGCAGCAGGCGCGCGACCTGATCGAGGCCGCGGGGGGCCACGTGTCCGACAGTTTGTCGAAAAAGACGACCGCGTTGGTCGTCGGCGCGGACCCGGGGTCCAAGCTGGAGAAGGCGAAGTCGCTCGGGGTCGAGCAAATCGACGAAGCCGAACTCTTGCGCCGCGCGAACCGCAAACCCTAAGTTGCCTTCCCATATGACGGCTCCGAGTATCGTTCGCCAGCTGCATGCGAGCCTCGCCGCGCATGCTCCCGATCAGCTCATCACCGTCCTGCAGGAAGCCGGCTACGCCGCCGGCGAAGGCCTCTTCAAGGCCTTCACCGCCGTGAATAGCCCGACAGACCTCGATGCCGACCTCCTTGCCGACACGCTCTCCGAATTCTTCACGAGCGGCGGCTGGGGCACGGTGACGTTGACTCCGGTGGGGACGGGGGCGCTGGCGCTCGACTCGAGCGACTGGGCCGAGGCGGAGCCCGGGACGGCGCAGTCCCCGATGTGCTTCTTCTCGGCGGGGATGTTGGCCGACTTCCTGGGACGACTGTCGGACGAGACGGTGGCGGTGCTGGAGGTCGAGTGCCGCAGTCGCGGCGACGAGCGCTGCCGTTTCCTGTCGGCGACGCCGGAGGTGTTGGAGAAGGTCTACAACGAAATGACCGCGGGACGGAGTTACGCCGAGGCCCTCGGCGGTTAGCGACGCGCTACGCTGACACCCTCGAGGAGAAGTGAGGGCGAGTAACGCGCACCGAGCCACCGTCCGTCGTTGCCAAATCCCCCAATCCGCTTGAGCAGATCGTAGGCGTTGCCCGCAACCGCGGCGTCCTTCACACGACCCGTGATCTCGCCGCGCTGCACGCGATAGGCGAGTCCCACCGGGTGGCTGAACGCGCCGCTGATCACGTTGCCCTGCCCGACACCGATCAGGTCGTCGACGAGCAACCCATCCTGAATATCATCGATCAGGCCGCCGCCCAAGGTATGTAGGGGCGCAGCATGCTGCGCCCCTCCCCCATCCGCCATCCGAAAGAGAATGTTCGTGTAGCCGATGTGCGGTTTGCCAAACACCCCGCGCCGACCGTTGCCCGTGCTCTGGGTCTTGGCGCGCGCGGCCGTTTCGAGATCGTAGACGAATCGCCCCACCACGCCGCGCTCGACCAAGCCGGTGCTGCGCGACGGGACGCATTCGTCGTCGACGGGACGCGACGCGGGCCGGCCCGGCGTGAGCGGATCGTCGATGATCGAAAGCCGCCTATCGAACAGCAGCTCCCCGACTTTCCCGGCCAGCGGCGAGCTGCCCTGAAGCACCGTTTTCCCCGAGAGCGCCTGCTCGAGCGGCAGCACGACGGCGGCCAGTCCGGCCGGCGTAAAGACGACCGGCAACGCGCCGTCCGGCGGCGTCACGATGTTGAGCGCGGCGGTGAGCCGGGTCTCCACGGACTGCACCACCGCCTCGAGATCGGCGTCGCTCGGCATGTCGGCGCCGACGTATTGATCGTAGACCATCAGCACGTCATCGCCCGCAATGCGCGTGACGTCCGCGGTCACTGCGATGCCGGTGGCGCGGTACTCGCCGCGGGCGCCGGCGGTATTGCCGACGGCGGTGTCCGCGACCTCCCGCTGGACCGCGACGTTGACCTGGCAGTCTGGCCGCGACAGCCGTTCGACCAGCAGCCGGCCCATGCGGATCAGCTCGGCGAGCGAGGCGTTGGCGGTGCGATCGAAGAACGTGGGAATCGGGGTGAGGGACTGGGGGCTCGGGTTTGGAAAGGCAAGCTCTACCACCTCTCCGAGTTCCGCGGACGCGCCGGCGCGAGCGACCAGTTCTTTCGGATCCGGTTTCGCCGCGGTGGTCCCCGCCACGCCCATGCGGCCGTTGGCGACCACACGCAGGTTGAGTCCGGCCTCCTCGGAGATGCCGGCCGCTTTGAGCCTTCCCGATTCGAACGAAACCGTGGTCTGCTCTTCGCGCCGCCAGAGCGCGTCGGCGCCGTCGACTTTGCCGCGGGCGGTCTCCAGCACGCGATCGATCATACGTCGCCGCCGATCAACGCTTCTTCGATGCGCACGTGCGGCGCCCCTTCGGTCACCGGCAGCGGAAACTGGCCGCCCTTGCCGCAACCCCCGCCCATCTGATTCCAGGTGAAATCGCCGGCGATGTGATCGATCCGATCCAGCGTCTGGAAGAGATTGCCGGCCAACACCACATCCTTCACCAGCTCCGCCACTTTCCCGTCGCGGATCATGTATCCCCAACCGGCGGTGAAGGAAAAGTTCTCGAGCATCGTCTGGCCGCCGAACGCCCCACAAGCGTAAACGCCGAGCTTGATATCGCTGATGAGGTCGTTGAATCCGACGCCCTTCGTGCCGGGCGCGATATAGGTGTTCGTCATGCGGACGATCGGCGCGTGGCGAAACGAGATCGCGCGGGCATTGCCCGTCGGTCGCTCGCCGAGCTTCGCGGCGGTCTCGCGGGAGTGCAGGCGGCCGACGAGGATGCCTTCTTTGATGAGCGGCGTGTCCTGCGTCGGCGTGCCTTCGTCGTCATAGGGCAGCGTCCCGCGCAGGCCCCTCGCGGCGCCGTTGTCCCCGACATTCAGAACCGGTTTTCCGAAGCGCCTGCCCAGCGTCATCATCTCACGCGCCTGGGGGTTTTCGTAGACGAAGTCGGCCTCGGACAAATGCCCGAACGCTTCGTGGATGAAGACGCCCGCCAGCTCGTTGTCCAGGATCACGGGATAGGCGCCGCCGCGCACGCGCGGCGCGTCCAGCAGGTCGACGGCACGCTGCGCGACGACGCGGAACTGATGCTCGAAGTTCTGGACGCTGTTCCAGCCCTTTCGCAGACCGATGGACTCGAGCCCTTTCTCGATGTTGCCGTTGCGCCGTCCGATTGCCGTGCCCGACACGACCACCTCGGGGCGCAGCTGATAGAGCGACGCGCCCTCGGAGTTGGCGTACCAGACTTCCGAGACCTCGTCGCGGTAGCTCGACTGCGTATCGACGATCTTGTCCGACACCGCGAGCATCGCGCCGTTGTAGCGGTCGAGCAGCTTCTTCTTCTCCCCGAGCGGGACGACGCGCACATCGCCGTCCAGCTCGAGGATGGCGTCGGCGGACTGCGGAGGCGTCTCGGCCAGCCGGATGGGATCATCCACGTGCACCGCGCGCGACAACTCGTTCGCGCGCGCGACCATGGCGGGCAATTCGTCGAGCGACGTGAACGAGGCAATGCCCCACCCGTACCCCTTGTTGAGCACGCGCACGAAACCGCCCTGGTCCTCGCTGACGGTCGCCGTCTCGAGCCGGCGGCCCCGGAAGGCGACGGCGGAGCTCCAGGTGCGTTCGACGCGGATTTCGGTGTAATCGGCGCGAGACTGTTTGACTGCTGCGGCGAGACGATCTTTCAACGGGGCGGGGTCTCTTTCAGTTTGGCCCGATAATCGGGGCGGACGACGATCTCGCCGTCGACGATGACTTCGAGGTCCCACGGCAGGATGATGAAGTTCTCGTTCTCCAGAGCGTGGAAATCGGGCTTGTACGTGCCGGTCTTGAAGGACACGGCCGTCTTCACGGCGGCCGGCTTGAGCTCGCGCACGGCGGCCAGCGCGAGCTTCATGGTGCTGCCCGATTCGCACGTCTCGTCCACGAGCAGCACGCGCTTGCCGGTCACCAGGCGCGGCGGGCCGGCGATGACGGATCCTTCGTGCGTAATGGCGATCGAGGCGAAGTCGCGTTGCAGGATGCTCGCGACGACCGCGCCGGGAATCACGCCGGCCTTCGCGATCCCGATGACGACGTCCGGGTCGTACTCCCGGAACACCTTGAGGGCCAGCACCCGGCACAGCTCCCCGAAGAACGCCCAGTCCACTTGGAGCACGCCGCGCGGGGTTTTGCTCGTGGGGCGCGCCCCGGCGCTCGGACGGGGGGTGGGACGGGGGGAACGAGGAGGGAGGGTCATTGGGGATTCTACATTGCCAGCGTCAGCAGCCGCAAGCTATTTTCGCCCCATGGGTTTTTG
>WNFR01002638.1_pt1 | contig 30108 bp, 31 predicted proteins | sample 5400221 | NCBI WGS metagenome assembly WNFR01 (sample SAMN13153357, study PRJNA577476) | soil metagenome | isolation source: 40 cm soil under Madrone tree | place: USA:California | collected 2016-06-14
GGCTTCGGCGGCGGTGATGGCCCGGTCGCGGCTGGCACCACAGGTCACCCCGACGATCCGGTCCGAACCCAGGAGCCGGCGCGCCTCGGCGTAAGGCATGTCCTCCTCGCCGACATGCACGCCGTCGCAATCGAGCTCGGCAGCGAGGTCGGGACGGTCGTTCATGACAAACGCAACCCCGCGGTCCTGCGCGATCGGCTTCAGGATCCTTGCGGCACGCCGGATCGCGCCGTCCTCGACCTCCTTCAGGCGCAGTTGCAAAGAGGCGACATCGCCGCCGGCGAGCGCCTTATTTGGGTCCCGGAAATGCCATATTTCGCGACGCCCTCGCGGCTTCCCTGCCAAGCCCCGGTTTGCCGGGTTTTGGCGTCAAATTGCTGTCAAAGGCTCCCTGCCAAGGTGTCTTCGAAGCGTCCAATGCGACGCGTAACGGCCTGATATAATGGATGTTTTTGGCGCGTGTTAGGGTCCGCGGCGATTTTCTTCCCTGAGCGGGCACACCACGCACCCGTCCTCTGCCACAATTGCCGATCACCCGGTGAAGGCGCGGCCGTAGCGGGCGAACACCTCGTTGAATGCGGCGACCGCCGCCCGGGGCCCCCGGGGATAGGACCAGATGGCGCCGATGACGGCGAGGAAATCCGCACCGGCGTCGACGAGCGGGCCGCAGTTCTGTTGCGTGATGCCGCCGATGGCGCAGCAGGGCACGACCGTTGTCTCGCTCCAGTCGCGGATCAGCTCGGGGTCGGCGTGGTGCTTGGCGGCCTTGGTCGAGCTCGGGAAAAAGGCGCCAAAGGCGACATAGTCGGCGCCGGCTTCGGCGGCGGTGATGGCCCGGTCGCGGCTGGCACCACAGGTCACCCCGACGATCCGGTCCGAACCCAGGAGCCGGCGCGCCTCGGCGTAAGGCATGTCCTCCTCGCCGACATGCACCCCGTCGCAATCGAGCTCGGCAGCGAGGTCGGGACGGTCGTTCATGATGAACGCGACGCCGCGGTCCTGCGCGATCGGCTTCAGGATCCTTGCGGCACGCCGGATCGCGCCGTCCTCGACCTCCTTCAGGCGCAGCTGCAGACAGGCGACATCGCCGCCGGCGAGCGCCTCCTCGAGCTCCTTGGCAAAACGGTCGGGGTCGAGCGCCGGCGGCGTGATCAGGTAGAGCCGCGTCGTCGCCCGCGTTTCGTCGGCGAACAACGGGTCAGTCTTTCCCCTGATAGATCTTGACGATCTTCGAGAGCATGTCGATCGCCTCCTTCTTCGGCCGTTGGAAGGTGTTGCGGCCGATGATCGAGCCGTTGCCGCCGCCGTCGCGCACTGCACGGACCTCGGCGAAGACGCCGTCCAAATCCTTGGCCTCGCCGTCAGCCCCGGCTTCGAGAAAGCCGAGCGGGGCGGCATAGGCGGACAATCCCGCCTCGATCGCCAGCTGGTAATGATAGTGCGGGTCATAGGCCGGCGGGTTCGGCGCAAAGCTGCGCGCCGGGCCATGCTCGACCCCCTGGTCGACCGGCAGGATCAGCAGCCTGCCGGTACCGCCGAGCTTGCCCTGCAAGAGGATGCGGGCGAGGTTCGCCTTGGTCCCGGGGTTGTCGCTTTCGTAGAAGCTCAGGATCTTTTTGACGGGTTCGTTGAGGTCCATCGGCTGTTCGTTCCTGGCGGTGGGGGTGCGCCACATCCGGCAAACGCCCGACCTCCTCTTTTAGCAAAACCGCCGATCTCAGGCGAGCAGATCGACGCCTCGCGCTGCGTCGTTCCGGCGCTAAAATTCGCGTGCTTGCGAGTCGTCTTCAAAATAAGCTGAAGCGTTCACCATTCCGGGACACTCCCCATGCCTCAACAAGAAGTCGCATCCGAACTGGCCCCAACCGGCGTGCTGCGCGCGGCGATCAATATGGGCAATTTCCTGCTGGTTACCGGAAAGAGCCCGTCGGGCGACCCCGAGGGGGTGTCGCCCGACATGGCCCGCGAAATCGCGACGCAGCTGGGCGTGCCGGTGAAGTACATGCCCTATGCCCGGCCGGGTGAAATCGCCGACGACGCCGAGAAAGGCCTCTGGGACATCGGCCTGATCGGCGCCGAACCGCAGCGCGCCGCGGTAATCAGCTTCACCGCCGCCTATTGCGAGATCGAGGCGACCTATCTCGTGCCGGCGGGCTCTCCGATCCGCAATGTCGCCGAGGTCGATCAACCCGGGAAGCATATCGCTGTAACTGCACGAAGCGCCTATGGCCTCTGGCTCGAAAACAACGTCACAAATGCGCAACTATTGCAGTTCGACAGCGCCGACGCCGCGCTCAAAGAGTTCGACGGCGCGAAGATGGACGCCTATGCCGGGCTGCGCCCGGGCTTGCTGGCAGTCGCGCAGGCGCGCCCCGGCTCGCGCATTCTCGACGGCCAGTTCACCGCCGTGCAGCAGGCGGTCGGCACACCACGGAAAAATACCGCGGGGGCTGCGTTCCTGCGCGACTTCGTCGAGGAGGCGAAGAAATCGGGGCTCGTCGCAAGGCTCATCGAACGCCATGGCGTGGTGGGTCGCCTCTCCGTGGCGCCCCCAGGCTGACCAGGAGGAACCCGAACAATGGCGCTTTCCGACGTAAAGGCCCTGACCTTCGACGTGTTCGGCACAGTGGTGAACTGGCGCGACAGCGTTGCTCGGGAGGCCAAAGCCTTTCTCGGCCCCAAGGGCTACGACAAGGACTGGCACGGCTTTGCCGACCAATGGCGGGCGCGCTATCAGCCGGCGATGGCAAAGGTGCGCAACGGCAAACGCCCCTGGGCCAAGCTAGATGATCTACACCGGGAGAACCTGGTCGAGCTGTTGCCGGAGTTCGGGATCTCCGGCCTCAGCGAGGCGGAGATCGACCACCTCAACCGCGCCTGGCATCGGCTCGACGGCTGGCCTGACACGGTCGAAGGCCTGACCCGGCTCAAGCGCAAATTCATCCTGGCGACCCTATCGAACGGCAATGTCGCCCTGATGGTGAACATGGCGAAATATGCCGGCCTGCCGTGGGACGCCATCCTCGGCGCCGAAGTCGCCCATGCCTACAAGCCGCAGCCGGAAGCCTACGACCGGACCGCCGGGTTTCTCGATCTGAAGCCCGAGCAGTGCATGATGGTCGCAGCGCACAATGGCGACCTGCTGGCGGCGCGCTCTCGCGGCTTCCACACCGCCTTTGTCAGCCGGCCGCTCGAGCACGGCCCGAACAAGACCCGGGATGTCAAGGCCGAGCACGATTTCGATGTGATCGCCGACAGCTTCATCGATCTCGCCGCCAAGCTCGGCTGCTGACACCAACAGCACCCGCCGACACGGTGGCTCAGGCCGCCGGGAGTGGCAGGACCGCTTCCCTTGACGGAGACAACGATGCCGAAACGCCTCGCTCCCGCGCTGCTCGCGATCCTCTTCTCAACGGCGGCACTCGTTCTCGGCGGGGAAACGGCGCCCGCGCAAACAACGCCGACGACACCGAGCCTGCCCCCCGCGCCCCAACCAACATCCAGGTTGCTCCAAGGTTCTCCGGGCGGCTCGGGCGCCTATGTCGTCAGTGCTGCGGCGAACGAGCACGGATCCTTTCTTTGGGTAGTGGACAGCATCCAGCGCATCGTCACGCTGTGCGAAAAGACAGACAGCAAAGATTTCACCTGCACGAAAAAGCCGCTTCCTTGACCACGGGCACCTGATTCCAGGTCAGGTCAGAGCATCGGCGCAGTGCTGTTCCAGGATTTCCGGGGTCGCGAAGAAATCGTCGCGGAGGTCGAGCGCGACCGGGGGGCGGTGGATTATCAGCCGTACCCGGTGTTGCGAGGCTATGTCGGCGAGGCGGGTGGCGGCATCAGCCCGGCCGGTGAACACGACCCCTTCGATTTCCGAGCGGATCGCCGCGAGCGCGGCACCGACATCATCGCCGCAATCGAGCAGGGCGGAGAAGCGTGCCTCGGGAACCGCCTCGCGCGCCGCGGCGACAAGCGCCCCGAACCAACCGGGACCCACATAGCTACCGGCACCGGGCGCGCTGGCAAGCACGACCCGACTACCGGCTCGCGCAGCGGCAGTCAGAGCCGCGATCGCGTGGCCGAGGGAGTGGACAACGATGACGAGAGCGTCCCGGTCACCAGATTGCTTCGCCTCGCTCGCAATGACACCGGAGGCTGTCATTGCGGGGCGCAACGCGACGAAGCCATCCCGGTGGGAAAGGACTCCGGCCTAAGCGAGCCCCCCGAAATAGGCGGCAACTTCGACCATTCTGTTCGAAAATCCCCACTCGTTGTCGTACCAGGCGAGGACCCGTACAAAGCGTTTGTCGAGAACTTGCGTCTGGGTCACGTCGAAGGTCGAGCTGTGCGGGTCGTGGTTGAAATCGACCGACACGGTCGGCGCCTTGTTGATGCCGATGATGCCCTTGAGGCGGTTCGATTTCGCGGCCTCTTCCATCAGCGCATTGATCTCGTCGCCGGAGGTCTCGCGCGCCGAGTCGAACTTGAAGTCGATCAGTGAGACATTAACCGTCGGCACACGGATTGCCGTGCCGTCGAGCTTGCCCTTCAGCGCCGGCAACACCAGCCCGACCGCGCGTGCCGCACCGGTCGAGGTCGGGATCAGCGAAAACGCCGCGGCTCGTGCCCGCCGCAGATCGCTGTGCAGCGTGTCCTGCAGGCTCTGGTCGCCGGTATAGGAGTGGATCGTTGTCATATAGCCGCGCTCGATGCCGATGCCCTGATGCAGCACATAGGCGACCGGGGCCAGGCAGTTGGTCGTGCACGAGGCGTTGGAGATGACCTCGTGCTTGGCCGACAGCTCGTCGTGGTTTACCCCCATGACGACGGTAAGATCGGCTCCGTCGGCCGGCGCGGAAATGATGACTTTCTTCGCGCCGGCTTCGAGGTGCTTGGCGGCGGCTTCGCGCTTGGTGAAGATACCGGTGCATTCGAGCGCGACGTCGACCCCCAGCTCCTTCCACGGCAGCTTGGCGGGGTCGCGCTCGGCAGTGACGCGGATCCTACCGCGGCCGGCATCCATCCAGTTCTCGCCGGTGGTGACCTCGCCGGCAAAGCGGCCGTGCACGCTGTCGTAACGCAACAGGTGCGCGTTGGTCTCGACCGGCCCCAGATCGTTGATGCCGACGATGTCGAGCTCCTTGTTAGTGTGCTCCAATGCCGCCCGCAAGACCAGCCGGCCAATGCGGCCAAAGCCGTTGATCGCAACCCGTACTGCCATGAATCGTCCTCCCGAAACCCTTCGTTGATCTATAGAAGCGAGCGCGCCGCCGCCGCAACCCTCTCGGACGTGATTCCAAAATGCGGGTAGAGCGCCTCGACCGGGGCCGAAGCGCCGAAACCCGTCATGCCGACAAAGGCCCCGCGCGCTCCGAGCCAGCGCTCCCAGCCGAATTGGACCGCGGCCTCGACGGCAACCCGTGGAACCGAGCCAAGCACTGCATCCTGGTATTGCTTTGATTGCTTCTCGAAAAGTTCCCAGCACGGCATCGAGACCACGGCCGCACGAATTCCGTCCTGCATCAGCGCGTTGCGCGCCGTGGTTGCGATCGAGACCTCGGAGCCGGTCGCGAGCAAGGTGATTTGGCGCGGGCCGACGGCGTCAGCGAGCACATAGGCGCCGTGAGCCGACAGGTTCTCGGAGGCCGCCTCGTGCCGCAGGAGCGGCAGCGCCTGGCGGGTGAGCGCTAGCAGCGAGGGCGCATCGCGACGCTGCAATGCCAAGGCCCAGCACTCGGCGGTCTCGACTGCATCGGCGGGCCGGTAGACGTAGAGACCCGGCATCGCCCGCAACGCCGCCAGATGCTCGACCGGCTGGTGCGTCGGGCCGTCCTCGCCGAGCCCAATCGAGTCGTGGGTCATCACGTAAATGACCCCGACCCCCATGAACGCCGACAGCCGGATCGACGGGCGCGCGTAGTCAGTAAAGCAGAGAAATGTTCCGCCATAGGGGATCAGGCCGCGATGCGCGGCGATGCCGTTCATCGCCGCCGCCATGCCGTGCTCGCGCACCCCGTAACGGATGTAGCGGCCGGAGAAATCGCCGCGCCGGACGTCTCTCTGATCCTTGGCCTTGGTGTTGTTCGACGGGGTCAGGTCGGCCGATCCGCCGACCAGCTCGGGAACGAGGTGCGTCAGGTTATCCAATACGGTGCCCGAGGCTTGTCGGGTCGCGATCCTGGGGTTCGCCTGCCTGAAATCCGCGCACAACTTGGCAAAAGCAGCGTCGAGACCCAAAGGAAGCTCGTTGCGCTGGCGGCGCAGAAACTCCGTGCGGCGCTCGGCCGGAAGTGATTGAAGCCGCGCCTCCCAGGCACGGCGTACGGCCGCGCCGCGGTTACCGGCCGCCCGCCATTGCGTGCGGATATCCTCCGGGATCGAGAAGGGCGGGTCGCTCCAGCCGAGCCGCTCGCGCGCTCCGGCGATCTCGGCCGCACCGAGCGGCGCACCGTGTGCGGCGGCGGTCCCGGCCTTGGTCGGCGCCCCAAAGGCGATCGTCGTCCGGCACGCGATAAGGCTCGGGTGGTCGCTCTTCTGGGCGCGGCCGATCGCGTCGGTGATCGCCTGGTGATCGTGGCCGTCGATCCGCTCGGCGGCCCAGCCATATCCGCGGAACCGCAACATCGGGTCGTCGGAAAACGCCAGCTCGGTCGGGCCGTCGATCGACACAGCGTTGTCGTCGTAGAGCACGATCAGCTTGTTGAGCCCCAGATGCCCGGCGAGCGAGGCCGCCTCGTGGCTGATGCCCTCCATCAGGCAGCCGTCACCGGCAAACACATAAGTGCGATGATCGACGACCTCGTCGCCGAATTCGGCCGCCAGCATCCGCTCGGCGAGCGCCATGCCGACCGAGTTGCCGAGCCCCTGGCCGAGCGGCCCGGTCGTCACTTCGATCCCGCTCGCGTGTCCGCGCTCCGGGTGCCCCGCCGTGCGGCTGCCGAGCTGGCGAAAGCGCTTCAGCTCATCGAGCGTCATGTCGGGATAGCCGGTCAGATGCAGCAGTCCGTAGAGCAGCATGCAGCCGTGACCGTTAGAGACGACAAACCGGTCGCGGTCGGGCCACTCCGGCGCCAGCGGATCAAAGCGCAGGAACTGCGTGAACAGCACCGCGGCGATATCGGCCATACCCATCGGCATGCCGGGATGGCCGGATTTCGCCTGCTCGACCGCGTCCATGGCGAGGACGCGGAGCGCGTCGGCCATACGGCGAAGCCTCGGGTCGCGCGGGGCGGGGAGCGGCGGCGCGGTGGCCGCTAGGGTGGTCGTGTTCATCACGGCAAGATGGTTGAGGGGACCGTCGAGAGCAAGCTTGCGACGATCAGCCCGCACGCGCCGGCTTGCAAATACAGGAAATCAACAAGCGGGATGCCCGCGTCGGCCGCGGAATCTCTCGGTTTGGCGGCAGCGCCAACACGAAGTTTTACCCTGCCGGGCGGCGGCAAAGCCCACGCCGCCGTTTAACCCGCCGCCGCAAAGCCCTAGTCCGGTGAATTGACGCTTGTCACTTCCGCACTGCGGGCAGAGTTGTATTATGCGTCGGTGGCGATGCGTAATTCAGCGTTGTTCGATAAGCGTTCGTCGCCGCGGGCGCAGGCGTTCACTGAGATCGCCGTTTTCAGCGGCAGCGCGCATCCGCTATTGGCGGCGGAAATCTGTGCTCACCTCGACGTTCCTTTGCTGCCAGCGCAGATAGAGCGCTATGCAAACGATTGCCTTGGCGTGCAGCTCCAAGCGAATTGCCGGGAACGCGATGTCTTTATCATCCAGCCCTTGGTGCCGCCGGTGCAGGAGCATCTGGTCGAGCTCCTGCTGATGCTGGACGCGGCCCGGGGGGCGTCGGCATCGCGCACCACGGTCGTGATGCCCCACTATGCTTACGCGCGCTCCGACAAGAAGGACGCGCCGCGGATCTCGATCGGTGCTCGCTTGGTTGCCGATCTCCTGGTCACCGCCGGGGCGAACCGCATTCTGACGATGACCCTGCATTCGCCCCAGGTGCACGGTTTTTTCAGTGTCCCGGTCGACCATCTGCACGCGTTGCGCGAGCTTGCCGGGCATTTCAAACAATACGATTTGGGCAACACGGTCGTGGTGTCGCCCGACCTCGGCAATGCCAAGGCGGCGGCCGCGTTCGCCCGGCTGCTAGGTACCCCGGTGGCGGCCGCTGCCAAGCAGCGTTTCAGCGATGACCACGTCGAGATCAGCGCGATCATCGGCGATGTCGCCGGCCGCGACATCATCGTGCTCGATGACGAGATCGCCCGAGGCAGCACGGTGATCGAGCTGCTCGAACGGCTGCGCGAGCGCGACGCCCGTTCGGCGCGCATCGCCTGCACCCATGGCCTGTTCTCCGCCGGCGCTCTCGATCGCCTCAACCAGCAGCACGACGTGCTCGAAATCGTTTCGACCAACACCGTCCCGATCCCGGCCGAAAAATGTGTGCCTAAGCTCAAGATACTATCGGTTGCGCCGGCGCTCGCCGAAGCGATGCGCCGCATCCATAACGGCGAATCCGTCAGCGCGCTGTTTCACCCGGTTGATGGCGGCGGGCCCGCCTAGCACTGCCGTATCTCAGGGTTGCCTTGCGGCTTGGGGGCGGAGGAAGATTGTCTCGTCACAGCCGCTTCGATACTTTAGGCCGTGGCGCATCGGCGGAGAGACCCCGGCATGGCGATCATCGTTGGCACTGGCGACTTCAAGTATCGGATCATCGAGGACTGGGCGAAGCCTCCGAACGGGTGGTCGTTCAAAGAGGTCGGCGCGGTCGGCGTCGACAACAAAGACAACGTCTATGTCTTCAACCGCGGCGACCACCCGGTCATGGTGTTCGACCGCGAGGGAAATTTTCTGCGCTCCTGGGGCGAGGGCCAGTACCCGCGGGCGCACGGCGTCCATATGGGGCCGGACGATTCGATCTATCTGACCGATGACGGCGGCCATTTCATGCGGAAGTGCTCGCTCGACGGCAAGGTGCTGCTCGAGCTCGGCATCCCCGGGAAGCCGGCGCCCTATATGAGCGGCGAGCCGTTTCATCGCTGCACCCACACCGCGCTGTCGCCCAAGGGCGAGATCTACGTTTCCGACGGCTACGGCAACGCCCGGGTGCACAAGTACTCGCCCGACGGCAAATTGCTGATGTCGTGGGGCGGCCCAGGCACCAACCCGGGCGAGTTCAACATCGTGCACAACATCTGCACCGACGCCGATGGCTGGGTCTATGTCGCCGACCGTGAGAACCACCGGGTTCAGGTGTTCGACGGCAACGGCAAATACGAGACGCAGTGGAACAACCTGCACCGCCCGTGCGGGCTCTACATGGACTATACCCGTCACCCGGTCTGCTATATCGGCGAGCTCGGGCCGGTCCAGCCGGTCAACCGCAACAGCCCGAACCTTGGCCCCCGGGTCAGCATCGTCGACCACCAGGGTAAGCTGTTGTCGCGCTTTGGTGACATGCACGCCGGCACAGCGCCGACCGCATTCCTCGGTCCGCACGGGCTCAGCGTCGACTCGCGCGGCGACCTCTATGTCGGCGAGGTCTCGTGGACCCAGTGGCCGCAATTCTATCCGGACACGCCGCGACCGGCCTACATCCGCTCGCTGCAGAAATACGAGCGCGTGCACTAAGGGAGAATGGGAATGCCGGAGATCGTTGGCACTGGCGACTTCAAATATCGCATTATCGAGAACTGGGCCAGGCTGCCGGAGGGCTGGTCATTCAAAGAAGTGGCCGCGGTGGCAATAGACGCGAAAGACAACGTCTATGCCTTTGGCCGAGGCGAGCATCCGATCATGGTGTTCGACCGCGACGGCAATTTCCTGCGGTCCTGGGGGGAGGGCCAATACCCGCGCGCGCACGGCGCCCATATGGGACCGGACGACTCGATCTATCTGACCGACGACGGCGGGCATTTCGTACGCAAATGCTCGCTCGACGGCAAGGTGCTGCTCGAGATCGGCGTACCCGGCAAACCGGCCGAATATATGAGCGGCGAGCCGTTCCATCGCTGCACCCACACGGCACTCTCGCCCAAGGGCGAGATCTACGTCTCCGACGGCTACGGCAATGCTCGGGTGCATAAATACTCACCCGACGGCGAGTTGCTGATGTCGTGGGGCGAGCCCGGCACCGGTCCGGGCGAGTTCAACATCGTCCACAACATCTGCACCGACGCTGACGGCTGGGTCTACGTCGCCGACCGCGAAAACCACCGCGTGCAGGTATTCGACGGCAACGGCAAATACGAGACGCAGTGGAACAATCTGCATCGCCCGTGTGGGCTTTACATGGATTATACCCGTCACCCGGTCTGCTATATCGGTGAGCTGGGTCCGTCGATGGCGGTTAACTTGAAGAGCCCGAACCTCGGACCGCGGGTCAGCATCGTCGACCACGAGGGCAAGCTCTTGAGCCGGTTTGGCGATCCGCATGCGAGCCTGGGGCCGACAGGATTCATCGGCCCGCACGGCATGTGTGCCGATTCACGCGGCGATCTCTATGTCGGCGAGGTCTCCTGGACCTTGTGGCCGGGCGCCTTCCCCGGCGAACCCAGGCCCGAGAGTCCGCGGTGTTTCCGGAAATTCGAGAAGGCGCGCTGAAGGGAGCGGGCGGTGTTCGAGTTGCCGGATGGATAAGCTTGGTGAGGCCCTGGCACGGCTCGAAAGAGCAGTGGCGCGGCTCGAGGCGGCCGTGGCCTCGGCCGAACCGCCGGATCCGGGATCGCGCAGCACGCGCCAAATCGATGATCCGGAGCTGAAGGAGATTGCCGGCGAGATCGCCGCGCGCGTCGACGGCGCTCTCGCAAAGATCGGGCGCATCTTGGGGGGAGCGGGGTGAGATGGCTCAGGTCAGCCTGACGGTCAACGGCCGGCCATACGTGGTCACCTGCGATGACGGGCAGGAGGCGCGTATCCGACGCCTCGGCCAATATGTAGATGCCAAGGTCGCGGAATTCGTGCAGAGCGTCGGGCAGGTCGGCGAGGCGCGACTGCTCCTGCTCGCCGCTCTCGTGATAGCCGACGAGTTGGCCGACGCGACCGAGGCGCTGCGGTTCGAGCGCAGTGGGGTGCATGACGAAGCTGGCGCTGCCGTAGATGCTGCGGCGAGCGGCATCCATGGCCTCGCGCAGCGGGTGGAGGCACTTGCGGCGCGTCTGGAGAGCTCCTAGCTTTGGCGGTGCGGGGTGGGGCTGCGCGGTGCGTTAGGCCGCATATAGCCCCGGGGCCGATTCCTACCTCTTGGGAGCCGTCTCTGTCGAAGCCGTGGTTTCGACACATGGCGCCCACCTGCTACGGCGGGCCACGGAGGGTTTGCATGCCGACGGCCGAGGCGGCTCCACCCCGCGCCGCAGCCCCCGAAGCGAGTTCGATCTGTCACCGACAGGAAACGGGGGACCCAGCACGGTGAACATCCTGCTTTGTGGAGATGTGGTCGGCCGCTCGGGCAGGGATGCCGTGAGAAGGCACGTGCCGAGCCTGCGGCGCGAACTTGCGCTCGACCTCGTTGTGGTCAACGCCGAAAACGCGGCAGGTGGGTTCGGGCTGACCGAGCGCATTTGCGGCGAACTCTACGATTGTGGTGTCGACGTCCTGACCACCGGCAATCATGTCTGGGATCAGCGCCAAATCATCCCCTATATCGTCGACCGCGATCCTTGCCTGCTGCGGCCGGCGAACTTCCCGAAGGGCACGCCCGGCGCAGGCTGGCGAGTGCATAGTGTTGGCGGGCAGAGTGCGCTCGTTATCAATCTGATGGGCCGACTCTTCATGGATGCGCTCGACGACCCGTTCGCCCGGCTCGACGATATCCTCGAGGAATATCGGCTCGGCGAGGGTGTCGCGGCGATCCTGGTCGATTTTCACGCCGAAGCGTCGAGCGAAAAGATGGCGCTCGGCCACTTTGCCGATGGCCGCGTCTCGGCCGTGTTCGGGACGCATTGCCATGTGCCGACCGCCGACGCGCAGATCCTGCCGGGGGGCTCTGCCTACCAAACCGACGCCGGGATGTGCGGCGACTACGATTCGGTCATCGGCATGCAGAAGGATCCGGCGGTAAGGCGGTTTGTGACCAAGATGCCGGGCGAGCGCCCGCAACCGGCCGAGGGAGAGGGGACGTTGTGCGGCATCCTGCTCGCGACCGACGATCTCACCGGCCGTGCGCAGGCGGTCGAGCCGGTGCGAATCGGCGGTCGCTTAACCGCGCATTTACCCCGACGCTGAGCCCGTCTCCGGGGCAATAACGGCGCCGCCAAACCGTCGCCGGCGGCGGCCCGAGATGCCCCAATGCTGCCATATTGGGTTGTTAGCCCCAACGCCCCACAAGCGTCCGGCCGAATGCCGACGGGAAGCGGCGTAGAAATCGATGGCTGGCCATTCACAATTCAAAAACATCATGTACCGGAAGGGCGCGCAGGACAAAAAGCGCGCCAAGGTTTTCACCAAGATCATCCGGGAACTCGTCACTGCCGCCCGTTCCGGCCTGCCCGACCCGGCGGCCAACCCGCGCCTACGGGCGGCGGTACTGGCCGCCCGCCAGGCCAATATGCCGAGAGACACGGTCGATCGGGCGATTCGCCGCGGTTCCGGGGGCGAGGCCGGCGAGGCCTACGATGAGGTGCGCTACGAGGGCTACGGCCCGGGCGGGGTCGCGGTCATCATCGAAGCGCTGACCGACAACCGCAACCGCACCGCGAGCGAGGTCCGCGCCGCCTTCGCCAAAGCGGGCGGTGCGCTCGGCGAAACCAACAGCGTCAGCTTCATGTTTGAGCGCGTCGGTGAGATCTCCTATCCGCCGGCGGCGGCGAGCGCCGACGACATGTTCGAGGCTGCCATCGAAGCGGGAGCCGATAATATCGAGAGCGAGGCCGAGCAGCACGTCGTGACCTGCGCGCCCGAGGATCTGAACGCGATGCGCGATGCGCTGGAAGGCCGATTTGGGCCGGCGGGCTCGGCGCACCTCGTGTGGCGTCCGAGGACCACCGCGCCGGTCGACGAGGAGACCGCGACGACGCTGTTCAAGCTGCTCGAGACGCTCGAGGACAGTGACGATGTCCAGAACGTCTACGCCAATTTCGAAGTGGCCGAAGACGTGATGGCGCGGCTCGGTGCCTGAGCCTCCGCCGGGTCGGCAGCGAACCTCGATGCGTGTTTTGGGGCTCGATCCCGGGCTGCGGCACACCGGATGGGGGGTGATCGACGTCGCCGGCAATCGCCTGATCCACGTCGCCGATGGTGTCGCGCACGCGGCAACAGATCAGCCTCTGGCGATGCGGCTCGTCTCGCTGTTTCGGCAGATCACCGAGGTGCTCGAGCGGTTTCAGCCGGACGAGGCGGCAGTCGAAGAAACCTTTGTCAACCGCAACCCGGCTTCGACCTTGAAGCTCGGGGTTGCCCGCGGCGTGGTGTTGCTGGCGCCGGCCGAGCGCGGGCTGCCGGTAGCGGAATATTCCGCCAACCTCGTGAAGAAGGCGGTGGTGGGTGCCGGTCACGCCGAGAAATCGCAAGTGCAATTGATGGTGGGGCGGCTCCTGTCGGGCTGCGACAGCAGTGAACCGGATGCCGCCGATGCGCTCGCCGTGGCGATCTGCCACGCGCAGCATGCCGAGACCCGGCGGCTCCTGAGCACGCGCCGATGATCGCCAAGCTGGCCGGCGTCGTCGAGCAGATCGAGTCGGATGCCGCTGTCATCGACGTCAACGGTGTCGGTTACCTCGCCTTCTGCTCGACCCGAACGATCGGCCGCCTGCCTCCCCCCGGGTTGCCCGCGCGGCTGCTGATCGAGACGCACGTCCGCGAGGACCACATCCACCTCTACGGGTTCATCGACGCCGCCGAGCGCGATTGGTTTCGCCTATTGACGACGGTGCAGGGCGTCGGCGCGCGACTCGCCCTCTCGATTCTCTCGACCGTAGCGCCGGAGACGCTCGGGCTCGCGATCTTGGCTCAGGACAAGCCGGCGCTGGCCCAAGCCGAGGGGGTCGGGCCGCGGCTCGCTGCCCGTATCGTCAATGAATTGCGGGACAAGATCAGCAGCCCCGCGTCCCCGGTATCCCCAGCGTCACCGGTTCCGCCGCGCAGTGAGCCGGCAAACGGCGGGGGGGTTACCGCCGACGCGATCTCGGTGCTGGAGAACCTCGGGGTCGGCCGCACCGAGGCGCTGGGCGCCATCGCCGCGGCGGCGCGCCGACTCGGCAGTGAGGCGGGCGCCGATCTGCTGATCAAAGCGGGTCTGGAGGAACTGGCGCGATGAACGACGACGCTCCGCGTGTCGTCGCCCCCCAGCAAGCCGAGCAAGACGCATCCGAAAGCTCTGTGCGACCGGCCATCCTCGATGAATTCGTCGGTCAGCATCAGTTGCGCGACAACCTGCGCGTCTTTATCGAGGCGGCGAAGGGACGGGGTGAAGCGCTCGACCACATCCTTCTCTTTGGTCCGCCCGGGCTCGGAAAAACGACCCTCGCGCAGATCGTCGCCCGCGAAATGGGGGTCGAGTTCCATACCACCGCGGGCCCGGTGATCCAGCGCCCCGCCGATCTTGTCGCCATGCTCAGCAAGCTTGCACCCCGCGAGGTGCTGTTCATCGACGAGATCCACCGCCTGCCGCCGGCTGCCGAGGAGTACCTCTACCCCGCGATGGAGGACTACCAGATCGATCTGATCATCGGGCAGGGACCCGGGGCCCGATCGATCCGCTACCGTCTGGCACCGTTCACCTTGATCGGCGCAACAACGCGTTCGGGTCTGATCACACGGCCGCTGCGGGAGCGTTTTGGCATTCCGCTGCGTTTGGTGTTCTACGAACCGGCGGAGCTCGGGACGATCGTCAGCCGTGCGGCGCGGGTGCTCGGCATCGACCTGCGCCCCGATGGTGCGGCAGAGATCGCACAGCGGTCACGGGGCACGCCGCGCGTCGCGATCCGCCTGCTGCGCCGCATCCGCGACTTTGCCGCGGTCAACGGCCTGGCGAGCGTTGACGCTCTTGCCGCCGATGGAGCGCTGCAACGGCTCGACGTGGACGCACGCGGCCTCGACGGCATGGACCGACGCTACCTGCGCTGCATTGCTGAAAACTATGCGGGTGGTCCGGTCGGGGTCGAGACGATGGCGGCCGCACTCGGTGACGAGCGCGACGTCGTCGAAGAGGTCATCGAGCCCTACCTGCTCCAGGAGGGCTTCGTCCAGCGCACACCGCGCGGCCGCATGCTTACCGAGGGGGCGTTCCGCCATCTCGGTCTGCCGATACCGGCTAGTCTGCCGGCCCAGCTCGATCTTCTGGCCCGCTTGCCGTTCGAGACCGAGGTCGAAGAGGCGCCATGACGCCGACAATCATCCAAAAGACGCCATAAAGGGTTGCCAAGAAATGCCGCCTAATCCTGTTGAAGCCCTGCCGCTGGCTGGTGCGGTTCCGCACGATCTTTCGATCATCGGCCTGTTCTTACAGTCCGATGCGGTGGTCAAAGTGGTTATGCTGATACTCCTCGTCGCATCGTTCTGGTCGTGGGCGGTCATCTTCGACAAGGTGATGCGGCTGCGCCGGCTGCGGTATTCCGCATCGAGCTTCGAAGAGTCGTTCTGGTCGGGCGGCTCTCTCGACGATCTCTACGAGAGGGTCGGCCAGCGGCCGCCCGATCCGATGAGTGCGGTCTTTTCGGCGGCGATGCGCGAGTGGCGCCGCAGCGCGGCCAAGAACCTGCTCGGCACCCCCAGCATGCGCGCCAGCCTGCAACAGCGCGTCGAGCGGGTGATGTCGGTGACCGTGGGCCGCGAGATGGAGCGGGTCGAACGATTTATGGCGTATCTCGCGACGGTCGGGTCGACCGCACCCTTTGTCGGCCTGTTCGGCACCGTCTGGGGCATCATGGATAGCTTTCAGTCGATTGCCGCTTCCAAGAACACCAGTCTTGCCGTCGTCGCACCCGGCATCGCCGAGTCGCTGTTCGCGACTGCACTCGGGCTCGTCGCCGCTATCCCTGCAGTCATCGCCTACAACAAGCTCGCGACTGATTTCGGGCGCTATGCCGGTCGGCTCGAGGCGTTTGCCTCCGAGTTCAGCGCGATACTCTCGCGCCAGCTCGACGAGAGACCATAAGGTATGGCGGGATCGAGCTTAAGCAACAACGGCGGTCGCCTTGCCGGGCGGTACCGGCCGATGTCGGAAATCAACGTGACGCCACTCGTCGATGTGATGTTGGTGCTACTCGTCGTCTTCATGGTCGCCGCACCGCTGTTGACCGTCGGGGTGCCGGTCGACCTGCCGCAGACGCAGGCGCCGCCGATCAATGAGCCGAAGGAGCCCCTCGTCATCACGATCAACGGTGAGGGCCACATCTTCATCCAGGAGACCGATGTCCCGGCCGAATCGCTGGTTCCTCGCCTGACGGCGATCACTGGCGCAAACCCTGACGCGCTTCTTTATGTCCGAGGCGACAAGGCGATCAACTATGGCCGAGTGCTCGAGGTGATGAGCATGGTGAGCACGGCTGGGTTCCGCAAAGTGTCGCTGATCGCAGAGGCCCCGAAGGGGACTGCACCATCTTCCGGCGCCGCGCCCGCCGAGCGATCGCGCACGGTCAAGCGCTGAAGGGTGCAACACGGTTTCACTCCGATGAGCGTGGCGACCGCCGAAACCGGAGTGACTCACGAGCCCACCGTCCCCGAGCAGACCTCGGATGGTGTCGCCCCACGCGGCGTCGCGCTATCGGTCGCGCTGCACCTCGTCCTCGGCACCGTTTTCATTCTTGGTCTGCCGCGGCTGTTCGCTCCGCCAATTCCCGAGGAATTGCCGGTGGCGGTCCAGCTCGTCACGATCGCTCCGGAAACCCGGGCGACCCGGCCCAACCCGAACGCGCCGCGACCGAATGCCAAGCCCGACCCACCGGTCGCGGATGCTCCTGTGACCAAACCAGAGCCTGAGCCGCCCGTCCCGGCGCCGGTTCCGCCGCCTTCGGCCGAGACGCCACTACCGCCCGAGCTTGTCAAGCCACCGGAACCCAAACCCGCGCCGCCGCTACCGGTGCTGAAGCCCGAGCCCAAGCCCGAACCTCCGAAGCCAACCGAAAAGGTCGAGGTTCCCAGACCCAAGGAGAAGCCGGAACCGCCGCAGCAAATGGCCAAGAACGAGTCTAAAGCAGAGCAGAAGAAATACGACCCCGGTCAATTCGAAGCCCTGTTGAAGAACCTGGCCGCACAGCCCAGCGCACCATCACCGGATGCGCCGCCGCAACGGCCGCGCGTTGCCTCGGCGAAGCCCTCCTCACAACCCCGAGCGCCTCTCGGCAGCCAACTCAGTGCCAGCGAAATGGATATGGTCCGCGAACAGATCGCGAGATGCTGGAACGTGCCGGCAGGGGCTCGCGATGCCAAAGATCTCGTCGTCGAGATAAAGGTCGTCGTCGACCCGGACGGGATGGTTCGGCAAGCAACGATCGTCGATCAGGCACGCCTTGGCGGCGACCCGTTCTTCCGCGCGGCGGCCGAGAGCGCCCGCCGCGCCTTTTTCAATCCTTTGTGCCGGCCACTGCACCTACCTCCGGAAAAGTACGCGATCTGGAAAGATCTTGTCGTCGATTTCAGCCCAAAGGACATCCTATGACAAGAAACCCCCTGATGTTTGCCGGCGCAGTAACGGCGGTTCTCGCGCTCCTGCTCCATGCGGTCTCGCCGGCCCGTGCCGAACTGCGGATCGACATCACCAGAGGCAAGGTCGAGCCGATGCCGATCGCCATCCCGGCTTTTTCGGGTTCCGGCGGCGACGAAAACCAGACAGGACAGGAGATCGCCGGTGTCATTTCGGCCGATCTCGAGCGCTCGGGTCTGTTCCGCCCGCTCGACCCGCGAAGCTTCATCCAAAACGTCTCAGCGACCGATGCTCAGCCGCGGTTCGGCGACTGGCGGCAAATCAATGCACAGGGGCTGGTGACGGGGACGGTCCTGACCCAGGGTGACGGGAGGCTGCGGGTCGAGTCCCGATTGTGGGACGTCTTTGCCGAGCAGCAGCTGAGTGGTTTCGGTTATACGACGACGCGGCAGAATTGGCGGCGCATTGCCCACATCATTGCCGACGAGATCTATAAGCGCATCACCGGCGAGGACGGATATTTCGATACCCGCATCGTGTATATCGCCGAGGCGGGTTCGCAGGCTAAGCGAACCAAACGCCTCGCCATCATGGATCAGGACGGCGCCAACAATCGGTTTCTGACCGACGGCCGCGCGCTGGTATTGACCCCGCGGTTCTCGCCGACAGTCCAGGAAATCACTTACCTTTCCTACGCCAACGGCACGCCTCGCGTCTATCTCTTCAACATCGATACCGGACAGCAGGAAGTGGTCGGGGATTTCCCCGGCATGACCTTCGCGCCGCGATTTTCGCCGGATGGCAATCGGGTGGTCATGAGCCGTGCAGAGAACGGCGTCAGCAACCTTTATTCTCTCGATCTGCGTACCCGCCAGCCCACACGGCTGACCACCAGCCAGGCGATCGATACCTCACCCTGCTTTGCGCCAGACGGCAGCAAGATCGTCTTTAATTCCGATCGCGGCGGCTCTCAGCAGCTATACATCATGGGAGCGAATGGGGGTGAGGCCAGGCGGATCAGCTTTGGTTCGGGCAAATACGGCACCCCGGTCTGGTCGCCGCGCGGTGATCAGATTGCGTTTACCAAGATCGACGGCGGATCGTTCTTTATTGGCGTAATGCACCCGGATGGCTCCGGCGAACGATTGCTGACGCGGGACTTCCTGGTCGAAGGGCCAACCTGGGCGCCGAATGGCCGAGTACTGATGTATTTCCGCCAGTCGCCGTCCGATTCGCGCGGCTACGGCGGATCTGCTCGCCTGTATTCGATCGATTTGACCGGCTCCAATCAGCGCGAAGTGACGACCCCGCAGGACGCTTCCGATCCAGCTTGGTCTCCCTTGCTTCGCTGAAAGACGCGGCGATATAGTCCAGCCCGGTCGAGGGGGATTGAAATGCATGCAAAAATAGTCGGACTGCTGGGCGCTCTGCTGATGTTCGCAGCCTGCAGTAGCACTCCACCGGAGACGCCGCCGCCTGGACCACCGGGAGGTCCGCCTGGCGGCGTCGGCTCGCGCAACATTGTGCCGGGATCGCAGCAGGATCTCGAGGCAAGTGCCGGCGACCGTGTGTTCTTCGCCTTCGACCGCGCCGATATCTCGCCCGAAGCACGGCAAATCCTCGCGCGCCAGGCCGACTGGCTGAGACGCTATCCCAATGTGACGGTCACGATCGAGGGCCATTGCGACGAGCGGGGTACGCGCGAGTACAATCTCGCGCTCGGCGAGCGCCGCGCCCAGGCGGCAAAAAACGTCCTCGTCGCATCCGGGATCCCGGCATCCCGGATCTCGACCATCAGCTACGGGAAGGAGCGCCCGGCGGTGGTCGGTTCCTCCGAGGAGTCTTATGCTCAAAACCGCCGCGCCGTCACCGTCATCAATTAAGCATGTCGCGAATTAAGCATGTCGCGTCTGCCCGAAGTCGAAAACTCCAAAGACACAGGCGATGCGATCGCGTCCACGACAGCGGTCCTTCTGCCCGATGCGCCCTTTTTTTGCCCTAAAAGGACCCTACTAGGACTCTCAACAAAGTCCGAGCGACCGCTCTGATGGTCGTCGCGATGACGGTCAACGCGGCGAGAGCCTGCCCCCGGCTCTCGAGCGGATGCAAGAGGCCTTCGATGCTCAGGCGCTCGACCCTGTCGCAAGCCCGTGCAACTTGCTTGATGTTGGTGCTTGTCGCTTTAACCCTGCCGATCCACTCGGCGCGATCGCAAGATCGGGCGATGCAGGACCGTCTCGAGCGACTGGAAAGGGATCTCAGCATGTTGCAGCGGCAGGTCTACCGCGGTGGCGGCAGCCCGCCGCTTGCTGTGGGTCATAATGCGGCGGTCGACACCGAACTTCGCATGGACCGGCTCGAGGCCGAGATGCGCGATCTGACCGGCCAGGTTGAGAACGCGGCGAACGGGGTCGAGCAGCTGCGGCGGCGACTAGAGCAAATCAACAGCGACATCGATGTGCGATTTGGCCAAGGGCAAGGACCATCCGCAACCGCATCGCCGCGCTCGACGGGCAGCACTTCGGGTGCCGGGGTGCTCGCGCCTCGAGGTATTGCACCGACGGTAAATCAGACGGCCTCGACGCAGCCGAGCCCTCCTTTGCCCTCCGGAACACTGGTGCCGCCGCCCTATACCCCTGCCGGTCTCGGCACGTTGACGCCCCCCGGCGGCCCGCCAAGGCCAGCGCAATCCGCGCTGGAGCAAACCAGCACAGCCGGGGCTGGAGCGCCTTCTTCGGGCATTCTTCCTTCCGGGTCGGCTTCCGATCAATACAATTTCGCCTTTGGCCTGTTAAAGCAGACTGATTATTCGGCTGCCGAGGAGGCCCTGAGGACCTTTATTCGCCAGCACCCCGACGATCCGTTGGCCGGAAGCGCACAATACTGGCTTGGCGAGACTTATTACGCGAGGAGTAATTACGCAGAGGCTGCCACCGCATTCGCCGAGGGGTACAAGCGCTATCCCAAGGGGACAAAGGCGGCAGATAACCTTCTGAAGCTCGGCATGTCGCTCGCCCGGGCGAACCAGAAACCGGAAGCCTGCGTCGCCCTCGCAAAGCTAGATCACGACTTCCCCAACCCGGGGAACACGATAAAGGAACGGGTAAAGGACGAAAAAAAGAAGGCGGGTTGCTGACTGAGACATCGTCACCCGGGCCCATCACCGCGGCCGAGTTTGCGCGCGTACTTGCCTCGCTTGCTCGCTTCGAGAGTTGCCCGTTCCTGTGTGTTGCCGTTTCCGGTGGAGCAGACAGCCTCGCCCTCGCCATTCTCGCTGATCGTTGGGCGCGCGAGCGCGGCGGGAGCATCTGTGCGGTGACGGTGGATCATCGGTTGCGGCCGGAAAGTAGCGCTGAGGTCTGCCGGTTGCATGGCTGGCTTTCGGCGCGGGCGATCCGTCACGAAATCTTGGTCTGGTCGGGAGAGAAGCCAATAAGTCGAATACAGGAGGTCGCTCGCGTAGCCCGCTACGCGCTGCTCGCCGAATGGTGCCGCGAGCACGACTGCCTCCACCTATTGACTGGCCATCATCGCCAAGATCAGGTCGAGACCCACCTGATCCGTCGCCGCGCCGGCAGCGGGCCGCATGGCCTCGCGGGGATTTCGGCCATTCGCGAATTCGCCGATTGCCGGCTAGTAAGACCATTGCTCGGTGTCCCGAAGGCCCGCCTCGTTGCACTGCTGGACGCCGAGCGGCAGCCATTCATCACCGATCCGAGCAACTGCGACCCGCGCTTCGAGAGGTCGGGTCTGCGCCGGAGCGGCGCGGTACCGGCCGATGAGGATTTAACAGCGCTGGATCGTCAGATCCGCACATTCGGCTGCGAGAGGGTAGTTCAGGAGCGCAAGCGAGATGCTCTTCTTGCGCACGCCCTGACCCTTCATCCCGCCGGGTTTGCCGTGCTCGATCCCAGTTTGGTAATTGCGGCATCGCCGGAGATTGCCGAGCGGGTCCTCGCTGCAGTTGCCACGACCATTGGTGGTCGCATCTATCCGCCGCGAGGCCGGCGAGTCGCACGGCTACGCGAGCGCCTCGCTGGAGGCGAGAGCAGAGGGCATGCCCTAGGCGGCTGCCGTTTTGTGGTGTGGCGGGAGAGGATCCTTGTTTTGCGAGAGCTTGCCGCCGCTGCCGCCCCGGTTCGCCTGAGCCCGGGAGAGGGAGTCCTTTGGGACAGGCGCTTCAGGGTTGCGTTGCCGGTCGCTGCGCACAGGCCGATCGTCGTTGGCTATCTCGGCCGCGCAGGAGTAGCCGAATTCAACCGACTGACACCCGGGTCGTCACGCCGCACCCTACCTCGGCTGCTGCATCCGATCCTGCCGGCGGTTTGGGACGAGGACGGCATCGTCGCCGTTCCCCAATTCGGATATCTCCGCCACCGAGCCGCGGTAGTCCCGGAAATCGGCTTCCGGCCGATCAACCCGGCGACACGTGCAAGCTTTACAGTTGTTTAAGTCTGGCGGCATCTTATGTCTGAGCAGAGCGAAAAGGATCGCGGGCCAGCCCTCGGCGGGGTAAGATTCGCCTCGGCACACGATGGCCAGCCTGGTACTGAGAGGCCTCCACTGTGAACAATTTCGGCAAGAATCTCGCCCTGTGGATTGTAATCGGACTGCTTCTCGTCGCCCTGTTCAACCTGTTCCAGACATCCTCCAGCCGGGGGCCGCAATCGACTCTTGCCTTTTCCGATTTTCTTAACGACGTCAATCGCGGCCAAGTTGCCGATGTCACGATTCAGGGCAACAACATCAGCGGTCATTTTACCGACAGCCGGGCGTTCACGACCTATACCCCGAACGACCCAAATCTTGTCAGCCGGTTGACCGAGAAGAACGTACGAATAACCGCGGCCCCGGTCGACGAAAACGTACCCTCTCTTTTTGGCGTCCTGATTTCCTGGTTTCCGATGCTGTTGCTGATCGGCGTTTGGATATTTTTCATGCGTCAGATGCAGGGCGGCGGCGGCCGGGCTATGGGCTTCGGCAAGAGCCGAGCACGCCTTTTGACAGAAAAGGTCGGGCGGATTACCTTCGAGGATGTCGCCGGGATCGACGAGGCCAAGCAAGAACTCGAAGAAATCGTCGAATACCTGAAGGATCCGCAAAAATTCCAGCGGCTCGGCGGCAAGATCCCCAAGGGAGTGCTACTAGTCGGGCCTCCCGGCACGGGCAAGACCCTGCTCGCCCGCGCGATTGCCGGCGAGGCGAACGTGCCGTTCTTCACGATTTCCGGCTCCGACTTTGTCGAGATGTTCGTTGGCGTCGGCGCGAGCCGCGTGCGCGACATGTTCGAGCAGGGCAAGAAGAATGCACCCTGCATCATCTTCATCGATGAGATCGACGCGGTGGGCCGCCATCGCGGCGCTGGCCTCGGGGGCGGCAATGACGAGCGCGAGCAGACCTTGAACCAGCTCCTCGTCGAAATGGACGGGTTCGAAGCCAACGAAGGGGTGATCCTGATCGCTGCGACCAATCGGCCCGACGTGCTCGATCCCGCACTGTTGCGTCCCGGTCGGTTCGATCGTCAGGTCGTGGTGCCTAACCCCGACGTCGTCGGCCGCGAGAAGATTCTAAAAGTTCATATGCGCAAGGTTCCGCTGGCCTCGGACGTCGATGCGAAGATTATCGCGCGCGGTACCCCCGGCTTCTCGGGTGCCGATCTCGCCAACCTCGTCAACGAGGCGGCGCTGATGGCGGCGCGCAAGGGCAAGCGCTCGGTGTCGATGAGCGAGTTCGAGCACGCCAAAGACAAGGTCATGATGGGCGCTGAGCGCCGTTCGATGGTGATGACCGAGGACGAGAAGAAGCTGACTGCCTATCACGAGGCCGGTCATGCATTATGCATGCTCTATGCCGAAGGGCACGAGCCGCTGCACAAGGTGACCATCATCCCGCGCGGACGGGCGCTCGGCATCACGATGTTCCTACCGGAACGCGACAAGTACAGCCAGTCCAAGCTCGAGATCAAGGCGATGCTGACGAGCCTTTTTGGTGGCCGTATCGCCGAAGAGCTGATCTTCGGGCCGGACAAGGTTACGACGGGTGCGGCCGACGACATCCGTCGCGCGACCGGTCTGGCGCGCCGCATGGTCACCGAGTTCGGGTTCAGCGAGAAACTCGGACCGCTACGCTACGCCGAGAACGAGGAAGAGGTGTTCCTCGGCCATTCGGTAACCCAGCGCAAGAACGTTTCCGATGCGACAGCCAAGGTTATCGACGAGGAAATCCGCCGGGTTATCGATGAGGCCGAGCAGACCGCCCGGGAGATCTTGACCGCGCGGCTCGACGAACTGCATGCGCTGGCCAAGGGGCTGCTCGAATACGAGACGATGTCGGCCGACGAGATCCGCCGCGTCATCAAGGGCGAGCGGATCGCCCGCGGCTCTCCGGCCGGTCCCACGACCGACGAGGTGCGCCCGGGAAGGCGGAGTTCGGTGCCTCCTTCGGGGCGTCCGAGTGGTCTCGAGCCCGAGCCGCAGCCCGGCGCCTGACAAGGCTGGCCAACCCAATCCTTTCGGTGGCGCAGGATGGCTCGGAAGCTTTTCGGCACGGACGGAATCCGCGGGACCGCCAACCGCGAGCCGATGACGCCGGAGACGGCGCTGAAGGTGGCGATGGCCGTCGGCGAATGCTTCTACAATGGCGCGCACAAACATCTGGTCGTCATCGGCAAGGATACGCGGCTGTCCGGCTACATGCTCGAGCCGGCGCTGACCGCGGGCTTTGTCACGATGGGCATGGACGTGGTGCTGGTCGGTCCGCTCCCGACCCCGGCCATCGCCATGCTGACGCGCAGCCTGCGCGCCGATCTGGGCGTTGTCCTTTCGGCCTCGCACAATCCTTACGGGGACAACGGGATCAAGCTGTTCGACCGCGACGGGTACAAGCTGTCGGATGAGCTCGAGCTGAAGATCGAAACTCACCTCGAGAATGGACCGAGCCGGCGCGCCGTCCCCGCCGAGCTCGGCCGGGTCAAGCGCCTCGATGACGCCGGCGGCCGCTACATCGAGTTCGTCAAGCAAAGCTTTCCCCGCGGATTGCGGCTCGATGGTCTACGTATCGTCGTCGACTGCGCCCATGGTGCCGCCTACAAGGTCGCCCCGACGGTATTCTGGGAACTCGGCGCCGAGGTGTTCTCGATCGGCGTATCGCCCGATGGTCTGAACATCAATCGCGAGTGCGGAGCCTTGTCGCCCGAGCAGATGCGGCGCGAGGTGCTGGCGCGTCGCGCCGATATCGGCATTGCCCTCGATGGCGATGCCGATCGGCTGATCGTCGCCGATGAAGGTGGCCACATCCTCGATGGCGATCAGCTGATGGCGCTGATCGCGACGGGGCTGGCGCGCGGTGGCAGGCTCGCGGGCAACGCGCTGGTCGCTACGGTGATGTCGAATCTCGGGCTCGAGCGCTTTCTTGCGGGCCAGCAGATCGGTCTCCACCGCACCGCCGTCGGCGATCGCTACGTTGTCGAAAAGATGCGCGCTCTGGGCTGCAATCTCGGTGGTGAGCAGTCCGGTCACATCATTCTCGCCGACTATGCGACGACCGGCGATGGGTTGATCGCGGCACTTCAGGTGCTGGCCTCGATCGTCGAGACCGACCGGCGCGCGAGCGAGGTCTGTCGGCTGTTCACTCCAGTGCCGCAACTATTGCGCAGCGTTCGCTACGGTGACGGCCGGCCGCTCGAGTCGCCGGCGGTCAAGCGGGCGATTGCCGACGGCGAATCCCGGCTCGCCACCGCCGGTCGCTTGGTGACCCGCGAATCGGGGACCGAGCCGGTGATCAGGGTCATGGCCGAAAGCGAGGATGAAGCGTTGATTGCGGCGGTCATCGACGAGATCTGCGAGGCGATCGCCGCAGTCGGCGTCGGCCCCGAGGATGCGCGCCCGCGACCCTTGCGCTCCACGCCGCTCGAAGCAGCCGAATGATGCGTGGCCGGGTGCTGATCGTCGCCGGTTCCGATTCCGGGGGCGGCGCCGGCATCCAGGCCGATATCAAGACGGTGTCGATGCTCGACGCCTATGCCGCGACCGCGATCACCGCGCTGACCGCGCAAAACACCGAGGGCGTCTTCGGCGTCCTGCCGATCCCACCGGAGTTTGTTCGACGACAGATCGAGGTGGTCCTCGACGACATCGGCGCGGACGCAATCAAGACCGGCATGCTGCACGACGCCGCGGTGATCGAAACGATCGCTGCGGTGTTGCGGGAGCGCGCAACCGCGATCCCCCTGGTCGTCGACCCGGTCATGGTGGCCAAGGGCGGCGCCCGGCTGATCGATCCCACGGCAGTCGAGGCGCTGAAGCAGCTGTTGATCGCGCGCGCCGAGATCGTCACGCCGAACCTGCCGGAAGCCGAGATCCTGTGCGGCGCGACGATCGGCAACCTCGCGCAGATGCGAGCCGCCGGCGAAACCCTGCTCGCGCTCGGCTGCCGGGCAGTGCTGGTCAAAGGCGGACATCTCTCCGGAGAAACCGTGTCGGACGTGCTCGTAACGGCGGGTGGTGCGAGAGTCTGGGAAAGCCCGCGGATCGCCACGCGCCATACCCACGGCACCGGCTGCACGCTGGCCTCGGCGATCGCGGCGAGCCTCGCGCAGGGTCAGGATGTCGAAAACGCCGTCGGCCGCGCACGGACCTACGTCCAACGTGCGATCGCCGGGGCGCCCGGTCTCGGCCGCGGTCACGGCCCGCTCGACCACGCGCACCCGTTGCGTGCTTCACGCTAAGCTACGGACCGCAGCCGAGAGGGTAAATGCATGGCGAAGAGTTATCGGATCGCGGTGATTGCCGGAGACGGTATCGGGCACGAGGTGATGCCCCAAGGGATCGCCGCGATGGAAGCGGCCGCGCGAGCGTACGGCTTCGGCTTCAGCTGGAACGAGTTCGACTGGAGCTGCGAGCGTTATGTGAAGACGGGCCAAATGATGCCCGAGGACGGGCTCGACCGGTTGCGGCTCTACGATGCCGTCTATCTGGGTGCCGTCGGCCATCCCGACGTGCCCGATCACATCTCGCTGTGGGGCCTGTTGATCCCCTTGCGACGCGGCTTCCACCAATACGTCAACCTCCGCCCCGTGCGGCTGCTGGCCGGTGTCGAGTCGCCGCTGCGCGACCGCGCTCCGGGCGATATCGACTTCTATGTCGTCCGCGAAAACAACGAAGGCGAGTATTCGGAAATCGGCGGCCGGCTTTATGCCGGCACCGAATTCGAGATGGCGATGCAGGAGGCGGTCTTCACCCGCCGCGGCTGCGACCGCATCATGCGCTACGCCTTCGAGCTCGCCCGCACCCGCAAGCAGCACGTCACCTCGGCGACCAAGTCGAACGGCATCATCCACACGATGCCGTTCTGGGATGAGCGGTTTGCTGCCGTCTCGCGCGACTATCCCGATGTCAGGACCGACCAGTACCACATCGATATCCTGACCGCGCATTTCGTCCGCCACCCCGATTGGTTCGATGTCGTGGTCGGCTCGAACCTGTTTGGCGACATCCTGTCCGATCTCGGCCCCGCCGTGGTCGGCTCGATCGGCATAGCACCCTCGGGCAACATCAACCCCGCACGCGAATACCCCTCGATGTTCGAGCCGGTGCATGGCTCGGCACCCGACATTGCCGGCCGCGGCATCGCCAACCCGATCGGCCAGATCTGGTCGGGTGCGATGATGCTCGAGCATTTCGGCGAGAGTGCGGCTGCCGCTGCCGTCGAGCGGGCGATCGCCGAGGTGCTCGCCGAGGGCGGCACCCGCACGCCGGATCTCGGCGGCAACGCCGGAACCAAAGACCTCGGCGCCGCGATCACTGCCGCGATTCGCTGAGCCATCGAGCAGAGTTCATCGCGGCTTCTGGTGACCGATCGCCCACACGTAATCCGCAACGGCGGCGAGATCGGCCTTGGATAGCTGCGCGCCACCCATCGGCGGCATCACGCCCGTGTGGTTCTTGGGCTTCGGTACGCCCTGGGCGATCGTCCGGGTAATCGCCTTGACGCTGCCGTTGCCCCATAGCCACTTGCCGCTCGTCAAATCGGAACCCACGGCCGTGCCCTTGCCGTCGGTGCCGTGGCATCCCGCGCATGTCCCCCCGGCGACCTCTCCCTGAAAAATGCGCTCGCCGAGCGCGACCTGATCCGGCGAGGCGCCTGGCGGTATCAGGAGGGGGCTGGCACCGGCATTCGGGTGGATACCCTCCGGCGGCAAAGCGTTTCCGGACGTCGCAGACTGCACGACGGGACGCGATGACGCCGAGGGCGCAATTCCGATCGCTTTGTCCCCACCCTGGAAGGTGACGCGCCAAATGCGACCGCCCTGGTCGTCGGCGATATACAATGCACCGTCAGGCCCGACGGCCAACCCGGTCGGGCGATGCGCGGCCTGGCCCGGCTGCTTGATCGCTCCGGCAAAGCCGTCCGCGAAGACCACGAACGACCCGGAAGCCTTGCCGTCGGCCAACGGCTGGAACACCACGTTGTAGCCCCCTTGCGATTCGGGCGCCCGGTTCCACGACCCGTGAAATGCGATGAAGGCGCCGTCCTTGTAGGCGGACGGGAACTCGCTGCCCTGATAGATCAGCATGGCGTTGGGCGCCCAATGAGCGGGGAACGCCGCTACCGGCCCCTCCTTCTGGGCGCAGACGCCTACCGTCTTTCCCCCGTCGCCGCCGTATTCCGGAGCCAGAACCAGCTTTTTCTGGACATCGTCGTAATAGCACTCCGGCCAGCCAAAATCGGCGCCTTGCCGCAGTTGGACCAGCTCCTCGGCCGGCAGGTTGGCGTTCTGCTTCAATGTGTAAAGCTTGGGCCAGTTCTGCCCGAGTTGGTCGCGACCATGCATGGTCGCGAGAATCCTGCCCGCCGAATCGAACGAGATTCCCTCCCCGTTCCGTAGGCCCGTGACGAAGCGTTCTGCCGGCGAGAAATGCTGATCGAGCCGGTTCGCGTCGTAGCGCCAGATGCCGGCACGGGTTTCCAATTCCGCGCAGGGGTTGTTGCCCGGCACGTTCGGCATGCGGTTCTGGCTCTGGCACGAATTCGTGGCCGACCCCAGGTCGACGTAAAGGTTGCCCTGAGCGTCGATCGCCAAGGGATGCATCGGGTGATCGCCGGTTAATGGCAACCCCGAAAGGACGATCTCAGGCGCTGCGGTCGGCTCGATCCCATCCACTGGCAGCCGGTAGCGCACGATGCGGTCATTGGTCTCGGCGTAGAGGTGGCCGTTGTAGACCGCGACGCCGGTTCCTCCTGCGTTGCCATTCGCTCTGGTTGGGCCAAAGCGGACGATCTTGTCGGCCCGGCCGTCGCCTTTGGTGTCCTGCAGGGCGATCAGAAACCCGCCCGGCGGGGGCGTGTCGTTGTGGTAGTAGAGACCGCTCCAGGTGTTCGCGTAGACGATTCCGTTGGGTGTCACCGCGAGGTGCCGGGCATGGCCGAGCTTGTCTGCGAAGACGGTGGCGCAGAAGCCTGGAGAGAGCGTGATGCCGCCGTTATCCCCGACGCAGGCGCCCGAGCCCGCCGTCGATGCTGCGCGGGTCGCTTGAGCATGGGACCGTCCTGCCGTCAGCAACAATCCTGCGACGAAGATGGTCGCGGCAGTTATGGACAGGCGTCTTACAAATCTTGCGCGAGGTTTCATTTTGCCGCCTCCGGTAGGCATGTGACTGCGATTGGCGCGTTCTGCAAACGCTCGCCGTCGAGCCTCGCTCCCGATGGCGGCGCTGCCATCTATGGTTGTTTGATATGTGACGGCCTGTAACCGCTCCGCTGCACCTGCAGCGGGTCTGCAGCGGACACTCCTCCTCAGGTTGTAGGGTTCCGACCTCCACTTGGCAAATTGCCGCTAGCCCCTTCAAGGCGCGCGATCAATCCGGATCATATGCCATGAATTTGGCAATTTTATGGATATGTAATTCGCAAGATCGGTGAACAAACCCGTGCTTGCCACCGGCGAGCGCCGCTCTCATCTTTCTCAGAGACGACAAGGAGGCGCCGATGAGCATCGTACTCGACCACACGATCGTCCCAGCCCGCGACAAGGAGGAGTCCGCCCGGTTCTTCGCCCGGATTTTTGGTCTCGAATATAGCGGTCCCGTCTCTCACTTCGCCCCGGTGCGGATCAACGACACGCTGACCGTCGATTTCGACAATTGGGACAGCTTCGAGCGCCACCACTACGCTTTCAAAGTGAGCGAAGCGGAGTTCGACGGGATCTTTGATCGCGTCCGCAGCGAGGGTCTCGTCTATGGCAGCGGGCCGCGCTCGGCCGAGAACATGGAGATCAATCACCGCCATGGCGGCCGCGGCTTTTACTTCCGCGACCCGAACGGCCATCTCCTCGAAGTGCTGACGGCCTAGGCCTGCCGTCGCTTCGATGCAAACGAGTGGGGAAATCATGACGCAGACAGTCGATCAGAGACCGCCGGTGGCGGTCGGCCACGTCCGGCTTCCGGCAACCGACGTCGCCGCCGCGGCGGGGTGGCTCGAATCCGTCGGGCTACGACCGATTTTCGCCTCCGCAGACCTCGCGGTCCTCGAGCTCCGCG
>WNFR01000926.1_pt1 | contig 30106 bp, 28 predicted proteins | sample 5400221 | NCBI WGS metagenome assembly WNFR01 (sample SAMN13153357, study PRJNA577476) | soil metagenome | isolation source: 40 cm soil under Madrone tree | place: USA:California | collected 2016-06-14
ATTTCGCGCGCAGCGCAAAGCGAGCGGGAAGCGGTTCTTGGCCGCTACATGGCGGAGATGAAGCACAGCGTCAATAACGCGCTGACGTCAATTCTTGGTAACGCCGAATTGCTGCTGCTCGAACCCGGCCAGCTCAGCGGGCAATCGTTGCACCAGATCAAGACCATGCACAGCATGACTTTGCGCATCAACGAAATCATGCAGCGATTCTCATCGCTATCGAGCGAGATGCGCGAGGCTGAGAATGCATCTCAGGCTGAGACAGAAGAGCTGCCGGAAAGTCTTTCGACGCGCACTTGAGTCTTGTCGTTCCGCTCGTAAGTGACTGAATCTACGGCGATTCTCATCCATCGAAACATTTCTCGCAACTCCCGCTACCGTGGCCGCTGACGTGCATTTCTCTGCCGTGGAGTACTCCGGAGATTTCTTTGTGGTGCTGAAAAAGGTGCTCATCGTTGACGACTCACCTGCGCAAGTGAAGCTCATGCAGGGGCTGCTGGAGCACGAGGGTTATCAGTCTTTTGGGCTGAACGATCCGCTGCGCGTCGAGGAGACCATCGCGTTGCTTCATCCCAGTGTGATTTTGCTGGACGTGGTGATGCCGGAGCGCAACGGATTTCAAGTGTGCCGCGAACTGAAGGGCAGCGCGGAGTTTCAATCCATACCGGTAATTCTGGTGACTTCGAAAGATACCGCCAGCGATAAATATTGGGGCGAGCAACAGGGCGCCGATGCATACGTCACAAAACCTTTTACGCGCGAGGAGCTTCTGCGGGCTGTCCGCCGCTTTGCCTGAGCTTTTATGATGAACGACGAATTTCAACTCGCGCCGCTTCCTCCCGATGCCGACACCGCAGAAATGCTGGAGGCTATCGGGCCGCTCGAAGAGCGTCCCGTGGAATCGCAATATTGCGTGTTTCGCAGCGGCCGCGAACGCTTCTGTCTGCCGGTGCTGGACGTGGAAGAAGTTCTGGAGTGGCCGATTGTCACCAGACTTCCACTCGGTCCCAGCTACTTGATGGGAATTTTCAATTTGCGCGGCGCGATTGTTCCCTTGATTGATATTGCGATGACCGAGGGGCGCCGCCCGGGCCTGCTGCCCAAGCACGTGGTGGTGGCTTCGATGCGCGTGGAAGGCAGCCACGAAGACCTGCGTATCGGAATCGCTTCGGACGAAGTAGTTGGCACGTATTCGGTGACGTCCAACGATTTGCTGCGGCAAGCTCCGGAAAATGTGCCGCACTGCATCGGCATGCTGCGTCACGACGATCGGTTAGCGCTGGTTTTGGATTTGTCTCGGTTGCTGGAAGTTTATCCCGGGCCGTCTATTTGAGATTTGCTTTGAGATTTGCGGTGTAACGCCGGGTTAACCGGCCGCGCTGCAGGAAACAGTTTGGGAGGAAGCATGAAATCGCGATTGAGTTCAACCGTCTGGACGCTGGTCTTTGTTAATGGACTGGCGCTCTTCGTCGTAATCGGACTAGCATTCCACGCTGGCCGCGAAGCCGGCGACAAGTCCCTGCTGGACTTCACATCGCTGCCAAGCGGCTCGAGCGGCGGCTTGATTCTGGCTGTACTGCTGGCGCTGGCAGTCGGCGGATTTCTGGCCTTGCGCCTGGGCAGCTCCGTGGTCACGCCGGTGCAGCAGCTCGCTGAATTCTCTGAACGGCTGGCCGCGGGTGACGCACGCGCGCGCGCTGATCTGCAATCTGACAACGAACTCGGCTACATTTCAGAAAACCTCAACCGCGCCGTCGCCAAAGTCGCCAAGGCCAACACCAATCAAGAAGCCAGCGAAAGTCTGCAGCGCAGCATCACTGAACTTCTCGCGGTGATCAATCAAGTGGCTCGCGGCGAGCTTGCTTTGCGCGGAAAGGTGACCAACGATGCGCTCGGCAACGTTACCGATTCGATCAACTACATGCTCGACAACTTCACCAAGGTCCTGGAGCGCGTTCGCAAGGCCGCCATGGAAGTTACCGCGTGCTCCAACAACATTCTTGTCGCCGCCGACGAAATGCAGGCTGGCGCAACGCAACAGGATCAGGAAATCACCAACACTTCGAGCGCCGTTGAAGAACTGACGGTCTCCATGAAACAAGTTTCCAACAACGCCGAAGCCAGCGCCGAAGCAGCGCGTCGCGCGCTGGACGCCGCCGAACAGGGCAACCGCGCAGTCCGCGACACACTCGACGGCATGCAGCGCATCCGTGCTTCCGTGCAAGCGACCGCCAAGAAAATCAAATCGCTGGGCGATCGTTCATTGGAAATTTCGGAAATCATCAACGTGATTAATGACATCACCGAACAGACGAACTTGCTAGCGTTGAACGCGGCCATCGAAGCGGCTCGCGCTGGTGAAGCCGGCCGCGGTTTCGCGGTGGTCGCCGACGAAGTCCGCAAGCTCGCGGAGCATTCCCGCAGCGCAACGAAAGACATCGCTGCGCTCATCAAGGCCATTCAAGCCGAGACAAACGAAGCAGTCGTGGTCATGGAGGAAGGCACCAAGGAAGTAGAATCCGGCGCAACACTGGCCGATCAGGCGGGACGCGCGCTCGATGCGATTTCCAGCGTGGTTCGTCAATCCGCCGAACTGGTCCAGGAAATTTCTCTCGCTTCCAAACAGCAGGTGCGCGGAACTGAAGGCGTTGCGCACGCCATGCAGATCATTTCCAACATTACACGGCAGACTTCGCAGGGAACGCGCGGCACGGTGGCCACCGTCAGCCAGCTCGTCAAACTTTCCGATCAGCTTAACGAAGCGCTCTCGCAATTCCGCGCCGCTTCCAAACAAGCCAATCAGCAGACAGAGGAAGCCGAACGGCCCGTGCCGGTGGGCGCCCATCGCTAATTCAGCAATCGTCGGTAGTGCAACTGCGCAGTGAATTGAATCGAGAATGACAAGTGAATTTCAGGGCGGCTCAGTGAGCTTGACCGAACACGAATTGAGTGAAATCCGCATGCTGATCGAGGAACGTACAAGCATCCGGTTCGACGAATCGCGCGAGCGATTCTTTTCCACTCGTGTGCGCGAACACATGGCCAAGAAGGGCCATGCGCGCGGCACTGACCTGCTTCGCTCAATCAAAAAGACCACGTTCGATTTTCAGGAATTGCTGGAATCGCTGCTCACTCAGGAAACATCTTTCTTTCGCTATCCCAGCGTTTTCGAAGCGTTCGAGAAACGAATTCTTCCCGAGTTGCACATCAGAAAGTTCTGGAAGAATCCACGCTCGCTTCGCATCTGGAGTGCCGGTTGCTCCACCGGCGAAGAGCCGTATTCCATTGCCATCACCGTCGCCGACGCAATTTCGTTTGCGGACGCCTGGAACGTGGAAATCCTGGCCACCGACATCGGCCGCCATGCACTGGCCACCGCCGAGCGCGCGGTTTATTCCGGCCGCAGCATCGCCAGCGTCAGCGAAAAACAGCTTGCCGCTCATTTTCAGCCTGCGGAAGGCGGGCGACAAGTTCGAACGCGCCTGCGCAAAATGGTCAATTTTGTGCAAATGAACCTGACCAACAGCGTGTACGTCGGGAAAATGGACGTGATTTTCTGCATGAACGTGCTGATTTATTTTTCCGAAGAGCGCCGCCGCGAGCTGGTGCAACATTTTTATTCCGTGCTCGAACCGGGCGGTTATCTTTTCCTGGGCCACTCGGAGTCCATTTCCAAAATGCCGGTAAAGTTTCAGGCCATTGTGTTGAACGATTGCATTTTGTATCGCAAGCCGACCGGGGAAGAGGTTCAGAAAGCTGAACTCGTAACGGAGGGACGTGCGTGAGCCCTCTGGACCGCGAAGCCGTCGAAGTTTTCCTCCAGGAAGCCTCCGAGCACCTGCAGTATTTGCGGGAATACATTGGCGTACTTCAGGAAATCGCTCCGCGCCATGAAGATCTCGAACGACTTTATATTTCCGCGCACACTTTGAGCGGGACTTCGGCCAGCTACGGCTTTCCGCGTTTTTCTGAGATTGCGGGAAAGCTTGCGCATGTTTTTCAATATGCCACTAACGCCTCACTGGGCGAAGATTTGCATGGACCGCTGACGGAATTTCTTTCTGACGGTATCTCGCTGCTGGAGACAGATTTATTGGAAATCAGCGACACCGGGCAGGAAGTTCTCGACGACATTGCCGCGTTTAAAGAACGCTATCGCTTTGCGTTTCCCGCGGAGCCGGCGCCAATCAGCTATGCGCAGCCTGCCAAACAGGAGTTCGAACCGCCCGAGGAGTTTCGCGATGTTGCCGCAGTCACCGGTTCCTACTTCGATGCCCTGCCCGAAGACGACGAAGTCCCCGCGGAAATTCTGGAATTCTTCCAGCCCGAAGCGGAAGAGCATTTGCAAATCGTCAGCGATTGCTTGCTTTCGCTCGAAGCCAATCACAGTTCCGAGGAAATCAACAAACTTTTCCGCGCTATACACACGGTAAAAGGTTCCGCCGCCCAGGTTGGACTGAAGCGGCTTGGCGGCATCGCCCACCGCGTGGAAGACCTGATCGGCCGGTTGCGCGAAGGTGAACTGGAACCGCTGCCGCAAGTCATCGATCTTTGTCTCGAGTCCGTGGACGTTTTGAAAAAGACCCTGCACAAGCAGTGGGCCGACGAAACCGAAATGCGCACCGGCGTCGACTCCCTGCTCAATCGAATTGCCGAAGTTGCACCGACGGACGAAGAAGACGTCGCGGCGTCAAGCGAACCAGCGACTGCTACGGAATCGGGCGCGTCGCAAGCCACGTCGACGACGGCAGCTGTTACGGCGAAAGCCAACAAAGGTTCAGCGGCTGCAGCGGCCGCCAAGTCGGTTCGCATCTCGTTGTCGCGTCTGGATCGCATGATGAACACGGTCGGAGAGCTGGTGATCAACCGTACTCGCATGCTCGGCCGCGTGACTGAACTTGAGCGCTTGCGCGACACGCTTGGCTTTTCGAAGGAACGCCTGCAAGGCAAGGTTGTCGAGTTTCAGGAAAAATACGAATTCAATCGGATTAATTCCACGCGCGGGCCGCTCTCGCCATCCACAACTCCTACGCCGCAGATGATCAACAACGCCGCGGCCGGCGACACCTCTTTCTGGAACGATTTCAGCGAACTGGAAATGGATCGCTACGACGACGTCAATATTCTTTCACGCTCCATGACGGAAATTTCCGCCGACGTCAACGAAGTGCTCTCGCAGATGGGCGGCTTCATCGGGCGCGTCGAAGGCGACATCGACGAATTCACGAAACTTGCGCACCATTTGCAGGATGAAATCACAGCTGCGCGCATGGTGCCTATCGGGACGCTGTATTCGCGATTGTCCCGCGCCGTTCGCGATGCCGCGAACTCCACCGGCAAGCAGGTGGAGCTTGGTCTCTCCGGCAGCGAAACGGAACTCGATAACAACATCATTCAGCAGATTTCCGATCCGCTAGTTCACCTGGTGAGGAATTCCGTCGCGCACGGCATCGAAACTCTCGAAAAGCGCCGCGAAGCCGGAAAAGCGGAGATCGGACGCGTCACGCTCCGCGCCTATCATCGCGGCAATCACATTTATATCGAAGTCGAAGATGACGGCCACGGCATCGACTACGATCGCGTGCGGCAGAGCGCGGTAGATCGCGGTCTGGTTTCCACCGAAATCGCCAGCAGCCTTACCGAACGTGAGCTGCGCGAAATGCTATTTCGTCCCGGCTTTTCTACCGCGCCGATGAAGACCGAGCTTGCGGGGCGCGGCGTCGGACTGGACGTGGTTCGCGCCAACCTGAATTTGCTCAACGGCGAAATCGAAATTCAGAGCACTGCGGGCGCAGGCACGAAATTCATTCTTAAGGTTCCTCTCACGCTGATTATTTCACCGGCGCTGTTTTTGCGTTGCGGCGATGCGCACTTCGCGTTGCCTCTGGCGATCGTGGAAGAAATTCGCCGCCTGCGCGCCGATGAAATCGAAGATGTCGGCGGCAAGTTGCTTACCAAAGTCCGCGACGTGGTGACTGAAGTCATTCGACTGGATTCCTATCTCGGTTTGCCGGCGCTTGAACCGATTAACGGCTATTTCCGTATGGTGGTGGCAAACGCGGACAATCGCCAGGTCGGCCTGGTGGTGGAAGAAGTCCTCGGCAAAGATGAAATCGTGATCAAGAATCTCGGCGAATATCTTCGCCGCGTAAAGCTTTTTCCAGGCACCACCATCGCTCCTGACGGCAGCCTGATTCTCCTGCTGGACTTGAACCGTATGATCGCCAGCGAACCGAGCGAGCGAAAATCAATTCAAGCTTCCGCAAACGCCGCGCGCATTTTTGCGCCAGGCTCCGCTGCCGTTGCCAAGGGCAGCATCCCCACCGACGCTATCGATCGCGTGCAGCACGAACGCGTGGTGGTGGTCGCGGACGATTCCATTAGCGTGCGCAAATTCGTGGGACGCATGCTTGAGAAAAACGGCTACCGCGTCATTCTCGCCTCCGACGGCCTGGAAGCCGCCGAACTCATCGCGCAGCACGGCTGCCATCTCGTCATCACCGACCTGGAAATGCCGCGCATGACCGGCTACGAATTGATGGTGCAGTTGCGGCAGAGTCCTTCAACCCGTCGCATTCCCGTCATGGTGGTCACTTCGCGCGCCGGCGCAAAGCATCGCGATCGCGCCATGAAGGAAGGCGCCGTCGCTTTCCTCACCAAGCCAGTGCAGGAAGATCAGCTTACAGATGCCGTAGAAAAACTGATTGGTACGGAGGCGCCGCAGCCGGTTGCGTAACGCCCATGGCAAACACTCCTCTCAACAAGGTTCGCGTGCTGATCGTTGACGACTCTGCGTTCATGCGCAAAGTCCTGGAGACAATTTTAATTTCCGATCCGCAATTGCAGGTCATTGGCCACGCCAAGGACGGCCGCGAAGCCATTGCGTTGGCAGAATCTCTCAAGCCTGACGTCATGACCATGGACATCAACATGCCGCACATGGATGGTCTGCAGGCCACCGCACAGATCATGACCACCAATCCGCGGCCCATCGTTGTCGTGAGTTCCGAATCGAAAGATGGTGCGGCCAGCACGCTCAAGGCTTTGGAGCTTGGCGCCATCGAATTTATTGCCAAGCCGAACAGCGCCATCGATCTCGATATGCAGAGCATCCGAGAGGATCTGCTCCGCAAAGTGAAAATGGCGGCGAAGGTGCGCGTGGTTCGTACCGCATCTCGTTTGGCCGCCGCGCTACAAGCCATTCCACAGAACGGCGCGCCACCGATTCCTCGTCCTGCGCCAGTCGCTAGTCGCGCTTCATCGGCCCCGGACCAGCGCTTTCCCGTCGTAGTTCTGGCTGCTTCCACCGGTGGGCCTGCAACGGTCATGCGCCTGGCACCTGGTTTCACAAAAGATTTTCCAGCAGCAGTAATCTTGGTGCAGCACATGCCCGCGGCGTTCACCACTCAATTTGCTGCGCAGCTTGCGGAGTTCACTGAGATTCCCGTGAAAGAAGCCGAATCCGGCGATACCATCCAACCGGGACATCTCTACATCTGCCCCGGCGCGCAGCATCTTCGCGTGAATCCGCTCGGCCGCATTCAACTTGACTCGGTCACCGGGCGCATCGCCGGCTACCTACCAAACATCGACGTCACTATGGAATCGGTCGCCGCATACGGCGGAGTTCTTGCGATTGGCGTCGTTCTCACTGGAATGGGCGCTGACGGCGCTCAAGGCGCGAAGGCCATCAAGAAAGCCGGCGGCCACGTCATCGCGCAGGACGAAGCAACCGCGGTCATTTTCGGAATGCCCGCAGAAGCCATCAAGCTGCAAGCCGTCGATCAGGTGCTCGGACTCGACGACATTTACTCCGCGATCGAAAAGCGCGTCATCGCTCTCACCCGCGCCACTCCGGTAGGAGTGCGTTGATGAATTTCCCTCCGGCTGACAATTCGCACCAACCGCGTAGCGAACAGATTATTTTGTTCCGCGTCAGCGGCCAGACTTTTGCGATTTCTTCCGCATCCGTGCAGGAAGTGCGCAGCGTGGATAACATCGCCGGCATGGCTCGCGATCTCCCCGAAAGCCATCTGAAGAAAGTTCGCCACAGCATTCGCCGCGGCGACCGCACGCTATATATCGTCAATGCCGCGATCCATTTCGGCTTGCAGCCACAACCGGCGTCGCTGATATTTTTTCTGCGCCGCACGCGCACCGCACTGCTGATCGACGGCATCGAGAAAATGACCACTATGACGCGGCTGCAGGCGCTTTCTCACGCCTTTCAAGGCGAAGAACGCAACTGGTATCGCGGACTCACCGCGCTCGATCAGGCGGTGGTTCCTGTCGTGCATCCCGAAGGCTTTCTTTCGCTCGAAGAGCTGACGCTGCTGGAAACTGCGCAAACATCTGCTGACACACGCTCGGCTTCATCCGACAATCACGGGGCCAATGTACAATGACCACTGCTCCAGAAACCGCGCAGCAATCTTTCGTTCTGCTCAGACTCGGAGAGCGCCGCTTTGCGCTGCCGGCGTCGCAAGTCGCCGAACTGGTCGCGCCCAGCCGCATCTTTCGTTTTCCGCACAAATCTGCCGCGCTCGAGGGCGTGATTCTCCGCCGTGGCCGCATGATCGCTCTTTGCGATATCGCCGAGCAACTCACCGGCAAAAAACTCGATACGCGCCGCTTCAATCTGCTGGCCACGCGCAAATACGCACACCAGCTTGATTGGATCGCCATTCCCGTCAGCGGCGAATGTGAACTCATTAACACCGAAATGATGGACGCCAGCTCCAACGATTCACCGCACGTGGACGGATGGCTTTCCCACGGCGGCGAAGTCATCGAAGTCCTGCGCTTGTCGGCTCTTACCCCGGGCCCGGCGGAAACGCTCTTGCCAGCGCCGCTGCATGATTTCGCGGAGGCGCGCTCGTGATGGTCTCCGGCAAATCCGCCAAGATTCTTTTGATCGACACCAACGTTTATTTTTCCAAACGCCTTAGTGACGCCTTGAAGCGCGAAGGTTTTGAAGTCGCTTGCAGCACCCAGCCGGCGTTCGCACTTACCACTCTTGAATACGACGCGCCGTCCGCGATCGTCTGCTCCACCAACATGCGCGAAATGGGAGCGCTCGATATCGCGCGCATGATTCGTGCGGACGCAAAAAATTCTGCAATGCCCATCATCGCCCTTGGTGACGGCAGTCAGCGCGCGCTGATGGAAGCGTTCCAGGCCGGATGCGACGACTACATTGATCGCACTCGTCCTCCAGCCGTTATCGCCACTCACGTCAAAAATATCATTATCAGCAAAGCCGAAGGCTTTCAGCCTACGCAAATGCTCGCGCAGTCAGACACCAGCCTCAGCGGAAGCCTCACGCACCACGATCTTCCTGGTGTCATGCAAATGCTCGGCCACGCCCATCAGACCGGCGCTCTGCACATCAACTCCGGCGAAACGGATGCACTACTTTTCTTCGACGCCGGCGCAATCACTCACGCCGAATGCGGCTCGCTGTTCGGCGACGAAGCCGTCATCCACATTCTTAAAAATTGCTTTCGGAACAATTCCGGCGTTTACAAGTTTGTTTACGGTTCGGCTTCCACGCAGCGCACCGTGTTGCGTTCCGCAACCGATCTCATGCTGGACGCCATGCGCGAGGTCGACGAATCTTCCCGCGACCTGGACGAAGCGTCGCACCAGGAAGACCGGGCAGAAGTCACAGCTGCGGAAAACGGCGCCGCGTTCTCGCCGACAAAGGAGTCGCAATGAGCGAAACCATGCCATTCCCACCCGCCGCGGCAGAAACCGCCGCGCCAGAAAAGCGCACGCCTACCGTCTATTTCATTGACGACAGCGCCACCATGCGCGAAGTCATCAAGATTGCTTTCCGCCGCGAGAACATCACTGTGATCACGGCGGGCGATGCTGCATCCGCCATCGCGCAGTTCGAACAAACTCCGCCCGACGCCGTGATCACCGACGTCATCATGCCCGATCAGGACGGCTACTCCGTCTGCAGCCAGATCAAGCAACATCCGCAATTCAGCGCAACGCCAGTGATTCTGATGTCCGGAGTGGTCAACAAAGGTGTTGCTGACAAGGCTGTTTCTGTCGGCGCGGATGAATTGATTCGCAAACCGTTCCAGCCGCAAGACTTGATTGCACGCGTAAAAGGTTTTCTCGAACCCAAATCCGAGCGGCCAGCCGCGCCAGCCATTTCCACGCCGCGCGCTTCTTCTTCGGCTTCGCTCAGCAGCTTGTTTGCGCCTCCGCCCACGCCGATTCCCGTCCCTGTCACGCACGCCGAATCCCGCGCCGAATCTGCCTGGCCGCACGCGCTGTCCGACGCTTTCACGCCGCAGCCTCATTCACTGCCGCAAGCTCCGCCTGCGTCGCAGTATCAGCAGCACGCGCCGCAGAATTCCCACGCTCCATCACACAATTTCAATGTCGCCACTCCTAACCGCCCGCAAGCCAGCGCCACCGACATCCAGAAACTGAAAACCGAGATCTCGCGCCTCGAACTTCTCATCAAAAAACTACAAACCGAACTGCAGATCGAGCGCCAATACAACCAAGCCCTCGAACTCCACGTCAAATCACTAACGTCTCTCGATTAACTTCGTCGATATTGCAGGCAGGCGCTGAAACTGCATGACAAAAAAGGCGTCTTTCCGGTCGTCTCAACCTATGGAATCCGTAGACGTCAAGCTGCCTTCAGCTCTCCTTCGCGCCTGGGTGCCGGTGAGTTAGCTACAATTCTATCGGCGAAACAGCTTCGTGAGAATTTCGTGCTGCTCGATGACCCCAAAGCTCGCGTTCTGGCTCGAGCCGAAGGACTCAAGCCCTGGGAAGCGTCGGGCCTTTTAGAAACATTCTATGCGTGAGGTTATCTGGCGAACCTGCGTGCCGCATTTCCAGCATTGTTGAGCCATAACACCTACATTGATGCGCGGTTGTTAAATCTGAAGATTTGTTCCGACTGATCTAACTCCATCACCCTTGGCGCGCGAAACACCGGCAGCTCGTGGCCCAGACTACTGAACGTCCTTCAGTATCTGAGCAACCGCCTCCGCCGCACTAACATCATTTCGGCTGTGGTCCGTAATATCGTCGTAGCGGTTCTGCGCAAGGCTGGGATTCAGCCTCTGATTGTATTCGGCCGTGACCTCGGCTCCCATTTGCTGCAGCAACTTGTTAACCTCCGCATTCAGATCCCCACCGGTAGCGGAGACTTATCTGTCCAGGTACGTGGCGGCAATTTGCTCGGCTACTTTGTCGGCCGTCTCATAGTAATGCTCCGAGATTTGGCCGTGGCCTTGCTCGTGTTCGATTACGTGCTCTGTCGCGCCCTCCGGCACCCAAATGTTGATCGTAAGCTGTAGCGTCACTTTCACCTCCGTCACGGTGACCACCCCGTGCGTCCCATCGACCATTTCGGTCCGTCCCTTAACGTTGGCGTTGGACACAAAATTGGAATCGCATTCCGCTTCTTCCCAAGCCGCCAGTGGCGGCATATCCGCCGGAGGGGCGGTAGGGTCGAACCTATGTACAAACAAATTGAATGGCTGCTTGTCGATTGTCGGACTCGACTGTTGTTTAGCCGCCCGTGTCGCGGACTGATGCCGCGAGCTCAGACCGGCGAATAGAACTATTCCCAACAACAGGCAGAGCAAGATGTACTTGCGCAATGGTAAACGCTCTCCGTTTTTCACTTCCGACAAAAATCAGTCCCACTCTACTCTCTACTCACTGCGCTTGCCCACTTCATTGCACTTCTTCATTAACTTCTTCATTAAGTTCAGCACCGCTCCGCTCATCGCTTTTACCCCGGTCCGAATCGTAGGCTCCGGCACCGGCGCAAACTCGCTCGAATGTGGCCCTGGCAGTGGCGTACCATTCTCCTTCGCCTCTTTCAATTTCTGCGGATCGACTGCTCCCAGCCAAAACATGCTGATGGGCGGCCTCGGATCTTCCAGCGCATACAAACTAGAGTCCTCACTCGCCCTGACCGGTGCTCTGGCCAGCACCTTCTCTTTCCCAGCGCCCGCTCGAGCGATCCCGCTATCCGCCGCGTCAGTTCCGGATTATTGGTGGTCGCCGGCACATGGCCCGGCAACACTTCGATAATCGGCGCGCGCTCCGCCGGAACTCCCGCTGCCGCCGCAATGCCGTTCGTAATCCTCGCAATCAACGCCAGCAATTGTCCCTCTGCTGCGGACTCATCGTCCGCACCGTCAACTGCAGTTTCGCTTCGTCTGGAATAATGTTGTTCTTCGTGCCCGCGTGGAATGTCCCAACAGTCACTACCGTCGGGATCTGCGGATCCATTTCCCTGCTCACCACCGTTTGCAGCGCCACAACGATGTGATCCGCTAGCTTCTTTCGTTTCAACGCCCCCTCGTTCACTGTTGTGTACTCTTTTCAATATTACTAGGAATGTATCAAGGGGTACACACCCCCTCCCGCCTCCCAATAATCCGTCGCTGCACCATTCCCAAATGGTACCTGCCCTTTCGCTCAAGTTGACCGCTCGCCCTGGATTCTGTAGCCTCCCTGTGGCGCTGAAGTTCCCTCTGACGGGTGCCGACTATGCCTCCAGCTGACAGGCCATTCTCTCGTCGCGAATTTGCTCGCCGGGCCGCGCTCGGCGCAGCAACCGCCGCGGTGCTGCCCCTACGTGAGATTGTTCCAGCCAATGTGGAATCAGAACCGCCATTGGCCCAAGCTGCGGCGAAAACGTCCCCGCAGAATCCGACTGGCGCGCCCAGGCTTTCTCCGCAGAGCCAGGCCGAAGCTGACTTTCGCTTCCAGGCCATTCTCAACCAGTATCCCGATCGTTTTTCCGAAGCACAGAAAACCGATCTCAGGCGCCTCTGCGTTTTGCTTCAGGCACCGCTGGATCGCATCCGCACGTACGCCATTTCTAACGGAAACTTGCCTGCCCTCTACCTGAAGCCGCTCGTCGATCGCGACAAGAAGCCTGCAGCGTCGGCTTCAGCCCCAGTGATGCCACCGGCTGCAGCGAATTCATCGGCGACGCCCAAGGCACCCAAAGCGACCAAACCCTGAGAAGCGATGACCATGCTCAGCGACGAAATCCTCTTTCTCCCCGCCAGCGAACTCGCCAAGCGCATTCAGTCCAAAGCGCTCTCACCCGTGGATCTCACCAAAGCCTATCTCGATCGCTCTGAAAAAGTCGCACCCAAGCTCAACGCCTACGCCCGCCTCACTCCGGAAATTGCGCTGGCCGAAGCCGATGCCGCCGAAAAAGAAATCAAGCGCGGGCACTATCGCGGCCCTTTGCATGGCATCCCATACGCCGCAAAAGATTTGCTCTCCGTAAAAGGCCTGCCCACCACTTGGGGCGCCAAACCATACGAAAACCAAGTCTTCGATTACGACGCCACGGTGATCGAGCATCTTCGCCGTGTTGGCGCCATCCTTATCGGCAAAGCGGCGATGATCGAGCTGGCTGGCGGCATGAATTACCGCTTCGCATCCGCTTCGTTACAAGGCGTGACGAAAAATCCTTGGAACACTTCGTGCTGGACTTGCGGATCGTCTTCCGGTTCCGGCGCGATTGTCGCGGCAGGGCTTGCCGGTTTCGCCATCGGCACGGAGACCTGGGGTTCGATTGTCTGTCCGGCGGCGTTTTGCGGCGTCAGCGGCCTGCGCCCAACCTACGGACGCATCAGCCGCTACGGCGCGATGGCCCTGGCCTACTCCATGGACAAAATCGGCCCGCTGGCGCGCTCCGCGGAAGACTGCGCGCACATTTTTGCCGCCATCGCCGGCCACGATTTCAAAGATCGCGGCACGCTCGGAATCGACAAAGCGGCGTTCACCTATTCGCCCTCGCTGGAGCTTTCTGCAAGGCCCCTGCGCGTCGGTGTACTGACCAACGCTTGGAAGAAACTCGATGCCCGCGTGGAAAAGGCGATTCATACCGCCGAACTTATGGTTCGCAAATCCTTCTCCGGCACAAGAAATGCCTCATTGCCAGAGGGGCCCTGGGAGGACGCAGCGAACCTAGTCATGGGCGTCGAAGGCGCATCCTCTTTCCGCGACCTGATTCGCTCTGGAAAAGTCGCGCAACTCACCGACCCACTCGGACAAATCAACGGCTACGTCAATGAACAACTCGGCGGCGCGGATTATGTGCGTGCCTTGCAAATTCGCGAAATCCTGCAGCAGAAAATGACCGACCTCTTCGAGAATTTCGATGTTTTGGTCGCTGCATCGCAACCCATTGCCGCAACGTCGCTCGAAACCAATCTTGAAACGGACCTGACCTTTCCGGATCCACTAGGTGGCATCGGAAATCTTTGCGGACTCCCCGCGCTTTCCGTTCCGTGCGGGTTCTCCGACGAAAAACTGCCTGTAGGATTGCAGTTTGTCGCAAAAGCTGGCAACGACGCGGCTGCAATCCGCGCCGCGCGCATTTTCCAACAGCGCACGGACTGGCACCGCAGACATCCGAAGATAAGTTGAACAATATTTATTTGCGAAGAAGTGAGACAAGTAAAGAAAGATGGAACAAGAAAAAGAAATCGCAGCTAAGCGGTGGGAATCGGCAAAATGTCGCGCACCGTGCGAAGAAGAACGGCGCGGCTGAATGGTTTGGTCAAGACTGCGGCCGCTGCGTCGCACTTGGCGGCTTCGCCCGCGGCGTGCTCGCTGTAGCCGGACATATAAATCACGCGAATGCCGTCGCGCAATCCGCGCATTTTACGCGCGAGTTCCTGCCCGCTGATTCCGGGCATGACCATGTCGGTGATCAGCAAGTCAATGGCTCCAGAATGTGTTGCGGAAATTTCCAGGGCCGCGCCGCCGTCCGCGGCTTCCAAAACGATGTAGCCGGCGGACTCCAAAAATTCGCGCGCCACTTCGCGAACATCCTGCTCGTCTTCCGCGAGCAACACAGTTTCCGTGCCGCGCGCCAGGCTGCTGGGAATGTGTACCACGGGGAGGGAAGCCGCAGGCTCATCCACTCGCGGCAGATAGATTTTGAAAGTAGTGCCTCGGCCCAGTTCGCTGTAGACCCAGATGAAACCGCCGCTCTGCTTCACTACACCATAAACAGTGGCCAGACCTAAACCAGTCCCCTTCCCTTGCTCCTTGGTGGTGAAGAACGGCTCAAAAATATGCGCCTGGGTTTCCGCGTCCATGCCGGTTCCGGTATCGGATACCGCGAGCAGTACGTATTTCCCCTGCTGCACGATGGGATGCGCGGCGCGATAAAGACTGTCGAGCTCGACGTTTGACGTCTCAATCGTGAAGCGTCCGCCCTTGGGCATGGCGTCGCGCGAATTCACGGCGAGATTCATGATGACTTGTTCCATCTGGCTAGCGTCAGCGCGAATGGTTCCGAGATCGGCGGAACTACGCACAACTAATTCGATATCTTCGCCGATCAGACGCGGAATAAGATTGGCCATCTCTTCGACCACGGAATTCAGATTCATGGCGCGAGGTTGCAAGACTTGCATTCTGCTGAAAGCGAGAAGCTGGCGCGTCAGAGCGGTGGCACGATCCGCCGAGCGGTCTATCTGTTCGACTTTGCGCGTGATTTGATCCGCGGGCGGCAAAACGTTCAAAAGCAATTCGGTGTGGCCCTTGATAACCATCAGCAAATTATTGAAATCGTGCGCAACGCCGCCCGCCAAACGCCCGATGGCCTCCATTTTTTGCGCCTGGCGAAGTTGTCCTTCGAGCAGCAGGCGTTCGCTGACATCCTGCGCAACGACCAGGCGCACGCCGCGGCCCGCGTATTCGAGTTTGTGGGAGATGACATCCACTTCGAAGCATTTGCCGTCTTTTCTCTTGTGCTGCCAATGGCCCTGGTGACGGCCATCCTGTTTCCACTCTTCGATGTGAACAGCAAAAGAAGGAGCATCGCCGTCAGGCCGAATGTCACGGACGGACATGTGGCGCAATTCGCTCTCAGAGAAACCGTAGGCTTTGGTGGTGGCTTCGTTGACTTGAAGAAATTGCAGAGTTTCGGTGTCGAAAACCCACATCGGAAGAGGGGTGTGAGAAAAAAGCAAACGAAACATCGCTTCACTCTTGCGAACAGATTCCTCGGCGCGAACGCGCTCGATGGCAAGAGCGATGTGAGCGCCAGCGGAATCCAGAAATTCTAGATCGCGCTGATCGTAAGCGCCTTCATCCTGATAGTGCTGAACGACTAGGACGCCGATGGTGGCCTTGGGAGTCTTGAGCGGAACACCCAACCAGGCGGGCGACGCCGAGCCGACCAGTTCTACTTCGCCTTCGCCCGCGAGCCGATCGAATTCCAGTTGCGGAATCAGGCAAGACTTTCCGCAACGGAAAATATACGCCATGCAGGTACGCGCAACTTTTTGCGGAGGAGGTGGTGGGTCGAACTGATCCACGAAAAAAGGAAAATGAAACATCTCTGTTTGAGGATCGTGAAGAGCGACAAAGAAATTCTCGGCGTAAACGACTTTTTTGAGCGCGCCGTGAATCTGGTGCAGCAGATCGTCGAGATTGGAAGTTTCGTTAAGGGCATGGACGACGTTGGAAAGCACCATGCGCTGAGCTTCCATGCGCTGAAACTCAGTGACATCCTGATAGCTGAGCAGGATGCCACGGACATTGGGATCTTGAAGACGATTCACCGCGACGACGTCGAACCAGCGCCACTGGCCGGATTTGGAGCGAAGACTGCTGCGGCATGATGCGATGGCTCCGTCGTGCGCCACGATGGAAGCGAACTTCTCGCTAATGGATCGAACTTCGGCGGAAGGATGCAGCCAGGTAAGCGGTTTGCCTATCAAGTCGTCGGGGGAATAGCCGAGCACGCGCGCAAAACTGTCATTCACAAAAAGAAAATTGCCGCGCGCGGACACGATGGCTAGCAATTCCCGCGTTATGGTGAGAAGAGCGCTGGCTTGCTCCTGAGAAATATCCGATAGACGATCGGGCATCAGACTATTCGACATAATCCTAAAAACATCAAAGAGAGTCGCCGGGAGCATCCGCTGCGAGCTGGTCCCGAAGACGGCGTGCAAATTCCTGGATGTGATCTAGCCCGAACCGAACCGTGCCTAACTGCCCAGCTACAACAGAGGCAGAACGGATTCAGAATAAACGATTTAGTGCACTTAGCCTACCGCGGAATAAGTGTTTGTAGCGAAATTATGACTGTACGTCTGGACAGTACTTCGGTTTGTACGGCAGCGGACGCGTGCTAACCTCAAGGCGCACGGGCCGGATTTCGTAAGAAGCGAATTCCAGCAATAACGGGGCAGTTTTTCGAGGAGGAACGAATTCAATGCACGATATCTGGAAAGACATGTTTGTTGTGGGTTTGCCGATCCTGGAAAAAATCCTGCGGCCGATCATCGTCTACATATTCCTGATTGTCGGGTTACGCCTTTCCGGAAAGCGCGAACTGGTGCAACTGAATCCGTTCGATCTGGTGGTACTGCTGACGCTGTCGAACACGGTGCAGAACGCGATCATCGGTGAAGATAACAGCGTGACGGGCGGAATCATCGGGGCGACTTCGCTGCTGGTGGTCAATTATTTGGTGGTGCGTTTTCTTTATAAGCACCGCGGGCTGGATCAATTCATTGAAGGCCGTGCGGACGTGCTGATCGAGGACGGAAAAATCAAAACGCATAATCTGAAGCGGGAATTGATCACCGTGACGCAACTGGAAGCGCAGGCGCGCAAGCAAGGATTCGATTCACTCAGTGAAGTTCAGCAATGCGTGCTGGAATCGGGCGGAACGATTACTTTTATCGGCAAGAAGCCGGGAACGGATGAAACGCGGCATCAGGCGGTGATGAAGCGCATGGACCAGTTGATGGCAGAGATGGCTAAATTGCGCGGGGAGCAGCCACCCTTGAAGGCTTGAGAAGAAACGCAAAACCGCCGCTACATGAAGGGCGACGTCGGTTCGGAACGGAGCGGTCGGTTCCGCCAGGCGCTGCCCCTAGCGACGCAGGAATCCGCCCAGGGAGACGACGATGCCCACGACTCCGATGAGCATGGCGGTGTACCAGAAGAATTTTTTATCGGTGAGAAGAGTGAGGGAGCAAATGACCAGGGCGATTTCGAGAATGCCTTCGCCAGCGTCGAACCGGTCGGCTTTTGCACTGAGCAGGTCGCGTTCGCGCTCATGTTCTCTGGCTTTTTCGCCGATGCCGTCTTTATCGCTGTCGTAACGCTCTACTTCTTTCTGGTATTTTTCGCGGAGTAGTTCGGTTTTTTCCCTATCCAGCGTGGTAACCACATTCAGCAAATCGATCATAGTTTGCATTTCGTGCAGGCGAATATTTTTTGCCTGGTAATAGGCCCATTGGTCGGTAGCTTGAGATTGCAAAAGCAACTCCTCGGTGTGTGCGCGATGGCCGAAAAGTGTGGCTACAGCGACCAGCACGGCCAGAATCGCCATGGTCATTGACACGGGAATAATCAGCGGATTTTCGCCGTGTTCGCCGCGCTCAGTGTGGATTTCCAATTCGGCCATAGTTTACTTGTCTCCTTAAGATGTGGCGATGTGATGCAGGCTTTCCCGTGCTGCTCTAATGGCAAATTCGATGTCGGGGTCGGTATGGGAGACGGACACGAAGGATGCTTCGAATTGCGATGGAGCGAGGAATACGCCGCGTTCTAGCATGTTGCGGAAATATTGCGTGTAACGTTTGGTGTCTGATTTTTTGGCGTCGGCATAGTTGTTGACGGGTTCTTGCGTGAAGAATAGCGTGGCCAAAGAGCCGATGGCGTTGATGTGGCCGGCAATTTTTCCGGCACGGAGTGTTTCACGGATCGAGCTGGCTAGTGTTACGGCAAGCTTTTCGATGCGTTCGTACAGACCGGGAGTAGAGAGTTGATCGAGCGTGGCGATGCCAGCGCGCATGGCCAAGGGATTTCCAGCGAGAGTGCCGGCCTGATAGACGGGACCGAGAGGAGCTACGCGGTCCATGATGGTGGCGCTGCCGCCGTAGGCGGCCACAGGCAGGCCGCCGCCGATAATTTTGCCGAGCGTAGTGAGATCGGCTTCGATGGCGAAGAGATTTTGTACGGAACCATTGCGCAGGCGGAAGCCGGTGATGACTTCGTCGACGATCAGGAGAGCGCCGTTTTTGCGCGTCAGTTCGCGAAGGCCCTGCAGAAATCCCTGTTGGGGAAGAACGACGCCCATGTTGGCGGCGATGGGCTCGACGATGACGGCGGCGATTTTGTCTTTGTGCTTGGTGAAAAGATTTTCTACTGCTGCGAGATCGTTATAGGGAACATTCAACGTAAGTTGGGCGAGAGCTTGTGGGACGCCGGGACACTCCGCGATTCCGAGAGTGGCGAGACCAGAGCCGGCCTGGGATAGAAAGCTGTCGGCATGACCGTGGTAGCAGCCCTCAAATTTTATGACCAAGTCGCGGCCTGTGAAGCCGCGAGCGAGGCGAAGGGCGCTCATGGTGGCTTCGGTGCCGCTGGAGACGAAGCGAATTTTTTCCATGAACGGAATCGCGTGGCGGATGCGCTGGGCGAGTTGGACTTCGAGTTCGGTGGTTACGCCGTAGCTGGTGCCTTTTTGCGCTTGATCGGCGATGGCGGCGGAGACGGCGGGATTGGCGTGGCCGAGAAGCAGGGCACCCCAAGAGCAGACGAAGTCCAGGAGTTGGTTACCGTCTACGTCGTAAAGATATTGGCCCTGGCCACGTTCGATGATTAAAGGTTCGCCGCCGACGGAACGAAAAGCGCGGACCGGAGAGTTGACGCCGCCGACGAGGACTTTTTCGGCTTCAGCGAAGATTTCGCGGGAGCGGCGGTAGTTGCGGTGAGGGGATGGCTGGGTGGCGGTCATGTTCGGTCCGGAAACTTTTCTCCAACACTCTTAGTGAGCTGTTCCATTCTTCGGCGACGCTTACATTGCACACAGGCTGAAGCCTGTGCCGCTGAAGAAGCCAGTGCTACCGAAGAACTGGCACGGTTAGTCTTTGAGCCAGCGGGCAGCGTCTTTGGCATGATACGTCAAAATGATGTCGGCACCGGCGCGTTGAATGCCGGTGAGAATTTCGAGAGCGGCGCGTTTTTCGTCGAGCCAGCCATTTTGCGCGGCGGCTTTGACCATGGAGTATTCGCCGCTGACGTTGTACGCCGCAACAGGCACGGAGAATTCCTGGCGGACACGCGTGATGATATCGAGATACGGCAAGGCGGGCTTGACCATGATCATGTCGGCGCCTTCTTCGAGGTCGAGCGCGACTTCTTTCAGGGCTTCGCGGGCGTTGGCGGGATCCATCTGGTAGCTGCGGCGATCGCCGAATTGCGGCGCGGAGTCGGCAGCTTCGCGGAAGGGGCCGTAGAAGCCGGAACAATATTTTGCGGCGTAGGAGAGAATGGGCAAATCCTGAAAGTTGTTTGCGTCAAGTTTTTTGCGGATAGCTGCGACGCGGCCGTCCATCATGTCTGACGGAGCGACGATGTCTGCGCCTGCGCGGGCGTGGGACAAGGATTGTTCGGCGAGAATTTCGAGAGTGGCATCGTTAGCGACCTCGCCATTTTCGATGACGCCGCAATGGCCGTGGTCCGTGTATTCGCAGAGGCAGACGTCAGTGCTAACGACAAGGTTTAATTTCGCTTTGCGAATTGCCTCGATGGCGCGCTGCACGACACCGGCTTTTTGAAGAGAACTTGCGCCGCGCGGGTCTTTTGTTTCCGGCAAGCCGAAAAGGATTACACCGGAAATACCGAGCGATTCGACGTCGCGACAGTCTTCGACAATTTTATCGGCGGATTGCTGGAAAACGCCGGGCATGGAGTTAACTTCCTGGCGGACGTTGCTGCCTGGGCAAACAAACATTGGGTAGATGAAATTTGCGGCGCTGAGTCGCGTTTCGCGAACCAGGCTGCGAAGGAGCTCGGTTTTCCGGAGGCGACGCGGGCGGTGTACGGGAAAGCTCATCAGGAATTCGCTCCAGAAGCAGATTGTTCTGAGATCTTTTCGAAGTGCACGGCTAATGTGGCGACGATTTCCTCGACGCTCGGCTCGGAGGCCTGGAAATCGCAGCGAAATCCTGCGTTTCGCAAGCCGACTGAAGTGATTGGACCAATAGCGCCAATGACGACGCTCTCGGCCAGCGAATTTAGAGCCGAAGATTTCTGTAGGGCGGCGAACGAATGGACAGCGGAGGGGCTGAAAAAAAGAATGGCGCTGCAGGCTGCGACTGCTTCCCTGCCGGCTGCCTCAACTTCTGTGGTGTTGGCAGTGCGATACGCGACGACTTCGGTCACTTCGGCACCGAATCTCTGGAGGCGCGGAACAAGCTCACTGGCGGCGCGATCGCTTCTCGGAAGAAGCACGCCTTTGCCAGGCAATTCGGACGCGAGCTCGTGGACGAGGGTCGCGGCGGCTCCGCCTTGGCCGACGTGCGTGACATTGAAACCGGCCAACTGTGCCGCGGCGGCGGTGGCTTTGCTTACGGCGGCGATGCGGAGGGATCCTGGGTTAGCGTGGTCCGCAGACGAAGAGAGATTCTCCTCGCGCAAACCGCTCGGAGGGGCGGCGGTCCTCGCTTCGCTCGGAATGACGGAATCCTGACTCGGAATGCTGAGGGTAAGGCCCGCGATACCGAGAACGGCGAGGCGTTCGGCGACGGCGGTTACGGCGTTTTGACTGGTGAAGACTAGCCAATCGAAAGTGCTCAGGCTGCGCAGAGCGGAATCGAGTGGGGCGTAATCGAGAGGCGGAAGAATTTGAATCAGCGGAAGTGAAACGACCTCTGCACCATGCGCTCTGAGAGCTGCGGCTAGCGTGGCGGATTGCGATTCTGCGCGAGTGATGACGACGCGTTTGCCTGCAAGCGGCGATGGAGTGTGGTCAGCCACGCTGGCGGTAAACCTCTTCGAGAATTTCGCGCGCGCCGGAATCGATGAGCATTTGCGCGACGCGTTGGCCAAGCTCGCGGGCTTGATCGGGCGGAGCGGTGGCACGCTGGCGAACGTGTTGCGCGCCATCCGGAGAGCAGACCACGGCGTCTATCGCCAGTTCGCCGCGTTCGAAGCGCGCCCATGCGCCGAGCGGAACCTGGCAGCCGCCTTCGAGAGCGGCGAGTAAAGAGCGTTCGGCGACGATGGACTGACGGGTTTCGAAATCATCGAGCGGCGCGAGGGCATCGGCGAGCTCGTTATCTTGCAAACGTGCCTGAACACCGAGGGCGCCTTGGCCGACCGCGGGCATGCAAACTTCTGGCGAGAGAACTTCGCTGATGCGATTGCTCCAGCCGAGGCGGTCGAGTCCCGCTTTGGCAAGCAGGATAGCGTCGTATTCGCCACTTGCGACTTTGCGCAGGCGCGTGTCCACGTTGCCGCGCAGTTCGCGCACGTCGAGATCGGGGCGCGCGTGGCGAATCTGCGCCTGGCGGCGAAGACTACTGGTGCCGATACGCGCGCCTTTGCGAAGCGTCGAGAGAGTTTCGTTTTTTGCGGCGACGAGGCAATCGCGGGTGTCTTCGCGGCGGCAGATTACCGGGAAACAGAGGCGCGATGGAACTTCAGTGGGAATATCTTTCACGCTGTGAACGGCAAGATCAATTTCCTCGTTGAGCAGAGCTTCTTCCAGTTCCTTGATGAAGACGCCTTTGCCGCCGATTTGCGCGAAGGAAGCCGTTTGCAATTTGTCGCCGGTGGTTTTGATGATAACGATTTCGGCGTCAACTCCGGTGGCTTCGAGAATTTTTTTGCGGACGAATTCGGCTTGCCATTTGGCGAGCATGCTGCCGCGGGTACCGATACGAAGGGGCTTCACCGTTAGCGCTCCCGGTCCGGCAGGAAGAGTTCGCGGATAGCTTCAACTTGTTGAATCTTGCGACGAAGATCTTTTTCGCCTTGCAGGCGGCGAGCCGGGTCGAGAAGCATTTTTTCGAGAAGGTCGTCGATCAGGGCTTCTACTTGTTCGCGCTGTTCTGGTGTGAGGCCGTTGACGCGTTCGGCGCGTTCACGAACAAATTCGGCGCGATCGGCTTTCAGTTTGTGACGAAGAGTTTCCACGACGCTGATTAGTTCGAGGCTGGCCTGCCAGGTAAGAAATTTCGAAACGTGTTCATCCACGATGAGTTCGGCGCGGGGGACTTCGCCTTCGCGGGAACTGCGATTCTGCTGAACAATCTGCGTGAGATCGTCGATGTTGTAGAGGTAAAAATTGTAGAGACTGGCGGCTGCTGGATCGATGTTGCGGGGCACGCCGAGATCCATCACGAAGAGCGGGCGATTGCCGCGGGCGGCCATGGCTTTTTCGAGGTGAGCGCGCATTAAGACCGGCTCTTCGGCGGAAACGCTGGAGACGATTACGTCGGGAAGCGTAAGCGCGGATTCCCAATCGTCCCAGGCGATGACTTTGCCGGCAAACTGGCGGGCGAGATTGTCGGCACGTTCGAGCGAACGATTCATGACGAAGAGCCGAGCGATGTTGCGGTCGCGGAGTTGCGAAATAACTTGTTCGCTGATCATGCCGGCACCGAGGACTAAAGCGGCGCGTTCCTGCAATTTGCCAAAGATGCGTTCAGCAAGTTTCACGCCGGCGGAGGCGACGGACATGGGGCGTGTGCCGAGTTCAGTTTCGGAGCGGACGCGCTTGCCGACTTCGAGCGCGCCTTGAAAGAGACGATTGAGGACCGGGCCGGTGGCGCCTTGTTCGTAGGCGATGCGATAGGCTTCGCGGACCTGGCCGAGGATTTCCGCTTCGCCGAGCATCATTGAATCGAGGCCGGAGGCTACGCGGAAAAGATGACGAACGGCGTAGCGATCGTAATGGTGATAGAGCGAAGGACTGAGAAGATCGAGTTGAACAGAATGGAAGCTGGAAAGATAGTTGGAAAGAGCGGCGGCGGATTCACGCGTGGTTTCAGGGGGGACCCCGTAAACTTCGCTGCGATTGCAGGTGGAGAGAACGAGCGTTTCGTGGAGAATGCCGCGCGCGCGAAGCTCTTCAGCGGCCTGGCGGGCCTGATCGTTGGTGAAAGACACCTTCTCGCGCACCTCGACGGGCGCTGAGCGGTGATTCAATCCAACAAGCACAATTTCCATGGCGCCGATTGCGTGCCCCCTGACGACTCCTAGAAATAGCGATGCGCGTGCGAGAAAAACAGGTTCACAACGGTGAAACTGAAAATCACGATGGCAAAATTAAAAATGCACAGTTGCGAGGCGCGTGCTCCTCGCCAGCTGGGATTGCGGGCCAGCCGCAGATAGAAAACATAGGCGACTAACACCAGCAGCGTGACGACGTACTTGGGATCGTAATGCCAGACGTTGCCGGTGAGGCGATCCACCCAGACAAAGCCCAGCGCGGTGCCGATGGCGATGGAGATGAGGCCGACGAGGACGCTGCTTTGGCTCATGCGATCGAGAAGATCGAGGGAAGGGAGGCGCCAGATGACGTCGCCGACGCGGTGCTCGTGCAGGAGGCGCTGTTCGCCGAGGTAAATGAGGCTGAGCACACAAGAAAGGCCGAAGGCGGCGTAGGCGAGGATGCTGAGCGTTACGTGAAATGCAAATGCGACGCCGGTGGCGGGCGGGGCGGCAAGGCGGTCTGGGGGCGAGAGTTGCGCGAAGAGGAAAAACGCCAGAACGAATGGGAGCACGAACGCGCCGACGGAGCGCTGGCGATGGAGAAGTTCGAGGCTGACGTAGGTGAGCGCTAGAAGCCAGCCGAAGAGTGACATCGAGCCGGAAAGATCGTGGTAAGGGACAGTGTGGAGGCCGCGGGCGCGTTCGAGGAGCGCAAAATAATGCGCTACCAGACCGCCCGCGAGCAGTAGCGAGCCCAGGCGGCCGGACCAATCATGGCCAGCAACGAGGTACCCGATGTATGCGGCGAAACTGCCGACGTAAGCCGCAAGTGTAAGCAAGAAAAAGAGATGGTTCATTGGCACGGAGCTATGCGCGGCTGGTGAGCTCTTTGTTCTCAGCAGACCGCGAACCTCTATTCTGAGTATAGCTTAGCCACCGCGCCGCAGCACGGCGAGCCGGTCATGGGCATCGGAGAGCGCAATTTGTTATCCTCAACGCTGAGCAATCTATGTCAAGGACCTCTGTTTCCGTGAATCGCAAAGAACTGTTCTTGCGCGCGTGTCGCGGCGAGGCGGTGCCGCGCGTTCCAGTTTGGATGATGCGGCAGGCTGGGCGTTATTTGCCGGAGTATCGCGAGTTGCGAGCGAAGCATGCGTTTTTGGAAGTTTGCAAGACACCGGATTTGGCGGTGGAAGTTTCGATGCAGCCGTTTCGGCGGCTGGGCGTGGACGCGATTATCGTGTTTTCTGACATTCTGATTCCGGCCGAGGCGATGGGGCTGCCGTTGGAGCTTGGCGATGCGGGGCCGAATTTGCCGGAGCCGGTGCGATCGCTGGATGCGGTGCGGAAATTGCGGCAATTCGATCCGGAGACGGAGACGGGATTTTTGATGGAAGCGATCCGACGGATCGTTCGAACGGCTGGGCCGGATGTACCGCTGCTGGGATTTGCAGCAGCACCGTGGACGCTGGCTTGCTACATGGTGGAAGGCAAGACGAAAGAAGGCTTCGCGAAGGTGAAAGAGTTTTTGTACGCGGAGCCGGCAACATTTCGCGAATTGCTGAGCCGGATTGCGCAGGCGACAATTGGTTATTTGAAAGCGCAAATTGCGGCGGGTGCGGCGGCAGTGCAACTGTTCGATACTTGGTGCGGGGAGCTGGCGCTACCGGAATATCGCGCGTTCGCGCTGCCTGCGGTGCAAGAAGTGATTTCGGCGGTGCACGGAACGGTGCCAGTAATTTACTACTCGAAGGCTTCGCATCATTTACTGCCGGCTGTGGCGGAATCTGGCGCGGATGTATTGAGCTGCGACTGGCGGGTGAATTTGGCAGAGTTGCGTGCAACGATTGGAGCGAAGGTCGCGCTCCAGGGAAATCTGGATCCGGCGGTCTTGTTCGCGCCGGAAGAACACATTCGACAGACAACGCGCGGGATTCTGGGGCAGCTCGGCGGCATAGGGCACATTTTAAATTTGGGGCATGGGATTTTGCCGGGTACTCCAGTTGAGAATGCACGGACCTTTATCACCACAGGGCAACAATTTTCGTTTGCGGAGAAATTAGCGGCGAAATAGTTGAGTGAATTTGAAAGATGATTCCGCAACCTACACTCGAGCAGATGCGAGAAGAGCTTCGCGTAAGCGAAGAGTTTCTTGCGCGGTATAACCGGCCCGGGCCGCGCTATACGAGCTATCCGACGGCGCCAGTATGGAATGACGCGTTTGGCCCCGCAGATTTGCAAACGGCGCACGCGGAAGCGGATGCGGCTAAGACGCCCGTTTCGTTGTATATGCATTTGCCGTTTTGCGAAAGCTTGTGTTTGTTTTGTGCGTGCAACGTAATCATTCAAAAAGACAAGCGCGTTTCGATTCCCTACTTCGATGTTTTGAAAAAAGAAATTGTGCGCGTCGGAGCGGCGGTTTCACGCGAGCGCGAAGTGGTGCAGTTTCACTGGGGAGGCGGAACGCCGACGTATTCGACGCCAGCGCAGCTGGAAGATTTGTTCGGCTACACAAGAGAGCGATTTGCATTTTCGCCGGACGCAGAAATTGGCATTGAAGTCGATCCGCGCGTGACTTCGCGGGAACATCTGGAAACGCTGCGACGGCTCGGTTTCAACCGCTTAAGCATGGGTATTCAGGATTTTCATGAGCCGGTACAGCGCGCGATCAATCGCATCCAGCCATATGAAATGACGCGGGATCTGATTCAGGCTGCGCGCGGTCTCGGCTTTGACAGTATCAACGTGGACTTGATTTACGGACTTCCGTATCAAACGGCGGAGACCTTTGCGCACACGGTCGATCAGATCATGGGGCTTGCGCCGGACCGGATTGCGTTGTTCAGCTACGCGCATGTGCCATGGCTAAAAAAACAGCAGGGATCGTTTGCGGCGCACTTACCGGAAGGCATGCAAAAGTTTGAAATCTTTCGTACGGGATTGCTGAAATTTGTCGAAGCGGGATATCTCTACATCGGGATGGACCATTTCGCCAAGCCCGGCGACGAACTTGCGACTGCTCAGGCGAAACGCACACTGCATCGAAATTTTCAGGGCTATACGACGAAGGCTGGCGCCGATCTTTACGGGATGGGTGTCACGGCGATCAGCGGATTTCGCAATGCGTATGCACAAAATTTCCGCGAGCTTGCGGCATGGGAAAAGGCAGTTGGTGAGCGCGGTATCGCGACCATGCGTGGCTATCATCTTTCCACTGAAGACCGGCTGCGACGTGAAGTAATTAGCCGGCTGTTGTGCCACACCGTGATTCCGAAGCGCGAAATCAGCGAGGCATTCGCGATCGATTTCGATGAACACTTTGCCGCCGAGTTGCAGCGCCTGGAACTTCCACGCGAAGACGGCTTGCTGACAATCGATCGCGACGAGATCCGCGCTACCTGGCTCGGCCGGATTTTCATCCGCAATCTGGCGATGCTCTTCGATCCATATCTCGAGCAGCAGCAACTGAATGCCAAGCCGCTTTTCTCCAAGACGCTCTAAGCCGTGGCCACCGCTCCGCTCACAGTAATTGTTGGCGCAGGGATTTCCGGATTGACGTGCGCGTACGCTCTTAAGAAGTCAGGGCGGACTGTCTTGGTGCTGGAGGCGTCAGCACGACCCGGCGGATATATCGAAACCGTGGAAGAAAACGGATTCCTCTTCGAACTGGGCCCGCAGAGCTTTTCCGCTACCGAACCGCTGTTCAAGCTTTGCCGAGAATTGGGCATATTGAATCAGCTCGTTGAAGCTCCTCGCGGCGCGCCGCGCTACATTGTGACTGATGGCAAGCTTGTTCCTGTTCCGTTATCGCCGGGCGCGTTTCTTGCTTCTTCCCTTCTCAGTTGGCGGACAAAATTCTCGATCCTGGCTGACATTTTCCGGACCTCCGTGCCTGCGGACACGGACGAATCCGTGGCTACTTTCGTCCGGACAAGATTCACGGCAGAACTGCTGGACCGCTTAGTGGCCCCGTTCGTCTCTGGCATTTATGCCGGCGATCCTGAAAGGCTTAGCCTGCAGGCAGCCTTCCCAAAAATCCATGAAGCCGAGAAAGCCAGTGGAAGTATTATCCGGGGCAGCATCCGGCTGGCGAAAAACAAGACGGTACCTCAGCAAACGCGCAGACCAGGTCTCTATTCTTTTCAAAAAGGCAACGCTACGCTGACTCAGTCCCTCGCCGATTTTCTGGGAACTGCGATCCGATACAACGCCAAGGTCGAGCAGGAAATCCGGCGCGACGGCGATTGTTTCGTATTGAAGATCGAAAGCAACCGCGGCTCAGAAGAAGTTCGCGGGAAAAAGCTAGTGCTGGCAACGCCCACGCGGGTCAACGCCGATTTGCTGCGACTCATCACACCGGCGGCCACAGTTCCGTCGTCTGATATCGAATATGCGCCGGTCACGGTGGTCTCGCACGGCTATCGCAAAGATCAAGTGGGAACACCTCTGCGCGGCTTCGGCTTCCTGATTCCGCGCAGCAAGAAAATGCACACTCTGGGCACAGTGTGGAACTCCTCACTCTTCGCCGGGCGAGCCCCGGCGGACCACGTGCTAATGACCAGTTTCATCGGCGGCGCATGCAAGTCCAACGGCGGCGAGGGACTTTCTGAAGCGGAAAGCGCGGAATTCGTTCAGCGTGAGGTAGGAGATTTACTTCGAATCTCGGGCAGCCCTGTAATCGAGCGAGTCACGAACTACAGAACGGCTATTCCGCAATATAACATTGGCCACACTGAGCGATTGCAGACGATCCGCGAAGCTGCCGCCAAAGTTCCGGGACTGTGGTTGACCGGCAACTATTGGAAAGGCCCGGCAATCGGGGCATGCATCGAGCACGCGCTTGCGGTTGCTGAAGAGATTCGAGTTAGCTAGAAACATTGGCCGCCGGAGAAGAGACTTGCTGCGTAGGAGCAATTGATGCGGACGGCGCGGCCAGAAGGGGCGGCCACAACGACACAAGCTCCCGCTCGAACCAGACCGGCGGTTCCGTTGTGGATGTGCAGCGCGGTTGTTGCGGCGCTGCTCTTCGCATTTTACAACGCGCATGAAGCGCGAGTAACGAAGACTACGATTCAGCAAACGCGGACTGCTCTGGAGAAACAGATTGAGCTACAACGGGAATCAGCGCGGGAGATGGCTCTTGCGCGGCGCGAAGCTTTAGTTTTAACCGATGCAAAATCACTGAAGATTGCAATGCCTGCGGGAAATAAAGACTTGCCCATGTTGCAGGCGACATGGAGTCCAGAATTTGGTCTGGTTATTTCAGGGCAGCGGTTGGCACCGCCGCCGGGCAATCGTACATTGCAATTGTGGCTGATTCCGAAAGCGACTGGGGGGAAGGCGATTCCGTCGTTGACATTGCGACCTGGTCCGGATGGAGAGTTTGATTTGCTGGTTGCGAATCCGCCGGATTCGCCAGGCGCTATCAAGGCTTTGGCAATCAGCGAAGAGGCGGATGGCGGGAGTCCGCAGCCTACGACCACACCGATTTGGGTGGGTGCGGTTGGTGCGAAGTAAAACCAAAAAGTCGAAAGCGCACGCCGCAGACGGCGGGCGCTACACATCTAGTCCCGTTCGCGGCGTTTTTTATAGCGTAGAGCCAGGCGTGTTTTGCGGCGCACGCCCGCTTCCCGCCAGCGGCGTTTTTCCTCGGCCGTCTTCAAGATTAGAGGTGCGACGGCTTTTGGCTGCTTCGTGATGGCATCGATCGCAACAAAGGTCACGTAGGCAGTGGTCGTGTGCTTGCGTTCGCCGGTTAAGGCATTCTCCGAGAAGACTTTGACGCCCACTTCCATTGAAGTGTGAAAAACGCGGTTCACTTGAGATTTCAAAATGACGAATTCGCCGACGTTGATTGGATTGCGGAAATCGATGTAGTCCACCGAAGCTGTGACCACATAGCTGTTCGAATGACGGCTGGCCGCCATGGCCGCCGCGATGTCAACTAGATGCATGACGTGACCGCCGAGCAATTTACCCAGAGGATTGGTGATGGCGGGCAAGACCACTTCCGCCATTTCGGAGCGCGAGGCGCTGATGGGTTTCGGTTTTAATCCGCCATCGCTGACTGGCGAAACTTTCTTGCGGTTCGGCATCCTGGCCTCGGCTGGGTGCG
>WNFR01000927.1_pt1 | contig 30102 bp, 25 predicted proteins | sample 5400221 | NCBI WGS metagenome assembly WNFR01 (sample SAMN13153357, study PRJNA577476) | soil metagenome | isolation source: 40 cm soil under Madrone tree | place: USA:California | collected 2016-06-14
AGACGAAGACCGATCCTTCGGAAATTGATTTGATTATCGTGGCCAGCGTCACGCCCGACATGTTTTTTCCGGCGACGGCGTGCCTGGTGCAGGACCGCTTGGGAGCAAAGCGCGCGTGGGGTTTCGATCTTTCCGCGGCATGCTCCGGTTTTGCTTACGCGCTGACGGTGGGAGCACAGTTCGTGGGGTCGGGGGCGCACCGCAAGGTAGTGGTGATCGGCAGCGACGTGATGAGCTCGATTTTGGACTATACCGATCGCTCTACCTGCGTGTTGTTTGGCGATGGAGCGGGGGCCGTGCTGCTGGAGCCGGCGAAGGACGGTGAAGGCATTTTGGATTTTTCGCACGATGTGGACGGCTCAGGCGGCCAATATTTGTACATGCCGGGCGGCGGATCGCTGCATCCTCCCACGCACGAAACGATCGACAAAAAGATGCATGTAGTGCATCAGGAAGGCTCGCAAGTTTTTAAATATGCCGTTCGCCGGATGGCGGAGCTGGCAGCATGCCTTCTGGAGCGCAATGGTTTTAGCAGCGACGATCTGGCATTGGTGGTGCCGCACCAGGCGAATTTGCGAATCATTCGCGCGATGCAGCAGCGGCTGGGCGTAGACGACTCCAAGGTGATGGTGAATATCGACAAGTACGGGAACACGACGGGCGGAACAATCCCGCTGGGTTTGCGCGATGCGGTGGAGCAGGGGCGCTTGAAAAAGGGTGACCTCGTGCTGTTGGCTGCCGTCGGCGCAGGCTACACGACTGGTGGATTGCTAATGCGCTGGGGATTCTAGCTCGTACGACTTGGCTATGGGTTGTCTGATTCCGTTTGGATAGCGCCGCTTTTCAGCGCGTAGGCCACAAAGCCTTCCGGGGCATTCTTCACTCCAAAAACGTTGGCGCTTTTCAGATCGCGAATATCGCGCCATTTCAGATTAGCGAGATTGGCGCTGCGCAAATCCGCGCCGGTGAGGTTCGTTTGGGAGAGGTCTGCGCCGCTGAGGTCGGCTTCCGCAAGGTCAGCGTCGGTGAAATCAGCATGTTCAAAATCTACATTGCGAAGAATACTCTCACGAAAGTTGGCGGAGCGCAGATTGGCATATGACATATGGGAGGAACTCAAGTCGCTGTCGCGCAGGTCTGCAGAGGAGAAATTGGAGCGCGACAGGCGCGCCCCCGGGAGATGAATCCCTTGCAGAAAGGCCCCGGAAACGTCGACCCCGACCAGGGGCGTGCCGTCGGCGTTGAGCTCTTGCAGAGCTTCGATGCGGCCGCCATTCCCGCCTTTCCCTTGCGCGGTGTTGATGACCTGCCAAGCCTGGTAATGTTTTTGCTTGAGACGGTTGCCGGACTCAGCGAAATAGAAGACCACGGCGATGAGCACGCCGAAACGTCCAAGATATTCGAGCACTTCGAGGAAGGACCAGTTGCCGAGGAGGTAGGCTATCCACTCCCAGAACCACTCGAAGGCCCACAGCGGCGCGGTCCAGGCGTGCTTTAGCTCTTGCCGACGGACACTCCAAGGTTCAGGACGCTTTCGGTGAAGCCGTACTTGCATCGCGTGACCTTACCTCTCTGAACCTTTCGGGCCACGATTCTATTCCACTTGAGTGAGAGAGACAGGCGAAAATCAAGAGCCCGCGCCAGTTCGCGGGTACCTCCACTGCCTGTGGACGAACTTAGCGACGTGAATGGCGGGAGCCTGAAAGGAATTCTTCGAGTAAGAGGCGGGCAAGGCGCTGGGGATTGTGGCGGATGACGGCGTGCTCTTCGAGGAGATTATCGAGCACGACGCGATAGCCGAGTTTCTGAAGATTGGCGAGGTCGATCGCGACGGGCTCGGCGCCTTGCGAGCGGTAGCGCTTGGCGACTTCAGGGGAGACCAACTGGCGATTGGCGACGACCCAATCAATGACGCGGCGGGGAGTGTGGCGTTCAATGGCGGTGAGATGGTCCGCGAGGGCGTAGCCGGATGTTTCACCGGGCTGGGTCATGAGATTCGCGATGTAGACGCGGGGCGCTTTGGATTTGGCGATAGCGTTGGCGATTTCAGGGATGAGCAGGTTCGGAAGAATACTGGTGTAGAGCGAACCCGGGCCGAGGAGAATGAGGTCAGCTTCTTGAATGGCCTCGACCGCTTTCGGGAGGGGATGAACCGTGCGGGGCAACAGCGCGAGTTTCTTGATGGGTTTTCGGCTAGCGGTGATTCGCGTCTCGCCCTGCACTTTGCGACCGTCTTCGAGAGTGGCGACGAGAGCGACATCGGAGAGCGTCGACGGAAAGATACGACCGCGAATCGCGAGCACCTTGCTGGTTACGCGAACTGCTTCGGCGAAATCGCCCGTGACATGGGTGAGCGCGGCGAGGAAGAGGTTACCGAAATTATGGCCGATGAGGCCGCGGCCGGCGCGAAAGCGATACTGAAAGAGGCGCCCCAGCAAAGCCTCGTCTTGCGACAACGCGACCATGCAGTTGCGAATATCACCCGGCGGAAGAACGCGATTCTCGCGCCGAAGACGGCCGGAGCTGCCGCCGTCATCGGTGACAGTGACGATGGCGGTGAGATCGCTCACCGGCCTTTGGTGGTCTGCGGGATCGTCACGACGACGGGTTACATATTCCTTGAGGCCGCGCAATAGAGTGGAGAGGCCCGTCCCGCCACCAAGGGCGACAACGTTGAGGCCGCGCAAATTGCGCTTCGATTTGGAAGGACGTTTCTTCACGGTTGAGAGCGCCAAGTCACTCTATTAGCCAAAATTCAACGCGGAGAGCGCAGAAGAACAAGAGCGAAGGCCCATTATGCCGGGAAACCAGTTTAGATTCGAATCAGCCAGCCATGCCGTCTTTTTCTGGATAGAGCAGCTCGGTGAAGCGCGGGTCTTCCTGAAGAAAGGCGAAGTCTTCGTCATTGCGCGCGTGGTAGCGGTTTTCGGCGCGCAGGTCGATGGCGACCTTCAGATTTTTCAAAGCAGAATCGGCTTCCCCGGTGAGGCAATCGAGAGCGGCGAGCGCATAATGAATGTAGTCGGCCTTAGGAGCGGCTTTGCGCGCCTTGTCCAGGCTCTCGCGGGCGTCGTCCCAGCGACCGACGTTCATCATGGCTACGCCGCGCTGGTAGTGTTCGTCGGCGGTGCGCGGATTTTGCTCGGTAGCCGGCTTCATGCGCTGTTCGGCGATTTTGATGTGCATGCGCGCGCGGTCTGAAAGCTCTTTGCTCGGGCCTTCGAGGACTTTCTCCAGCTCTTGCTTGGCGCGAGAGAATTTTTGTTGGTGAAAGAGAGCAAGAGCCTCATCATAAAGCTTGAGTTGCGCCTGCACACGGGGGTCAACTAGTTCGACGCCGCCACGCTGCGGCGGATGGGGAGGAGTTAAGTTCTTTTTTTTCTGCATTTTACCCGACAAATCCCTAACTCGTTTGGCCCGGCCGGATGAGCCCGAAGAGGGCTTGTGCGCTTTTGCCATGGCGCGAATGTAGCAGAGCAGGTTTCACACGTCAACGAGCGCCCCAATGGAGCGATAACGATAAGGTCACCGAAGGGCCGCAAAGCGCGGAAAAGTCTTACCCGTGCTGCGTAGATTCGCGGAAAATAGAAGCGAGTACGTAACACGCGACACACGCTGGCGAGATGCTGGCCCGCCCTCGGTGCGTGTGCTATAAGTTTCTGACCAAGTTCGGACCGACGACACGTGCCTTTCATCAATTTTCCTGCGCGCGAAATCAATTGCAAGCTGGTGTACTACGGTCCAGGTCTGGGCGGGAAGACCGCAAATCTGCAGTGGATCTATGACCACACAGGGCAAAATCAGAAGGGCAAGATGGTTTCCCTGGCAACGGAAACCGACCGGACCCTCTTCTTTGACTTTCTTCCCCTCGATTTAGGGACGGTTCGTGGATTCAAGACCCGATTTCATTTATATACGGTGCCCGGGCAGGTGTTCTACGAGGCCAGCCGCAAACTGATCCTGAAAGGTGCGGACGGGGTCATCTTTGTGGCCGATTCGCAGGAGGAACGGCTCGATGCGAATTTCGAGACGATGGAGAACCTGCAGGAGCACCTGAAGGAACACAACCTGAAGTTTGAGACCATTCCTTACGTCCTGCAATTGAACAAGCGCGACTTGCCCAATGCCATGTCTGTGGCGGAATTAACCAAGCAATTGCAGAAGAAAGGCGAGCCGGTCCTGGAAGGCGTGGCCGTGACGGGTCAAGGCGTGTTTGAAACGCTGCGGGAAGTAGCCAAGCTGGTCCTGGCCGAGTTGAAGAAGAGCGGATAGCGCCTAGAATTTCTTACTCATAGTTGTTGTCGAAGGCGTCGAAGTGACCCGCGGCGGGGTGGTAGTAAGGCGAAACGATACGGCAACGTCGACGACCACCGGCACAGACTCACCTTGAAAATTGCGTGCTGGCCTGAAGCGCCAACTCCGGACGGTGCGAGTGGCTGCGCTGGCAAGGGCGGGACTCGGCGAGCGAAGGATTTTGACGTTCTCCGCGGCTCCGTCCGCCGCTACCCAGACTTGCGCCATCACTAATCCCTGTAATTTCTTGGCCTTGGCCACGTACGTGTATTCCGGAGCGGGGCAGATCTCGCAACGAGGCGAGCCGATACCGGCAATGCTTGCTTTGAACGACCCTTGCAGCGCTGACCGCGGCGGCAGAGGGCTGGTCAGAATCGCTTGCATTTCCGGCGTGATGGGAATCTCCGCGAGGGCCTCGAAGCGAGATTCTCCGCCAGAAATGCGGTCGCTGGCCATTAACGTGATGCCAATGCCGTCAGGGATTGCCGCGAAGTTCCCGTAGACCAGGACTTCCGCGCCAAGTGATTGCGCGCGCTGCTCGTTTTGCGCGAACTCCGGAATGTAACGGCGCGCGAACTCCGCAGGCACGCTCGCGGAACTCCAGCGGCTGCGGGGAATAACTTCCAGTTCTGGATGAGCTTGCGCGAGCGATTCGGAAACTCTGTCGGCGAGCCAGGCGCCCAGCGGACAGGGAATTTCGTTCGGAAGAGTCAGATCGAGAATGAAGGGTTTCTTTTTGTTAGCCGCGAGAAGTTGACTACCAAGACGCTCGGCTAGCGCGGTGATTTGCGCGTTCGGCTGTTCGGTCGCAGCAGGAAGAAGTTGCTGAGCTATGCCCCGGGCGCAAAATACCGAGGCTATCCACCCGAGAACGAGAAACGCGCGACCCACAGCACAACGCTTTGAACGGCGTGCCAACATGGTGCGGTTGGCCGGAGGCTATCACAGCGAGCCCGCGGTTAGAAGAGGCGAAATGTAAAAAATGCGCGTACGGGCTATGCGAAACTCGCCGTGGCAGCGGAATCAGACTCATATGTCGGGATGGCTTCGACCAGACGTGTGACGGTGAGCGCGTCGCGGACGCGCCCCGAGCCACAAACGAGATGAACGGCGCCGCCCTCACGCGCCAGTTGGATGGAGATGCGCACCAGCGAGGAGATGCCGGAACTGTCGATCTGCGGAACGCCGTTGAGATTAATCACGACCTTGCGGCCGCCATTGCGCACGATGGATTGCAGCGCTTCGTTTAGTTGTTCGCTGGGCTCGCCGATAGTCAGGCGGCCGCGGACTTCCAGCAGATCAACGCCGTTTTGCTGCCGGACGGAAATCTCCATAGGTAGATGCTCGGTCATTGACAGTCTCTTAGAGTTCTCACTAGATGGACGAGCGCGATAGCACAAAGGGTACTGTTGAGATTATACGACCCCTGGCAAATTTTCGATAATCATCGCATTAGAATTTTGCATTGTGCGTATGAAAATTTAAAAGAGCGATATGCAAGCGTGGCGCGTATAATTCGGCGCGTCGAAGTCTCTGGTCCCCGAAAAGACCTGACGAGCGAATCGGGAGCGGCTGGTGTGGGCTGGCCCCGAAACGGTCATCTCATACGCAGTGGAGCGGATATAGAATATGAGGCGCATGCTGTGGAAGTGTTGTTTGGTCTTTGCCTTGATGCAGGCGGCAGTACCGCTCCATGCGCAGCAGACTCCGCCCGCCGCCGCACCATCCTCGCAAGGCTCGCCCTCCGCTACTCAAGCTTCCAATCCCGCAAACGAGAAATTGGCGCAGTTGGATCAGCGCGTAACCGCGGCACAATCCTCGGCAGACAACGCCTGGATGCTGGTAAGCGCCGCGCTGGTGCTGATGATGACCGGGCCGGGACTAGCGCTTTTTTACGGCGGCTTGGTGCGGCGCAAGAACACGCTGGCGATCATGATGCAAAGTTTCATGCTCATGGCGGTGATTACAGTGCTCTGGGCACTGGTGGGGTACAGTCTGTGCTTTGGCGGCAACGGGCCGGTGATCGGCGGCTTTGAGCATGCATTCCTGCGGGGCATTGGCGCGGAGCCGAACGCCGATTACGCGGGAACGATTCCGCAGATGACCTTCATGGTCTATCAACTGATGTTTGCGATCATTACACCAGCGCTGATTACGGGAGCGACGGCAGAGCGCATGAAGTTCAGCGGCACAGTGCTGTTTATGACCTTGTGGTTTTTGGTCGTATACGCGCCTTTGGCGCACATGGTGTGGGGGAAGGGCGGACTGCTGAACGCGTCCCTGGGCGGACGATTTCCGACGCTCGATTTTGCGGGCGGCACAGTCGTGCACATCAGTTCCGGGGTTTCGGCGCTGGTTTGTGCGCTGTACTTGGGCAAGCGCAGCGGATTCCCCAAGCAGCCGATGCCGCCGCACAGCATGGTGCTGAGTTTTATTGGGGCATGCTTGCTGTGGGTGGGATGGTTCGGCTTTAACGCGGGCAGCGCGCTGGCCTCGAACTCCTTGGCGACCAGCGCGTTCGTTGCCACGCATTTCGCGGCTGCCGCGGCGGCATTGAGCTGGAGCGCTGCGGAATGGATCAAGAACGGGCGAGCTAGCGCGCTCGGAGCGATTTCCGGCGCCGTGGCTGGGCTGGTGGCCATCACGCCGGCGGCGGGATTTGTGGCGCCGATGCCTGCATTGGTGATCGGACTGGTGGCCGGCGCGTTCTGCTACTGGATGGTTACGCGCATCAAAGCCATCTTCGGGTATGATGACGCGCTCGACGCTTTTGGCGTGCACGGCGTGGGAGGAACCATCGGCGCGCTCCTGACGGGCGTGTTCGCCTCGCAAGTCGTCAATCCCATCTTTGGTGCGGGGAAAGCGGTTGGCGGCAGCGACGGACACTGGGCTCAGGTGGGCAACCAGCTTGTAGGCGTGCTGATTGCGTGGGGCTTCGCTCTGGTGGGGACATTCGTACTCTTGAAGGTCGTGGATTTGATTACCGGCTTGCGCGTAACGGAAGACCAGGAAATCGAAGGTTTGGACATTACGCAGCACGGCGAAGAAGCGTACAACCTGGAGTCGTGAGAGCAGGTGGGATGAGAATGCATTTGGCGCGGCGGGGGAGCAGAACTTTCCATGATGAAACTTGAGGCGATCATTCAACCCTCGCGATTTGAGTCGGTTAAGGACGCACTGCGCGAAGTCGGCATCGAAGGGATGACCGTCACGGAAGTGCGCGGCCACGGCCGGCAAAAGGGGCATACGGAGGTTTATCGCGGGCGGGAATACACCGTGGATTTGCTGCCAAAGCTCAAACTGGAGATGGTGCTGCCCGACAAGCTTGTAAACATCGTGGTGGACACGATCTTAAAGACAGCCAAGACAGGAAAGATTGGCGACGGTAAGATATTCCTATCGCGGGTTGAAGAAGCCATCCGGATCCGCAATGAGGAGCGCGGCGAGAACGCGCTCTAAATGAAGTGACGACCGCAGCCCGGCTCGGTCTCCGTCCGGAAAGCCAACCTGTACGAAACATGCAAGGTTCCCTTACGCCCTTATCCGTACTCGGCCCGCAGGCCGATGACGAGCGACACCGTATCCGCGAACAATTCGAGGCAGGCGCGGGCGCGCGCGAGACTCTGCGCGCGCTATGTGAGCTGGCCGACAACAACATCCGGCAGGTTTTTGGCGAGGTCCTGCGTGTACACAACACGCCGGCTTCCGGATTGTGCTTGCTGGCGCTCGGCGGCTACGGCCGCAAACTTTTATTTCCCTATTCGGACCTCGATATTCTCTTCCTCTTCGGCAGCGATAAGGCAGAGGAAGAGTTTCGTCCTCTGATCTCGGACTTCGCGCGCACGTTGTGGGACCTGGGCTTTCGCGTGAGTTCCGCCGGGCGCACCCTGGAGGAATGCAAGCGAATCGAGGAGGACAACGCGGAATTTCATTTGGCATTGCTGGACCGGCGTTTTCTGTCAGGCGACGCGGAGCTTTTTGAGAAGCTCGACAAGCGCGTTCTGCCGGGTTTGGCAAAAGCCGCCCGTCCTTTCTTGCTGACGCAGCTCCACAAACTGACGAAGGAGCGACTCGCGCGCTACGGCAACACGATTTTTCATCTCGAGCCAAACGTTAAGGATGCGCCGGGCGGGCTGCGCGACTATCAGGCGGCGGTATGGCTGCGCCAAATTGGGGGCGAAAAGCGAGAGCCGTTGAGCAGCAACGCCGCGGAGGAGGATCTGGCATCCGGCGCGGTGGATTTTCTCAGCGCGATTCGCTGCTTTCTGCACTACAGCAACGCGCGCAACGACAACACGTTGACATACGAGTTGCAAGCCGGTGCGGCGGAGCGCTCACTCGGCGTTACCGATGGACTGCCACGCGATGCCGCCGAATGGATGCGCCTCTATTTTCGGCACGCTCGCACGCTGAACCGCCAATTGCTGCGCTATCTGGAGCAGAAGACCGCGACACCGCAGACTCTCCGGCAGCGGCTTTTTAACGCAGCGCGCGGGGCAAGATCCGAACCGGGGAATGGGAAACCGTTCGCGGTTCGCGACGGACGGTTCGAGCTGCTTGACGCCAAGGAGCTCTGTGACCGCGCCGTCCTGTTTTCTCTTTTCACCGAGGCTGCGCGGGCGGGAGTTCCGCTGAGCCGGCGCGCGGAGCGCAGCATCGCGTACATCATGCTGCACCCGGAATTGCCGGTGAAGAATGCGGATGTGACGTGGGCGACGTTGCGAGAAATTCTCGGCGCCGATTATCCGGGCGTGGCGCTGCGGCCGATGCAACGGCTGGGCTTGCTGACGGAAATCCTGCCGGAGTTCGCGCGCATCGATTCGTTGGTGGTTCGCGATTTTTATCATCGCTATACGGTGGATGAGCACACGTTGCGCACTATCGAGCATTTGCAGGAATTGACTGAGTCGCAGGATGCTCGCGGCGCGCATTTCAAGGAATTGTGGAAGACCGCGGAGCGCCGTGATTTGCTGATTCTGGCGCTGCTGCTGCACGACGTCGGCAAAGGCATGGCCGTCGAGAACCATGTGACCGGCAGCCTCCTGGCGCTGGAGAGCGCTGCAGCGCGCCTCAAATTATCGCCGGAAGAAAAAGACGAAGTTCACTTTTTGATCGAACACCATTTGGATATGTCCGCTACGGTGCAGCGGCGCGACATTTTCGATCCCGCCACCGTCTCTGCGTTTGGCGCGACCGCCGGAAATCAGGAGCGGCTGCAAAGGCTCTGCCTGCTGACGTACGCGGACATCCATGCGGTAAACCCCGAAGCGCTGACCCCGTGGAAAGCGGAGATGCTGTGGCAACTCTACGTGGCGACTTCCAATCATTTCAGCCGCACGCTGGATACCGATCGTCTGCACGCTCACGACGAAGTGTCGCTTCTGGAACAGGTGCACGCGCAAACGGGCGCGAGCACCGAAGAGATTGAGCGATTCCTGGAAGGATTTCCGCGGCGTTATCTTGCGGTGCATTCCGCGGCGGAGATCGCAGCGCATTTCGCGTTATACCAGAAGCTAGGCGCGCAACCCGTTCAGACCGAGCTGCAGGTGCGTAGGCACGCATTTTCCCTTACGCTGTTGACCGCCGACCGTCCCGCCTTGTTCGCGACTATTTCCGGCGCGCTGGCCGGGTGGGGAATGAACATCATCAAGGCGGACGCGTTTGCCAATGCGGCGGGAACCGTCCTGGACACGTTTCACTTCCTGGATTTGCATCGCACGCTCGAGCTGAACCCTTCTGAGATTGAGAGATTTCTGAAGAGCCTTAAGGATGTGGTGAATGGAAGGGTGCCGCTGGAGCCGCTGCTGAGAGGGCGCGAAAGCGCGAGCCGCGCGCGGCCGCCGAAGGTTGCCATCGAAACGCGCACGGACTTTGATGACAGTTCGTCCGAGCACAGCACGCTACTGGAAATCGTCGCGCAGGACCGGCCGGGATTGCTGTACGACATCGGCTCGACACTCGCGCGGCTCGGATGCAATATCGAGGTCGCGTTAATCGACACGGAAGGGCAGAAGGCGATCGACGTGTTTTATCTTACCGAGCATACAAAGAAGCTAAGCGCGGAAAAGCAGAAATCTTTGCGGGAAGCGTTGCGAAGCGCGCTCGGTTAAAGAGCACATTTTTAGGCGGGTGCGGTGGAGTGTTTGCGGATGGCGTCCAGAATTTGCACCCGGCTTTCTGACGGCCCTAACTGCGCGTTTTTCTCGATTCTCTCGACTTCCTCGGTGATGGTCGCGTCCTTCACCGCATCTGATGGCGCTTTAAGTGCGCCAAGCTAGCCAAATCTTCGGACAGAAGTTTTTCGATGAGCTCTTCTACGCCGGCACCGTGCGAGCCATTGGTTACCAGATCAACGTGCTCCTTCAGGGCGGGCAAGGCATTGGCTACCGCAACGCTGCATCCGCACATGCCGAGGAACACATGATCATTTTCCGCGTCGCCCACACCGACAGTGTTGAGCGGTGAGAGCCGAAGCTCGCTCAAAGCGACCTGCAGACCGCTCGCCTTGTTTACGCCGGAAGGCAGCACCATCACCGCATCTTTATTAAAGATGACCTGGAGCTCGAGCCCCATGTCGCGAATGACTTCCAGCACCGTCGATTCAAAAGGTTGCCATGTGGCCACGATACATTGGCCTACTGAGAGCGGGTGCACTCCGCGGCGTCGCAATTCGTCGACAAACTCCGGCGCGGGGGCATCTGCAAGGATTTTACTGTCCTTACTGGCCGGCCGGTACAGGACGGCGCCATTCTCCGCAACGATTCGGTCAAAGACCGCATATTCCGGGAAAACCTCTTGCAATTCTGGAAGCTGGCGTCCGGTGGCCAGGATCAGCTTCCGCCCGGATGCGCGCACGCGCTTAAGAGCCTCTACCGTGCTTGGTGCGCATCGCCCGTCGTGAGCGATGGTGCCGTCGTAATCGGAAATGAGACAAAAGTAGAGCACGCGTGAACTCTATTGCCTAGATGCTTCGTCCCGCAGATTAGTACGCAGGATGGGATAACTGCCGCACTCTGCGCGCTTCGTTTACGCGTCGATTATGGTTTTGCAGGCGCGGGAGCAGGAGCTTGCGCAGGCGCCGGTGGAGTCTTTTCGAAATTGACCTTGGGAGCTTGGCGCGCGCCCTCGTCTGCCTTGAAGTACGCGTCGTTTCTCGCAAAGCCACTCAGACTCGCTATCAAATTATTTGGGAACAGGGAAATATAGGTATTGTAGTCTTGCAGCGTTTCGTTGTATCGCCGCCGCTCCACCGCGATCCGGTTCTCTGTCCCGGCCAGTTCGTCCTGAAGCCGCAAAAAGTTTTCGTTGGATTTCAACTGCGGATAATTTTCCACCACAACCAGCAAGCGCCCTAAAGCCGAGTCGAGCCTCTGGTTAGCAGCGATCTTGTCGGCAGGAGTGCTCGCGCTGAGCAATGCGGAGCGGGCCTTCGCGATGTCACCAAAAACAGTTACCTCTTGCGCCGCGAACCCTTTCACCGTTTCCACCAGGTTCGGGATCAGGTCCGCACGCCGCTGCAGGACCACGTCCACCTGCGACCACGCCGCGTTGACTGCCTCCCGTTTGACCGCCATCTCGTTCCTGTGGCTCACAAACGAGCCGCCCAGCAACAGGCCAACTACCAGCAGAACCGCCAGGACCGCCAGAGCTATTTTCATGACTCCTGCCTCCTCAAGAATTAGGAACTGCTCTTATCGGTGCGTTGCCATTGGTTTTTCGGCAGATGATGGTCCAGCGCGGCAATCACTTTCTCCAGCGCCGCCAGATAGCCATCATATACAGACACCACTGCATTTTTGTCCAAGCTCTTGGCGTCACGCAGGCTCCGCACCGCTTCAAACGCAGATGCATCCGCGGCGGTCAATGCGGCAATTCGGACGAAAACGTCGCCGGGAGCGTTTGGCGGCTGCTCCTGGAAGGCAATCAAGGTGTGCCGAAGCAGCGTAAGCGTGCTCGAAAATGATTTGGCCAGAACGGCTGCAAGTTCGTGCTGGTTTTCCGCCTCGCGCAGAAAGTGTTGCCGTAGCCTTAGCAACAGGGTGCGCAGCTCATGCTCCACCTGAACGCGATGCAAATTCATCGGCACGTGGATGCCGGCGATGGCGTCTGAACCGTACAGCACGCGATGGCTCTGCTGCATGTCCAGAAGTTCGATTGCGAAAACGTCGGCAGACCGGTGAAGTTCCTGCGAGGAAAAGAAAAGCGGCGCGGGCTGATGCTGCGCGCTGGCCCACCACTTCACCACCGCGGACACGCGCGCCAGTTCCGCCGCACGCAGCGAGCGCAGGATGCAGAGAACGTTCAAATCGGAGTGCGCGTCGTGAAAATCGCCGCGCGCCGCCGAGCCGTACAAAATTATCGACTCGAGATTGTCCTTCGCCGCTTCGTGCAGCCGTTCCACCAGGTTTTTCAGTGCCTCATGTACGTCGGCCATCGCGTTCCTCAGACTCTACCAGCTACCCGAAGCCCCGCCGCCTCCGCTGCTGCCTCCGCCGAAACCGCCAAATCCTTCGCCGCCGGAATAGCCACCCGAGCTTCCACCGAAGCCGCCTCCGCCTCGCCAACCGCCACCCATCATCGGCCCGATCCACCAGCCTCCACCTCCACCTCTTCGGCCGCTCGCGGCTCTTTGCCCGGCTCGCGCAATCGAGACGATAATCCAGATGAGCAAGAGTATCGCCCAGAGGCCAATGGGCGAAGGACGGGGCTCCTTCCGGTGCGGCCGAACTGGGGGCGGGCCCGATAGCGTAACGCCACGATCATCCGCAACATATTTCGCCAGCGCCCACGTTGCGGCCTCGATCGCGGCGCCGTAGTTTCCTTCGCGCAGCAGCGGAACCATCGCTCGGCCCGCGTCTCCAGCGCGCGCATCGTTGATCACCGGCTCCAGCCCATACCCGACTTCAATGCGATATTTGTGCTCGTCCGGAGCAACCAGGAGGAGCACGCCGCGATTGTCGGCCTTGCTTCCCACGCCGAGCTGCTTGTACAGATCTACCGCATAGTTCTCGACGCTTTCTCCCTCCAGCGAGTGCACCGTAACCACCGCGATCTGCGCGCCGGTCTTGTCCTCGACCTCGCGGCAAAGCGCCTCCAGCCCAGCCTTAGTGTCCGGCGCAATCACGCCGGCCAGGTCAGTGACATATCCGCTGGGATGTATATTCTTCGGATTTTCAGCCAGCGCGGGAAACGCCGGCAGCAGGCACAGGACGGAAAGAAGGGTTACCGTAAAGGAGCGAAATGAATTCATCGGAAATTCGCGGCCCGCGTCCTCATCTCTCTAGTACTACGCAAACGCAGATAGAAACATAGCAGCGCAACTTCGGCGCATCCGCGTCATCTCATTGTAGCTTTCGCCGCGATTTCTTGCCGGGTCAGCAGCCCTTTGGCTCGGAGTGCGCTTCCTCTTGCTCGCCTCTGAAGGATTCAGGCATCGCGCGATGACCGAAATAATCGTGGAGAACGATTGCGGATACAGCCTAGGTGGACGTGACCGGGCTCGAACCCGCGGCCCCCTGCTTGCAAACGTTAGAAAGCGCAAGGAATGGTTATGCAGTAATCGAGTAGCCGTGCGCGCGAATGGCTTGCACCGCTTCACCCCGGCTCCCGACCTCCACCTGTTTCATGATTCGGTGAATGTGGTTCCGGATCGTATACTCCGATAGATTCAGCTGCGCGGCGATCTCCTTATTTGTTAAACCCTTTGCAACAAGCGCTATAAGCTGCTGCTGACGTATGGTCAGCACAGCCTTGGGTCTCTCCCAATTTTGAACGGGTGTTTCCAGCGCAATTCTCGCCATGCATTGAAACAGCGCGAAGCATAACCGCGGAGGACAGACAGCCTCGCCACGTGTCGCGGCGCGAACCGCAGCCACCACATCGTCTGCGGAAGCATCTTTCAGCAAATATGCCGAAATTCCAGAGCGGATCGCGGTGAAAAATTGTTCTTCATTTTCTTCCATGCTGATCAGCACGATCCGCGGCCGCGCGGCAGCTTGCTCCCCATTATCAGAGAGGACGTCGCGCAGCGACGCCATTCGCAGGTGATCCAGCACAAGGACGTCACACTGTAAATTTCGGACGTCGATTGCGCCTGTCTCTGCGGCGGAGCATCGCCCTACCAAACAGAAATCAGGCCGCTTGTGAAACAGCCGGTCAAGCGTCTCGCCAAGGAGGCGGTTCTCGATAAGCAGAAACACTCGGACAGAATCATCCGCGGCATTGTTAGATACTGCCATAAGGTAGTTAAGTTCCGACCTGGAAGGGGGGACCGACACCGAACAATACTGATGCCAGAAAGATAGAAGACCAGCCAGTGAATGTCAAGTATAGCGTTTGGTTATGACGAACCAATTCCGTACCCAAAAACGACCAGTTATGAATACCCTTTTTGTACCCGTGCCCACACCTCTTCATTTTGGTTAAGCGCACCTATTTCGCTCCTCCCAAACTACCTCCCTCCCCCAGGAACATTTTTGAATCTGTCGCGCTTCCACCTTCCCGCTGATACTTCCCTCCACGGAGCTTCTCATGGATAAGCCTATTCGGGTCCTGGTGGCAAACCGCCCTCGCCTGATCCGCGAGCTAATCCTCACCACCTTTACAGATCAGCCCGACATCGAGGTTGTCGGCCAAGTCACGGATGAAGCCGACATCCTCGAGAGTGTGGAAAAGACCAACCCGGATTTCGTCCTTATCGCTCAGGACAGCCTGGGCAGGCGGCCCAATGTTTGCGACATAGTCTTTCGCCTATACCCCAAGGTGCGGATCATCGCTGTTGCCTCTAACCAAAAATATTCCGTTCATTACTGGGCCTCTCTGGACATTCATTCACGTGATGTAGAGCCCTCGGAAGAGGGCATCCTCGGCGTCCTTCGCAGCAAGCCCGCTTCAGAATCCTTGGACACGAAGAGCAGGAAAAGCGGGCCTGAGCGGGACAGCGTCATCTGATCCGCGAATGGACGCGGACTGCCGGCTACAACCACTCCAGTCGCTCCGGCGGGGTCGCAAACATTCGCGGAACGGGACGGCGCTGTCTCCGCACGCAAAAGTTTTGGAGCCAGTTCAGCGGCCAGCCAGCGGGCGGCCGTCTGAGCCGAAGGAAAAGGCTCCATGCATAAGAAGCCATTAGGGTTAGGTCACATGCGGCCCTGTAAGTGACGGGGCGAAGCTGTGTAGAGACGATTTTGCCGGAAATAGCTTTTTCCGCGACGAACTGAGGAAGCGATCTTGGACCCGAAAGAAACAGCGGCGAGCGAAATTGCCGGCGTAAATAGCGCCGGGCCGGAGCAGTGTGCAGCACCAGGCGAACCCTCTGCGGCTGGGGCTCGCGGTGCGGCGGGTGGTCGCGATGGCTCGGCGGGCGGTGGTGCGATCGCTGCGGGGCCGAGCCCTTCTCACGCGGGGGCGATGCGCGAGGGCGAGATCGATCTGCTGGATCTGCTGATTGCGCTTGCGCGGCGCAAGCGGCTTATCGCTGGCACGACACTCGGCACCGCAGTGCTCGCCGCGATCATTTCCTTTCTCGTGCCGAATCGCTACACCGCGACTACGAAGGTTCTGCCGCCGCAGCAAGCGCAGAGCAGCGGCGCAATGCTTATGACTCAGTTGGCGGGCAGCGGGTTAGGGCCTCTTGCGGCGGTGGCGGGGAAGGATTTGGGGCTGAAGAATCCTAACGACATGTATATAGGAATGCTGAAGAGTCGGACGGTGGAGGATGCGCTGATTGCGCAGTTTGAGCTTGCGCGGGTTTACCGGGAGAAGAAGATTTCCGATACGCGCAAAGAGCTGGAAAAGGCTAGCGATATCGTGTCCAGCAAGGAAGGCCTGATTGAAATTTCCGTTGAGGACAAGAGTCCGCAGCGGGCGGCGGCCCTGGCTAATTCCTACGTGGAGCAGCTTCGCAAGCTCACGCAGCGCCTGGCGGTCACGGAGGCTTCGCAGCGGCGCCTGTTCTTCGAGCAGCAGGTGGAGCAGGCCAAAGGCGACTTAGCCACTGCCGAGGTTGCCCTAAAGAATACCGAGCAGAAGACGGGCATGATCCATCTGGATGCGCAGGCGCGGGCGGTTATCGAGGCGGTGGGGACCCTGCGCGCGCAGATCGCGGCGAGCGAAGTGGAGCTGCAGGGCATGCGCTCGTTTGCCACGGACCAGAACCCGGATGTCATTATGCGCGAACGGGAAGTGGCTGCTTGGCGCGAGCAGCTCTCCAGCCTGGAACGGCACCAGGCTACGAGCGACGGCGATCCTATCCTTTCCACGGGCAAGATGCCGGCGACGCTGCTGGAGTATAAAGAGCGGTTCCGCGAAGCGAAGTACCGCGAAACGATCTTCGAGCTGATGGCGAAGCAGTTTGAAGCGGCGAAGCTGGATGAAGCCAAGGAGGCGGCGATCATCCAGGTGGTCGATCCGGCGGTGGAGCCGGACAAGAAGTCGTCGCCGAAGCGGGTGCTTATCATTATTTGCGCCACCTTCGGGGGCTTTGTGCTGGCGGTCTTTTGGGTGCTGTTCTCCGAAGCGCTGCGCTTTGCGCGCAAAGACCCGGCGCAGGCAGCGAGGTTGGCGGCGCTGCGAGGGGACGTGACTCGTGACCCGTGATCCGTGACCCGTGACCCGTGAAAACCGCGGACATACCCCCCCCACCCCGGGTGTTTTGGGAAAAGAGGCTGGATTTGGTTGATTCCAAAGGAGTTGACTTTTTTGGGAGTGGCAAAGAGCGACAAAAGAGGCTGCAAGCTATTGAGAACACGCAACTTACAAATGCAACGAAGAAGCGCAACACAGAGGGCGCTGAGATCGGAGCACAGAGGTCGCAGAGGAGAGACGGGAGTTAGGGTTGGAGTGGCGAGGGTTGTTTGAAATAACACAGGCAACGATAGCATGGGTTTACGGATATGTCAATCATAAAGTGATAAGATGAAATCCTGCAATGGGTTACGAAGACAGGGAAAAGGCGCCCGCGACGGTCCGCGGCCTCTACACGGAGGTCCCAACGGCAAGGACGAATCACTTGGGCCTTCGTTGCGCTGGAAGATGCCGCCCTAAAAGGGACGGCGCTACACTGGCCACCCTGAAGGTGGCCTCTTCAGGGGCTGAAGCCCGGTTGATCGCGAAGGGCTTACGTCGGGGCTTAAGCCCCGGCCTCCTGAAGAGAAAAGCAGGTCCCTCGGCTCCGCTCGGGATGACAGCTTAACTACGGAAAGTGGCGAGTGGGCGCGCGAGGGCGTAGAGAAAAGCACGGGTCTGAAGACCCGCCACTACAAAGAGGCGAGGTACGAATTAGCTTATGGCTAGTACCGTAAAAACTGAGCGGCTTGTTGTTCACGGGGGCGGGGTGGCTTCGCGGTGGCCGGGGTGGGTGCTTTGGGTTAAGCATCTGCTGGGGCTGGACCGGGCTATTGCGTTTACTGTGCTGGCGCGGGTTACGCAGATTCTTGGCAGCACCGGCACCGTCCTGCTGATCCTTCGGTTTCTGACCCCTGTCGAGCAGGGGTACTACTACACGTTGCTCAGCCTTGTATCGCTGCAGGTCATCTTTGAGTTGGGCTTCTCCTTCGTGATCCTGCAGATGGCCGCGCACGAATGCGCTCATCTCACGCTTCATCGCGATGGACGCGTCGAAGGCGATCCCGTCGCGCACGCGCGGCTCGCCTCCGTCCTTCAGAAAACGTTGCGCTGGTATCTGGTCGCCGCCGTCATCCTGTGCGTGTCGCTTCTGCCCGTGGGAGCTTACTTTTTCTCCCGGCACGCCAGCGCCGCGGCTCCTGTGGCTTGGCATGGACCCTGGACCCTCGCCGTATTCGCCACCGCCTTCTTGTTTCTGCTGAATCCTTTCTTTTCCTTCCTCGAGGGTTGCGGGCAGGTCTGGCAAGTCGGCCGCATGCGCTTCGCCCAAGCCATCCTGGGAGTCGCCATGTCCTGGGGAGCGTTCCTTGCGCACCACGGGCTGTACTCGCCGGGTATGGTGAACCTGGGCTTGGCCGCGGCAGGCCTGCCGTTCCTCTACAGCCGCCGCCATCTATGCCTCGGCCTGTTGCGCTATCCGGCCGGGGAGCGCGCCGTCTCCTGGCGCAGTGAGGTCTGGCCCTTTCAATGGAAGATCGCCGTCAGTTGGCTCTCCGTCTATTTGAGCACGTCGGTTTTCACTCCCGTGTTGTTCGCCTACCGTGGACCCGCGGACGCCGGCCGTTTGGGGATGTCTCTGGGGATTGCGACCTATCTGTGGACTCTGGTTCTGGCGTGGATGTCCACCAAAGCCACGCCTTTCGGCCAGATGATCGCCCGCGGCGAATTCGACCGGCTGGACCGGCTATTTTTCCGCACTCTCTGGCAATCGCTGGCTGTACTGACCGTCGCCGCTGGGGCTTGCGAGGTGGGCCTGATCGGACTGGGAAGGTTTTTCCCTCAGTTCGCGGCCCGCATAGTTTCGCCGGGGATTTTCGCCCTGATCCTGGTCACGACCCTGGCCGTTTATGTCGTCCAGTCGCTGGCCGTTTATCTCCGAGCGCACAAGAACGAGCCGTTTCTTTGGCAATCGGTCGGCGTTGCCTGCCTGACCTGCGGCGCACTCTTTCTGCTGGTCCCACGCTGGGGCATTTCTGGAGTCGCTGCCAGCTATCTGCTCTGCACTGGCGTGGTCGGTTTATCTTCTGCGGTCGCAATCTTTCGTGCTCGCCGCAAGGTGCGCCTGGAGGCGTAACCCATGTGGATTGAGCGCCGTTCTCATTCCCTGGCCGAGATGGCCCCAGAGTCCCAAAGATATCGGATTTTAGAGATGCAATCTGCCGCCGCTTTTAGCTCGCGCCTACTGTCGGTCTGCCTTTTGGCGGCCTTCGCATTCACTGTCTTGGGATCAACCGAGTACCTCCACTTGGACGTTGTCTGGCTTTATGCGGCAAAACACGGTTCGCTCATCCTGGTTGCGGCCCTTGCCCTAACACAACTTTTCCCGCCATTCTTTCTCAACGTCCGGCCGGCGATGAACTCTTTGCTGCTGTGCCTCTGCGGTATTCCTTACTTGCTCCAAGGGCAGGTCGGTTTCCTTTTGGCTGCTCAATTGGTGGTTACCGTAATTGCGTCAATTGCGTTTCGGAAGCTTTGGACCGGTGGCACAATCTTCTGGCTCCGATGGCCGCTGGCGCTCATCGCCTTGCTGCCGGCCTTCGTTGATTGGAAGTGGAACGCTGCCAGATTTATCTATAACAATGTATGGGGCCGCAATCGACTATTGCTCGGGTACTTCCATCCCAAAGAAGCTGGACTGGCCTTCCTGCTCGTGTTCATGTTGTTCAAGTTGCGCTCGCCCAAGCTCCTAAGTCGCGTCGACCTCATTGCAATCCCGGCGCTCTGGCTGATCCAGTCACGCAACGCACTGCTCTTTTATCTGAATTTCATACTGATTTCAGCGTTGTTCAAGACCTTCACAGCCCGCAGCTTGGCCGTTATTTTGATAGTGCTCTACGTTCTGCTGCCAGCCACATTCTTAATCCTGGACCAGCAGGCCGCAGATATTGCCCTCAGTGAACGCCTCACACAGTGGTCGCACGCTGGCGAACTGCTGAGCGGCCAGGCAGATTTCAATATTGGAGCGGCGTCCGGTATCGCGCACGTCGACAACTACTACCTGGAATATTTCATTCTCAATGGAGCCGGTGGCCTAGTCCTACTGATTGCCGTTCTGCTGCTAATTGCGATTCGTTTAGGGAAACAGCGAACCCCGCAGGGGACGTACAGGAACGCAATCTACCTGAGCTTTCTTTTCTACTGCTTCTTTGATGCCAGCATGTTTTCTACCGGCAGCTTTATTAATTTCTTGGCATTGCCGATCGTTTTCGCGGGGGAGCATGCGGGACCAATAGTTAAATTCAGATTGCTGCCGGTGCGTTTCCGTCTGTTCCCGAAGGGGTTCCTCCCATGGGGCTCGGTAAATTGCCAGGAAAGTGAACAGCGGCTTCGAATCTGAAGGCATGCGCATTCTCTACGACCATCAAGCCTTTTCGTTGCAGAGCGCAGGTGGTATCTCGCGCTATTACTACGAATTGTTGCGGCACCTCAGTCAAATGGATTCATGCAGGCCTGAAATAGCCATAGGCGTTCAGCGAAATGGGTTTAATTTTCGCAACCTGCCCGGGGTCAAAGCATGGGGTTTTCAGGGATTGGGCTCGCTAGCTTCCGGCAAGACTCGCTACATACTCAATGAACTGCTTTCCAGTGCGTTGCTTTCGTTCTGCGGTGAATTCGACGTTTACCATCCAACGCTGTATCGGCACGTGCGGGCCGCGAGATGGAAAAAGATGGTGATTACGCACCATGATTGCGCGTACGAGCGATATCCCGCCCTGTTTAACCGGGTGGAAATGATAAAGGGTCTGCGAGCGCGGCAGTTTCAAACGGCAGATGCCATCATCTGCCCGTCAGAGTCCACCCGGCGAGACTTGCACGAGTTTTACGATGTGCCGGAGAGCAAGACATTTGTCGTTCACCATGGCGTGACTCACATGCAACGCGATTCCAGCGTGCGGGGCGAATTCGTGTGTGACCGTCCTTTCCTCCTGTACGTCGGCTCTCGAGCCTCCTACAAAAACTTCCCCGCCCTGCTGAGAGGGTTTGCCGCCGCCAGTCTCAAGCGTGACTTCGGCATCGTGGTGGTCGGGGGTGGCGCACCAACAGACGCCGAAATGGCTTTGACCGTCGAAACGGGCTTGGTCGGGCGCGTACAATTCGTTCCTCGCGCATCAGACGCCTTGCTTGCCGAACTTTACGCGCAGGCCCGGTTGCTCGTCTGTCCGTCCTTGTATGAAGGTTTCGGTTTCCCCCCGTTAGAAGCCATGTCGCTCGGGTGCCCCGTTCTGGCTGCGCGCACCTCATCGTTGCCGGAAATTTGCCGCGATGCAGTTTTCTACTTTGGGGCAGATGACCTGGAGTCTTTCGTTTCTTCACTGCGAGTGGCGTGTTTTGACGAGTCCCAGCGTGCAACAAAAGCTCGGGATGGCAAACGTTTGGCCGCGTCATATAGCTGGCAGAAATGCGCAGCAAACACGCTCGCGATCTACAAGCAATAGAGCTGTCAAGGACGTCATGCAAAGAATCGATGACACAAGCGTATTAGTCTGTCCCGATACTAAGCTTCCTTTACGCGAATGCCCGCTTGATGAGGCAAGGCAGCTCATCAGCAACGGGCGTCGACTGGCCGCACGCGCAAGCGGTCAGCCTACCGCGATCGGCGAGACAGAAAATGTTTTACTAAGAGAGGATTTGCAGTGTGCATTTCCGATTTGCAACGGGATCCCGATTCTTCTCACACCGGAGATGCTTACTCCGGAACCTAAAGCCTTCGATATGAAGGACCGTCGCTGGGCTGAAGCGTATGAAGAGATGGCCTTCTACAATTCAATGTTCGGAAAGGAGCTGGACGAACTCACCGCGGCTAAACTCGAGCCATTCAACGCCGCGAAGCCCCATGCTCGAACATTTCCCGAGCCGCGCAAAATCTGGATCGATATGCCCTACGACGGGCAAGCTCAACGAGACGCCTTTCGTCATCTGGCCGACATCCGTGGAAAGCGCGTCGTGCAGCTTGGAGGACACGGCAGCCACGCTATCAATTTCCTGCTGGCGGGCGCTCGCGAGGCCTGGCTAATCACTCCTATTTATCGCGAAGCGCTGCTCGGCATCGCCCTTGCCGATAGGCTTGGCTGTCGCGAACAACTGCGATGTCTGATCGGCATTGGTGAACAGATCCCATTGAAGGATAGCTGCGTAGATGCGGTCTACGCGGGCGGCTGCCTTCACCACATGGAGACGGGGCGAGCCATTAGCGAGGTTTATCGCGTTCTCGTGCCAGGAGGAAGATTTGCGGCCGTTGACCCGTGGAAGACTCTCTTGCACACCTGGGGAACGAAAGTCTGTGGCAAACGCGAGAGAGGAGTATTTTGCAAACCACTGACAGAGCAGCGAACCGCCCCATTGTTTGCGACTTTTGAGAGCGCAGAACTGCGCCGGCACGGTCCCTTTTTGCGTTATGTAGCCCTCGGCTTGTCGAAGTTCTTCGGAGAAGCGAGCCGCACAACGGGATATTGGATCTGCGAGATCGACGACCTTCTACCATTTGCCGACAGAGCGGGTGGATCTGTCGCCTTACTTGGAGAGAAGAAGCCAGGGGCGAAGCAATTAGCATGAGGTAGTTCTCTTCCGTTTTGTCGTCCAACACAACCGGCCTTTGAAGGGTAATTCTCCAAACATCGTTAGTTTGACGGTCCCTTAATTCTCGACAGGAGGATATCTATGAGACGTGTACTTGTTGGCGGAGCGGGCGGCTTCATCGGAAGCCACCTGGTCCGTCGCTTGAAAAAGGAAGGATTTTGGGTCCGCGGTGTCGATCTAAAGCGCCCCGAATTTTCCGAGAGTGCAGCGGATGAGTTCATCGTCGGCGACTTGCGCGACAACGCCGTGGTCGCCAGCGTTGTTCGAAATATCGATGACGTTTATCAACTGGCTGCGGACATGGGAGGCGCCGGATACATCTTCACTGGCGAACACGACGCTTGCGTGATGCACAACTCGGCGACCATCAATCTAAATGTCCTTGAAGCGGGGCGCCATGCGGATGTGAAGCGATTCTTCTATTCCTCCTCCGCTTGTATCTACCCCGAGTACAACCAAAAGGATGCCGACAATCCTGTGTGTTCCGAAGAGTCGGCCTATCCCGCGGCCCCGGACAGCGAGTATGGCTGGGAAAAACTTTTCAGCGAAAGACTCTATCTGGCGTACTCACGGAATTACGGCCTTGAAGTCCATGTCGCTCGCTTCCACAACATTTTTGGTCCGGAAGGCACCTGGCAGGGCGGGCGGGAAAAGGCGCCGGCCGCCATCTGCCGCAAGGTCGCGGAGGCTGCGGACGGCGGTGAGATCGAGATCTGGGGAGACGGAAAACAGACGCGCTCCTTCCTTTACGTCGATGAGTGCCTCGAAGGGGTGCGCCGCCTGATGGAGTCGAGTTTCGCCGGCCCGGTAAACATTGGCTCCGAAGAGATGGTCACTATCAACCGCCTGGCTGAAATGGCCATGAACATTGCCGAGAAGAAACTTCGCGTCAAACACATCCCCGGGCCGCTGGGCGTAAGAGGCAGGAACTCCGACAATCGCCTGATCGCGGAAAGACTCGGATGGACGCCTTGCCGCTCATTGGAAGAGGGGCTTGCGACCACCTACAAATGGATCGACTCCGAAGTCAAGAAGCCCTTGACGGTCGGGGCCACGGCCTGAGGGGCGCGCCGATATGCGAATACTCCTACTGAGCACTTACTTCCGGCCAGACGTCGCCTCCACGGGGGTGATCATGACCAAGCTAGCCGAAGAATTTGTCGCGAAGGGACACGAGGTGACGGTTGTTACCTCGATCCCTCACTACGATCCAACACAGGCGTGGCCCGAGTACTCGAAGAAGCTCGTGTATGTGGAGCAGCGAGACGGCATGCAGATTTACCGCGTCCGCGTCTACGCGGCGGATGACAAATCGAATATCGCCCAGCGCCTTGTTGCCTATGGCAGCTTCAGCCTGCTTTCGTTTTTGAGAGCAGCGACGCTGCCAAAGCACGACGTGATCCTGGTGCCTTCTCCTCCGCTTAGTAATGGAGTGATTGGCGATTTTCTCGGCCGGCTGCGCGGGACGCCGTTTGTTTACAACCTGCAGGATATCTGGCCCGATGTAGCCATCAGGGCAGGAGTGCTGACAAACGAGAAAGCCATCAGGCGGCTCAAAGAAATGGAGAGCTATGTGTATCGAAGGGCCGCGAAGATTAGCGTCATCTCCGAGGGCTTTCGGCGCAATTTGCTCGCCAAGGGAGTCCCGGACGACAAGATTTCCGTTATCCCGAACTTCATCGACACGGAGTTCGTGACCCCGGTGCCAAGGCAAAACGACTTCTCCAGGAAGCACGCATTGGAGAGCAAGTTCGTCGCTCTGTTTGCCGGGAATATGGGCTTTTCGCAGGGACTCGAGGTTGTCCTGGATGCGGCGAAACTGCTGCAGGGCAACGAAGAGATCAAGTTTTTGATGGTGGGAAACGGCGCCGCCAAAAATGGAGCGCAGAGTTATTGCGAATCGGCGAAGCTGGATAATGTCGCGTTTCTGCCATTCCAAGCGCACGAAGACGTGCCGGCAATGTACGGCGCCGCGGACGTATGTCTAATCCCGTTGAAGCCCGGCTTTACCAACGAATCGGTGCCCTGCAAGGTTTTTAGCATCATGGCTGCGGGGAAGCCCGCTGTCGCTGCGGTGGACCAGCACAGCGACACCTGGAAGCTAATCCGAGATGCGCGATGCGGAACCTGCGTTGAGCCCGAAAATCCCAGGGCTCTCGCGGACGCGATAAACAGGTATTACTTCGACGCGAGCGCGAGGAGCGAATCGGGTCGGAACGGGCGCCGCTATGTCGGGCGTCACTTTCAGGCCAGCACGATCGCTGAGAGTTACCTCGAAGTGATGCAGGCGGCGGTCGGCGGTGGTACCGCAGTCAGCGAGCGCGAAAAAACCCTGGTGACTACAGCCTGACGGCGGTTCCTTTTTCTGTCGTATTACTGAGATTCCCCTTCCCGTAAATTCACCTTTTTTTCTCTCAAGCACCGGTACTCGTTCGGGAAAACCTAAAACGAAAGGGAAGGCCCATGCCCATACTCATGCGGGAAGCGGAAGTCGAGACTCAGGACAGCGGCAATGAAGGCAGACCAACGGCCATTGAGGCGGGAGAGCCAGGCGGCGGAGCCAGTTCGTGGAGCTTGTCTGTTGCGAAGCGAATCGTGGATATCACGGTGGCGCTTCTGGTGCTGGTCGCGGCTCTGGTTCCGGGCGCGTTCGTATGCCTGTTGATTCGCATCACGTCCGCGGGATCGGTATTTTTTCGGCAGCAACGGGTGGGGCATCGCGGACGGCTGTTTACGCTGTACAAATTGCGCACGATGGATGCCACGGAAGACGGCGATGGACCGTGGTTGACGCGGGACGGGGACACGCGCGTTACGGGGATTGGGAAAGTGCTGCGGAAGGTAAAGCTGGACGAACTGCCGCAATTCTACAACGTGCTGCGCGGAGAGATGAGCCTGGTCGGGCCGCGGCCGAAGCTGGCGCAGTATGCGGCGGAAACGGATCAATTGTACCGGCCGGGGATCACCGGATTTGCGACGCTGTGGTTCCGCGGGGAGGAGCAGCTGTTGAAGGAAGTGGGGCCGGAGGACGTGGAGAGTTTCTACGAGAGGAGAATCAAGCCGCTGAAGGCGCGGGCGGACGCTCGATATATGAGGAGAGCGTCGTTTATGTCGGACGCGGGGATATTGTTGCGCACGGCGGTTGCGTCGCTGGGGCCTTCGCTGGATGTGATGCGGAAAAAGTGGGCGAGGCGCGAGGTGTTCGAGGGTGCGCAGAGTCGCGCTGCGTTGGGGGTCGAAAGCGCGGACGAGCGCGGGGACAAGGCGGCGGTGGCGGTGGCGTCGTCGGGGCGCTGATGGGGACGGAAAAGGGAAAAGCGAAAAGGGAAAAGCAGGTCCCTCGGCTCCGCTCGGGATGACAACGTCGCTGCGCTTCGAGAAGTGGGTGGTGGACGGAAAGTGGCGAGTGGCCCTTCGCTGACGGCGCTCAGGGTAAACGAGTGGCGAGATAGGGCAGGGGCTTCAGAACTTCCAGACTAAGCCGAGCTGGGGCTCGGTGATGAAGGTGCGGGCGGCGTGGTAGTTGACGTCGCTGAAATTGGGAGCGCGAGTCCAATGGACGACGTAGCCGGTGCGGATTGCGAAGTGGCGGGTGTGGAACAGGTCAAAACCCGTGGCGGCGCGCACCTGGAACTGGCCGTCGAGGCCGAGCCAGCCTTGCGGGACCCAGACGCCGTTGAGCCTCCAACCAAATCCGCCGTGGGTGACGAAGCCGCCTGCGCCCAGCGAAACGTAGGCGTTGAGCCTGGAACGCGGGAAAAGGTTTCGGACGTAGGAGAGAACGCCTTCGTGACGCGTGAGGGACATTTGCCAGGATGCTGGGACCGAGGAAAAATCGGCGTCGCTGGCAACGACGCTGTAGGTGAACGCGAGGCCGTTGTTGCCGAACCAGCGGCGGTATTCCAGCGAGCCGCCGAAGGAAACTTTGGAGGACTGCATCGTGGGAGTGGCTCCGCAATTGGCGAGGCCGAGGGCGGGGCGCGTGAATTGCGTGATTCCGGTGAGGGAGATCTCGTTGGGAGCGCGGTCGTCGTTGGCGAGGGCGGGGGAGGAAGTCAGAAGCAGGGCGCAGGTGAGGCATACGGATTTTGCGTTCATGGGCACAGTTCTCCTGTTCGCGCGCGGGGCGCGGTTTGGCGGGACGCGCGGCGCTTCGTGGAACGCTGGGAATGTGGGGACAGTTCGGGTTGATTACAAACGCGCTTGCCGAGAGAACGCGCGTTTGCGAGAAGCGCTCGGTTGGCAAGCGCCCGGTTTAGGGAATCGAACCGATGGGGCGCATAGCGGCAGAGAGGGAGCCAAGCGAATCATCGTGGAGAACGCTTTCGGGGGCAATACAGCGTTGGCCGTAATTCTGTGAAGTGGAAAATGCAACGCAGGCCCTTGGGGATTGAAATCGCATGAGAAAAGAGAATTGGGTATTGGTGGTGGCGGCTACTGTTGCGTGCGGGTTGGCCGTCACACTGCTGCAAGCCCAAGAAACATCACGCCCTCGTACAGAGGCACCTCGTAAGGTAGGAAAAAGTTTGTTTTTCGGAGAACGGACTGGCTCGCCTTACGTGGAGCTCGACAGTTGGATTTACGCGGCGCTTGAGCGGCTCGCGGCGCTTGGCTACATCCATTCGGAATTTAGCGATATGCGTCCGTGGACGCGGGGCGAATGCGCGCGCATGGTGCAGGAAGCTGGGACAGTGTTGGATGTCGATCCTGGCGGTTCATCGGAGGCGCAACGGTTCTACGCCGCGTTGCGGAACGAGTTCCAGGGCGAGTTTGGCGAATTGAGTGGGGCCGAAGGCGAAAGGACCGTTCGCCTGGAATCGCTGTATTCGCGGGTGACGGGTATCAGCGGGCAGCCGCTGAACGACAGCTATCACTTCGGGCAAACGATCATCAACAACTACGGTCGGCCATATCAGGAAGGATTCAACAGCTATGAGGGTTTTTCGGGGTACGCCGAGGCGGGGCGATTCGTAATTTACACGCGTGGAGAATTCCAGCACGCGCCGTCCGCTGCCGCGTACCCGCTTGCGGCTCGCCAGGCGATTGCCACGGCGGACAGCAATCCTCTGCAGCCGGCGACTCCGTTCCGCGGTGTCGACCAGTTTCGATTGCTCGATACCTATGCGGCCGCAAACGTTGGCGGATGGGACCTCTCGTTCGGCAAGCAAAGCCTTTGGTGGGCGCCGAATCGTGGCGGCGCGCTGCTGTTCAGCGACAACGCCGAACCTATATATATGGCGCGGGTAAGCCGGATGGCGCCCTTTGAACTTCCCTGGATTCTTCGCTTTTTCGGGCCGATGAAATGGGATCTTTTCTTCGGCAAGCTTTCTGGCAATCAATATCCGCCACGACCGCTGATCCATGGCGAGAAGATCGCTTTCAAACCAACTAAAAATCTGGAGATCAGTTTTTCGCGCACCGGTGAATTTGGCGGCGTGGGACGGGCAATGACCCTCGGCGCGATCTGGCATAGTTACACCAGTTTTCAATCATCCGTTGACTACTCGCCGTCACAGAATCCAGGTGAACGCAACGGCGGGTTCGATTTTTCTTACAGGATTCCCGGAGCTCGAAATTGGATCACCGTGTACGGCGACCTGATGTCGCGTGACGATCCAAATCCTCTCGACGCTCCCCGACGCGCATCCTGGAATCCCGGACTGTATCTGGCGTGGATACCCCATGTGCCGCGACTCGATTTCCGGGTCGAGGCAGTGAACACAAATCCTCCAGCCACTTCGGCACGCAACGGACAGTTTGACTATTGGGAAGGCTTCTATCACGACCTGTACACCAACAAAAACAATCTAATTGGAGACTGGATCGGTCGAGAGGGCACAGGCTTTCAGGCCTGGAGCACATATTGGTTCAGTCCTCACAACACAATCCAGTTCGGTTATCGTCACGCGAAGGTTTCTGGGGATTTTATTCCATCTGGCGAGACCTTGAACGACGGCTCCGTGACACTAAATTGGTGGCTGCACGACAACGTTCAGGTTAGTGCTCTCGTTCAATATGAGAAATGGCTCGCGCCCGTCCTGGCGGCTAGTCCGCAAACGAACTGGACTTCATCCGTTGAAATTACTCTGTGGCCAAAATCGTTGAAACGATAGCCGGGACCTGCTCTCTCCATCCGATGGCTAGAAACTGCGATCGGGCGGCAATCAACATTGGCCGCATTTGCGTCATCGCCGCGGCACTCCAAGCATTCTTCACGTCTAGCTGCGCGGCTGAGAAGCTGGGCGTCTGCTGCGCCTTCAGGCGCGGTGCCCGTCCGGCACATTTTCGGACTTCCAATTTTACAAACGAGCTGAGGTGATGAATTGACCGTGAGAACTAGTGTTGCTGGGTTGGTGCTAACTTTAGTGATTTTCCACGCCGATGTTTCTTGGGGGCAAGCACAAGATACGGGCAGCACAGGCGCGCAGGATTGCCAAGCCCATCCGGATGCGGCCGACTGCCCGCAAACCTCCAAATCCTCGCCTGCGGCCAAGAGCGCTACGCCCGCAGGAAGCGAACAGCCGCCGAACATATCGCGTATGCCTTCGGCAGCTCCCGGAGCGGAAGAAACCGGCGAGGAGGCCAAGCCCGTCCGGCCTTCCAGCCTACGGCCTCAGCCGGAACCACGACTTCAGCCGGAACCGCCACCTCCGCCGCCCACGGAATTTCAGCTGATGGTGGCCGATTCGGTTGGGCAAAAGCTACCGATTTACGGCGCCAGTTTGTTTCGCCAGCCGCCTAGCACGTTTGCGCCTCTGGAAAACGTGCCGGTGCCGACGGACTACGTGATTGGACCTGGGGATGAGCTGAATGTTCGGCTTTGGGGACAGCTCAACGTGGAGCTGCGGACGACGGTAGACCGCAACGGTCGTGTGTTCGTCCCCAAGGTCGGGACTATCCAGGTCGCCGGCGTGCATGTCTCCAATCTCGATGGCTATTTTCGCGAGCAAATCGAGCGCATATACCGGAATTTCGAGCTGGCCGTCACGCTGGGCAAGCTCCGGGCGATTGACGTTTTCTTTGTGGGCGAAGCGCGGCGTCCCGGAAGTTATACGATCAGCTCGCTCAGCACGCTGGTGAACGCGATCTTTGCCGGTGGCGGACCTGCGCCGCAGGGCTCCATGCGGCACATTCAGGTCAAGCGCGATGGACAGCTCGTCACCGATTTTGACCTGTACGATCTTCTGCTGAAGGGCGATAAGTCGAAAGACGTGGCGCTGCTGCCCGGCGATGTGATTTATATCGCGCCGGTGGGACCCCAGGTCGCCATTGCGGGAAGCGTGAACGCTCCCGCGATTTACGAGCTCAAGGACGGCCAAACAAGTTTGTCAGACGCAATCGAGCTGGCTGGCGGGCTCAATACGGTGGCCGATGGCAGCAAGGCCACGGTGGAACGCATCGATCAACGCCAAATACGCAGCGTTGCGGAGTTTCCGCTAGATCAAAGCGGCCGGCAGCAGTTGGTCAAAGATGGAGACATTATCCGCATATTGTCCATCGTGCCGCGATTCGATAATGCCGTCACTCTCCGCGGCAATGTGGCCAACCCTGGCCGGTACCCCTGGCATCCGGGCATGAAAATCCGCGACCTGATTCCCAGCAAGGAGA
>WNFR01000928.1_pt1 | contig 30098 bp, 29 predicted proteins | sample 5400221 | NCBI WGS metagenome assembly WNFR01 (sample SAMN13153357, study PRJNA577476) | soil metagenome | isolation source: 40 cm soil under Madrone tree | place: USA:California | collected 2016-06-14
CGAGCCCCCGGATAGATGGGGCGCAGCTTCGGACCCAGGAGCCCGGTTCGGCGCTGCGCCTCGTGGACGGTGGCAACGCCGTAGCGCGCTAACCCATTCACCACCTCAGGATCGGCGCGGCGAATATTGGTGTACACGACATTCATGGCAGCTACCTGAAAGCGGCGGGAGCGACAATTGTCCAACCGCGCCCGCCCGCGCGGGTAATTGCAATTCACGGCCGGGTATAAGAAATTGTGGACATGATCTCTGCGCCCTCAGGTCCTGGCGCGACGCCCAACCTGCGACATCTCATGCTCTTCGATCAGGTGGTCCGGCGCGGCAGCGTGAGCGCGGCCGCCCGCGCGGCGCACCTCAGTCAGCCCGCAGTCACCCAGGCAGTCGCTCAGGTTGAGGCTGCCCTGGGAGCGCGTCTCCTGCACCGGAGCTATTCGGGGCTCGAGCTCACGGCTGCGGGACGCACGGCCGCGCAACGCGTCGACCGGGCGCTCCAGATGCTCCGCGAAGCGCTCGGGGCGGTGCGCACGCGATCGGCCAATGCGGCGTATGCCGATGTCCTGAGGGGCATAACCAGCACGCAACTCAAGGCGCTCATCGCCGTGGTGGAGGAGGGCGCTTTTGCCCGTGCGGCACGGCGTGCCGGGCGCGCCCGGACGGCCGTGCACCGGGCGGCGCGACAACTGGAGAGGTCTCTCGGCACCGAGTTGTTCGAAGTCACGAGCTTCGGGGTGCGCCCGACCCGGGAGGCGGAGAAACTCGCCTTGCGCACACGCCTCGCGTTCGCCGAGATTGCCCAAGCCCAGGCTGAGGTTGCCGCCGCCCAGGGGACCGGCAGCGGCTCAACGACCATCGGGGCCATGCCGCTCGCGCGCAGCGTGCTGCTCGCACGCGCAGTCCTCGAATTCACCGCGGCACGACCCGAGCACGGGATCAGTATCCTTGACGGTCCCTACGACACCATGCTGGGGGCTTTACGCCGGGGTACCGCGGATGTGCTGGTCGGTGCATTACGCGATCCCATCCCGTTTGACGACATTGTGCAGGAGCACTTGTTTGATGACCCGCTGGCGATCGTCGTGGGGGCTCAGCATCCACTGGCCGGTCGCGGTGCGCCCACGCTGGCGGCGCTCGCCCGATTTCCCTGGATCGCGCCGCGGCGCGATTCTCCCCTGCGGCGGCATTTTGACGCTCTCGTCGGGCGGCTGGACGTGCGGCGGACGGTGGCCCCGATCGAGTGCAATTCCCTGATCGCGGCACGCTCGATGCTCTTGGCCAGTGACCGCGTCATGCTGTTGTCGGCGCACCAAATCCACCACGAGCTTGAAAGCCGGCAGCTGGTCGCCTTGCCGCATCCGTTTGGAGACGTGACGCGCTCGATCGGACTGACCGTGCGGCGCGACTGGCGGCCAACGGAGGTGCAGGCGCAACTCGTTGAGGGACTGCGGCGCCACGCGCGGGCGGTGGCTGCCGCTTGACGGGGGGCCGCGCCAATGGTATGCAACACTTACAAAATGACGGGTCGGCCTGATGCATAGCGTCACCTTGTATCACTGGGAACCCAACGCCAATTCGGGCAAACCCATGCTGGCGCTGATGGAAAAAGGTGTGGCGTTTAACAGCCACTACCTGGACCTCCTCAAATTCGATCAGCATCAGCCGGAATACCTCGCCATCAATCCGCAAGGGACGATCCCTGCGATGCTGCATGGGGGGCGCGTGCTCACCGAGTCGACTGCGATCATGGAATACGTCGACGAGGAGTTCCCCGGTCCGCGCCTCATGCCCGAAGATCCTCGCGACCGCTGGCGCGTGCGCTGGTGGATGAAGTTCATGGACCAGTGGCTCGGTCCCAGTTTCTCGATGATCGGCTGGAAGGTGTTTGTTGGCCCGGCGGTCAGCTCCAGGGACCCCGGGGAACTGAAGGCGGCCATCGAGCGGATTCCGCTCCCGGAACGCCGCGTTGCCTGGCGCAAGGCGATCTACGGACAGTTCGGCGAACAGGAGCTTAAGGAGTCCCAGCGCCGCGTGGCGCTCGGCATCCGCATGCTGGAGCAGGAACTTGCGAAACGGCCGTGGCTCGCCAGCAATCACTACAGCCTCGCCGACATCAACGGGTTCAATCTTGGGTATGCGCTGCCGCTGTCCCAGCCGGCGCTGTCCAACGACGAACTGACGCCCAACATACTGCGGTGGCTCCGTGCCATCTATGCGCGCCCCGCCACCAAGGCATGCTGGGCCTTGGGAAGGACCAACCTGGTCAAGCGCGTCACGATCCTCGAACAGCCGCACATCGGCGGGGGCAGCTGACATGAGGACGACCTTGTACCACGGGGAGCCCAACGGCCCGTCCCTGGCCGTGCTCGCGACGCTGTTCGCCAAGGAAGTGCAGGCGGAGCTGGTGCGGATCGATCTCGAGAACGGCCAACGGCACACCTTGCCGTGTGCGCAGGAGTCTCTGATGGCGATGAGCGTCGAGGGAGAGGGACCGGTGCTCGTGGTCGAGGGCGAAGCGATGACCGATTCGGTGTTCATCGCCTGTTATCTCGATGATGTGGGGCAGGGAGCGGCGCTGCGTCCCGCCGACCCCTACGGCCGCTGGGAGACGATGCGCTGGTGCCGTCAGATGACTGAGCGGAGCGCGCCCGCTGCCGCGTATCTGGGCTGCTGGGCGCACCCGCCGAAGGCCGACGCAGCGCTCCTTGAGAGGATCGGGAGCGTCGATCTGCGCACGCGCTGGGAGCAGATCGCTGCCGGCAAGTTCTCCGAGGATCACCTCACCGACAGCCGGACCAAGATCCACCAGGCGGCGGAAAAGCTCGAGGCGCGACTCGATGGCCGGCAATGGCTGATGGGCACGTTCTCGATCGCCGATATCGAGAGCTATGCGTGGCTTGCCGGCATGGTGAGGCTGGTGCCCGCGGCATTTGCGGCAAAGCCGCGCACGACGGCGTGGCTCGAGCGCGTCAGGACGTCGCCTGCCGTCGCGCGGGCGCTCGCGCTCTCGCGGAGCGCCGACCCGGCCGCGAGCTGGAGCGTGGGACCGGAAATAAACCGCTGGGGCTGAAGGCAGCGCGCGTGCGTCGAACCCTCCGCCGTCGCTTGGAAGGGAAATGATGACCATCAAACTCTATACGGCAGCGACGCCGAACGGCTGGAAGATCTCCATTGCGCTTGAGGAGATGGGCCTGCCCTACGAGGTGCGGGTGATCGATTTTGAGACACAGGAGCAGAAGGCCGACTGGTACGTAAAACTCAACCCCAACGGCCGCATTCCGACGCTCGATGACGACGGCTTCATTATGTTCGAGTCCGGCGCCATTCTGATTTATCTGGCCGAGAAGACCGGTAAGTTCCTGCCCCGGGACGTGCACGGCCGCAGCCGCGTGCTTCAGTGGCTGATGTTCCAGATGTCAGGGATCGGTCCGATGATGGGGCAGGCAAACGTGTTCTTCCGCTACTTTCCCGAGAAAATCCAGCCGGTGATCGAGCGCTATCAGCGCGAAGTGATGCGCCTGTTCGGGGTGCTCGACCGGCAGCTTGCGAGTCACGAGTACGTCGCGGGGAAGTACTCGATTGCGGACATGGCACTGTGGCCGTGGGTATCGGGCTACGAGTGGTCCGGTGTCAGTGTGGCCGAGTTCCCGGGCCTCGAGCGCTGGCTGGCGCTCGTCGGCGCGCGGCCGGCGGTACAGGCGGGGCGGGACGTGCCGATCAAGCGCGACCGGGCAGCGGAGATCGAAGCGGCGAGAAAGACAGGCCCCAAGATGCTGGCCTGAGGAGAGCGGGCGATGACGGGAGGTTGGGCTGCCGCATGATTGATCTGTCCAAGGTTCGTGCGATCGACGTCCACGTGCATGCCGAGGTGTCCTGCCACGACCCGGAGGATCCGGTCATGGGCCGGTTCTTCGATGCGGCGTCCGCTTATTTCAAGGCGCCGCGCGAGCGGCCCAAGATTCCCGAGATCATCAGCCTGTATCGCGAGCAGCAGATTGCGTTCTGCCTGTTCACGGTCGACTGCGAGAGCAGCGTCGGTGCCAAGCGCGTCAGCAACTACGAAATCGCCGAGTACGCCGCCAAGAACGACGACATCGTCATTCCTTTCGCTTCGATCGATCCGCGCAAAGGCAAGATGGGTGCGCGCGAAGCGCGCGACCTCATTGAGAATCACGGGGTGCGGGGATTCAAATTCCACGGCATCATGCAGAACATCCATCCTGCCGATCCCGTCGCCTACCCGATCTACGAGGTGATCGCCGCACACAAGCTGCCGGCGATCTTTCACACCGGCCATTCGGGCATGGGCACGGGCCTGCCCGGCGGCGGCGGCGTGCGCTTGAAGTGGGGCCAGCCGATGCTGATTGACGACGTCGCGGTCGACTTTCCTGACATGAAGATCGTGCTCGCTCATCCCAGCTGGCCCTGGGTGGATGAGAGCCTGTCGATGGCGTTGCACAAGGAGAACGTGTACCTCGACCTCTCCGGCTGGAGCCCGAAGTATTTCCAGCCGCAGATCATCCAGTACGCCAACGGCCCGCTGAAGAAGAAGATGATGTTCGGCTCGGACTTTCCGCTGATTCGCCCCGAGAAATGGCTGGAGGCGGCGCAGCAGGTTGGCTTCAATGCCGGGGTGCTGCCGGGCATCATGAAGGACAACGCGGCGCGGCTCCTGGGGCTGATGTGAGCGAGTTCGCGAACCGCCACGTGCTGGTGACCGGTGCCTCCAGCGGCATCGGGCTGGCGACGGCGCGGATGCTTGCGCGCCAGGGCGCGCGCGTGTATCTGATCGCGCGGGGCGAGGCGAAGCTTGCCGACGCCGCGGACGCCATCGCCCGTGACGGCGGCACCGCGGCTTTCGGCGTCGCCGATGTCGCGGACCGCAGCGCCCTCATGGCCGCGATCGACAAGGCGGAACGCGCCTTTGGGCCCGTTGCCGGCCTCTTCGCCAATGCCGGTACCGGCGGGCGCTTCGCGCCGCTGTGCGAGTATGACGATGAGCTGTTCGAGGCTGTGCTGCGTACCAACCTGACCAGCATCTACTGGGCGATCAAGCGCGTCCTGCCGGCGATGCGCGAACGCCGGAGCGGCAGCATCGTCGTGACGGGGAGCCTGGCCAGCGAGCGCGGCATGCCGCACAACGTCGCCTACGTCGCCTCGAAGCACGCCGTCCTCGGACTTGCGCGGGCGGCCGCGGTCGAGGCGGCGCCACACAATGTGCGCGTCAACTGCGTGCTCCCCGGTCTCATCGAGACGCCGATGCTCGTGCAGCTCGATCAGACCTCATCGCCGCAGGCGACCCGCGACCGACTCGGTGCCGCCGTACCCATGGGGCGCATCGGCACGGCGGAGGAACTCGCGGAACTGGTTTGTTTCCTGCTTTCCGACCGCGCGAGTCACATTACGGCGCAAACGATCGCGGTCGACGGTGGGATCTTGGGCACTCTCACACCACGATAGGGCTGACATGACTCTCAAGTATTACCACGCGGAGCCGGCGGCGAACTCGCTGAAATCCATGATTCCGCTCATCGAGAAGGGCCTGTCGTTTCAGAGCGTCTACGTCGACCTGCACAAGTTCGAGCAGCACGCGGACTGGTTCGTGGCGATCAATCCGGAGGGACAGGTGCCGGTGCTCGATCACGACGGCGTCATCATCACTCACACGACCGTCATCAACGAGTACCTGGAAGACGTCTTTCCCGACCTTCCCTTGCGACCGCGCGACCCGGTTGGCGCCGCGCGCATGCGCTACTGGAACAAGTTCTGTGACGAGCAGGTGATGAACTATGTCTCGATACACGGCTGGCACCGCATGGTCAGCATCATCGCGCGCAGTATCGAGAGCGACGAGTTCGACCGGCTGATGGAGCACGTTCCGCTGCCCGACCAGCGCAACAAATGGCGCGCGGCACGCTCCGGTTTCAGCGAGGCGGATCTCGCCCACGCGACGGAGAAGATCCTCTACGCGGTGGACAGGGTGGAAAAGCAGCTCGCGCAAACCGCCTGGATTGCAGGCGATGAGTTCACGCTCGCGGACATCAATTTCTATTCCTATTGCGGCATGTCGGTGGAACGCATGTTTCCGGAGCTGGCGATTGCCAAGCGCTGCCCGCGCCTCATCGAGTGGCGGGAAAAGATGAGGGCGCGCCCGGCAGTGGCGCGCGCTCTCAAGGGCGAGGACCGCACGGCGCCGGGCCTGAGGACCTGGACGGGCGAGGCGCGATGAGCGGGGGACGCAGAATGCGCGCGTGGCAGCTGCCCGCGGGGTGCACATCCGTTGAGCAGCTCGAGCTCGTGGAACTGCGGAGGCCCGATCCGGCGCCGGGCGAGGTGCTCGTGCGCGTGCACGCCACTTCCCTCAACTACCGCGATCAGGCCATTGCCCAGGGGCGCTATTTCGGCGCCGCCATCAAGGTGGCGGGGACTCCGCTCTCCGATGGTGCCGGGGTCGTGGAGGCTGTCGGTGCAGGGGTGAAGGCTCTGGCTCCCGGAGATCGGGTGGCCGGCACCTTCTTCGAGGCCTGGCTTGAGGGGCCGCCGACGCCGGCAAAGGGCGTGACGCTCGGGTGTCCGCCCGCCAAAGGAATGCTCGCCGACTACGTGGCGCTTCCCCAGACGGGTGTCGTGAAGCTCGCTGGCTCGTTGACCTTCGAAGAGGCGGCGACGCTCCCCTGCGCCGGGGTGACCGCGTGGAATGCGCTGATGACGGGCCTGCGTCCGCTCGAGCGCGGCCAGTGGGTGCTGTTGATCGGCACCGGTGGCGTGTCGCTCCTCGCGCTGCGGATCGCCAAGGCCGCCGGCGCGCGGGTCGTGGCGAGTTCCTCGAGCGACGCCAAGCTCGCGCGCGCGAGGAAGCTCGGCGCCGACGCCACGCTCAACTACAAGTCCGAGCGTGAGTGGGGCGCCAAGGCGGCCGAGCTCGCCGCTGGCACCATCCACCACGTGGTCGAGGTGGGCGGGCTCGGTACGCTCGCGCAATCGATCCAGGCCGTCGGCTTCGGCGGCGAAATTGCGCTCATCGGCGTGCTGTCGATGCAGGGCGATGCCAACCCGATGCCGCTCATGATCAAGGGCGCGAGTCTGCGGGGGATATTCGTCGGCTCCGCCGCCATGGCGCGTGATCTGAACGCCTTTGTGGACGCGCATCAGCTGAAGCCCGTCGTGGACCGCGTCTTCGCTTTCGCCGACGCGAAGGCGGCCTACGCGTATCAGTCCTCGGGCGAACTGTTCGGGAAAGTCGTGATCGCGAATCCGCCGCCGTAAGCGCGCCACCCCGCCGGCGGAGCGGCGCGCAGCGATTCGTTTGTGTTACATACAAAATGCGATATCATCCGACCAGCAACAGGGGGATGAACAATGGGCGCGCGCAATCTGGACGAAATCCTGGCGGCAGCCGGAAATACCGTGAAGATGCTGCGCAACTCGCAGCTCGGCGCCTACGTCTACCCGGTGGTCGCCTCGGAATTCAGTAACTGGCGCAGCGAGCAGTGGGCATGGCAGCACAGTGCCGTGCTCTCTGACCAGTCACACCACATGGTGAATCTGTACCTGCGCGGCAAGGATGCGCTCAAGCTCCTCAGCGATACCGCGATCAACTCGATGAAGAGTTTCACCGTCAACAAGGCGAAGCAGTACGTACCGACCACGCCCTACGGCCACGTGATCGGCGACGGCATCATCTTTTATCTCGCACGCGAGGAGTTCGTGTACGTGGGCCGGGCGCCGGCCTCGAACTGGCTGCGCTTTCACGCGGCGACGGGTGGTTACGACGTCAAGGTCGAGCTCGATGACCGCTCACCGATGCGCCCGATGGGCAAGCCCGTGACCCGTTCCGTCTGGCGCTTTCAGATTCAGGGACCGAAGGCCTGGGCCATCATCGAGAAGCTCAATGGCGGCCCGCTCGAGCAGCTGAAGTTTTTCAACATGTCCACCATGCGGATCGCCGGCAAGACCGTGCGCACGCTGCGCCACGGCATGTCGGGAGCGCCGGGGCTTGAGATCTGGGGTCCGTATGCGGAGCAGGAGGAGATCCGCGCGGCCATTCTCGAGGCCGGCAAGGAGTTCGGCATGCTGCCCTGCGGCAGCCGCGCTTACCCCTCGAACACTCTGGAATCGGGCTGGATTCCCTCGCCCCTTCCGGCGATCTACACGGGCGAGAAGCTCAAGCCCTATCGCCAGTGGCACGGCCCCGACAGCTACGAGGCCACCGGCTCGATCGGCGGCAGCTTCGTCTCCGACAACATCGAGGATTACTACCTCAACCCGTGGGAGCTGGGCTACGGCTCGTTCGTCAAGTTCGATCACGATTTCCACGGCCGCGAAGCCCTCGAGCGGGTCAAGCCCGAGACGCAGCGCAAGAAGGTGACGCTCGCCTGGAATGCGGAGGACATGGCGAAGATCATGGCTTCGCTCTTTAATCCGGACGGTAAGCAGTACAAGTTCTTCGATGTACCGCTCGCCAACTACGCCTCGTCCAACTACGACCGCGTGGTCGATGCCGACGGCCGGACCGTGGGCCTGTCGATGTTCACCGGCTACAGCTACAACGAGAAGCAGGCTTTGAGCCTTGCCACGGTACGCCCGGAGATTCCCGTCGGCGCCGAGCTGCGGGTGGTGTGGGGAGAGGAGAACGGCGGCACGGGCAAAACCACGGTCGAGCCGCACCAGCAGCTCGAAGTGCGTGTCATCGTGAGCCCGGTGCCCTACAGCCGCGTGGTGCGTGAAACCTACCAGCGAGGCTGGCGCACGCGGGGCAGTGCCTGAGGGCCTGCGCAGGGTGCGCGCCCGGTGCGCACCACGCCCTCATGCGCCGAAGAAATTCAGTTCGAGCAGCACACCGTTCGGGTCGAGGACGAACATCTGCCGGAGCCCTACCGCGGTGACCTCGTTGAGCCGATGCTCGAGGCCGCGGCTTTTCAGTCGCGCCCACAGTTCCTCGTAGCCCGAGCACTTGAGTGCCACGTGGTGTAGCGCCCCGGTCGGCCCGGGGCGTACGTCGCGGTCGTAGTGGCGCGGACACTCGGGGCTGTTGAGGTGAAGGATCGCACGGCCGGCCTGATCGTACATCCAGCGCGCGTTCTCGTGCGTCAACGGCGGCGGGGCGTCGCGCGGCTCGAGGCCGAACAGCTCCGCGTAAAAGCGCGCCGTGCCCTCAAGATCTGCGGCGATGATGTTCACATGATCGAGGGAGTCGACGCGCACGCTTAACTCCCCTTCAGGCCGCGGCGCTGTTTGCGGTAGCTCTCACGCCGTGTTTTCTCGAAATCGGTCCGTTGCCCGTGGCCGGGATCGACGGGATAGTCGCGGAAGTCCTGCATGATCTCGCCGAACACCTCGCTGAGCTCGTCCTTGAACTCGGGGTGCGTGAAGATGTGGAAGCGATCCTCGCGCATCGCCTCGAGCACGCGCGCGGCGATCACCTCCGGCTCCATGCCGAACTCGTGCACCGCCGCGAGGCGCTGCACATTCTCCGTGTTCACAGGCTTCGCGCCCGCCTTGAGTCCCGTCGGCCGCACCTCATCGCTCGCGTAGATGTAGGACTTGACCAGCCCGGGGCACAGCACCGACACACCGATGCCGTGCGGCGCGAGGCTCGCACGCAGTGATTCGGACAGTCCGCGCACGGCGAACTTGGTGGTGTTGTATATACCGCACACGCCGGCCGCGAGGAAACCGGCCATCGAGGCGGTATTGACCACGTAGCCGCCGTGGCCCGCGCGGATCATGCGCGGCACGAAGGTCATGACGCCGTTGATCGGGCCGTCGAGATTGACCCCCATGATCCAGTCCCAGTCGTCGTAGCTCGACTCCTCGATGCTCTGAAACAGGTTGACGCCGGCGTTGTTGAATAAGAGGCTCACGACGCCGAATCTCGCCTCCACCGTCTCCGCGGCGCGTGCCAGATCCTTTCGCGAGGACACATCCACCTCAACGCCCATGGCTCTCGGGTTGTCGAGCGCTCTCAGCGCGGCGTCGATGGAGGCGGGGCGGATGTCGGCGATGGCCACGCTGCAACCCTGCGCGAGGAGCGCCCGCACGAGCCCGATGCCGACGCCGTTTGCGCCGCCGGTGACGAACGCGGTGCGGCCTGCGAAGTCCTTCATGTCTTGCCTTTCTTCTGGCGTGCCGTCTCGGCGGCGTGGATCGGATTGCGGAACAGGAAGCTGAACGTGCGCTTGTATTCCTCGTTCTCGGGCAGATCGGGCACGGCCGCGCACAAGGCCTGCGCGCGATCCTCGACCCCCTGGCGGAATTCGCTGTGGGTCATGATGTAGAGCTCGTCGTGGAGGATCCCCTGCAGCACCCGCTGGCCGACCTCTTCCTTCGTGCGGTAGAGGTGAAAGAAGTTGCCGCCCTGCTGGCGGCGCTTGTCGGCCTCGGCATAGCCGGTAGCGGCGAGCGCGGCCGGTCGGGTCTTGCCGGCTTCGGCGATGTTCGACTGCACCGCTCCCGGGCAGAAGGCCGAGCAGATGATGCCGTGGGGCTCGAGCTCGGCGCGCATGCATTCGATCATGTGCACCACCGCGCCCTTGGAGGTTCCGTAGAGCGTGGCACCCGGATGCGGCACCAGCCCCGACATCGAGGCCGTGTTGACAATGTGCCCGCCCTCGCGGTGCCGCAAGATGCGCGGCAGGAGGATGACGATGCCGTTGACGGTGCCGCCGAGATTGACCCCGAGCACCCAGTCCCAGTCGGCGAAGGTCGCGAGCTCGGTGGGACCTACGACCGCGACGCCGGCGTTGTTACAGAGCACGTGAATCTTGCGGAAACGCGCTTCGGCGGCGTCCGCGGCGCGTGTGTACGCAGCGCGGTCAGTCACGTCGAGTTTCAGTGCCAGCACGCGCTCGGCCGCACCGAGCTCGACCGTCGCGGCCGCGAGATGGTCCTCGCGGATATCCGCGATGACGACATTCATCCCGGCGCCGAGCAAGGCCTTGGCAATGCCGAGCCCGATGCCGCTTGCGCCCCCCGTTACAAATGCGGTTTTGCCTGGCAGGTGTTGCATGCCGCGCTTCCCCTTGAGTGTTCAGCGGCGGTGCGCCGGCGCGGGCGTACAAAGCGCTGGACAAACCGCCGCAAGTCATATTGTATCTAACACATACAGTCCGGCGCTGGCAAAATGCCGCGGACGAGGGGGAGGGTTATGGTCGCGGAAGTTTCCGGGGCGGCGATCAGTCAGGCGGCGGACGCGCGACCGCAGGCGCAGCCGTGGCCTGCGCGCGGCGCCGCCTATTACGGCCTCGCCGTGATCATTCTCGCCACCATGCTGAATTTCCTCGACGCGCAGGTCTTCGGCATGTTGGCTCAGCGCATCAAGATCGATCTGGGTCTGACCGATGAGCAGCTCGGCTTCCTGATCGGGCCGGCCAACGTGATCTTTTATGTGCTGGTCGGCATCCCGATGGCGCGGCTGGTGGATATCTACCCGCGCAAGTACGTGCTGGCCGGCGGCGTCACGCTGACCGGCGGCATCACCGCGCTCGGGGGACTGGCACAGAGCTTCGCCCAGCTGTTCCTGAGCCGCATGATGGTCGGCGCGGGCGGCTCGGCGCACGCCCCGGGGGCGTACTCGATGCTGGCGGACTACTTCCCACCGGCAAAACTGCCGCGGGCCATCGGCTTCCTGCAACTGGGTTTCATCGGTGGCAATACGCTCGGTATCTACCTCGGCGGGCTGCTGATCAGCGTCGTCGCGGCCTGGCCGGTCACTCACTGGATGGGCCTCACCCTGCATAGCTGGCAGTGGGTCCTCATGATGGTGGGGGCGCCGGGGTTCGTGATTGCGGGCCTTTTGCTGTTCGCGCAGGAGCCGCCGCGGCGCGGCGCGATGATGCAGGGGCGCTCCCTGCCGGTCAAGGCCGTGCTGCGAGAAATCTGGGTACGCAAGGCGATCTACCTGCCGTTGTTTATCGGCCTGGCCTTCAGCGCGACGGAAGTGTTTGGCTTCCAGGCCTGGCGTGCGCCGTTCCTGATCCGCACGTACGGCTGGGACGAGGCGCGGATCGGCAGATGGTTGAGCCTGGTATTCCTGGTGGGTTCGCTCGTCGGGGTCGTGTTCGGTACCTTGTTCACCGAGTGGCTCGGCAAGCGCTACAAGGACGCCAACGTGCGCGCCTCGACGATACTGTTCGCCCTCGCCGCGCCGTGTGAGATCCTCGCACCGCTGATGCCCTCGGGTGAGCTGTCGCTGCTGTGCACCGGTGGGGCTCTGGCATGCGGTTTGGCATCCGCGGTGCCGCAGAATGCGGCCATTCAACGCATCACACCGAATGAGATGCGCGGTCAGGTGACCGCCATCTACCTCTTCATGTTCATCGTCTTCGGAGCCCTCGGCGGGCAGCTGATCGGCACCATCACGCAGCGCGTCTTCGGCACCGATCAGGATCTGTGGAAGAGCCTGGTACTAAACGCCTCGATTCTGATGCCGCTCGCCGCGCTCACGATCTCGCGCGGTATCAGACCCTACGGCCGCGAGGTCGAGCGGCTCGAGAAGATCGAGGCGCAGAGCGCGTAAGGGCCGTGAGTTACCCCGAGCTGCACATGATCATCGACGGGGAGAAGATCCCCGTCGGTCAGCGGCGCGCGCACACGGTCGTCAATCCCGCGACCGGGGCGGCCCTCGGCACACTGCCGCTCGCGGACGCGGCGGATCTGGACCGGGCACTCGCGGCGGCGCAGCGTGGCTTTCGCCTGTGGCGCGATGCCTCCCCGCAGCAGCGCTCCGCGGTGCTGGCGGGCGCCGCGCGCCTGCTGCGTGAGCGGCAGGAGGAGATCGCGCGCATCGCGACGCTGGAGGAGGGCAAGACCCTCACCGAAGCGCGCCTGGAAGTGCTGATGAACGTCGGCCTGTTCGAGTTCTACGCGGGCGAGTGTCACCGAGTCTACGGACGACAGCTCGTGCGTCCCGCCGGCATGCGCTCGACCGTAGTCTGCGAACCGGTCGGACCCGTCGCCGCCTTCGCACCCTGGAACTTTCCCATCGGCAATCCCGGACGCAAGCTCGGCGCGCCGATCGCCGCCGGCTGCTCGGTGATTCTCAAGGCGGCCGAGGAAGCGCCCGCCTCGGCACTCGCGGTCCTGCAGTGTCTGCTCGATGCCGGGTTGCCTAAGGAAGTCGGACAGGCCGTGTTCGGCGTGCCCGACGAGGTGTCGCGCCACCTGCTGGCCTCGCCGATCATCCGCAAGCTGAGCTTCACCGGCTCGACCGTAGTCGGCAAGCACCTCATGAAGCTGGCCGCGGAGGACTGCAAACGCACGACCATGGAACTCGGCGGACACGGCGCGGTGCTGGTGTTCGACGACGTGGATGTGGAGCAGGTGCTGAACGTGATGGTGGGTTCGAAGATGCGCAACGCGGGGCAGGTGTGCATCTCCCCGACGCGCTTCATCGTGCAGCAGGAGGTTTACGAGGGTTTCCTCAGCGGTTTCGTGCAGCGTGCGGGCCAGTGGCGCGTGGGGAACGGACTCGAGGCTGACGTGCAGATGGGCCCGATGGCCAACCCGCGCCGCCCCGAGGCGATGGAGCGCCTGATCGGAGGCGCCGTGAGTGCCGGGGCGCGGCTGCACACCGGCGGCCGGCGCATCGGCACGCAGGGCTACTACTATGCACCGACGGTGCTGTCCGAGATCCCGCTCGGCACCGCCATCATGAACGAGGAGCCCTTCGGTCCGGTCGCGCTTATCAATCCGTTCCGGACCGAGGAGGAGATGATCGCGGAGGCCAACCGTCTGCCTTACGGCCTGGCCGCCTACAGCTGGACCAATGACGCCGCACGCCAGAAGCGCCTCGCGCGCGAGGTGGAGACCGGCATGTTCTGTATCAACACCATCGGGCTCGGCGGCCCCGACTCCCCGTTCGGCGGCGTCAAGTGGTCCGGCCACGGCTCCGAGAACGGCCCGGAAGGGGTGATGTCGTGCATGGTCGTCAAGGCCGTCCACGAAGGGTGAGACATGAGCCACGAGCTTAAGACCGGCGGCGATCGTGGCTACCTGCGCATCGCGACCGAGGAGGCCTTCGCGACGCGCGAGCAGATCGATTGTTACCTGCGTATGGTGAAGGACGGCACGGCGGACAAGGGCATGGTGTCGCTGTGGGGGTTTTACGCGCGCAGCCCCTCCGAGCGCGCCACGCAGATCATCGAACGACTGCTCGATCTCGGCGAGCAGCGCATCCGCCACATGGACGAAACCGGGATCGACAAGGCGATCCTGGCGCTCACCTCGCCCGGTGCGCAGCCGCTGCGCGACGTTGAGGAAGCCCGAGGTCTCGCCCGGGGTGCCAACGATTACCTCGCCGAGCAGGTTGCCCGCCGGGCGGACCGCTACGTGGGGATGACCACCGTCGCGCCGCAGGACCCCGAATGGTCAGCGCGCGAGATCGTCCGCGGCGCACGGGAGCTCGGCTTCAAGGGCGTACAGATCAACAGCCACACCCAGGGCGAGTATCTCGATCATCCCAGGTTCGATCCGATCTTCCGCGCGCTCGCCGACACCGGCCACCCCCTCTACATCCACCCGGCCACCCCGCCCGACTCGATGATCGGACCGATGCTCGAGGCCGGACTCGACGGCGCCATCTTCGGCTTCGGCGTCGAGACGGGGCTGCACCTCTTGCGCCTCATCACCAGCGGCATCTTCGACCGTTACCCCAAGCTGCAGATCATGATCGGTCACATGGGCGAGGCTCTGCCTTTCTGGGTCTACCGACTCGATTACATGCACCAGGCGAGCGTGCGCGCGCAGCGGTACGCGCGCATGAAGCCGCTGAAGAAGACCATCCTCGAGTACCTGCGCACGAACGTGCTGATCACCACCAGCGGCATGGCGTGGGCACCGGCGATTCTGTTCACGCAGCAGGTCGTGGGCGAGGACCGCCTCATGTATGCGATGGATTACCCGTATCAGTTCGTCCCGGACGAGGTGCGCATCCACGACACGCTCGACATCCCGCTCGCGACGAAGAAGAAACTGATGCAGACCAACGCCGAGCGCTGGTTCACCCTGTGAGCCGCGCGCGCCTCGCGCACACGGCCGGCTACGCGCTGGCGCTGGTCGCGCTCACCAACGCGATGAGCCTGCTCGACCGCAACATCCTCGCGATCCTTAGCCCCCGCATCAAGCACGACCTCGGCATCGGCGATGCCGAGATGGGACTCCTGTATGGCACAGTGTTCGCGCTCTTTTACTCGTTGTTTTCGCTCCCACTCGGGCGGCTGGCCGACGGCTGGGTGAGAACGCGGCTGCTCAGCATCGCGCTGGCGTTCTGGTCGGTGGCGACGGCGCTCGCGGCGGCCGCGCACGGCTTTGCGCTGCTCGCCCTGTCCCGTCTCGGCGTCGGCATCGGCGAGGGCGCGGCGCAACCGGCGGGCTTTTCCCTTGTATTCGACCACTATGCGAAACCGCACCGCGGCTTCGCTACGGCGGTGGTCGCTGCCGCGATCGCGCTCGGCCTCGGCGGTTCCTCGGCGCTCGGCGGCGTGACCGCGGACTGGTGGGACCACCTGTATGCCGGCGGCGCTGCACCGCTCGGACTCAAGGGCTGGCAGTTCGCCTTTCTCGTGGCCGGGCTTCCCGGCTTCATCCTTGCAGCGCTGCTGTGGCGGATGCCCGAGCCGCAGCGCGGGCGACTCGACGGCATCGAGTCACCCCCGGATCCGCGGCCGTTTCGTGCAAGTCTCGCGCTCCTCGCCGCGGTGACCCCCGGCACCAACTGGTTGGCGATGGCCGGACGCCGCGCGGGCGCACGGTACTGGAACGTGAACCTCGTGGCGACGGTCCTGGTCATTGCGGGGGCCATCGTGCTGACCCGGATCACGTCGCCCGTGTCACCGCGACCCCCGCTGCACTTCGGTGCTCTCGCGGTGAATCCGCATGCGCTGCAGTGGGGCGTGGTGGGCTTCGGCGCTCTGGTGGTGGTCAACCTGTTGCAGCGGCTGCGGCTCGCGGACCGCCCCACTTTCGAGGTCATCACGCGCTCGCCCGCGCTGCTGCTGTGCATGGGCGTCGGTGCGCTGCAGATGATGATCAATTACGGCACTATGGGCTTCACGCCTTCGTTTCTGATGAACCACTACGGCCTGTCGCCGGCGACCACGGGCCTCCAGTTCGGTGTGCTGGCCGGAGCACTCGGCATCATCGGGCCGCTGATTGCCGGGCCGCTCTCGGATCGGATCAACCTGCGTTTCCCGGGCTCGGGGCGGGCCTGCGTCACGCTCGTCTCGCTCGGCGTCTCGCCGCTGATCGCGATCTGGGTTTACCACGCGCAAAATCCTGCGAGCTTCTACACGCGCTTCGTGCTCTACAGTCTGGTGCTGACGGCGTGGTACCCCCCGCTCTACGCCATCATGTTTGAACAGGTGCTGCCGCGTATGCGCGGCATCACCTCGAGCCTTTACATCATCGTGACGACGCTCTTCGGTATTGGCGTTGGGCCGTTCGTGGTGGGCATGATCTCCGATGCCAATGGCGGGGATCTGGCGGCCGCGATCCTCGACATCAACTGGGTGGCCCCTGCGATCGTCTTGATGCTCGTCGCCCTCGTGCTGCGTGTGAGAGGCGATGAGGAACAGCTCATCGCGCGAGCGCGGCGGGGCGGAGAGGTCCTCGCTGGAGCACGCGCTACACCCACAGCCTGAGGCTCGCGGCGCGGCGGCCTCTGCAGGGTGGCGTCGGTTGCAACCTATGCCGCAAGTCCGATATCCGCCGCATCCACCCAGTTGCCGTGCAGGCCGAAGCGCATCCGGATCGGAATCTGGATCGTCGCGATCGGTCCCTTGGCGACTTCCAGCGCCGCGAACAGCAGCAACTCACTGCCGTGCTCCTCCAGGCGGTTACAGATCTGCACGATCCAGCCGTGACCCTCCTGCGCCGCCTTGTGGCGCGGAATGAAACACGGCTCTTGCAGGCTCGAGACGGGTCCGCACCACCAATGCTGCTCGGCCCCGGTCGAGAGATCCTTGTGGAAGAGGCAGTTCATGAGCAGGCCCCCGGCGCTGCCGCCGCGCAGCTCCACCGGGCGGCGCAGGTCCATCTCGAGCAGCCAGCCGTGGCGATACGGCACACCGGTGAAGCGGTCGTCGATCCGGGGGAATTCGGCCGCGGTGTCGGTCAGGCGCTCAATGCGTGTGAGTGCCGCCGAGCCCGAGCTCAGGTCCACGGTCCAGCGCGTCAGGTAGCTGAGTGCTTCCGCGCCGTTGAAAGGCGCGCCGTGCACGTCGGGGAAGAAGGGGAACATGTTGTTCTTCGCTTCCGGGATGTCGAAGTGGATCTTCGTGCCGTCCTGGAACGCATTGAGCACGTGGCTCGCGAAGCAATTGTCGCGCTTGAACCAGCGGATATCCTTCGCGCTGGCGTCGGCGCGGCGCGGCAGTACGCCGAGGTACACCGGCAGGCTGGTATCGAAACCGAAGTGCGGCAAGCCCTTCCTCAGCCGCTCCCAGCTGCCGATGGATGGCACGATGTGGAACAGGGCGTAGTCTTCGGTGATCGCGAAGTCGTGCATCATGCAGTAGTACGGCGCCTTGAACCACAGCTCGCGGACCAGCTCGCCCTCGGAGGTGACTTCATAAAAGGTGCAGTCGTCGCTGCACAGACCCGACGAGGCGTAGCCGAACGCGATCATGTTGCCGGTCTTCGGGTCGACCTTCGGATGCGCGGTGAAGGTCTGACCGGTCATCTTGCCGTTGAACCAGGTGTAGCCTTCCGTCTCCAGGGTCGCGGCATTCATGACCAGCGCCGGCGAATCCTCCTTCAGCGCGTACAGCTTCCCGCCGTAAATCCAGGCGTTGGTGTTGGCCGTGCCACGGATCTTGCCCTCGACCGATTGGTCATCCGTGAGGGGGTTGCGATAGGCGCCGAATAGCGCCCGGCCCGCCGCCCATTCCAGCTTCCACTTGTCGGTACGGGCCCAGCGCTGGCGGAAATCGCACTGGCCGTCGTGGATGTGGAAGCGGCTGATCATGCCATCGCCATTAAAGGCGATATCATCGTCGAGCCGCGGCGGGAACTGTGGGTCGGGCTGCACGCGGAAGAACGCGCCGTTGAGCTCGCGGGGAATTGTGCCCTCGTGAGCCAGATTTACAATGTCAGCTTCGATGCGCGAGGGCGTGTTGAAGCCTGTGAAACTCGGCGTCCGGGGAAAATGGGCCATGGCACGTCCCCTCAGCGGCGGTCTTTGTAAGTTATACTAACGATCTTATCCCGGGTAGGCTGATGCCAAGACAAAAAGAGGCGATCGCCATCACGACGCCGCACGTCGTGGGTGATGAGGATATCGGCGAGATCCGCAATATCGTCGGCTTTCACATTCGCCTCGCTCACGGTGCCGTCTACCGGCATTTCACCGAAACGTTCGCGCACCTGGACCTCACGCAGAAGCAGGTCTCCGCGCTCTGGCTGGTCGCTGACCACCCGGACATCGCGCAGACCGGTCTCGCCCAGCGCATGCGCATGGATCGCGCCACCACGATGGCCATCGTCAACCGGCTCGAGGCGAAGGGATACCTCGTGCGCCGGCAGTCCCGCAGCGACGGACGCAAGCAGGCGTTGAACCTCACCGATCCGGGGCGCCGCGCGCTCGCGACGGCCAAGCGTGCCATCCAGCAACACGAGCAGTGGCTCAAGTCGCGCTTTACCGAAAAAGAAGTGGCCAAGCTGATTGAGCTCCTGACCCGCATTCATGAGTAAAGAAGTGCCTTGCTGAGCACCGCGGGGAACATGACCGGCAACGACCCGAAATCGATCATCGACGATGGCGCCATGGGGGTCGGGCAATGGCTGGCGGTGCTCGTCACCATGGGACTGAACGCCCTGGACGGATTCGATGTCCTGTCGATCAGCTTCGCTTCGCCAGGGATCGCGAAGGACTGGGGCATCGACAAGGGAACGCTCGGTTGGGTTCTCTCCATGGAGTTGCTCGGCATGGCGCTCGGGTCGCTCCTCCTCGGCGGCGTGGCCGACAAGGCCGGGCGGCGCCCGACCATCCTCGCGTGCCTTGTGGCGATGGCGGTCGGCATGTTTGGGGCGGGTCACGCGCACGCAGTCCCCGAGCTCCTCGCCTGGCGGTTGCTGACCGGCCTCGGCATCGGCGGCACCCTGGCCTCGATCAATGCCGCCGCGGCCGAGTTATCCAATCGACGCTGGCGCAGCGCAGCCCTCGCGCTGATGGTGATCGGGTATCCGCTCGGCGGAGTCGTCGGCGGCCTGTTCGTTCAGAAACTGCTGGCGACCGCCAGCTGGCACACGGTGTTCGTCTACGGTGCCTCGGCGACGGCAGCCTTCCTGCCCATCGTGTGGTGGCTGGTACCCGAATCCGTGGCGTTTCTCGACCGGCGCCGCCCGCCCGGGGCGCTGGAGAAGATCAATGGCATTCTGGTGCGCTTTGGTCACCCGCCGGCGAGCGCGCTCAGTGAGGCAGGGCAGGCGGCCGAGCGACGCTCGATCGCTGACATCCTGAAGCCCGGACTTCTGGCGACGACCGTGCTCATCACCTTCGCGTACTTCGCCCACATCACCAGCTTTTATTTCCTCCTCAAATGGGTGCCGAAGATCGTCGTTGACATGGGGTTCGCGCCCCAAGCGGCGGCCGGCGTGCTCATTTGGCTGAACATCGGCGGGGCAACCGGGGGCGCGATCTTCGGCCTGATCGCTACGCGTATCGGAGTCAAGCCATTGACGCTTTGCGTGCTCCTCGGCGCGTCGTTAATGATTGCCTGGTTCGGCCGCGGTTCGGCGGATCTGACGAGCCTCAAGACTCTGGTTGCAGTCGCCGGCCTGTTCACGAACTCCGCGGTCGCCGGCCTCTATCTGTCGTTCGCGAAGGTGTTTCCGACGCACGTGCGCGCGACCGGCACCGGCTTTGCCATCGGTGTGGGCCGCGGCGGCGCGGCGCTCGCGCCCATCGTCGCCGGTTACCTGTTTCGCGCGGGCTATGCCCTGCCGACCGTGGCGCTCCTGATGGCGACCGGGTCGCTGATGGCTGCGGCGGCCGTGCTCGCGCTCAGGGTGCGCGACGCTGACTGAGGCGCGCTGTCCGAGCGCCGCGCCTTCACTTCGACTTGTCGTACTCGCCGAGCCCGGGTTTGTACGTCTTGTCGTCGAGAAACTGGTTCATGCCGTGGTGCCGGCCGTCCGACTTGTCGTGCCAGTTGAGTGCCTCCTGGGCGCGGATTAAGTAGTCTTCCGCGTTGTCGTAGGTCATCTCGCGTACGTGCCGCATCGCGTCCTTGGTGGCTTTGAGCGCTTCCCAGTTCTTCTTCAGGAGTTTCTGCGCCACCTCGGTCACGCGTCCCTGCAGCTGATCCGCGGGAAGCGCCTCGTTGACCAGCCCCGCGGCCTCGGCCTGCTTGCCCGTCAGAGTCTCGCCGAGGAGCGCGTGATACATGGCCTTGCGCATGGGCATGAGCTCGACCGCAACCTTGCTGGCGCCGCCGCCCGGAAGGATGCCCCAGTTGATCTCCGAGAGGCCGAACTGCGCATCCTCGGAACAGAAGGCCAGGTCGCAGGCAAACAGCGGCCCATAGGCGCCCCCGAAGCACCAGCCGTTGACCATCGCGATCGTGACCTTCTGGTACCAGCGCAGCCGCTCCCACCAGGCGTACGCCTCGCGCTGCGAATGGCGCACGCCCTTTAGCCCCTGCGCCTCGGATTCGCGGAAATACTCCTTGAGGTCCATGCCGGCCGACCAGGCAGCGCCCTCGCCGCTGAGCACCAGCACGCCTACGTCGTCGCGAAACTCGAGCTCACCGATGACGCGCAGCATCTGCCGGTTGAGCTTCGGGCTCATGCAGTTGCGCTTCTCCGGGCGATTGAACTTCACCCAGGCAATTCCGTCCTTGACGTCGACGGCAACGGTACCGGCTTCAGCCCGTTCGTTCATGAGTCGTCTCTCGGGTCACCAGCGGACCACTTCTGGCACGATTGCTATACTATATAGCAGTCTAGCTCGCCACAGGCCCCGCTGACAATTGCCACGCGCGCGCATGAAAGATCCTCTGGTCAAGCTCTCGGGCTACGTCCTGCGACGCGCCTCGGCTGCGGCGCTCGCCGAGCTGAATCAGCGGCTCGCACGAGTTAATCTGCGGCACGCGGACGTGGCCATGCTGATGTTGATCGAGTCCTCGCCCGGCATCACCCAGAGCCAGGCCGGGGGCGTGCTCGACATCCAGCGGGCCAACATGGTTCCGTTCGTCGCCCGCCTTGAGGGGCGCGGCGTGCTCCAGAGGCGGCAGGTCGACCGACGGTCGCAGGCGCTCGAGCTGACGCGGCGCGGGCGTATGCTGCTCGTCCGGGCGCGCCGCTTGGTGGCTGCTCACGAGGCCGCGCTCCTGAAGCGCGTGCCCGAGAGGCTGCGGCCGATGGTGTTGCCCATCCTGATGGCGCTGTGGAACCGCCACACGCCGTGACGCCACGGCGCTGCGCGCTGTGAGGCTGCCGCGGAGGTGACAAGCATGCATACCCGCGCGATGATCGCCTACGTGAGGGCTGGCAGCCGCCGGCCGCGCTACTACGCCAACGATCACAGCCGCGACGTGCTCGACATCGCACCCGTAGAGATGGACGTCACGGACGCACGCGCGCAGGCGCTGACGCTCGATGGCGCCGGCTTCACGCTCGTCCTGCACCGCAGCGCTGTCGCGGATTTCGCCGACCGTGCGGCGGTCGAGGCCCGATACCGCCCGGAGATCGTCGAGCTCGTCACGGCGCTCTCGGGCGCCGATCTCGTGCTGGTCAACAGTCCCGGCATCGTGCGTTTCAGCGAGCGCTCGCCGCACTCGGGTCTCCTCGACAATTCCCGCCCCGCGCGCTTTGCGCACGTCGACGTGAGCGATGCCACCGCCGCTGCCTTCGCGCACCGCGCCGCTCCCCCCGACCTCATCGCGGCCGATGCCGTGTTCGATTCGCCGGGCGAGCCGGAATGGTCGTTCGAGGGCCTCGTGCTCGCGCACGCTCCCGGGCATCGATGGCATTGGTTCCCCGACATGCACCGCGAGGAGGCGCTCATCTTCAAGACCCATGACAGCGACCCGGGCCGCGCGCACTGCGTGCCGCACGTCGCCTTCGACAATTCCGCCTGCGCGGCGCACGCCCCGCCGCGCGCGAGCATCGAGATGCGGGCGCTGGCCATGTGGTTCGCCTGAGATCGGATTGTGAACGGTGGCACCCGCGCGCATCATCAACCGGACGGCCGTGAGCACCTTTCCGAACGCCCCTGAGTTCACGGGCCTGAACACCCCGATCGGCGAGGAATACGAACTCGCCGAGCTGCGCGTCGAGGGACGCATTCCCGCCGATGTCGCCGGCACATTCTTCCGGGCCATTCCCGATCCGGCCTTCCCTCCGTACATCGAAGACGGCGCCGCGGTCCTCTCCGGTGATGGCATGGTGTCGGCGCTGCGCTTCGCAGGCGGCGAGGTCAACTTCGCCATCCGCTATGTCGAGACCGAGCGGCATAGAGCCGAGGTCGCAGCCGGACGCGCGCTCTTCGGCAAGTATCGCAATCCGTTCACGGATAAGCCGGAGGCCGCCGGCCTCGACCGCGCCGTCGCCAACACGACCCCGGTGTGGCACGCCGGCCGTTTGCTCATGACCAAGGAGGACGGCCGCCCGTATCGGGTGGATCCGCGGACACTTGCGACGCTCGGCGGGCATGACTTCGGCGGCCGGCTCAGGAGCCGGACGGTCACGGCGCACGTGCGCATCGATCCGGAGACCGGCGAGCTCTTTTTCTTCGGCTATGAGGCCGACGGACTGGCCTCGACCAAGGTCGCCTACTGCGTCGCGGACCAGCAGGGCAACCTGATCCGCGAACAATGGTTCGATGCGCCCTACTGCGCGATGATGCACGACTTCGCGATCACCCAGAACTACGCGCTATTCCCGATCTACCCGACAACTTGTGATCTTGAGCGCCTGAAGGCGGGGGGCGACCACTGGGTGCACGAGTTGCAGCGCGACAGCTGGGTGGGAGTCGTGCCGCGCTATGGTGCCGTTGCCGAATTGCGCTGGTTCCGGGGACCGAAGGGTGTGTCCTGCTATCACATGATGAACGCGTTCGAGGACTCAGACGGGCGCGTTCACCTCGATCAGTGCCTTTCGAACGTGAACGCCTTTCCCTTCATCCAGCGTGCCTCAGGCCTCAACGTGGCGCCCGGCGATACCGGCGGCCGTCTGGCACGCTGGACGATCAACCTGCGCGACGGCAGCGATCGGGTGACCGAGACAACGATCGGCCCGCCGGGAGATCTCCCGGTGATTCCGGCCGCTTCCCAGGGACGCCCGTACACTCACGGCTGGCTGCTGACCATGAACCCCGCCATGCAGGGCCCACCGGTCGCCGGTGGCCCGGTGGGGGCGATGTTCAACGCCCTGCTTAGGATCGATCTCACCGGCAGGCCGCCGCAGGCGCTCGCTCTGCCGCCCGGTCACTGTTTGAGCGAGCCGGCACACGTGCCGTCCTCGCAACCCGGACATGAGGGGTGGCTGCTGACGATCGTGGATCAGCAGACGGGGGTCTCTGACTTCCGGCACGCGCTGTGGATTCTCGATGCCGGTAACGTCTCTGCGGGTCCCGTCGCACGCGTCCCCATTGCGCACCGTCTGCGGCCTCAGGTGCACGGCTGGTGGGTGAGCGCGGCCGAGCTGGCCGGCGCGGCCTGAGTCGCAGCGCCGTCACGGGCGCATCGGGGCCCGAAGTACGCCATCGCCCGAAATTCCATCGAGCGGCGCGGGCGAGCGTCGGGGCGCGTGGTGTCACGGAAGGCGGTATGCGGACAGCGCCACGCCTTGCCGTGATCGGAGTCGTAAAGCTTGATGAAGATCACCTCGTCCGGCTCCATGTCCGGGAAGTACCACCAGCGGTGCGCCGGCGAGTAGTGGAAGATGGTCGCGGCCGCCATGTTCTCCTCGCCCTCGATCGGCGCATACAACGCATCTCCCGTGGGGATCTCGGTCACGTCGACCTTGGTGTTGTGCGTGCCTTCGTCGTCGCGCACCGAGCGTCCCTCGCACAGCGCCAGCGGCATGTCCTGCGGCGGCGCTGACAACACGCGCCACAGGCTGAAAGCGATGAAACGCCGGTATCCGGCGCCCCGCGGATGCGCGTTGCGATAGAGGGTCTCGGCCCTGCGCTCCGCGCAGCTCCGCGTAAAGTCGACGTGCGCCTCCGCGGCGCGCGGCTGCACCTTCGTGTTGGTCGAACCGGACGTACGCATCATTCCGCCCATCGGCACCACGACGTCGGCGCCGCTTAAGCGCATGGCGACCTCCGCGACCTGAGTGGTGTACGCCGAGTCGGGTCCGTACTGGCCCTCCCAGTCGGTGATCGCGGTGCGATGCCGCCCGAGGCAGAAGCCGTGCTCATCGAGCGTGAAGGGACCGGCGAGGCGCGCGTTGCGGATGGTCACGGGATAGGACGCGTAGACGCCCGTGTTGAACTCCTTGCCGGGGGCCCAGAAGCGGCGGTTGATGCGCGAGGTCGGGACCAGGTAGTCGATCGTCGACTGCACTTCGGCGGCCGCCTGACTCATACGCGCCTCATCCCAGCTGCCGACGAGGGAGGTGCCCGCCTCATCCATCCTTAAACCCCTCGCGTGCGCGGCTGTTATCGAGCACGACCGGCTTACCGGTCACGGGATGCGGGTAGTGGAACGGGACCGTATCGGTCGCGGGCCACAGCCGCGGCTGCGGATTCATGAGCTCATCCGGTCCGATAGGGTCCTGCGGGTAGAGCGTCCTGGCCATGGGGACAAAATCGGTCGGGGTCTTAGGCCACCCCTCGGCGAAGCTGCCGTGCCAGAAGGGGAAATAGCGCAGCGCCTTAATCTTCCATGCACCGTTCGCGCGCACGTAGTCATTCTCGTAGATGCCACCCTCCCACCAGGCGCGCGGATTGCCTTCGGCCGTGTGGTGGAGGCCCGCCTGCATCACCGAGCGGCCGCGTGCCTGGGCCGTGCGGCGGTCCGGCGCGACATCGATGACCATCTGCAGCTGCGGGTGATCGAGCAGCCAGCCGTAGCGCGGGCCGTTGTGCCCCTGGGTGAACTGCTTCTGGAAGCGCTCGATGTACAGGCGGCGCACGCCGGCCTTGCCGCGGTAGATTCCACCGAGAAACCACACCTCACCGTCGTTGGCGAACAGGTCGACCACCTCGTTGTACTGCGACTTGTCGATAAAGTAGCCGTACGTGTACTGAACGCGGCGGATCTGGTTGATATCCTGCTCGATCGCAAGCTCGTGCTCGAGCTTTTCGATTCGGGCTGTCAGCGTGGCAATGTCGCTCATGTTGAAGTCTCTCTCCCGTGACGACATATTTGTATGCATTGCCTACAAAAGGCAATAGGACCGTCATGCCGATCGATCCCGCCGTCACCTGGAAAAAGTTGCGTGCCCTGCGCGAGGGCGCCGACATCGCCTCAGTGAGGCTTCAGTAATTTCAACCGCATGTCTTGATTCTGCAAGGAGACTCGTATGCGCCGACCGGTCATCCTGCTTACTGCGATGCTGACTTTTGCCGCCACGCTCGCCCATGCGGACGAGTGTCGGCTTAAGCCGAAGGAGGTGGTCACGAAGTTCATGACCGAGTTCTACCTCGAGAAGCGGGTGCGCGAGGCGTTCGAGACCTGGGTGGAGCCCGGGTATATTCAGCACAATCCGCTGGCGGCGACGGGTCGCGACGCGGCGATCGCCTTTCTCGAGCCATTCTTCCGCGACCATCCGGACGCGGTCTATTCGATCAAGCGCATCATCGCGGACGGCAATCTCGTTGCCGTGCACTCGCACGCCAAGTTCGCGCCGGGTGATCCCGGACTTGCGGTCGTTGACATCCTGCGCGTCGAGCACTGCAAGATCGCAGAGCACTGGGACGTGGCCCAGCCGGTGCCGGAGAAGGCGGCCAATTCCAACGGGATGTTCTGATGCGCTTCACCGGCAAGACCGTGGTCGTGCTCGGCGGCAACAGCGGCATCGGCCTGGCTGCCGCCAGGGCCTTCCAGGCCGAAGGCGCGCGCGTGGCGATCACCGGCCGTAACAAGGAGACGCTGGCGCAGGCCGCCGCGGCGAGCGGCATGCTGGCGGTGCGCTCCGACATGAGCTCGGTGGCTGACAGTCGGGTGGCGATTGCCCGCATCGCCGAGCAGCTGGGCGGCATCGACGTGCTGTTCGTGAATGCCGGAGTCGGGGGCTTCGCCCGCGTGCCGGAGGTGACCGAGGAGTTCTGGGACAGCGTGCACGACGTCAATCTGCGCGGTGCATTCTTTGCGGTGCAGGCCGCGCTGCCCCATCTTCGCGACGGCGGCAACATCGTCATCACCGGCTCGATCGGCGCAACTCACGCCTTGCCGGGAGCCGCGGCCTATGCGGCCGCCAAGGCCGGGCTGCGCGCGGTGGCGCGCATCTTGGCCGCAGAGCTGCTGCCGCGACGGATCCGCGTCAACGTGGTCTCGCCGGGGCCCACGGAGACGGAGATTTTCAAGCGCGGCGCGAGCCCTGCGGAGATCGAAGCGGTGCGTGCCATGCTCGGCGGCGCCGTACCGATGAAGCGCATGGGTGAGCCGGAAGAGGTGGCACGCGCGGTGCTCTTCCTCGCCTCACAGGAGGCGAGCTTTATCACCGGTGTGGATCTGTACGTCGACGGCGGTACCCTCGAACTCTGATCGCGTGTCAGGTCAGGTCGTCGAGTTTGATGTGCTTGCCCGCGGCGGCCGCATGATTCGCCGCACGGCGCAGCCGCTCGATACGCTGGCGTCCCTCCGGGACCGGCTCCTGCGGCAGGGCGGCGCGACTCGCATGGTGGATCTCGTCAAAGTCTTCCGCGAATTCCGGGTGTGTGAAGATCACCGCGCGATTCTCCCTCATGCCGGCGAGCGTCTTGTCCCCCACTTCCCGCGGATCCATACCGGCTTCGAACGCGGCGCCGAAGCGCTCGAGCTCCGCGCGCTCGGTCGGCGGGAAGCCCGAGTCCGTGAAGCCGGCCGGGCGCCTGAGTGCCGAATCCCAGGCGTTGGTCTTTGTCAGACCGGGACACATCAGGGACACGCCGATTCTGTACGGCGCCAGATTGAAGCGCAGGCACTCGGTGAGGCCGCGCACCGCGAACTTGCTCGCCGTGTAGATCCCCGCCTGCGGTCCCGACAGATACGCTGCCATGGAGGCCACGTTCACGATGTGTCCGCCCGGTCCCTGGGCCTTGATGCGCGGAATGAAAGTCACGAGTCCGTTCACTACCCCGCCGAAGTTCACGTCCATAATCCAATCGTAGTCGGCATAGCTCGCCGTATCGGTGGGGCCGAACACGCTGACGCCGGCATTGTTGACAAGAATGTGGACGGGGCCAACCTCGTCGGCCACTTCGCGCCAGCGCTCGCGGTCGGTGACGTCGAGGGGAATGAAGCGTGGCAGCCGTCGGCCCTGCTGCGTGAACCAGGTGGCCGCCTGCGCCTGATACTCGGCGTTGCGGTAGGTCAGCACGAGATCGATGCCAGCGGCCGCGAACGCGCGCGCGATGCCGAAGCCGATGCCGGACACGCCGCCGGTGATGAGTGCAGTCTTGCCTTTGAAGTCCATGAGCTTTTGCCTCGCTGCGCTACCTATCATTTGTTAGTGTTACAAAGCAAACGAACGCGCGGGGGTGATCATGTCTGACCTCGAAGCACGCCTGGTGGCTCTGGAGCATCGTGTCGGCGAGCTCGAGGACATCAGTGCCATCCGCCGCCTGCACTGGGCCTACGGTTACTACATCGACTTCAATCGCGCGGAGGATGTGGTGCAACTATTTGCCGATGACGGTGTCGTCGTGTTCCTGTCGGGTGAGTACCGCGGGCATGCTGGCGTACGCCGTCTCTACGGTACCTGGTTCCAAAATTTCTTCACGCAGGGGGTGAACGGACCGGTGGACGGTTTCCTGCTCGACCACTTTCAGATGCAGGACATCATCACAGTGGCACCGGACCGAGGCACCGCGAAGGGCCGCTTCCGGGGGCTGCTCATGGGCGGCAGCCACGAGACCCGCCCGTACAAGCCGGAGGGCCTGCCGCTGCAGTTCTACGAAGCGGGCGTCTACGAGAATGACTATGTCCGCGAGGGCGGCGTCTGGAAGATCAAGCGCCTCGACTACATGATGCAGTGGCAGGCGGATTACGAGAAGGGCTGGTCGAAGACCGTCGCGCACCTGCAGCCCGCAACGCAGACCTATCCGGCAAATCCGCTGGGCCCGGACGTGCTGCTTCCGGCAAGCAAGGTTCGCCGGACCTGGCCGCATCGCCAGGATGTGCCGATGCACTTTGCGCATCCGCGCTTCGGGGCGGCGCTGGCCAGGAAGGGCTGAACGGGACGGCACCCCGCGACGCCTGCGATTGCGCTTCTCGCCCCCCGGCGACCCGGTGGGGTCGCCCGCCGTTGTACGGAGGCCACATGCGCTTCCCGCAATGCGATGCCTTGCAAACAATTAAGTTGTTTGTTCTACTTACAAAAAACCAAAGGACGTTCCAGTAACTCACGGGTCGTCATTGATCGAAAATTAGAGGGGGTACGTGAGATGGAGGCTTATCCGGGCCGGATTTCCAGCTTGCGGTTGTGTGCATTGAGCGGCTTTGCGGCGCTTAGCGCGTTGATCAGCGGCTTCGTTGTGGCGGATAACGCACAAGCGCCGGGGCCGTCCACGCAGCTCGCCGAGGTCATCGTGACCGCACAGTACCGCGAGGAGAAACTGCAGGACACGCCGATCGCGATCACGGCGCTCACCTCGGACATGATCGAGCAGCAGGGCGCGACGCGGCTCTCTGACATCCTGACCAGCGCGCCGAGCGTGGGGTTCCGTCAACAGTCGGCCGCCTTCGGCGAATCGGTGACCGCTTTCATCCGCGGCTTCGGCCAGGCCGACTTCGATCCCGCCTTTGAACCCGGCGTCGGGCTTTATGTCGACGATGTCTACTATCCGCGCCTGACCGGTGCGAACTTCGACCTGATGGACGTCGAGCGCGTGGAAGTCCTGCGCGGACCGCAGGGGACCCTCGAGGGACGTAATTCCGAAGGCGGCGCGATCCGCTTCGTGACCCGCAAGCCCACCGGCGAGGGCGGCGGCTACGCGACGGTGACCTATGGCACCCGCGACCGCCTCGCCCTGCGCGCGGGCGCGGACATCAAGCTAGCCGATCACCTGTTCGTCCGGCTGGCCGGCACGTTTGCCGATCAGAACGGCTTCGTCGACGTGTACAGTTACGGCTGCGCCTTTCCGGGTAGCGGCGTCCCCGCAGCCGCCGGCGGCACCAAGTGCAAGCAGTATTCCCTCGGCGACACCGGCTACCGCGCGGTGCGTGCCAGCCTGCGCTTCAACCCGGGGGACCAGCTGGACATGCTCCTGAGCGCCGACTACATCCGCGACCGCCACAACAACGGCGCGGAGATACTGCTCTACGGCAACAACGCTAATCCCAACGTGACCGCGCCGACGGCCAATGGGGTTGGCCTGCCGTTTGACTCGCGCTTCGTCTGCGGCAGGTGGTGCAACTACACCACGCTCGGCAGCGAAGCCGGCTCCTTCGCCGCGGGCTTGATCCCGCCGCTGAACGGCTTGCCCATGCCCGCGACGTCCGGCACACAGTTCAACACGCTCGACGCTTACGACTTCGCGCTCAACGTAAATGTCGGCATCACCGATGCGGTGAAGCTGAACTCGATTACGGGCTATCACAACTGGACCAACGAGTTCAGTATCGACGGGGATCTGTCCCCGGCGCGCACCCAGTTCGGCAATAACACGCTGGATCACTGGTTCTGGAGCGAGGAGCTGCGCCTGAACATGGAGTTTGGCACGCGCGCCCACGCCACCGTCGGTGGCTACTACTCCGACGAGAAGACCACGTACTACACACTGCAGGACATCCGCTACGTCGCCATAGGCGTGCCAGCCGTCGTCTGTGCCGGCCCGCCGTTCTTCGGGCTTGCCACGCCCACCTGCCCCATCTTCCCGCTGCAGTTCATCGGGAATGACCCGGTGAAAACCACGTCAAAGGCCGCATTCGGCACGCTGACCTGGAACGCCACCGACGCGCTTGCCGTGACGGGTGGTCTGCGCTACACGAAGGACTACAAGGGCTATACCTACTATC